>Ga0137367_10004225_pt1 | contig 11650 bp, 8 predicted proteins | sample SagtaG_14_FD_104939 | JGI IMG/M metagenome (GOLD analysis project Ga0137367, IMG submission 104939) | Vadose zone soil microbial communities from Sagehorn Ranch, Mendocino, California, USA - Sage1_L_80_16 metaG | ecosystem: Environmental > Terrestrial > Soil > Vadose zone | place: USA... | reverse complement strand
CTTGCTGTGGCGACGGCCATTTCTTGTGAGGTAGGAGGTGGGTAAGCGCCGGTGTGTGCGGCACCGCTGCCCGACGTTCTGAACTCTGGAGGAACGGTGCGCTCGATCTCTGACTCCAAGTCAAGTTGGCGTTTAAGTCTTTTCAAATCGACCAGAAGGTCTCTCGCTGTTTGATAACGCTCTTCGAGATCTTTCGTCAGTGCCTTAGTGACGATGCGTTCGAGTTCCGGCGGCGCTTCCCGATCGTAACGTGCCAGCGGTGGAGGTTCTTTATTCAGTATGAGCCCGATGACTTCACTCGGTGTCTCAGCTTCGAAGGGAACGTGCCCTGCAACCATCTCGTAGATGACTACGCCCAGACTCCATAAATCGGTGCGGGCGTCAACGCGCTTCCCCTTCGCTTGTTCCGGCGACATGTAATACGACGTGCCTAAGACTGTGCCTGCACCTGTGTCGACCAGAGCCTTTGTCGGCGCTTCGGTGTCAGTGGGCGAGCCTTCGGGCTGGGTAAGCTTGGCCAGTCCGAAATCCAACACCTTGATATAGCCATCACGCCTCACCATGATGTTCTCGGGTTTGATATCTCGATGGATGATGCCGGCCGCATGCGCCGCAGCCAGTGCGCCCGCCGCTTGAATGGCGATCTCGAGTAGGTCGTTGAGCTTTAAGTGCTCGTGCTTCATCCGCTGGCGCAGCGTCTCTCCGTCAATAAATTCAGTCACGATGAAGTGACGTGAGTCGATTTCATTAATCTCATAGATCGTTATGATGTTGGGATGATTGAGCGCGGACGCAGCCTTAGCTTCCTGTACAAAGCGACGCATGCGTTCCTGATTCGACGCGACTTCAGCAGGTAGAATTTTCAGCGCCACTTTGCGATCCAGTTTCTTGTCTTGCGCGAGATAGACTTCACCCATGCCACCCGCGCCGATCTTGCGGACAATCGAGTAATGGGCGAGCATCTTGTTGGGGGACATCGTTTCGCTCAATGGCTTATGAACTCTTTTGGGCCAAAAGAAAATCGTTAGAAGGTAGGCGACGTTCGCAATCCGTTAAGTGGTACTACTTGATGCCGCAACGTTACCCGTACGTCGATAATGCTTTGTATATTAGTTCAAGAAGTAATTGGAAGGCTAGCGTCCTGTTGGTTGTGTTTTGTAGTAGTCGTAGACGCTTCGACATCGTCGAAGAACGGTAGCCTGGCTAGGTTTGAGGGGTTCCTTACGGTAAAGGGAAATGGGGCTAAGATGGTGCCGGTACGTGTTGATACGAAACCAGACGAAGTGACACTTTGACGACCGCTAGGCGCGTAAATACTGGTTCATATCGTTTCGTAAGACTCAGTAATGCCGCTTTCACCGGACTTAAAATCCGTTGGCCGTAAGGTCGTGCGGGTTCGACTGCCGCCCTCGGCACCAATCATTTCAATAACTTACAAAGACTCATCATTTGAGTCTGAATTTCGCAACGGAGTAAAATCCGTTGCGCAGCTTATTTCGATTGAATTTGTTGAGGACATCGTCGATTCGTAGTCGGTGGTAAGCCCCTCATCGATCTGGGCTCACAAGATGAAGTCTCTCTTTTGAATATCACGGGTACGAACGAAGAGCTTGAGATTCTTCGCGCTAGCCGTCCTTTGCCGGAAGAATTCGAGCGCCCGTGCGGATCAGGTCGTCCCGCTTCTAAGTCTCTAAATGTCGATTCCGGAAACAACATCTGCCGAAGGTTTAGAACGCTATGTGGGCGGAAAGTGTTTGTTCCACGGTCGCGGCGAGGCATGGCGAGACATTAAAGCGTGGATCGTGGCGCTGCCGCCTGAAGGCGATACGTTGTACCTTCCCTCAGTAAGCGAACCATTCCTCGCATGGACCACTTCGGGTGAAGTTGATTTTCAGGAGCGGGAATACAAACGGCCTTGGATCGCAAATCGGCTTAGGAAAGGTTCTTTCTTCCTCACCTCGGGAGGCGCTCCCTACGATGTTCGCTGGAAAGTGGTGACCTCGGAACCGTTTCAATCCATGCTGGTGTTTGTCGAGCTGCCGGTTCTTCAGCGCGCGTTGGAAGAGGTCTTCGGAGCAGATGCAGATAGGGCGCAATTGCGAGACGCTTCAGCATTCACCGACGTTGCGTTGAATTCGTTGATGGAGAGATTACGCGATGAGCTGATGCGCCCACAGGCTAGTCCACTTTTCGTGCAGGGCATCGCTCAGGCCATCGCTATCCATCTTGCTCGAAACTACGCCGAAACGATGGAAGAGCCGCATAGCAGTAGTCCGTCACTACCTGGCTACAAGCTTCGGCAGATGACGGACTGGATCGCTGAACACGTCGCTGAAAACCTCAACCTTGATAGGCTGGCGGCTGAAGCAGGTTTGAGCAAGTTTCACTTTCATCGCCTATTCAAGAGTGCCACGGGCATCTCACCTGCGCGCTATCAGATTGATCTGCGGATGAACCTCGCGCGAAAACTGCTTCGCGAAACGAAGAAGAGCGTAGTGGATGTTGCGCTTGATGTTGGTTACACAAACCCCAGCCATTTCGCACAGCTCTTCCGCAGAGAGACCGGCTTGTCCCCGAGCGATTACCGCCGGCAGCGTTAACCACGCTCCGCTGCGATTTCAGAAAAACCCATCCTTTCAAGGAATCTCGCACCTTTCTGCGACGATTCACGAGCATTCTTGTGCCGTCCTCCAATCCGCGTTTCGAGCAATATCGCGACAGGTCGAGCAAGAATACCTGCGAACGGCCACACCCATGCGAAGTAAAATCACTCCTACCTTTAACGCAGACAGGAGTCAAAAACATGCAGAAGCGCAAGCTTGGAAATAGCAACTTGGAAGTTTCGGCTCTTGGTCTCGGCTGTATGGGAATGAGCTTTGGCTATGGTCCGGCTGGAGATAAACAGGAGATGATCTCGCTGATTCGTTCAGCCGTCGAACGCGGTGTAACATTTTTCGATACCGCTGAAGTTTACGGACCGTTCACGAACGAAGAGCTTGTGGGCGAATCTCTTTCTCCCTGCCGTGACCAAGTGGTGATTGCCACCAAATTCGGATTCAAACCTCCTCCCACCGACCCATCGAAGTGGACTGAGTTGGACAGCCGGCCAGAACACATCAAACAAGTTGCTGAAGCCTCGCTGAAGCGACTTAAGGTCGAAACCATCGATCTGTTTTATCAACACCGCGTTGACTCCAACGTGCCGATCGAAGACGTAGCAGGAGCCGTGAAAGACTTGATCCAGGAAGGTAAGGTAAAGCACTTCGGTCTCTCCGAAGCAGGAGTGCAGACCGTCCGTCGTGCACATGCTGTCCAGCCAGTCACTGCTCTTCAGAGCGAGTACTCATTGTGGTGGAGACGCCCCGAACAAGAAGTGTTGCCCACCCTTGAAGAACTCGGGATCGGGTTCGTTCCATTTAGCCCGCTTGGTAAAGGTTTCCTCACGGGAAAGATCAACGAAAACACTACGTTCGACAGTTCCGACTTCCGCAACATCGTTCCTCGCTTTACGCCAGAAGCGCGAAAGGCGAATCAGGCTTTGGTTGATTTGCTTAGCAAGGTTGCAAAAGGGAAAAACGCGACCCCTGCTCAAATAGCCCTCGCCTGGCTGCTTGCCCAGAAGCCTTGGATCGTTCCGATTCCAGGCACAACGAAGCTGAACCGCTTGGAGGAAAACGTCGGAGCAGCTGAAATTGAACTTACGTCCGACGATCTCCGTGAGATCGATAACGCCGCCTCAAAGATCACAGTGCATGGGGCTCGTTATCCCGAACACTTGGAGCGAAGAACTGGTCTCTGAGCTACGTTCTACGGTGCATTCCGTAACGACCACAAGGACGGCGGAGCATTGAAAGGTAGGGACTGCATGCGAGTTGGCATTCTCGGTTCAGGGTTGATGGGCGGCAAGCTCGGAACGATCTTCGCGCGTGCCGGACATGAGGTCGTATTCACCTATGCGCGCAGCAACGAGAAGCTGAAGAAGCTCGCGCGTGAGGCTCATGGGAGCGCGCGGGCGGGCACACCGAGTGAGGCTGCGCAGGAAGCGGACGCGCTATTGCTCGCAGTGCACTGGTCGCGAATAGAGGACGTGCTGAATCAGACAGGCGATTTGTCGGGCAAGGTGGTCGTAACCTGCTCCCTTCCGATGAATGATGACAACACCGACCTCGTTGTGGCCCACATCTCGTCGGGCGCGGAGGAACTTGCCAGGATGATTCCGAAGGCTCGAGTCGTCTCCGCTTTCAACACTGTGCCAAGCGAAGTGCTTTTTGGCGTAAACCAATCCAAAAGCAAGAGCCGCCGACTGAGTCTGGTGTACTGCGGCGACGACAAGGGCAGCAAAGCTGTCGCCGCTGAGCTGATCCGCGATGTGGGTTTCGATCCGATGATCAATGCACGCGCGGTCTCCGCGACACTCAAGGTGATGCCGCGGTTTCATCACGAATTGGCGGAACGCTTCGCCAAGTTCAAACTGAAACTGCATCCCCAGAAAACGTTTACCAGCGCCCTTCGCGCCTTCGGTCTTAGTTTGCTCCCTATCTGTGCTCTAGAAGATATCGTGCGATTTCGACGCGATTATTAAACCGCTTTTTTGCAAGAATATGACTGATGTGACTCTCCACAGTTCTCACACTAATGTCCATTTCGCCTGCAATCTCCTTGTTGCTCAAACCGCGCGCTACAGCCGCAGCGATGCGTTCCTCAGCGTCCGTGAGCACATCATCCTGAAATGTGATAGCTGACTCGCCAAGCAGCTGAGCAATTTCGGCATGAGTTCGCTGCGTGCGGCTCATGATACCTGCGACCACGGCCAGCAACTCATCAGGCTCGAAGGGCTTCGTCAGGTAAACATCGACCCCAGAACGGAAACCTTCAATGCGATCAGACGTCTGATTTTTTGCAGTGAGGAACACGATCGGGATTAGGCCGGTCCGGGGTAAGGCACGAAGTTGACGAGTTAGCGTATATCCATCCATTCCCGGCATGCGAATGTCGCTGATCACGAGATCAGGGAGCATTTCAGCGACGCGCAAAAGCGCCTCAGCGCCGCTTCGCGCCGTCGTAACCTCGTAGCCTTCGGCGTGGAGACAAACTGCAACTGCATGCAGTAGGTCGGGTTCGTCATCGACGACAAGCAGCCGTTTAGACATTCCGACCTGCGCTTTCCATTTTAATATTTCGAGTCAATCTCGGATATTTGTTTTGTACATCCTGTTCTTCGGTTGCCAATGTGAGCAAGGGAAGTTTGACCGTAAATGTGCATCCTTGCCCTTCTCCAGCGCTATCGGCCTCGATCGTTCCTCCATGCATTTCCACTAACTCCCGTACGATTGCCAGCCCGAGGCCTAACCCACCATGCTCCCTGGAGTCGGAACTGTCCGCCTGTCGAAAAGGATCGAAAACATAAGGCAGCAGGTTTGCACTGATCCCTTGTCCCAGATCGCTGACGGTTATCCTGGCATCTGAAGCAGTCTCTTCCACTTTTATTTCAACGTGTCCCTCGGCCGGGCTGAATTTAATTGCGTTGGTGAGCAGATTCCAGAGAACCTGCTGTAAACGATCTGGATCACCCAACACGGGTTTCGCTCCGGGATCAAGCTTCGTTTCAATGACGATTTTCTTTGCATCGGCAGCAGGACGCACTACATTTATGGCTGCCTCAATAATAGGAATCAGTTTGATAGGGCGGGTATCAATGCTCAGCTTGCCGGTAGTAATGCGAGACACGTCCAATAAATCATTGATGAGTTGTGAGAGAGATTTAATGTTGCTGACGAGACTTTCCATTGCACTACTGGAAGTTTGTTTATCAAGTTTGCCGGCAGCAAGCATCCGCGCCCAAACAAGCATGGACGAGAGCGGCGTGCGGAGTTCATGTGAGACCGTAGCGAGGAACTCGTCTTTGGCACGATTCGCCCGCTGCGCCTGTTCATAGAGTCTCGCATTATCGACAGCCAATGCAGCGCGGGCTGCAACTTCTTCTATGAGTAGCAAGTCCGACGGGCTGTAAGAACGATCCGATTCAGCCAAGCTGAAAGTGATCGCGCCAAGCGTGCGACCTCGCGCGACAAGTGGCGCCACAGCCAGAGATTTAGAGCCCAGCGCGCGAAGTATTCTGAGATGCTCCTCATCATGTGCAGTTGCAACTAATAGCGCATCAGAAATGTCTGGATAGAACATGAGTTTGCCCGAGCGCATTGTCCGCATAACAGGCGCTTCGGGGTTACTGAGATTGGGCGGATATTTTTGCAGCTGAGAACCTAGTTCGCTCATCCGGGGGTCGCCACTTGCGACTTCGACACGCCGAATCGCCTTGTCTTCGTCGATAATGTCTATCAGGCAATAATCTGCAAGCTCAGGCACTGCTAGTCGCGCCACGTTTTTGAGGGTGATCTCATATTCCAGGGAACCAGAGAGTAAGTTACCCGCCTCCCACAAGAACCTGAGTCGGCGTTGCGCTTCCTCCGCCTCAGCGCGCGCCGCTTGTTCACGGATAAATTGTAGATGTTCTTCCTGCGCACGCTTCCGTTCCGTAATATCCATTGATAAAACGAGCTCGGCGCGTCGGCCAGCAAAGATCAGGGTATGTGAGACAACTTCAACATCGATGGTTGTTCCATCTTTCTTCCGGTGTCTGGCTTCTACTGAACCCAGCCCGGTGGTTACCTGGGACACTCTTTCGAGAAGCCAGGGGATATCTTCCGGAGGACGAATGTCCTTGATAGTTCTCTCCAGAAATTCTTCTCGCAGATATCCATAGTGGTGAATAGCCGCATTATTGACTGCAAGAAAGCGAAGCGTTTCAAGATCATAGACCCACATCGCGTGTGGATTGCTATCAAACAGGAGTTGGTAGCTTTGGTCGTTGTCCGGCATAACCTTCGTTATTTCGCTTTGCTCCGCGGCAGAAAAGTCTATCAGGCTAGTCACCACGCTCAATACAGATTAAACAGTTTGCGCCGCTTTAGCTCAACAGGAAAGCGGCGAGGAGTATTCTAATCCCACCGCGTTGCCGTATGCGCAACTGTTGGGCGAATCATTGCCTCGTCGCATAAACTCATTACCCGATAGCGCTGGAGATTGGGTAATACCATTTTTAATCATAGGTAGTGTCGACCTGCCATTCGCCAGTCTTCACAATTGCAGAAAGATGTAATGGTGCCACCGCGCAGCATATTTTCCATGCGGGCGCCATGTGATTCTGCTTTAGCGGAATCCGATAGCATACTCCTTGCATCCAAACACTCTCATCGGTGTAAACACGTACAAGTGGTCAGTGATAATACGGTTGTAGTTCTCCGCCTTTTTCTCTAACGTAAGATTACCCTTCGTAATTGTAGTCTGCCCCCGTACCAGTTTCCCCTGTCCGGACGTAGTTTTGAAAACCTTGTTGGTTGGACCAGCTACGCCTGCAGTTTTTTAACGGGAGGAACTTGGTCCATTAGATCTTTAGGAGGGAGGTATGCAAGGTCGGATCTCAATTTCCAAATAGATTCAAATAGGTAAAAAAGTGGAGAAGGTGCGCCGTCCAATATGAATGTGGTTCAACTGCTTGTGGAATAAATCGACAGGGGGTAAATATGTCTGAAAATCAGAAGCACGAGTTTGAGAATCAAAACTTCGTACGCCAACAAGATGCGGCGCGCGCGACGTCAAGGACTGAATCCAGTGGGATTCCACGTCAGAAACTCCTATATATTGTGATACTTCTGTTGGCGAGTGTTTCAATTTCGTTACCTGTCGTGAGCAGAAACCGCGCACGAAGCTCATCCCACGCTCAAAGCAATGCCAAGAACGAAAAATTGAGGAACTTCGATGCTCAAATCACTGCGAATGCAAATGAGCTGATCGCCGACGGCCGACAGACTTTCCGTTTCGATACCTTTGGCGATGAAGCTTTCTGGGGCGGCATGCTTCAGCTTCATAAAGCGATCGCAGGGGCTGGTCTTGGAGGGGTAGGTGCGGGAATTAGTCCGCGAGCAGCATTGGACCTCGGTCTGAAGGTCGATGTCGGTGCACTTCCCAAACCTCTGATAGATCAGTTGAAACAGGGCAGCCTCAATCTGGATAACCCCGCGACGACGTTAGCTCTGCTAAAACTTGATGCGGTCCTGGGTCTCAAAGGATTTTTTCAGGGGAACACGTTGAGTTCAGTCGGAATCACCTGCGCTCTCTGTCACTCGACAGTCGATAATTCTCTTACCTTTGGTATTGGTAATCGATTGGATGGTTGGGCAAATCGCGACCTGAATGTTGGCGCTATCACTGCAGCGGCGCCTGACCTAAGTGCTTTTGCCAACCTGCTGGGCGTCAGCCAACAGACTGTGAGAACGGTGCTAAACAGCTGGGGACCGGGCAAATTCGATGCGGAATTAATACTTGATGGCAAAGCTTTCAATCCGAGTCAGGTTACTGACGGTGTGATAACTGGCACAAACGTCCCAGGCGCAACACTGCTTCCGAATGCTTTTGGGTTAGCTGGCTTCAATCAACACACATGGACCGGCGCTTGGGGAACCACAACTTACTGGAATGCATTCGTCGCTAATCTTGAGATGCACGGTAAAGGCCGATTTTTTGATCCTCGGTTGAATGATGCAACGAAATTTCCTGTTGCCGCTGCGAATGGTTTTGCGGATCTTCCGCATATCGCTCCTGATGAAGATCTGATTACAAAGAAACTTCCAGCACTTCACTTCTATCAGCTTGCTATCCCCGCGCCAGCGCCAGACGCAGGCGAGGACTTTAACGAAGAAGCAGCGGCCCGTGGCGATGAACTCTTCAGCGGCAAAGCTGGATGCAATAATTGTCACGTCGAGCCACTCTGGACCGAGCCAGGATGGAACCTACACAAACCCGTTGACATTGGAATTGATAGCTTCCAGGCAGATCGTGCCCCGGACGGCGCATATAAGACAATGAATTTGGCGGGTATATTTGTGCGCGAGAATGGCCTATTCATGCGCTCAGCAAATAAGGGTCGCTACTATCACGATGGGCGATTTGCGACTTTGCTGGACGTGATCAATCACTACAACACGAGATTTAGCCTTGGATTAACCGCACAAGAGAAACAGGATCTGGTTGAGTACTTGAAGTCACTGCCCGACCAAGAGTAGCAACAGATTTCGTTGTCAGTGACGCTTTCATTTTCGGATTCTCTGCACAGAGGATGATGCGGATACTCTTGAGCTCATCGTCCTACTATTTAATAGTCATGACTGCGAAGTGGTTACCTCGGCGAGCTCTCCTGAATCCCTTCATTTTGCTCGAACCCAACACTTCGATCTCTATCTATTAGATAATTGGCTTCCTGGTTCTTCCGGGATTGAACTCTGTAAGAAATTGAGGACGTTCGACTCGAAGACTCCGATACTCTTTTACTCCGGTGCCGCCTACGATAACGATAAGAAGCAAGCTGAGGAATGCGGCGCACAAGGGTATCTGACAAAGCCTGCGAACGGTGACGAATTGGTTGCGGAAGTGCTTCAGCTAATCTCTAATTCGAGGTTGTCCGCTAATAATTCTGCTTAGCGATAGGCCCACGGAAAAACCGATTTTTGTTGTAAATTTTTGCTGTAATCTTCTGTGCGCTGTACAAAAGAAGAGTTTGAGGTTCTCTGCCATGCGAATCCACGATCCCTGAAATACCTGATTCAAATGCGGGTGGGCGCCTGGAGATTTGAACCCAGACCCCTATCGTGTCAATTTTTCCGCCGACGTACTACGCCTTCAAGATGTACAAGGTGCATCAAGGCGCAAAGCTGATTACAATCGATCTGGCGGCGTCCGAGTATCGGATAGATCAGTCTTCGGTACCTTAGCTCAGTGCGTCGGCGTCGCGTGATGCCGAGGGGAAACTGCATCTCTCGATCGTCAACCTTGAGCCGAGTCGAACGGCTGAGGTAACAACAAGGGTTACCGGCTCCGCGATCCGGCAGGTTACGGGAGAGGTGTTGACGGCTCCCCTGATTAACGCAATGAACACGTTCGATCAGCAGAACCTCATCAAGCCAGCGCAGTTCGGCAGCTACAAGATTCAGGACTCTCAGCGAGTCTTGAGCGTGCCGCCGAAATCAGTCGTCGTGCTCGAGCTTCAGTAGGAAATACAATGACTAATCAATCGAAACTTCCGATTCAATGGTTGGCTGCGGCTGGTGTGCTTGTGTTGTCTTTGCACTCGGTGACTCAGGCAATTCGAGCCGCTGGCGGGAGGGTCGGTCAACGCGGCGAAGGTACCTCGGCAGCCGCCGACCAGCCGACGCCCCGGAACGACTCTAACTCTCAGATCGCTCATGCTCAGTTGTTGGAGAAAGCTCGCAAGGGTGGCATTGACATATATTTTGAAGGGGATTCAATCACCAGGCGCTGGGGCGCCAGCGATGATCAATACAAAGCCTTTCTGGCGAACTGGCGGCAGAATTTCTTCGGCTGGAATGCCGCTGACTTCGGCTGGGGCGGTGACACGACGCAAAACATCCTCTGGCGTCTCAAGAATGGCGAACTGGATAACGTCAATCCTAAAATCATCGTCCTAATGGCCGGCACCAACAATGTCGGCAAGCTGTCTCCTCAAGGGAGCGATGATCCGAGGGTCGCGGAAGTCACCCGCGGGATCAAGGCCATTTTGGACGTATGCCAGCAGAAGGCGCCGAACGCCACGATTGTGCTGATGGGCGTGACGCCGCGCAACGACAATTTGGCCGTGATGCCGATCATTAACCAGATCAACGACAACATCGCGAGGTTCGCCAACGGCAAAAAGATCAAGTACTTGAACATCAACGACAGGCTGGCTGATAAAGACGGCAAGTTGTTCGAGGGCATGGCCAATCGTGACGGGCTGCATCTGGACGTTAAAGGTTACCAGGTGTGGGCTAACGCCCTGAAGCCGATCTTCGCCGATTTGCTGGGGCCGCCCGCGAAAGAAGATCACGCACCACCGCCTACTGGAGACCCGAGCGCCAGAAAGATTTCTGCCAGTTCCCGCCAGTCAGAGGTTCGGCGACAGAGTTTGAGAGCTTCAACGGCGAATGCCTCATCGCCGGCCGTGATGTTCTGACCACGGATGAGGGCAATCGAAATAGCTGACTCCCGGAGTGAGAAATGCTGTCAATGTCTGGATAAGCAATATTGGCTTCGCGAAAGGTAATACGCAGACATGAAGTTACATGGGCTTTGGCGCAAACAAAGAGTCATTACTCTCGTTATCTCAGGCGCCATCTTAGTAGCCTCCTTGCTGCCCGTTCGTGGCGCGCAGCAATATCGAACCCCATACCTGCGTCAACACGGGACTGCTACACAACTTGTCGTTGACGATAAACCCTTTCTCGTTCTTGCAGGCGAATTGGGCAACTCCACGTCCTCCAGCCTGGAGTACATGCGGCCCATCTGGCCGAAACTCGCCTCGCTAAATCTCAATACAGTTCTTATTCCCGTCTACTGGGAGCTTATGGAACCGGCCGAAGGAAAGTTCGACTTTACTTTGGTGGATGGCTTAATCCAGGAAGCTCGTAAACACAAACTTCGTCTCGTACCGTTGTGGTTTGCGTCCTGGAAGAACAGCATGTCGTGCTATGCCCCGGCTTGGGTAAAAACAAATCAACAGCGCTTCCCTCGCTCGCAAGACAAGGCTGGGAAGGGCATAGAG
>Ga0137367_10004222_pt1 | contig 11653 bp, 8 predicted proteins | sample SagtaG_14_FD_104939 | JGI IMG/M metagenome (GOLD analysis project Ga0137367, IMG submission 104939) | Vadose zone soil microbial communities from Sagehorn Ranch, Mendocino, California, USA - Sage1_L_80_16 metaG | ecosystem: Environmental > Terrestrial > Soil > Vadose zone | place: USA... | reverse complement strand
TTGTTGCGGGTTGGGAGCGGGCCGGCCGGGTTGCGCTGGAGCACCTGCGCGCCGCTGACGTCATCGCGTTCGTTGTCGCCCGTTGTCACGACGCGCGTGGTGGGACGGCGCCGCGGATGGTGACCGCGCTGCGGTCGCTGCTGCGGTTCCTGCACGTCGACGGGCTCATCGACCAGCCGCTGGCGACCGCCGTGCCGTCGGTGGCCGGCTGGAAGCTCACCGGCCTGCCCACGGCGCTGCAAGCCGACCAGGTCGCGGCGCTGCTGGCGTCCTGCGACCGGGCCACCGTGGTGGGACGGCGGGACCTGGCGATCCTCGCGGTGCTGGTGCGGCTCGGGCTGCGCGCGGGGGAGGTGGCGGCGTTGCGGCTGGACGACATCGACTGGCGAGGTGGTGAGCTCACCATCCACGGCAAGGGCAACCGGCATGACCGGCTGCCGCTGCCGGCCGATGTCGGCCAGGCGATCGTGGCCTGGCTGACCGCCGGGCGTCCCGAGGCCACCGCTGCCGGCCGGGAGGTGTTCATGCGGGTCAAAGCCCCGCATGAGGCGTTGACCCGCGGTGCGGTCACCCAAGTGGTGGCCCGTGCCGGGAAGCGGGCCGGGCTCGGCCCGATCTACGCCCACCGGCTGCGGCACACCGCCGCCACCGGCATGCTGCGCGCCGGCGGGTCATTGCCCGAGATCGGGCAGGTGCTGCGGCATCGCCACGCGCTCACCACCGCGATCTACGCCAAGGTCGACCTCGATGCGCTGCGCCCGCTGGCGCGGCGCTGGCCGGGGGGTGCCGCATGAGTCCGCTCGAGCAGGCGCTGGCCGACTACCTGCGCATCCGCCGGGCGCTGGGGTTCAAGCTCGACCGGGCGGAGCGGCTGCTGGGCCAGTTCGTCGCCTACCTGCACGACCACGACGCCGAGGTGCCCACCATCGAGGATGCGCTGGCCTGGGCGACGTCGCCCACCACTGCCACGCCGCGCTGGTGGACGCACCGGCTGTCGACGGTGCGCGGGTTCGCCGTCCACCTGCATGCCCTCGACCCGCGCGTCGAGGTCCCACCACCAGGACTGCTCCGGTCAGGGCCACGCCGGCGAACCCCGTACCTCTACTCCCAGGCCGACATCGCCGCGCTCGCGAATGCCGCCGGCAGGTTGCCCCGCCCACTCGGGGCGGCGACCTACCAGACCCTGATCGGCCTGCTGGCCGTGACCGGGATGCGCGTCGGCGAGGCGATCCGGCTCGACCGCGACGACCTCGACGCCGACCACGACGGGCTGCTGCGGGTGCGCGACAGCAAGTTCGGCAAGTCCCGCCTGCTCCCCCTGCACCCAACCACCGTGGCCGCGCTGCGGGACTACCTGCAGGCACGCCACCGGCTGCTCCCGGCGCCGGCCAGCGCCGCGCTGCTGATCTCCACCGCGGGCACCCGGCTTGGCTACAACAACGTCTGGCGCACCTTCCACCGGCTGGTCCACCAGGCCGGCATCACCGCCCGATCGCCATCCTGCCAGCCAAGAATCCACGACCTTCGCCACAGCTTCGCGGTACGCACCATGCTCGACTGGTACGCCCGCGGTGCCGACGTGCAGGCCCTGCTGCCCAGGCTGTCGACCTACCTGGGCCACGCCGACCCCAAGCACACCTACTGGTATCTGCAGGCCGCGCCGGAGCTGCTCGCGCTGGCCGCCCACCGCCTCGACGCCCACCCGGCAGGTCGGCCATGAGCACGCTCGCCCCGACCCTGCAGGCGTTCTTCACCGACCGGCTGGCCCGCCAGCGCCAGGCCAGCGGCCACACCATCGCCGCCTACCGAGACGCGCTCAAGCTGCTGCTGGCCTTCGCCGGCCAGCACACCGGCAAGACGCCCTCCCACCTGGACGTCGCCGACCTGGACGCTCCGCTGATCGGCGCGTTCCTGGACCACCTCGAGCACCAGCGCGGCAACAGCGTGCGGACCCGCAACGCTCGCCTGGCCGCCATCCACTCCCTGTTCCGCTTCGCCGCCCTGGCTCATCCCCAGGACGCCGCCGTCATCCAACGGGTGCTGGCGATCCCACCCAAACGCTACGACCAGACCCTCATCACCTACCTCACCCAGCCCGAGACCGACGCGCTGCTGGACGCCCCCGACCAGGCCACCTGGACCGGACGACGCGACCACGCCCTGCTGGCGCTGGCCGTCCACACCGGCCTGCGCGTCTCGGAGCTGACCGCCCTGACCGTGGCCAACGTGCACCTGGGCACCGGCGCCCACGTCAGCTGCCTCGGCAAAGGCCGAAAACAGCGGATCACCCCACTGACCGGCGGTGTCACCGCCGTCCTGCGCGCCTGGCTTGCCGAACGTGCCGGGGCGCCCACCGACCCACTGTTCCCGACCCGCCGCGGCACCCAGCTCAGCCCCGACGCCGTCCAGCAGCGCCTGACCACCCACACACGGACCGCCGCGGCGACCTGCCCCACCCTTGCCAGCAAGACGATCGCACCGCACGTCCTGCGGCACACCGCCGCCATGCGGCTGCTCAACGCCGGCGTGGACACCACCGTCATCGCCCTGTGGCTCGGCCACCAAAACGTCGCCACCACCCAGGTCTACATCCACGCCGATCTCACCCTCAAAGAGCAGGCCCTCGCCCGCACCACCCCCACCGGCACCACACCAGGCCGCTACCAGCCACCAGACGCACTCATCGCCTTCCTCGAAGGCCTGTGATTATGCCGACCTCCCCGGCACGCTCACCCCCAACAGCAGCGGCACCGCCCGCTACCTCGGCATAACAACGACCTCGGCATAAGATGCGTTATCCCGATATCGTCATAACGCGTCGGCGGTCACCACCCGCCCGGCCAGGTCTCCAGTGGTTGACGGCACGACCAGCAGGTTCTACCGCATTTCCCTCGACCCCACCAAACCCGCGAACTACTCAGAACTGATCAAGCCGAGACCCTGGGCCAGGGATGGAGCGGTCACCGGCGTCGGGCCGGGTCGCCGGCGCGTAGGTACTGCGGGTACGCACGAACCAGGCGGCCAGCTCGTCAGCGCAGATGCTGTTGGCGGGCCGCTCGGGGCCGAGGCTATGGGCCAACTCGCCAAGCACGCGGCGGTAGGTGGCGCGGCTGGAGCTGGTGAAGTCGCCGGCCTCCAGGTAGGCAGAGACGACCTCGGCCAGGGGCGCGTCGCGCGGAATCAGCATGGGTGGAGGGTACGCCGGCGCTCCGACAGGCCAGCTCGTGGCGATCGTGCTCGCAGGGAATCGTGGGTTCCCTGCCACGAGCCTTGGCTTGGGTATCGGCAGCGGCTCGCACCGCAATCCTGGTCGCCAACGACGATGCCCCCGACAACAAAGGCAATTATATTATCAAGGGTGCTCGGTGGGCGGGGCCGGCGGGCCCCCGGGGGCGGGGCCACTGGCCGGTGAGGCGTCGGCCACCGCCTCCTGATCGGCCGTCCACCAGGCTGGTCGTTCCAGTTCGGTCGGGAGCCGGGTCGCGGCATCGCCCAAGGCGGCCTCGACCTGCGCCTGTGTCAGGTCGTGGGCGCCGGTCAGGTCCGCCCCGCCGAGCCACGCGCGGGTCAGGTTCGCCCCGCCGAGCCGCGCGCGGGTCAGGTTCGCCCTGCCGAGGGACGCGTCGTTCAGGTCCGCTCGATTGAGCACCGCGAGGGTTAGGTTCGCCCCGGGAAGCTGCGCGCGGGTCAGATTCGCCATGGGAAGCTCCGCGCGGGTCAGGTCTGCCCCGGCAAGCGACGCGTCGGTCAGGTTCGCTTCGGGGAGCTGCGCGCCGGTCAGGTTCGCCCCCTCGAGCCACGCGTCGGTCAGGTCCGCTTCATGGAGCTGCACGGCGGTCAGGTTCGCCCCCTCGAGCCGCGCGCGGGTCAGATTCGCCCCGCCGAGCCACGTGTCGGTCAGGTCCGCTCGATTGAGCACCGCGAGGGTTAGGTTCGCTCCGGGAAGCTGCGCGCGGGTCAGATTCGCCGCGGGAAGCTGCGCGCGGGTCAGGTCTGCCCCGGTAAGCCAGGCGTCGGTCAGGTTCGCCCCGTCGAGCGACGCGCCGGTCAGGTCTGCCCCCTCGAGCCACGCGTCGGTCAGGTTCGCCTCCGCAAGCCACGCGCGGGTCAGGTTCGCCCCGGTAAGCCACGCGCGGGTCAGGTTCGCCCCGCCGAGCGACGCGTCGGTCAGGTCCGCTCGATTGAGCACCGCGCGGGCGAGATGCAGATCGCCCAGGTTCAGCATGACACGGGCTTCCAGGCGGCGAGGGTGGTGACCGAGCGCGGTCAGGGCTGCCTGCACGTCCGGCGCCGGCTCGGCCGGGAGGGCCTGGTCGGAAGTGACGAGCAGCACCCCTGACCGCGTGTCCGCTCCGTGGCTCCTCACGCCAGTCGGGCTGGCGACGCGGGGGGCGCGCTGGCGGACGAAGGCGACCAGGACCTCGACCACGTCCCGGTGGTGGTCGGCCGAGTCGCGCAGGACGTGAGCGAGCGCATGCACCCCGCCCAGCCGCACGTAGGGTTCGTCCGAGCCGAGCCGCTCCAACGCCTTGCTGAACCGCTCGGTGAGCTGCCCGCGGTGGGCCAGCCGGTAGGTGCGGGCGGTGTAGGCCAGGGCCACCACCGCGCCGAGCGCGCCGGCAAACTGGATCAGCGCGATGCGGAACTGGCCGGTTGCGGTGACCTGTTCCGCAGCGGTGAGCCGCGGCCAGGCGCCCCGGTAGACCCAGGCCGGGCCGCGCCACAGCAGCCACCCAAACGCGGCTACCACCACGGCGGCCGCCAGCCCCAACCACAGCAGCCACCAGCGGCTGCGCCGGAGCTGTTCCATACCATCCCCCATCGACCGGTCCAAGCTGTTCTGGCCTGATCGCGGGATTGTCCACCAATGATCGCACCGGCGTCGGCTCCTGGAGGCGGCTTTACTCGCCTCGGGTGAATGGGATTACCTCGGAGGGCGCTCGAGGGTGGCGCCGCGCGCCTGCAAGTGACCGACGAACGAGCGGACGATGACCCGGTCCCGGTTCCACGTCGCTGGCGCATGGACGGCACGAGTGCGAGCGAACCAGGCGAGGTCGTCCGCGTCCAGCTCGGCGACGGCACGTCCGGGCCTGAGCGTCCGGGCCATTCGCCGAGCACGCGGTGGTGGTGCGGCTGGAAGGCGGTGAAGTCGCCGGCGTCGAGGTAGCCGGTGAGCGCGTGACCCGATCATGTCGCAGGGAACAGTCCATTCCCCGCCACGCGACCAATGCTCGTAATGCCTCGACCACCTGGGGGCTGGCGACCTGGAAGGTCTGCCGGCAGATGCGCCGCAGGGACCCGGAGGAACACCGCTCGCAGATGCCGGCAACAGGGAAGGACCGCGGCTTCCCTTTAGAGAAGGGGTCAAGATTTACCCTCGTACGAAGGCCTAAACGGCTAGACCTCCCGCCGAAGGGAATAGTAGCCATGCTCGACAACCTCACCCCCGGGCAGCAGATGCTTCGCCGCGAGGTCCACGCCCGCTATGGCGGCCGGCAGCAGGGCGGCATCGGTCCTTCCGCCAGAGCTCCGGTCGTCCTGTTCTTTACCGATCCGCACGCCGGCCACCGGCACGGCTACTACGACGGTTGGGACGACGAAGGGCTGTTCAACTACTACGGCGAGGGCCAGATAGGCGATCAACGCCTAGTGCAGGGCAACAAGGCAATCCTCAACCACCAGACCGATGGCCGGACCCTCGAGGGGTTCCTCGCCAAGGGTCCGACGGTGAGCTACCTCGGCACGTTCGAACTTGTCGACTTCTATTGGACCGAGGCGCACGAGACCGGCAGCACCACCGTCCGCCAGGTGGTCGTCTTCCGGCTCAGGCCACTCAACGACGTCCCCGTCCAGCTCCCACACGTCCCCGTATCGCGTGCGGACAAGCCTCACGTCGACACCGTCCCGGTCGAGGAACAACACACCGAGCGGGCCTTCGTCACGCCCGACCGCGAGGCCTACGAGATCGAGCGTCGCGAGGCCACCCTTGTTCACAAGTATCGTGAGCACCTGCGTCGTCAGGGGCACGAAGTCGGGCGGCTTCGGGTCGTGCCAGCTGGCGAGTCCGCGCCGCTCTACAGCGACCTCTGGGATGTGACCGCGCTCGAACTAGTCGAGGCGAAGGGCCTTGTGACCCGGGAGCAGCTTCGCTCCGCCGTGGGGCAGCTCCTCGACTACGGCCGCTTCGTCAAGGCCAAGACCCGGACCGTACTCGTCCCCACAAGACCGCGGCCCGACCTCCTAGCGTATCTCGCCCACGCCGGCATCAACGCCGTCTACCCGAAGGGCGAAGGGTGGGGACGCGACTAGCGGGCTCCGATCATCGTCTCAACCTTTTCGAGGCTAGCCGCCGTCCGGGCGGCGTCCGCGTCGCCATGCGCGTCCAGGGCGCCGACGATCTCCCTGAGAACCGCCAGAGTGGACAACGGCGATCCGGTTGTCGCCTTGTCCACGAAGTCTCGGTAGGCTGATTCGGCTCCCTGATCATCACCGAGAAGCAGACGTACGTCGCCGAGATCCGCCCAGACCCAAGCATCGTCGGCAGCGCGCTCGTCGGTCGACAGACGCCCTTCAAGCGCATCGCGGAGCTCAACAAGCTTGTCTTGGAGCTCAGCTACCGTCCTGTCGCCAACTATCAGTGCGCGCTTGATGGCATTCATTCGGTTATAGGTCTGGGTGAGGTTGTGAGCCTTCTCCCACACCGCTCCATTGCGGTAGCTTTCCAAGGCGTCGCGAGCCCTACCCAAACGATGCAGGAGCCCTCCCCGCACACCGAGCAGCTCGGCCGCCTCTGCAGCTACATCTCTGTCTACAGATTGGGCTTGGTCGATCTCTACTGCACGTGGTATCGAAAGGACATCGAACACCTCGTCGGAACGCGAGAGCCCGGTGCTCCAGGCGTTCTTAGCCTCTTCGTCTTGACCCCGCCGGGCCGCAGCGTCGCCCTTGCGTCGGTACAACGTCACGGTCCGCAGTATTTCTCGCGCCCGCGATATGTCACTCACGTCAACCTCTCGGTGATCTTATTGGCGAGAGCCTGGTCGGCCTCATCATCAGAAAGAAAGAGATCGGATGCAACAAGCTCGCCCAGCTCACGCCAGACCCGCTTACGTTCGTCCAATTCGTCGAGCCGGCCTGCCCCAACTCGGTACTCCAGGTAGAACCATGCCGCCATGCGCCGTTCGAGCGCCGCCTTCTCCTGGTCCTCCTTAATCTCCTGCACCTCGTAGAAGAGTGCCTGGGGCACGTTGTCTCGAATCTGGCCCTTGTGGCTCAGCGCGTCAGCCTCGCTCCTCAGCTGCTCGAACAACTGAGGCAGACGCTCCTCCGTCGCGCCCAACGCTTCGGCCGCGATCTGTCGTACGCGGTGACCTCTCGATCCTTTGATGTGCCCACGCATCTCGACGAGCTGTTGAGCGACGCGGGCCCCAATATCAGTGTCGCCGGCGCTCCTGTACAGGAGGGGGTTGAGTAGCTTCTGCATGCGCTCGACCTGCTTCGCACTGCGCCCTTCGACACCTGCAGCCCCGGTCACTTCCCGAAACCAGTCCTCGTCGGCGATCTGCACCACGCTCCACGGGCTCACGGCCAGTCGTACCCCAAGCTCGAAGAAGGTCGAAGGGCTAGAGCGCGTCCAGTCGGCGACACAGCCAGCACACCGACGGATTCGTTCGTAGAGCGACTGCGACACCAATTGCGGGGTGGCCAGGTCCTGAAGTCGGGCGACGGTGGTGCGGATGTTTCTTGCTGCCAGTGCCGCGCTGAGCTTCCGACGAAGGCTCTGCCATGTCTGGAAGTAATCCTTGTCGTAGGAGCACAACACGAGTACCTCGTCCTCAAGCGGGATTGACGTCCACGCGTTCTCTTGTGATCCAAGCTGGCGCAGCGGGTCGTAGACGGGTAGATCGAGATAATGGGGATGGCGGGCGAGCTGGTCGAACCCGGTACACACCCGCTTGATGAGACGAGCGATCCGGGGATCATCGCCGGCGAGCATTTCGGCATGAGGAGAATGGGACGAAAGCGAGAGGTCCGACAGATTGAACGGACGATCCAATGGATAGCCTTCTCGCCAGTCCCTGCCGTGACTGCTAATCGTGACACCACGGCGCGTCGCTGCACGAACGCCGAGCAGTAGCATCACGCCTGGCTCGAAGTCCGTCACATCGAACAGTGCGAGATCGGCCTGGACGAGCAGTCGCACCGCTTGGTCGAGGCTCGCCGGACTCGCATAGGCGTCGACCACGTCAAACGACGTCAACCTAACGTGCTCGCTGCTGTACTCCGCCGGGAGTTGACGCTGCTGCTGGCCGCGTAGCAGCTGACGCCCCTGCCAGGCCCCTGTGAAGGAATCCCACAGTGCCTTTGCGTTCGGGCTGGACAACGCCTCTGTAACCAGTGCGATCAGTTGGGCTCCGGCCTCGCCGCTCGCTAACCCCTCAGAGCCCAGGACCAAGCAGTGGAGCAGCGCCGGGTCGAACTCCTCCCAGGCAGTCCTGGCAAGAGCCTCCGGGATGGCCGGAGTAAGGGTTGAGAAGGACACCGCCGGCTGGTCCGGGGAGACCGGCAGGCCCGGCCAACGACGCATGGCGGCCTCGGCTGGGATGGCGAAGGCATGCTCCTCACCTTCGCGAAAGCGGAGGATACCGACGACCGCATCGGTCTCAAAGTCGACTGCCGGCGCCCCTGACATACCCTTTTGGACGCCAACGTTAAGCACGAGCATCTCGACCGGCTGGCCCCGCCAGAGGAGCGTAGTGTTACCAGAGACCCGCGCCGGGTCCATGGGAAAGCCGTCGGGGTACTTGGAGGGATGCCGGTCGCGCGGGAATCCCCGGGAGTAGATGTCGCGGCTGCCCATCGCCCTCTGAGGACTCAGCGCTAACCACGTGCGGTCGGGCTTCGACGGCACGCGAAGGAGAGCGAGGTCGAGGTCTTCGTCGCGATCCTCGCTGATGATCTCTTCAGCATCACCTGCGCCCACTGGCTTCAACTTCACGGGTTCCTTGCTCGCTGCGGAGAGGACATGGTCGCAGGTGAGTGCGACATCGCTGCCTACGAAGAACGCCGTACCGCGTACAACGCCATCCCCATCGATGAGCGCAGCGATGGCACGTTCCCAGTTCCGTTCTGGCATGGGGATCAGCTGAAGTCCCAGGAGAGCGTCACCTTAAGATTGGCCTCAGCCGAACCCCGTGCCACGATCACGTTGCCTTCGCCGGTCACGCTGACGCCCAACTCGATCACCGCCTGGCTGAATGACCCTCCCGCCCGCTTGCCGGTCGTTAGGTCATCGAAAGCCATCAGTAGGTCGGTCGCACACTGCCGAATGGTTGCCGCGAGCGACGAGAGGCTCGTGGCGGTGCTCTTGACGACATCCTCGACCTTGTCCTGGATGGCGATCTCCTCCAGGGCAGCCTGGCTGAACTCTCCCTCGAAGAGCACGGCCTCACCGCTGCTGCTCTCGACTTGCACCAATGCGGGCACGCCACACACCTCCTCGACCTTGGTTGAGCGCAAGTTTGTCCCACTTGGCCCAAACCATGCCAGTGCACCATCGAGTGGGTTCGTCCAGGTCGTCCCCGTGCACCGTCACATCCGCCACTCCCAAGTCCTGCCATAACGGATGACGGCCACCGTCGCGCTCTACGCTCGACCCGAATCTTTCTGAGGAGAGGAATGCACCCGCTGGCGCCGGTGCCTCAAGCACAGGCTCGATCTCGGATCGGACGGCCAGATTGATGCAGTGTTCCGGTGGGCTTGCTCTGCTTGGCTAACGTCTCGGCTAACGTTCCGCGTTTGGCGTGGTCGTTCCTACCCTGACGATCAACCTTCCTGAGCTGCGCCACCTTGCCAGCCTCGACCATGGTTGTCGGCGTGCGGTGTCCTCGTAATCGGCAGGTCGGGGGTTCGAGTCCCCCCTCGGGCTCCACCGATACCCTATTGACGTGCGGTTTTGCCGACACAGCGCCCGCAGCGATTGTGTCGTCGTCCCGTGGCGTATCCGTGGTGCACGCATCAGTACAAGGTGCGTCCCGCGGTAGCCAGCGGCCCATGCGTCTGAAAGCTCAAGCGGTCTCTTCAACATCGGAGACGGCGCGAAGCGGTCGGCGGTGGCGGTCCCTGACGCATTCGCGGCACATGCGCGCGCCGGTGGCGGGGTTGCGATAGGTGTTGTCCTCAGTCCATGGGTGGCCCTGCGGACAGGCCTCTACCGGCTTGGCGTCGCTGGCGGGCCGTTCGAGGGCGGCCATGAACGCTGCCATCCGCTCGGCCAGGCCGGTGACCGCGGCGAGGTCGGCGTCAGAAACCACGTGGGCGTAGCGGCGCAGGGTGACGGCGGGGTCGTTGCCGAGCCGGCCGGCGACGGTGCGGATGTCCACGCCAGCCTTGACCAGGCTGGTCGCTCCGTAGTGGCGCAGCCCGTACAGGTTGCGGTACATCCGCACGCCGAGCCGGTCGCACAGCTTGTGGAATCGCTTGCTGAGCAAGTCCGGGTCCATCGGCGTCGACCCGTCGGGGGAGAGGGGATCGGCGAACAGCCACGCGTCGTCAACGAGCTTGGCGTCGAACCGGTCGGCCAGTTCCGCCTGGAACTCGCGCTCCTCCCACAGCAGCGTCAGGGTGAGGGGGTCCAGGCGAAGGGTGCGGCCCTTGCGGTTCTTGGGGTAGGGCTTCCAGCCGCGCCCGCTCTCCAGGCTGCCCTCGATGCGAAGCTCGCCCGCCTCGAGGTCGACCGCGCGCCAGTGGATGCCGGCGGCCTCGCCGCGGCGGCCCTGGGTGATCACCGCCATCCAGGTGAACACGCCGAGCTGGCGGTCCAGGGCGAGCGCCGTGTTGAGCACACGGGCGACGTCGCCGGCGGTGGGCACCTCGACCTCAGGCATGGGCACCGGCGAGCGGGTGGTGTCGTTGGCCGGGTTGGAAGTCATCACCTTCCATTTCTTGGCCTGGGTGAGGGCGCGGTGGATGATCGCGTGGATCTGCCGTTCGGTGGCCGGCTCCAACGGCCGGCCGCGGACGCAGTCGCCCTCGTGGACCCGGTCGGGCCGCTTGGGCTCGAACCGCGCTCCCGGCCCCAGCGGCTTCTGGCCGGCGCGGAGCCGTTGCTGGCAGTGGCGGCACTTGCGGCCGGTGGTGCAGTCGCGGATGTGGACACGCATGGGCTTGGGGGAGCCGGGCTGGTAGCGCTCGCCAGGCCCAAGCGCGGGCAGGCCGTGGCGAATCCGCCACCAGCAGTGCCGGCACTTGCCGCCCCGCTCGGCGAGCGCGCTGTAAAAGCGGTCCAGGTGGTAGGTGCCGAGGTCTCGCATCGGGATCGAGCCGAGCGCGGGTTTGATGTGGTTGTCGATGTAGCCCTGGTAGGTCCGGCGGGTGGAGGCCTCTAGGCGGGCGTGGGCCATCCAGCGGTCCAGCAGCTCCCCGAAGCTGCCGTCGGCCGCCAGGTTGATCCGGTCGCCGGTGCGGGCGTGGGCGCGGAACTCCTCGGCCGCCGTCACGGCGTCGTCGAAGCTGCCTGGGACGGTGAAGGTCACCCGCTGTTTGCGGCGCCGGTCTAGCGGGTCGGTGCCGGCGAAGATCTCCACGGTGAAGGTCTCCGGGCTGCGCTGGCGGATGTGGCCGGCGCCGCGCGGCAGCCGCCGTCGGCCCGCCG
>Ga0137367_10004219_pt1 | contig 11654 bp, 10 predicted proteins | sample SagtaG_14_FD_104939 | JGI IMG/M metagenome (GOLD analysis project Ga0137367, IMG submission 104939) | Vadose zone soil microbial communities from Sagehorn Ranch, Mendocino, California, USA - Sage1_L_80_16 metaG | ecosystem: Environmental > Terrestrial > Soil > Vadose zone | place: USA... | reverse complement strand
CCTCGACGAGTTCATCCAGGCCAACCTCCTCAAACAGGCAGCGGCACACGCCTAACCGCGAATACGCCCGATCAATGCGGTAGACTCCGGCCCTCGTAGCTACCTAAACCGGCGCGCCCCGCCCTGGGCGCCCCCCGTTTTTCTCACCCGGTGCAGGAGACCCAACTCTCACACGTCCACGAAGCCTCCGAGGCCCCGGCGCAGACCGCGGTAATCGGCGACCCCGCGGCCGCCCCGACGCCGGCCGGAGCGCCGATGATCGTCTTCGAGGGCGTCACGAAGATCTACGAGCCGCACGTCGTCGCGTTGCGTGAGGCGTCGTTCGTGATCGAGAAGGGCGAGTTTGTCTTCCTGGTCGGGCCGTCAGGATCGGGGAAGTCGACGATCATGCGCCTCCTGCTCAAGGAGCTCGACCCGACGACCGGGCGCATCATCGTGGGCGGCCGCGAGCTGGCCCGCCTCAAGAACTCGAAGGTCCCGATGCTGCGCAGGAACATCGGCTGCGTCTTCCAGGACTTCAAGCTCCTCCCCAACCGGACTGCGGCTGAGAACGTCGCCTACGCGCTCAAGGTGCAGGGCGAGTCGAAGCGCGATATCCGCGCGAAAGTGCCGGAGGTGCTCGCCCTCGTCGGCCTCTCCGGCAAGACGAATTCCCTCCCCGACGAGCTCTCCGGTGGCGAGCAGCAGCGCGTCTCGATCGCGCGCGCGTTCGTCAACCACCCGCCGCTGCTCATCTGCGACGAGCCGACCGGGAACCTCGACCCCGATACGTCGGTCGGGATCATGCAGCTTCTCTACCGCATCAACCGCACGGGGACGACCGTGGTCATGGCCACCCACGACCGAGAGATGGTCGACAAGATGCGGAAGCGGGTCATCGCACTCGAGGACGGCACGGTCATCCGCGACGAGCGCCGGGGCTCGTACGCGGAATGAGGACAAAGCTCTTCTTCAGCGAGGCGGTCCGCTCCATCGGGGCGAACATCTCGACAACTATCGCCGCCACGATGACGGTCCTCATCGGCATGTTCTTGCTCGGCCTCTTCATCGCGCTCTTCTCCTGGGTCAACTCCTGGACGGATCACGTGCGCAAGGACGTGATCGTCAAGGTGTTCTTCGTGCAGGACGCCACGGAGCAGCAAATCAATGCCGTGCGGTCGAAGGCCCTCACCTTCCCCGAGACGAAGGGTGTCGTCTTCATCTCGAAGGAGGAGGCGCTCACAAGGATGAAGGAGAGGTACCCGGAGCTGACCCAGAACCTCTCGTCGAACCCGCTTCCTCCGGCCTTCGAGGTTACGCCCAAGGACGCGGATCAGGTGAAGGCTCTCGCGGACAAGCTCCAGCCCCTGCCCGCGGGAGTGGACAAGGTCGACTACGCGGAAAAGAAGACCCAGCGCATCCTGGCCGTCACGAACGTGATCAAGTACATCTTCCTCCTGGGCAGCCTGATCCTCCTGGCTGCCTCGACGATCCTGATCGCGAACACAATCCGCCTTTCGATCTTCTCGCGGCGCCGTGAGGTGGAGGTGATGAAGCTCGTCGGCGCCTCGAACTGGTTCATCCGCGGGCCATTCATGCTCGAGGGCGTCATCTGCGGGCTGATCGGGGCATTAGCCGCCGTGGTCCTCCTCGTCCTCGCCAAGGAGTTCGCGCTGCCGGTGATCGAGGGCCACAGCTCGACCTTCAGGGAAGACGACGTGCAGGCGCTGAGCTTCCCGGTCGTCGCGATCATCCTGGTCGGCGTCAGCCTTCTGGTCGGAGCCGCCGGATCGGGCATCACCCTGCGCCGGTTCCTGCAGATCTAGACCGCCGGGCGCGCTCTATACTCCTCCACGCGGCACGATGACTTCTAGACGCGCGGCCGGCATCGCCCTCGTCAGCTTCCTGCTCGCGGCTGCCTTCGCGCTTGGTCTGTTCCTGACTGCACGGTCGCCGGGCATCATCCCGCGCACCACCGGGCAAGCGTCTGCCCGGGAGTCGCATCCACGGGCGATCGAAGAGGTGCGCGAGGTCCTCGCCGGGTCATACTACCGGCCGGTCGAGAGGGATGTGCTCGAGCAGCCGACCATCACGAGCCTTCTCCGGGAGCTCGGCGATCCAAACACGGATTTTCTCACGGCCCTCGAATACGACTCCCTGAAGAGCCGCACGGCTCGCAGCTATTCCGGGGTCGGCCTCACGGTGGAGCCCTCCCGCGCGGGCCTCGTGGTCACGTCCGCTCTGAACGGCCCGGCTCGCGAGGCTGGAATCCGCCGCGGAGACATCATCGTCAGGATCGAGGGCCAGCCCGCCGGGAAGCTCACGTTCGATCAGGCGCTCAACCTGATCAAGGGGGAGAAGGGCACCGTCGTCCACCTGACCTTGCGCCGCCCCGAGCACGGCCGCTTGCGGGTCACGGTCGTCCGCCAGGAGATCACCCTACGGTCGCTTCGCGCTCGCCTGATCCGCTTTCACGGCGCAAAGCTCGGATACCTCAGGCTGCTCTCCTTCCCGGACGCAACGGCCCAGCGGCTTGGTCAGGCGACCGCCTCCCTCGTCCGTCGCGGGGCGCAGGGAATCGTGCTCGACCTGCGGGACAATCCGGGCGGGCTGCTCAACGAGGCGGTGCGAGCCGTCTCGATCTTCCTCGAAGAGGGTGTCGTCTGCACCGTCGCCGGCCTCCATCAGGACGAGATGACATACGAGGTCACGGGCAGCGCGACCTACCCCAAGCTGCCGCTCGTCCTCGCCGTGAACCGCGGCAGCGCGAGCGCCTCCGAGATCGTCGCCGCCGCGCTACAGGATCATGAACGAGCTGTCATCGTCGGCCGCCGTACGTACGGGAAGGCTTCCGTCCAGTCGATCCGGCCGCTTTCCAACGGCACGGCCCTCAAGCTGACGACCGCCATGTACCGCACTCCGGCCGGGCGGGACTTGACCGGCTACGGAATCCGGCCGAAGTTTCGCGTGGGCGACGATCCCCTCACCGACGTCGACGAAGTGCTACGCGCGGCAGAGCTGGCGCTGCTCGACCAGATCGCCACCGCTTAATCCTTGGAAGCCCTTGTAGCCGAGCTCGCCCGCCGCGGGAAGCTTCTCGTCGGCGATCCCTTCTTCGAGGCCGGCGCGCCGGTCGTCGTCGACCGCAAGGGCGTCCGCGACGCGTCCGTCGGGGATCTCGTCGTCTTACATCGACCCGGCCGCGGTCGCGCCCGGATCGAAAGGATCCTTGGACGAGCTGATCGAATCGAGGCGGTTCTCGAGGGGTTGTTGTGGAACGAGGGCGTGAGGCGAGAGCCGCCGCCGCTCCCCGAGGAGCCTCGGGGAATGGAGCCGGAGCGCGTGGACCTCCGCGACCTCCTCACCTTGACGATCGACCCGGAGACCGCGAAGGACTTCGACGACGCGCTCAGCTTCCGGGCGGAAGAGGACGGGATCCGGGCCTGGGTGCACATTGCCGACGTCTCCCGCTATGTGCCGGCAGGCTCCCCGCTGGATCGCGACGCCGCAGAGCGTGCGTTCTCGGTGTACGTGCCCGGCCGAGTCGAGCCGATGCTGCCCGAGCGCCTCTCAGCCGATCTCTGCAGCCTGCGGCCGAACGAGGATCGCCGTTGCGTCACCGTCGAGGTTCTGTTCGACGGCGACCTCGTCCCCGGCCAGCCCGCGTTCTACCGCAGCCTCATCCGCAGCCGGGAGCGGCTCACTTACTCGCGAGCCGAGGCGGTCCTCGCGGGAAGGGAACGCGTGGACGACGAGCTGACGGCGGCCCTTCGTCTCGCCGAGCGGCTCGCGCTCGAGCTCCGGCGGCGGCGGTTCGCGCGCGGGTCGCTCCGGATCGAGACCGGGGAGATCGAGTTCGCCTTCGATGGAGAGGGAGGAGTCGAGCGGTCCTGGGTGCAGAGCGAGCCTCATGCGCACGCGCTGGTCGAGGAGCTGATGATCCTCGCGAACGAGGCGGTCGCCGCCCTGCTCGCCGGTCGCCGACGCGAGGCGCTCTTCCGCGTCCACGAGCGGCCCGAGCCGCAATCGATCGAGCTCCTCCTCGCGAAGCTCGCGGCACTCGGGGTGCCGACACCGCCCGTTCCGGAGCGGCTGAGCCCGGACGAGGCTGCGAGGTTCGCGGCGCGGGTCAGCGAGCGCGTGGCCGAGTACACCGCCCAATCGGGTCGAGGGAAGAACGCCTTTCCGGCGCTCGTCCTGCGCTCGCTCCAGCAAGCGCGCTACGACCCGCGCAATCTGGGGCACTCCGGTCTCGCCAGCCCGGCGTACTGTCACTTCACCTCGCCGATCCGCCGCTACCCGGACCTCGTTGTCCACCGGTCGCTCCTGCGCGAGCTCGGCCTCGCCGACGAGCCGGTCCCGGAGGAGCTCGAGCAGTTGGCGGAGTGGACCTCCCAGCACGAGCGCGAGGCCGCCCAGGTCGAGTACCGCGCGGACGAGATCTGCCTCGCCTGGTTGCTCGAGCGTCAGCTCTTCCATGCCGGGTGGGATGCAGTCCTCGAGGGGGAGATCGTCGGCGCGATCGGCTCGGGTCTCTTCGTCCGCTTCGACGAGGTCTTCGAGGGCTACCTGCCCGCGCGCCGCCTGCCCGGCGACTACTTCGAGCTCGACCCGCTCGGAGTCTCGCTCGTCGGCCGCCGTTCAGGGCAGGCATACCGGCTGGGGGACGAAATCGCCGTCCGCGTCGAGCGGATCGAGAAGACGAGCGGACGGGTCAGCGTCGAGCCCGCGTAGAGAAAAGTCCGCTCTTTGCGACATCGAGTTTCCGGACCCTCTTGCGATGATGGTCCCATTCGTCGTAGTGTCCCGCTTGCGCCGAGCACGGGGCGCGAGTAGGACGAAGCTTCACCGGTAGGCGGTAGGCGGAAGCCGAAGGTTCGCCGGAGAAGTGGACGAAAGCGACACCCGGCTCGGCGAGTTTTTGGTCCAATCCCTGACATGGCGGGCGGGACCAAGCTCATCGCGGACAATCGGCGCGCTCGGCACGACTACCACTTGCTCGAGCGCTTCGAGGCGGGCCTCGTCCTCACCGGGACGGAGGTCAAGTCGCTGCGCCAGGGGCAGGCGACTCTCCAGCGGGCCTTCGCCGACGTGCGGGACGGCGAGCTCTGGCTCATCGGCGCCCACATCCCCGAGTACGCGCAGGGGAACGTGGCGAACCACGACCCCGACCGCGACCGCAAGCTGCTGTTACGCCGGCGCGAGATCGACTCGCTCTTCGGCAAGGTGCGCGAGCGCGGCCTGACGCTCGTCCCGACGAAGCTCTACTTCAAGAACGGCCGCGCAAAGGTCGAGATTGCGGTCGCCCGTGGGAAGGAGGCCCGCGACAAGCGGCGCGACATCGCCGATCGGGACGCGCGCCGCCAGATCGAGCGGGAGCTCAAAAGCCGGCGCTCCTGACGTATGTGCGCGCGTGCAGGACGGCCTCGAGGGCGAGGAAGGCGGCCACGAAGACGAGGATGGCGATCCCGCGGTCCTCGGCGCCCGTCTCTCCGCGGACGAGCCAGACGGCCAGCACGAGGGCTCCCAGACCGCTCCCGATGGCCACGCCGAGTGCCACCTCCCGCTGGCCCGGCCTTCCGGCGATGCCCCACTCGAGGATCGCGAGCGCGAGGAGGGCGACACCGAGCAGTTGCGCGTAGAAGGGCGGGTCGGGGAGGGGGAGGCCTAGGAAGTCGTAGAGGCTGTCCCAGGTCGCCGCCAGGAGGAAGACGGCCAGGGACGCGTCGCAGAGCGCGTCTAGTCTCATGATGACCCACCCGGGCAAGGGAAACCGAGGATATAATTTGGGCAACTGGGGGGGCGACCTGGTTTCGACGTGGTCGGTTCTCCGGAAGAGCTGCAAGCCGAGGTCCCCGGTAGGCCTCGTAAAACAACCGGGAACAATGCAAGTGCGGATAACAAACTCGCACTCGCTGCCTAACTTCGGTTAGCTAGCGCGTCGCTCCGGTCTCGGCCCGTGGATCGGAATCCGGCGTCAACTAACGGGCTTGCTGCCTAGGGAGAGCCAATCGCCCGAAGCGGGACTCCAAAGGATGGCTAGCCCGTCGGTAGGTCGCCTGCGAACCGGCCGGCGGGCGAAATCCAAGCGCAGGACAAGCTTGTAGATGCTCTTTCCGGTGCGTCCGCGGACGCGGGTTCGATTCCCGCCGCCTCCATCATTCCCGCCTGATCGGCCTTGCTTGTGGGCCTACGGCGGGAACGGTTTATACGAATCGCCGTCGAGGGCCGTCGAAGATCTCGCACGACCGCTTCGACGCGAGAGGTTGCCCTTCGTCTTATCGAGCATCCGTTCCTCGCGCCTCGCGGAGATCACCGACGCGGACCTGCTCAGTCAGAAGACGGCGGAAGCGGTCAGAGTCGGTTGCGACGTAGGAGCTGCAGAGCTCTCGTCCGGCCGAGTAGGTGAGGATGTACGTTCGCTGGGTCGGCTCGGTGATGAAGCGAATCAAGTGGGACGCCCATGCGGGAGCCTCAAGGCCCCAGCGCTCGAGGTATGCGTGCGCCTCGGCCTCGCTGGTTCCGTCCTCGTGCAGCATCAACGCCGCGTTGACCTCGGCCCACCGACACGGCTCGTGAGCGCGCTTGACGGCGAGCGCATGAGCCAGATCGAGCTCGACGCCCGCGTCGTGGAGGATTGACGCGATTGCCCGCCCGGCATCCCCTTCGAGGAGCATGTTGGGAGCGAGGACGGCGATCCCTTCGGTGACGAGTAACTGCGGCGTTGGTGTCAAGACGAGAGTCTCTTCCAGCAGCCCCCGCCCGCGCACGAGGAGGCGCTCCTTGACCGATCGTTCCGTGTGGTGGCCGGGATACGTCTCGTGGAGCGAGAGCACGAGCAGCTCGAACGCCGACATCGGCAGGTCGACGTTCAACCTGATCCGGCTGCACAGGTTCCCGAGGTAGTCGCAGGACGCCCACCAAGGCTCGTCATGCACGATCTCCAGAACGACCCGTTCGCCGTCCGGCAGCCCGACAAGCTGGTCTGTCCAGGCGCGCGCCTCCTCCATCACTGCCGGCATTAGGCGCTCGATCTGCTCGGCCGGCACGAGGTTCGAGCCTTCCCAGCGTTGGTAGCGCTCGGCCAACGTTCCGTCGCCGGGAAGGAGCGTCTCCAGCTGCTCGTGCGCGGCAGCGAAGACGGATTCGTCGGTGTGGGTCGGCCGCACGCCGTAGTAGTCCTCCACCTCATCGGCGTACGAGCGGAATTCGCCCGCTAACACACCTGCGCAGGTCCGTAGAGCGCACACCTGGTCGCGCAGCCAGGAGTCCTCGAGCTCGTCGACCAGCGTCTCAGCGTCGGAGACAAGCACGCGTGGGTCGACCGGCGGCTCCGCAGCAACGGTGGCCGCGAGTTTCTGCGGGCCGTAGTAAGCGTCGATGATGTCCTCGCTGTGCCGCCCGAGTCGTAGTCCCAGGTGTATGTAGCGTTCAACTAGTGATCCCGCCATGCGGCGTGAGGGTAGTACGCCAGAGGAGAGGCGGCAGGACCGTTACGCGGGTTCGCTTCCCGCAGCCTCCACTGGGACTTGGCTTCTAACGGCCATTCCTGGCGACGAGCCGCCAGGTCTCCACCGCACCCTTGCCTTTCACGTCGACGAGCCCCAGCCGCTCGGTGACGAAGTCGTCGCGCAACAGCTGCCAGGTCGGCCGCGTGATCTGGATCTCGTCCGATGTCCCGTGCGACTCCATGCGGCTCGCCATGTTCACCGTGTCACCCCAGAGGTCGTAGAGGAAGCGGCGGCGTCCGATTACGCCCGCCACGACCGGCCCTGAGCTGATCCCGATCCGGAGCCGAAGGTCGTTTCCCGGCAGGCACGTGCGGGCGCAGTCCTTCATCTCGAGCGCGAGGCCGGCCAGCGCTTGCGCGTGGTCGGGCCGGGGTCGGGGGACCCCCGCCGCGACCATGTAGCAGTCGCCGATCGTCTTGATCTTCTCGACCTCGTAGCGGTCGACCAGCTCGTCGAACGCCGTGAACAGACGATCGAGCATCCCGACCACGTCGCGCGCGTCGAGGCGGCTTGCCAGCGGAGTGAAGTCGACGACGTCCGCGAACAAGATGCTGGCGTCGTCGAAGTGGTCCGCGATCGAGTTGGGCTCGGCCTGCAGGCGCTGGGCGACCTCCTCCGGGAGGACGTTCAGCAAGAGGGTCTCGACCCGTGCCTGCGCGGTGTCCCGTCCCCGCGCGAAGATCACGAGCAACATCGTCGTCACGAAGGACACCAAGACGATGTTGAGGACGTCGAACGTCCGGACGAAACCGTTGGGGAGGTTCGCGCCGTCCGGCCGCACGACTTCGGCGAGAACGACCGTGGCGAGGATGGTGACAACGAAGGCTGCGAACCACGGCCAGGCGCGCCGAGGGCGGTCGAAGGCGACCGCGCCGAGCGGCGCAAAGAACGACCACACCACCACGGAGCTCGAGTCATCGAGACCGCCGAGCATCACGGCCCCGGCTGCGGGCGCAACGAGGATCAGGAGGAACTGGGCCGTCCGCAGGAACGGGAAGTTCCGGTTCCGGGCGAAGACGGCCAGGCTGATGATCGACCCTGCAGCGTAAGCCCACGGCGTGACCGCAACTGCCTCTTCGCCGACAGCCCAGTAGATGCAGCCCCAGAGGAACGCGATCGGGAGGATGAGGAGCGCGATTCCGACGAGCAGCCGCTTGCGGAAACGCAGGTCCGACGAATCGGCCTCGTCCGCCCCGATTGAAAGGACGTGGTGTCGCATGCCGCGATCATGACGGGCGAGCGCGCCCTCGGGGATGTCGGTAGTACGCCTCAGGAGAGACGGCGGAAACGTTACGCGGGTTCGGTTCCCCAGGCCGGAACTCTCCATCGCGCGACTTGAGGGAGCTCGCGAAGGTGAAGTGACGCTGTCGTCCTCTATGCCGCTGCTATTACCGCGAGGGTCGCATCGACCACGTTCGGATCGAACTGGGTGCCGCGGTTTTGTATGAGCTCTCTTCGCGCCTCGTCTGTCGACATCGCCGCGCGGTACGAGCGTGTAGTGGTCATTGCGTTGAAGGCATCACAACAGAAGACGATGCGCGCGACGATCGGGATCGCCTCGCCCGCGAGGCCGTCCGGATAGCCGCGGCCGTCGCAGCGTTCATGGCAGGAGCGGACGATGTGACCCACCTCCGTGAGCAACCCGCCGACCTGGGACAGCAGCTCCTCGCCGTGGATCGTGTGCGTCTTGATCAGGATCCACTCCTCGTCGGTCAGCGGTCCCTTCTTGTTGATGATCGACTTCGGGATCCTGATTTTGCCGACATCGTGCAAGAGGGCGGTCAGCTCCGTCAGATGACGTGAACGTGCATCAAGTTCGAGGCGGTCCGCGACGACGACGGCAAGATCCACGACGCTGCGGCTGTGCGCCCCGGTGTACGCGTCGTCCGCTTCGACGACGTCCCCGAGCAGGAACGCGGTTCCGCGGTAGGCGGCAGACAGCTCGAGTGCGTGACTCACGCGATCGGAGCGCTCGTGCGCAAAAAGGCGTGTGAGTAGAAGGAGGGGAAGCGGCAGCAGGTACGCAGGCGTCCACTGGGATCCCGCGAGGCTGGCTGCGAATCCAACCGGGGCGAGACACGCATCGACGAAGAAGATCCACCCGAGCGGCCGAAGGAGTTTCCGGGGCTCGACACTGAGGGCGAAATACTCGCGGGCGATCGAGATCGCACCGTCCCCGATGAACTGCGCGCAGACGGCGACAGCGGTCAGAGCCGCCCATTCAACGGGGCCCGCGCTGGGGTCGTAGAAGAGGAGAAAGACAAGGGCTGGGGCAAGCGTCGATGAGGCATTGCCGATCGAGACGATGATTCGTTGCGTCGGCACCCTTCCGAGCAGGTAGCTCGGCAGCTGGCCCAACACGAGACCGAGGGCCACTACCGCGGGAACCCATCCGGCCGGCAGGGCGAAGAGCATCGGGATCAGGACGAGTTCTTCCGGCGACGCGAAGCCGCTTCCGACCTCCAGCTCGATGCGCGACGCCAATGCCACGGTCACCACGAAGAGGAGTGTTAGGAGCCACGCCGCCTCGCTCTGGGGCAGGTCACCTCCGGCGAGGCCGGCCGCTACAACGACGAAAAGGGCCGCAGTCAGGCCGTGTGTTAGCCGCTCGCGCGGAGAGAGGCTGGAGACGGCTCGCTCGCGCGAGGCCGCAACGAGCTCGGTCTGAGGATCGATTGCGGCCGACCGGGTGCTCATAAGCGACGGTATCGGCAGCTCTGGCCGCGCGATGAACTGCCGAGTTCAAGGGGAGAAGGCGGATACGGCCCGCTCCCTCCCCTTGTCCATCTCATTGTCGCTTCAGCTAACGGCTTCTGAACGGGTCGACGTAGAGGCTCGAGATCGACAGCGTCTCGCCCTTCTGGAGCCCCTCGGCCTTGAACCGAAACGCGACCGCCGTCACGCCGCTCGGCGACGCGAGCGCGAGGACGTTCATGTACATCGGCAGGATCACACACGGCTCCCACTCGCTTCCGGCCCGCAGCTTCGCGATCGTGAGATGCTTCACGTGGCCGCCGAAGTCCTCATAGAGAACGTCGACCTTCAGCTGCGACTTGTCGTGGCCGCCGCGGTCTCTGATGAAGAAGCGGATCGTGGGGTTGTCCAGGGTCACGCACATCGCTGGCGTTCCCGCCTCGGCACCCTTCGCGAACTGGAGCGACTGCTGAGCACCGCTGAAGGGGTCGGCCGAGGGAACGACGGTCGTCTGCTTGTTCAGTGTCCAGCCGTCGGTCGCCGACAGGTCGCCCTGGGGCGCGAGCACATAGGACGCGTCATCCCCCCAGGCTGCGAACCGAAACGACGGGTCGCCGTACCCACAGCCCGCACCTGCGAGAAGCTTTCCTGCCCTTGCCCACTGCCCGTGCGCGAGCAGCTCGTCCATCTTCCTCTCGATGGAGGACACCTGCTTCGAGACGTCCTCGAGCTGGGCATCGTCCCCGGTTCCATCGTCCGCCTTTGCTGCGGTCGCCGCTGTCGCCGCGAACGCAATGACGCACGTCGAGAGGACAAAAGCCCGCATCACACTCCTCTTCACGGCCGCACTCCTCATCCGCAGTACACGTCATGCGCTCGCAAGGGCGAGCGTTGTCTCATGAAGCGCGGCGAACGTCCGTATCGCATCCCCCGTCCGGGGAGAAGGCGCGCCCAAACCCTCGAATGAGGGATGCGGCCAGTCGCACTTAGGCCAGAAAGGCAGATGAGCCCGAGCTATGCTGGCATTAGGGACCAGAGGTGGCCGCTGTGGGGTGCGCCAGCGCCGCGTCGCCGGGCCTCGCTGACGGACGTCGGGAGTCGGGATTCGCATCGAGGCCCATCTCGAGAAAGATCTGCTTGGCGTGCCTCGCCGGTGCGCTCTGCCATCGGCGCGTGCTCGCGGTGCTGGCGGGAAGCAAGCGAAACCGCGGCAATTTTCGTGACGCCTGGCGTACGGTCGGAATCCGCATCGAACGATCACCTCGTCCGGCTCGTAACAGGGTGGGGTCTCGCGAAGCTGCGGACGCGGGTTCGATTCCCGCCGCCTCTACCTTTCGCTCAACCAAGCGGCTTACCGGCCGGTCGATTGAAGCATCTCACCCGGCCGGTGGGCGGCGGCCTCGCGAGGTGTCGGGCGGGGCGTTAGAGGTCCACCATCTGGCGCTGAGGCCGTTCCTCCGGTCGCGTCTG
>Ga0137367_10004218_pt1 | contig 11654 bp, 8 predicted proteins | sample SagtaG_14_FD_104939 | JGI IMG/M metagenome (GOLD analysis project Ga0137367, IMG submission 104939) | Vadose zone soil microbial communities from Sagehorn Ranch, Mendocino, California, USA - Sage1_L_80_16 metaG | ecosystem: Environmental > Terrestrial > Soil > Vadose zone | place: USA... | reverse complement strand
CGTGCCCCACCATCGTCGTGCCGTATCGGCGATGGCCTGTACGGGACATCCAGAGGTCCGGGCGAGAACGCGGAATGCCTCTGGCACGACCGTCACCTCGTCTCGGTGGTCGTGGAATACCGCTGCATGAGCGGGTAACGAGCGCAGGAGGTCGGAGTCGTCAATCACCTCGATGGGGAGGTAGCCGTGCTCGGCTTCACCGCCGCGATCCGACATCGGACGAACCCCGCCGCCCGCGAACATGGCAAGGAGCTGCATGCCGGCGCAGATCCCGAGGACGGGCCGCCCTGAGCGGACCACGACATCGCCGAGCCGCTCGATGTCCTTGCGCTCGTGCGCCGCCCAGGGCGCACTGGAGCCGGAGAGGACGATCGCCTCGGCGCCGCCGAGATTTCGCGCGTCGCAGTAGTGATATATGTCGATCTCGCGCCCGCAGACCTCTGCGAGCCGAGCCCGTACTCGCTCGTACCCGAGCCGTCGCTCGTCGTCCAGGCGCGAAGCGTGCTCGGTGACGACAAGGTGGACGCTCACTCTCGTTCGGCGAGCTGGGCCTCGCGCAACTCATCCGGAGGGATGTGGCAGCGGTATACGTGGCCGTCCCCGTCGCTTTGCCAGGGCGGCTCCTCGTCGCGGCAGACATCGCCGAGGTAACGCGGGCAGCGGGTGTGGAAGCGGCAGCCGGAGGGCGGCTCGGCAGGGCTCGGTAGCGGGCCCTCGAGCTTGATCCGCGGTCGCGGCACGTCGAGGTCGAGCGAGGGGATGGCCGACAAGAGCGCCTCCGTATAAGGGTGGTGAGGCGGGTTGAAGACCGCCTCCGCGGGGCCCACATCGACGAGCCAGCCGAGGTACATGACGCCGATCCGGTCGGCGAGGTAATGGACGACCGCGAGGTCGTGCGAGATGAAGACATAAGAAACTTGCCGCTCCAGCTGGAGGTCGACGAGCAGGTTGAGGATCGCTGCCTGGACGGAGACGTCGAGCGCGGAGACGGGCTCGTCGCAGAGAACGAGCCGTGGCATCCCGGCGAAAGCGCTGGCGATCGCGACGCGCTGCTTCAACCCGCCCGAGAGCGCCGCGGGTCGGAGCTCGAGGTGGCGCGGCTGCAGGCGTACCGACGACGCAAGCTCGAGCATGCGCTCCTCCTGCTCTCGCCGAGATCCGAGATTGCCCAGGAGCTTGAGCGAGCGGCGAAGGATCCCGCGGACGGCGTGGCGTGGATTGAGCGCAGTATCGGGGTTCTGGAAAATCATCTGGATCTTGCGGCGGAGCTCGCGGTTCTTCCGCTGCTTGGCGGCCGACATGTGAGCTCCTTCGAACTCGATCCGGCCGTCCGTCGCGTCGACAAGGCCGACCAACGTCTTGGCAAGCGAGGTCTTGCCGGAGCCCGACTCGCCTACCAGGCCGAAGACTTCGCCCCACCGCACATCGAAGGAAACGCCCGCGACCGCGGTTAGGTCGGAGCCGGCCGACCTGTAGGTCTTCACGAGATCGTCGACCTTGAGAAGAACGCCACCCTCGATCGGCCTCGCCGCAGGAGGCGTCGCTTCAGCGCTCGGCGGGATCGCGGATACCTCCACGTGGTAATGGCACGCCGCCCCGTGACCTTCGTTGACGGCGTAGAGCGGCGGTGATTCGTGGCGGCAGCGCTCGCGCGCAATCGGACAGCGATCGGCGTAAACGCACCCTGCGATCTCCGCGCCTAGGGGCGGGAGCGAGCCCGGAATGGGGTCGAGTCGCTGCGTGTCCTTCCGCATCCCCAGGCGGGGCACGCAGCGCAGCAGCGCAAGGGTGTACGGATGGCGGGGTTGTGTGAAGAGCTCCTCGGCTGGACCCTCCTCGATCAGGCGGCCCGCGTAGAGAACGCCGACGCGCTCGCACATGCGCGCCACGATCCCGAGGTTGTGGCTGATGAAAAGGATCGACGCGTTGAATTCGTTCCGGAGCTGCTCGACGAGGTCGAGCACCTCGGCCTCGACGGTCGCGTCGAGCCCCGTCGTCGGCTCATCGAGGACGAGGAGGTCCGGGTCGGTTGCGAGGGCCATCGCGATTACGACCCGCTGCTGCTGACCTCCGGAGAGCTCGTGCGGGTAGCGGCGGAGGATGCGCCCAGGGTCGGTGATGCGCACCTTTTCGAGCATGTCGCGCGCGGCCGTGAGCGCCTCGTGCTTGCTCATCCCGCGGTGGTGGCGATAGACCTCGGCGATCTGGGCGCCGACGCGCATCGACGGATTGAGTGAGGTACCGGGATCCTGGTAGACCATCGCCATCCGGTCACCCCGCCAGCGGCGAAGGTGCGACTCGGAGAGCGTGAGGACGTTTTCGCCCCCGAAGACAATCCGCCCGCTCTCGACGACGGCATTCGGCGGCAAGTAGCGCATGACCGCCATGGCGACGGTCGTCTTTCCGCAGCCCGACTCCCCGACCAGCCCGTACGCCTCGCCCGGATTTATGTGGAGGTCAAGGTCGTGGATTACCGAGAGAAGCTTGGTCCGTCGGCGGTAGCTGATCCGGAGCCCCTCGATCTGGACTGCGGGGACGGTGCCGACGGCCACGGTCACTCCTCGACCACCTGCTTCAGCCCGTCCGCCACGAGGTTGACCGCGATGACGAGAGTGGCGAGGGCAAGGGCAGGAAAGAGAACGATCCACGGCGCGATCTGCAGGAACGCCCGTCCGCTCGCGACCGCGAGGCCCCAGTCGGGAGACGGCGGCCGTAGCCCGAGCCCGAGGAATGACAGGGTCGCGGAGGTAAAGATGGCGTAGCCGAGACGAATAGTCGCCTCGACCGCGATCGGTGCCGTGATGTTGGGGAGGATCTCGGCGACCATGATGTACAGGCCCGACTCTCCTCGGAGCTTTGCGGCGGCGACGTATTCGCGCTCCCGTTCGACGAGGACGGCTGACCGGACGGTGCGCGACACGAGCGGCGTAAAGACGATTCCGATTACGAGAACGACGTTCAGGGTCGAGCGGCCGAGCACCGCGAGCACGAGCACCGCGATGATGATGAGCGGGAACGCGAGGGCGGCGTCGATCACCCGCATGACGACGTTGTCGACCAGCCCCCGGTAGTAGCCCGTGAGGAGGCCGACCGCGACGCCGCCGAAGATGCCGAGTGCCGTCGCGGCAGGCGCGACGGTCAATACCGATTCCGCGCCGGCAAGGACGCGCGAGAAGACATCTCGCCCGAGATCGTCGGTACCGAAGAAGTGCGCTCCGGAAGGCCCTCTGAGCGTGGCAGTGGGATCGACGGCGCTAGGATCATCTGTCGCGAGGACACGCCAAAGCATCGCATCGAGTATCCAGAAGAGGAGGATGAGCGCGCCGACAACGAAGGTCTTCGAGCGCATGAGTGCCCGCGCGAGCTCGGCGTAACGCTCTCGCCGGCTTAGCCTCGCGGCCAGCGGGCCCGCGGGCGGCATGGCAGAGGCAGGCTCGTGAAGGGTGAGGACCGACGCCTGGTCGGGACGGTCGATCGCCATCAGCCTGCAAACCGCACACGCGGATTGAGGATGCCGTAGAGGACGTCGGCGACGAGGTTCGTGACCATGTAGAGGACGGCGATCATCAGGACGGTCGCCTCGAGCACCGGCAAGTCGTGGCCGATCGCCGAGTCAAGCACGAGCTTGCCGATACCTGGATAGCTGAAAAGTGTCTCGATTACGACGAGGCCGCCGACGAGGTAGCCGATCTGCACGGACACGACGCTGATCGTGGGCAGGAGCGAATTGCGAAGCACATGGCGCCAGATGACCGTCCGCTGCGGCAAGCCCTTCAGCACGGCCGTGCGCGTGTAGTTCGCTTGAAGGGCCTCGACGGTCCCGGCGCGCGCCATGCGCGAGATGTAGCCGAAGAGGACAAGCATGAGCGGGATCGAGGGCAAGAGCAGCTGCCGAATGATGTCGACCGGGTTCGCCGAAGGGACCTGAGAGGAAACCGGAAACCAGCCGAGCTTGACGGCGAAGAGGACGAGCAGGAGCACACCTGCGACGAACTCGGGCAACGCGATGAGGGAGAGGCCGGTCACGGCGATCGCGCGGTCGAGCGCACGTCCGTAATGCAGCGCGGCGAGAACGCCAAAGCCGATCGAGATCGGCACGATCAAAACGAGAGCGAAGAAGCCGAGAATCAGTGAGTTTCCGAGCCGGTCGAGAACGAGCGGCCGTACCGGCCGGTTGAGCAGCGCGGAGTCGCCCCAGTCACCCCTGACGAAGCCGCCCACCCAGTCCACGTACCGAACCGGGAGCGGCCGGTCGACGCCGAGCTCGTGATCCAGCCGTGCAACCTGCTCGTTCGAGGCAAAGGGCCCGAGGATGGTCCGCCCCACGTCGCCGGGCAGGATCTCTGCAACCGCAAAGACGAGAATCGAGACGAGGACGAGCGTGATGAGCGCCAGCCCGAGTCGCGTGAGGAAGAACCTCCCCACTCGCGTCGTCCTTGTCCGCCCCTCTTCTTCTGCCTCCTACGCCAGGAACATCCTGCGAGGGTCGAGGTGGAAGGTCGGTCCCGCCGGCAGGCCGTGGACGTTCTTCCGCGTCGTCCGCTGCTCTTTGATCCAGTAGGCGATAATCGATGGAACCTCGTCGTTTTGGATCGTGGCCGCCTCCACGGCGATCTCCTTGCGCTTCTGCTCGTCGAGCTCCTGATCGAATTGGAAGACGAGCTCGTCGTATTGGTCGTTGCACCAGTGAGCCGAGTTCCACGCCCCGCCCGAGTTCGAAAGGTCGGGCTTCGGCACCGCGTTGCACAGGTACGCGGGCGTGATCGTCTGGCTCGCACTGCCGCGAGCGCCCCAGTCGACGATCCCAAAGGGAACTACGAGCCACGGCTGGTTCTTGGCGGAGCCGTAAAACGTGGCCTGGTCCTGAACGTTTAGCTTGACGTTGATTCCGGCCGGCTTGCATTGCTGCTGGATGAACTGCGCGTACTGCGGGATCTCGAGGAATTGCTCGGTCGTGAGCTCGACGCTGATCCCCCCGGAGAACCCGGCGTCGGCGAGAAGCTGCTTCGCCTTGTCGTAGTCCTGCTGTCGCTGCGGCACCTGCTCGGCCGTGAGCTCGGCCGCCGGATAAACGGGCGCGAACGCGTGGTCGTTGCCCAGCTCAGCGCGGCCGCTGAATAGACCCTCCACAAGGCCGGGCCGGTCAAGGCACGTGGCGATCGCCTGGCGCAGCGACTTGTTCGAGAACGGATCCATATCGGCTCGCATGTGAACCGCCCGGTACTCGCTCGAGCGGTCCTGGAGCACGGTGATGTTCGAATCGCTGAACAGCGCCTGCGAGCCTTGGAACGGCGTCTGCGGGAAGACGTCGACCTCCCCGGCCTGGATGGCGAGCACGATGGGCGGCGTGTCGTCGAAGTACTTGATCTCGACCGCGTCCATATACGGGAGGGACTTGTCCCAGTAGTTCGGGTTCTTTTCGAACTGCGCGCTCTGCTTCGGCGTGTACTGCTTGAGAATGAAGGGTCCGGTTCCAATCCCTCCCTTGACGAAGTCGCCGACCGTGTAGTTCGTCGGGAGGATGATCGAGTTGTAGTTGAACGGAGACACGAGGTACGGAAAGTCGACGAAGCCCCGGTCGAGATGGAAGACGACCGTCTCCTCGTCGACCTTCTCGACATTCCCCTTTGAGAGGATCCCCTGGAACGCGGACAGTGCGGCCGAGTTGATCTTAGGATCGGTCAGACGGTCGAACGTCGCCACCACGTCGTCTACGGTCATCGGCGTGCCGTCGTGCCATTTGACGCCTTGCCGGATTTTGAACGCCCACGTATCGGGCGCTTGTGGTTCCCAGGAGGTGGCGAGACGTGGGTCGAGCTTGTACTCCGGGTCGGGGAAGCACAGGTACTCGCCCGCCACCTGTGCGGTCATGATCGCGCCGGTGTTGAACATCGTCACCGGGTCGACGTCGGACGCTGGGACCGTGATCCCGAACCGTCCGGTCCCGCCGCGCTTCGCGGGACCCTCCTGCGTGGTCCCTCCTGCTCCCTGCTCGTCATTCCCGCCGCAGGCGGCGAGCAGACCAGCGATGGTCGGCGCCGTCAAACCGAACACGGTCGCCCGGCGAACGAGATCCCGTCGTGTCATCCGGCCCGATCGGACTTCCTCGACTAGGTGGTACTCGTAGTCACCCACGATTCGCTCCTCTCTAAGTGAGATGCGTCCGCGCCGGACGACAAACCGGGCGCCCGGCCGCATTTCAGAAGGTATGACGCTACCGCGAAACGCTCGTTAGGAAAAGGGCCGATCGTTGATGACGAGCTGACGCAGCTCCTTCCCGGCGCGGAGCCGGTCGAAGCCCTCCGGGACCTCGTCGAGCGCGAGCCGCCGGGCGCGGACAGACCTCGTGCTTTCGAGCTGGGCGATGGCGACGGCCGCATCCTAGGCGGTACTGCGACGCGGCGCTCGATCCGGAAAGCACAAGTTCGGAGGCCACCGATTCGTCCCGGCAGCGAGCCACGCCGGAAGGCTCTGATGGCGCGAAGGGGTCGCGTGCGGCCTGCGATCGTGTATTCCATATTAGGGTATACCGATGCTCGTCGCCGACCGGATCGCCGAGCTCCTGCAACGGGAGGGCGCCGAGTTCATCGTCGGCTTCCCCGAGAACCGCCTTATCAACTCTGCCGCGCTTCGGGGGATCCGGCCAATTATCACCCGCACGGAGCGGGTCGCCGTAAACATCGCCGACGGATTCGCGCGCGCAACCGACGGCGAACGACTGCTCCCTTGCGTCATGCAGTACGGCCCCGGCGTCGAGTCGGCGTTCGGCGCGGTCGCACAGGCATTCGGCGATCGCAGCCCGATCCTCCTCCTGCCGGGCGAACACGCCGTCGACGCGCAGGACTCTGAGCCGAACTTCCACACCGAGCAGGCCTACAAACACGTCACTCGCTGGTCAGCGACTCTCAACAATGCGGCCTGTGGCCCCGAGGTGTTTCGGCGTGCGTTCAACGCGCTACGCGGAGCCCGCAACGGACCCGTGCTGGTCGCGATCGCCAATGACGTGCTCAACGGCGACGCCGGTGACGCGGACTGGGGCGTGCGCACCTCGCTCCCCAGGCTCGCACAGGCCGCGCCCGATGACGTCGCCGAGACGGCCCGCAGGCTCCTTGCCGCGTCCGATCCAGTGATCCTGGCAGGCCAGGGTGTCCTCTACGCCCGGGCGTCCGACGAGCTAGTCGCCCTGGCCGAGCGCACTGCCATCCCGGTGGCGACCACGCTCAACGGCAAGAGCGCCTTCCCGGAGGATCATCCGCTCGCGCTGGGCACCGCGGCACGCACTCGCCCGGCGACCGTCGACCGCTTCTTCGAGCGCGCCGACCTCAGTCTCGGCATCGGCACAAGCTTCTCGCGCTCTCTCTACATCACGCCGATGCCCGCGGATGCTGTTCTCGGTCAGATCGTCGACGATCGCCGCGACCTTGCATCCGGGTACGAGATCGCATTCGGCTGCGTGGGCGACGCCCGGCTCGTGCTCGAGCAACTCCTCGAGGCGCTGGATGGAGCCGACCCGAACTCCCGTCGCACGGCCGATCACGTCGGGAGCGCCCGGGCGGCGTTCCTCGCCGAGTGGATGCCGCGGCTTACCTCCGACGCGTCGCCTCTCAGCCCCTACCGGATCGTCTGGGAGTTGATGAAAGTCGTCGATCGCTCGCGAACCGTGGTGACGCACGACGCCGGCCACCCGCGAGACCAGATCGTCCCCTTCTACGAGACCATCGTGCCGCGCGGCTACCTGGGCTGGGGCAAGTCGACCCAGCTCGGCACGGGCCTCGGGCTCACCATGGGGGCGCGGCTGGCGCGACCGGACTGGCTGGCGGTCAACATTATGGGCGACTCGGCGTTCGGCATGGTCGGAATGGACTTGGAGACCGCCGTGCGGGAGCGTATTCCGATCCTCACCATCGTCATGAACAACGGGCTCATGGGGGGCTACCGAGAGTGGATGCCCGATGCGGTAGACCGATACGGCTCCAACCAGCTGGGCGGCAGCTATGCGGAGGTCGGGGCCGCGCTCGGCACATACACCGAGCGGGTAGCCGACCCCGCCGAGCTGCAAGCCGCGCTCCAACGGTGCATCGCCAGCGTCGAGTCCGGACGGGCCGCACTTCTCGAGGTGATGACTCACGAAGAGCCTGGGCTTGCCCTCCCGTGACCTAGGAGCCGGCTCCCTCCTGGTCGCTCCAGGTCGCCTGCACGTGCTCTAGGTGCTCGCGCATGGCCTGCTTGGCCGCCTCCGGGTCGTGGGCGGCAACCGCGTCGCGGATCCTCCTGTGCATATCGACTACGAGCCGGCGCTCCGTGGGACCGCGCGAGAGGTTGCGGCGGCGCACCTCGAGGAGCATCTCGCCCATGGAGTCGTGCAGGACGAGGAAGAGCTCGTTGTGCGTAGCGGTGGCCAGGCTGCGGTGGAAGGCGAGATCATGCTGGACACTCTTCTCGAGATCGTGGCACTCGTTCTCCAGCAGCACGATCGTCTCGTCGATGCGGGCGATGTCATCCTCGGTGACCCGCTCGGCGGCGAGGCCGGCCGCAGCTACCTCGAGCACCCGTCGCACCTCGTCGACCTTGGTGTAGTCGAGGCTGCTGCCGTGAACGAAGTGGCGCATCGACTCCCGGACCGTTGCGCCGTCGACGGCGACGATGCGAACCCCGCTGCCGCTCTTAACCTCCAGCAGGCCTTTGGCGCGGAGCGTGCGTACTGCCTCGCGAATCACGGTCCGCGACACATCGAACTGGACACCCAGCTCCCGCTCGGGCGGCAGCGCGTCGCCGGGTTTCAGCTTGTTGGATGCGATCATCTCGAGGATCGCCTCGGTGACCTTGTCCGACAGGCGTGCCTCGCGGCTGATCGCGCGGAAAATTGCAGGATGGTTGCTATCAGTCTCCGGTTCGATCCAGCTAACCTAGCAGGCTGTATCGGCGAGGCTGCATCGGCGATCAAAGGGTCCCTTAGACTGGTCACCGTGGGGTCGCTTGCCGTTTCGGCCGGGGTCCTCTGGGGGCAACGAACCTACGGTCTCGAGCTGGGAAACGTGTTCCGACGCAGCCGGCGACCGTCCCGTCGACGCGGGACTGCGAACTGTCAGCACCCGAGACAAGCCCTATCGCCGCCTCCAGTTGCGTTGAGTAGCCTCGCGCAGGCGCACCATCTAGGATGAGGCGCAATGCCAGATGATGGCATACCGGACGACCTCTGATGGGCATCGTCCTCTACGACAACCCGGTCTCGACCAATGCGATGAAGGTACGGTTCCTGCTGGCCGTGCTCGAGCTCGACTACGAGCGGAAGCACGTCCCAATGCCCAGGCCTCGTCCCGATTGGTACCTCGACCGGTATCCCTTCGGGACGATCCCGTTCATGGAGGACGGTGAGCTTCAGCTGGGCGAGTCGAACGCGATGCTGCGGTACCTCGCCAACCGGGAGGGACGCACCGACCTGTATCCGACCGAGCCGGCGGTCCGGGCGCACGTCGACTGGGCGCTCGATGCCTGGAGCACCCAGTTCCGGGGCGGCTTCTACCCCGCCGAGCGAATCGGACTCATGCATGCGGACATCGAGCAGGGCGGCGGCCGCGCCGAGGACGCCGACCCCGAAGAGCTCGCGGAGGCGATCGCGGGCGCGCGCGAGAAACTCGACCTGATGGAGCGCTTCGTAGCGGCCAACGGCACGGTCGTCGGGACCTTCTCCATCGCCGACTGCGCGTTCGCCCCCGTGCTCTGGCGCTGGTACCGGCTGCCGCTTTCGTTCGACGCCTGGCCGAAGGTCGCGCTGCTGCGCGACACCGTCACCGCGCATCCTGCCTTCGCTGCGATGGGACCCGTCGCATGACCATCCCCGACGCAGTTCGGGCGCGCGACCTGGTCGGCTACGGCCGTACACCGCCAAAGTGGGCCTGGCCGGACGAGGCGCAGGTGGTCGTCAATCTGGTCCTCGTATACGAGGAGGGCTCGGAGTACTCGGTACTGTGGGGCGACGACCGCAACGACGGCTGGGGCGAGTACGCCGAGCCCGGAGTCCAGCCGCCCCAGCGCGATCCCGGGACCGAGTCGCACTACGAATACGGAAGCCGCGCAGGAGTCTGGCGCCTGGCGCGGATCTTCGACGAGGCCGACCTCCCGGTGACCGTGTCTGGAACGGCGGTTGCGCTCGAGTTGAACCCGGCGGTGGCGGAGTGGATGCGCGAGCGCGACCACGACCTGCTGGGGCACGGCTGGCGCTGGACCGAGGCATGGACGCTCAGCCGCGATGAGGAGCGAGCGTCGATCGCCCGCGCGATCGAAGCGTACGAGCGGGTGCTCGGGAGCCGGCCGCTCGGCTGGAACTCGCGGGGATGGCCGAGCGAGAACACACGCGAATTGCTGTTCGAGCTGGGCGGCTTTCTCTATCACTCCGAGGGCTCGGCAGACGATGTCCCGTACTACGAGCGGGTCGGGGGCGAGCCGATGCTCGTCGTCCCTTACTCGAAGACATACAACGACTCGCGGTTTCTGATGAACCCCGGCTTCGCCAGCCCACAAGACTTCGTCGATACCACGGTGATGGGGCTGGACGAGCTGCTCCGGGAAGGGGCGGAGCGCCCGACGATGATGACGGTCCCGGTGCACGCACGCTGGAGCGGACAGGCCGCGCGGGCGGCCGCCGTGCGGATGTTCGTCGAACATGCCCGCCAACAGTCGGGAGTGCGCTTCATGCGCCGTTGCGACATCGCCCGCTGGTGGCTCGAGCGATACCCGTCGAGTTGAGCAGCGTTCGCCGATGAGGTGCGTCGTCTACCACGGCGCCGGTGGCAGCGAAGTGGTGGCAGTGGAGTCGCGTCCCGACCCGACGCCGTCGAGGTTCGAGGTGGTGATCGCGCCGCGGTTTGCGGGCGTGAACCCTGCCGACGCGCTCCAGCGTGAGGGTCGCCATCCCGTCCCGCCCGGCTGGCCAACCGACATTCCCGGACTCGAGGTGGCCGGCCCAGTAGTGGCCCGCGGCGAGGCCGTCACCGGGTTCGAGCTGGGAGATCGTGCCTTCGGTCTGGTCGGCGGGGGCGGACTGGCCGACCGCGTGGTCGCGGCCGAGCGGGAGATCGTCCCGGTGCCAGAATCCCTTGACGACCAGGCCGCCGCGGCGGTGCCAGAGGCGTTCCTGACTGCGTTCGATGCGATCGTCCAGCAGGCCGGCCTCATGCCCGGGGACACCCTCCTCGTGAACGGAGCCAACGGCGGGGTGGGATGTGCGGCTGTCCAGATCGCACGCTCGATGGGCGCGCGCGTGGTCGCGAGCGTACGCTCGGAGACCCTGCACCCGCGCGTGGCAGAACTCGGCGCCGCGGTCGCCGGGGCGGCGGAAGCCTTCCAGCAGGTACGAGATCTTGGTGGCGCCGACGTCATCCTCGAGCTCGTCGGCGCACCACACATGGCCGAGAACGTCACGGCCCTCGCTCGTGGCGGTCGATTGGTGATCGTCGGTGCGCGCCCAGGTGATGAGGCTACCCTCGCGCTGCGCGAGCTGATGACCCGGCGGGCGCACGTGATTGGGACGACGCTGCGCACGCGGCCCCCCGAGGAGAAGGCGCGCCTCACCCAGGACTTCGGGCGGCAGATCGTGCCGCTGCTCGCGGCAGGGACAATCGCGCCGGTTGTCGACCGGATTTTCCCCCTTGCTG
>Ga0137367_10004215_pt1 | contig 11659 bp, 9 predicted proteins | sample SagtaG_14_FD_104939 | JGI IMG/M metagenome (GOLD analysis project Ga0137367, IMG submission 104939) | Vadose zone soil microbial communities from Sagehorn Ranch, Mendocino, California, USA - Sage1_L_80_16 metaG | ecosystem: Environmental > Terrestrial > Soil > Vadose zone | place: USA... | reverse complement strand
CGTACGTTTATGTTCCCATCGAGCGCTCAACCCAACTGAAGATGAACATGCCGGTGGATATTGTGGACGCGACGGGCAAGGTACTCGCACAGAGCCGTGTGACGTTCATCTCGCCGCAGGTGGATAGCAGCACGCAAAGCATCTTGGCGAAAGCAACAATTTCGAATAACCGCGAGCGCCTGCGCACCTCGCAATTCATTCGTGCGCGCGTCGTCTGGGGAGAGCGGCAAGCTCCGCGAGTTCCCGTGCTGTCAGTCACAACCCTTGGCGGGCAGTATTTCGCCTTCGTCGCACAAACCGAAAACGGCAAGATTGTGGCGCGCCAGAAAATGCTGAAGCTCGGCGAAATGATTGGGAATGATTACGTCGTGCTCGATGGCATCAAGGCAGGTGACAAAGTCATCGTCTCAGGAACGCAGTTCTTGACAGACGGTGCGCCGGTGATGCCGCAGGTGTGAGGAGCAGGCTTTAGGCTCTAGGCTCTGGGCTTTAGGCTCTAGGCTTTAGGCTCTAGGATTCAGATTGGGTTCATAGGAACGCCACGACTTTTATCGGACCGATTGACTGACGCCTGAGCCTAAAGCCCAGAGCCTAGAGCCTAAAGCCCGACTTTTTCATGTTCGTAAACTTCTTCATTCATCGTCCGGTGTTCGCCACGGTTTGCGCGCTGATGATTATCCTCGGCGGTGCTGTGGTTATTCCTACGCTGCCAATCTCCCAGTTTCCTAACCTCACTCCACCGCAGGTTTCCGTAAACAGTTTCTACATCGGCGCTAGCGCGCAAACCGTCGAGAGCGCCGTCACTGTGCCGCTGGAGCAGCAGATCAACGGCGCGGAGGGCATGCGGTACATCAGTTCGGACAGCGGGAATGACGGATCGAGTTCCATTACTGCCACCTTCGAACTGAACCGCGATCCCGACCTTGCCGCCGTTGACGTGCAGAACCGTGTCAATACCGCGCTTGGCCGATTACCCGCAGCGGTCAAGACGACAGGCGTGATCGTGACCAAGGCATCGAACAACTTTGTTTTTGGTGCCGCCGTGTACTAGCCCGATAACCGTTACGACACGCTGTTCATGAGCAACTATCTCGACCTCTACGTGCGCGACGCGTTGAAGCGTGTGCGCGGGGTCGCGCAGGTCTTCATCTTTGGCGAGCGGCGCTACTCCATGCGCTTGTGGCTCGACCCTCAGCGCCTGGCGAGCCGTGGCTTGACTGCCACCGATGCGGTCGGCGCCTTGCAGGAGCAGAACGTCGAAATTGCCGCAGGCGCCGTTGGGCAGCCGCCGACAATTCCAGGCCAGCAGTATCAGATAAGTGTGCGCGCTATTGGTCGCCTGACCAAGCCTGAGGAGTTCGACAACATTACCCTGAAGACGAGTTCAGACGGGACCCTGGTCCGCCTGCGTGATGTCGGCAGAGCCGAACTGGGAGCTGAAGACTACAGCTCCGAACTTAAGTATGGCGGTCGCGAGGCTGTCGGCATCGGCATTACCCAGCTTTCGAATGCAAACGCTCTTGAAGTACGTAGGCTCGCCCTCTCCGAACTGGACCGCCTGAGCAAACGCTTCCCTCCCGGCATGGTTTACGAGAACGCATTCGACACCACCGAAGCGGTGAGCGAATCGATTAAAGATGTTCTCACCACGCTCGCCGAAGCCATCGCTCTCGTCATACTCGTGATTTTCATCTTTCTCGAAGACTGGCGCAGCACGATCATTCCAGCCGTGACCATACCGGTCTCGCTGATTGGGACGTTCCTGTTCATCAAAGTGCTCGGGTTTTCCATCAATACGCTGACGCTCTTTGGAATCACACTCGCGACCGGACTCGTTGTGGATGACGCGATCGTTGTGATCGAGAATATTGCGCGTCATATTCAGGAGGGCGAGCACGATTCCCACAAAGCAGCCTCGATCGCGATGTCAGAAGTCGCCGGAGCCGTCATCGCAACTTCGCTTGTGCTCGTGGCGGTATTCGTTCCGGTTGCGTTTTTCCCCGGGACAACCGGCATTCTGTTCCGCCAGTTCGCACTGACGATTGCGTTCTCGATCTCCATTTCAGCATTCAATGCGCTGACTCTGTCGCCCGCGCTGTCCGCAATTCTTCTCGGCAAAGTGCACGGCACCAAGGGCTGGGTCTTCAGGGAAGTAGACAAAATCATCGCGGCGACGACGCACGGCTACCGGCGAGCACTCCACGGAATTCCGAGCTACAAGGCCGTTGCCGTGGTTTTATTCTTCGCGGGACTGGGAGCGACCTACTTCATGTACCGCTCCGTTCCAACCGCGTTCGTGCCCACGGAGGACCAGGGCTACTTCATCATTCTGGTGCAAGGGCCGCCCGGGGCTTCGCTCGAATACACGACCTCGATCCTGAACCAGGTTCATAAATTCGTGTCCACTGTTCCTGAGATTCGCAGCGACTTTGCGATCAGCGGCTTTAGTTTTTCCGGCAGTGCATCGAACCTCGGCATCGTTTTTGCGACGCTAAAACCCTACTCGCAACGGAAGGGCATCGAGCACGGGTCTACTGCTGTTGTGAACCGGATACGTGGGCCGTTGTTCGGAATCAATGGCGCGCTGGTGCTTCCATTCGAGCCTCCCGCCGTGCAGGGTGTAGGACGCTTCGGCGGGTTCGCGTACGTCTTACAAGACCTGGGTGGCCACACACCCGAAGACCTGGCGCGCGTGACCATGCAAATGATGGGCGGCGCCGCGGCTCACAAGACCACTGGCCGCAACGACCTTACCGGCGTGTTCAGCAGCTTCACCGCAAATGATCCCCAGTTCCTGGTGACGATTGACCGCGAAAAGGCCAAAAGCTTGCACGTTCCCCTGCAGCAGATCACCGATGCGCTCGGCGTGTACATGGGATCGGCGTACGTGAACGATTTCGATTTCAACAATCGTGCTTATCGCGTATACATACAGGCCGAAGGCAGATTCCGTGCCGCCGCCCGCGACATTCGCGAATACTACGTGCGTTCCGACGCGGGCGCGATGATACCGTTGGACAACCTGGTCGCGGTCACGCAGACCACCACGCCGCAGACCATCAGTCACTACAATCTTTTCCGTTCAGCGGAACTGGACGGTTCGGCTGCGCCCGGATTCAGTTCCGGCCAAGGCATTGCCGCTATGGAGGACCTCAGCAAAAAAGTCCTGCCGCAAGGCTTCAGCTATGAATGGACGGGCCTTTCGCTCGAAGAGTTGTCATCTGGCCGCACGACGGCGCTGCTGTTCGGGCTGGGAATCCTCGTTGTGTATCTGACTCTCTCGGCGCAGTACGAAAGCTTCGTGCTTCCCTTCATCGTTCTGCTGGCCGTACCCATGGCGATCCTGGGGGCGCTCGGTGCAGTGTGGCTGCGCGGGGCACTGCAGGGGTTCGTGTGGCACGAAGCTGTCACCAGTCAAAATGACATCTATTGCCAGGTCGGCCTGGTAATGCTGATTGGTCTCGCCAGCAAGAACGCGATTCTGATCGTTGAATTCGCGGAGCAACTGCGCGAGCGTGGCTTGCCCTTGCTCGAAGCCACCCTCGAAGCCGCTCGCATTCGGCTGCGCCCCATCCTGATGACGTCCTTTGCATTCATCCTGGGCGTCGTTCCTCTCATGCTCGCGACCGGCGCGGGATCGGCGGGACGCCACTCGGTAGGAACCACGGTCTTCGGCGGGATGCTGATGTCCACCATCCTGAATCTGTTTTTCATCCCCGTGCTTTACATGATCATCGAAGGCTGGCGCGAGGCACGTGGCGTTAAGATTGAACGCCAATGATTCAGGGCGCGACCGGCGTGACTGCGGCGCCAAGAATCTTGCCCTGGCCTGGTTCCTGCAGAAACACGATCAAGCGGGCCGCGTGCGGAAGAGCGCGCGCGTCGAGACTCACATCTTTGGAGTAGCCTTGCCCGCTTTCCGTTTTTCCAATTTTCTTGAGATTTCTTACCACTGCGACGTGCTGCAAACGATGGCCTCCATTTTCGCCGCGCTGAACCTGCGACTCTGCGCTATCCAGGACCAAAGCAGCGAATATGTCTCCCTTTCCGGGCACAGCGTCCGTTTCAATATGAGCCTGCAACTTGCCGCTTTCAACCTTGGCGGATGAGATTCTGACCGGAATCGTCGGCAGCAGGCGCGCCTTGTCAAATGCTGCAGCCGCCTTCGCCCGGTCGCTACCCGTAAACTCGTATGCACCGTCCACGACCATTTCCGGAGTATAGGGCCCCGACACCTTCAGACGTTGAGTGTAGGAAGCCTGACGCAGGGTTAAGTCGTGCGACGAGAACGGATCTCTCCATCCCTGGTCGTCCCAGTAGTCCACGTGCTCTTCCAGGACGATAAATTGAACTCCCTCCACCGGTTGTGTGCTGTCCAGCATTCGCAGGAACGCGTCCGCCGGCGGACAGCTGGAGCATCCCTCGGAGGTGAAAAGCTCAACTAAAAGGGGAGTTGGAGACTTCGAATCGGCCATGCCCATTGGGGACGACGCCAGTACGGCCAAACCAACGGCGATCGCAGCCGCCAGGTTCCAGCGATGTCCGCGGACGCATCTGATACTGATATTCATATTGCACAATATATTGCAGCGGGTTCATGCGCTTTTTCAATAGCCACTTACGCTGGGTGGGGCAGTCCGCTTAACGGCCGCAGGATCGGGGTAATTTCACACCGGCTTAATGGCTGCCCAAATTATCATCATCGGACTGCGCCATCTCGCATCAGAACAGGATGACGGCCCGCCGAGCGTTCCGATAACCTATTCTGGAGGCACGATGTATCGGATCATACGAGTTCTGTTCGCAATAGTTCTCCTTTGGTGCGTCGACAAAGTGCAGGCGGCGCACCCGAAGGATTCCCCCCAAACCTGGACATTCGCCGTCTCTGGCGACTCTCGGAATTGCGGCGACGTGGTGATGCCGGCAATTGCGGCGGACGCGATCAAGCACCAGGTTGCTTTCTACTGGCATCTTGGGGACTTGCGCAGAACGTCTGCCCCAGACGAGGACTTCATCGAAGAGAACGTCGTCGCAGGGCACCCCACGAATCTTGGTGAATACGAGCGCGGCGAGTGGGACGACTTCATCGCCAACCAAGTCCAGCCGTGGGGAGACACGCCTTTCTTCCTGGGTATCGGCAATCATGAAGTCACTCCGCCGAAAAACCGGGAGGCATTCATCCGGAAGTTCCGCCCCTATCTGGATCGTTCCGACCTGCGGGAACAGCGGCTGAAGGACAATCCAAACGCAAAAGAACCGAAAACCTACTTCCACTGGACGCACGACGACCTTGATTTCATCACCCTGGACAATGCCACTGACGACCAGTTCGACACCGCGCAGATGAAGTGGCTTGCGGGCGTGCTCGAACGCGATGCCAAAGATGACTCGGTGCGCACCGTCGTGCTCGGTATGCACAAGGCGCTGCCCGAGAGTATCTCGGCGAACCACAGCATGAACGAGTCGGCGGCGGGAATCGAGAGCGGGCGTCGCGCCTACGCAATGCTGCTGAACCTGCAGAACGACGCGCACAAGAATGTTTATCTAGTTGCCAGCCATTCCCATTACTTCATGGATGGAACCTTCAACACGGATTACTGGAAGGCGAATGGGGGCGTCCTTCCTGGCTGGATTGTCGGAACAGCCGGTGCAGAACGATATCCTCTACCGGAAAACGCGCACGATGCCAAGGCCGCCAAGACCAACGTTTATGGATATCTGTTGGCGACGGTGAACCCTGAAGGAGAACCGCCGGGAACGATCAAGTTCAAGTTTGAAGAGCTGAAAGAAGACAGCATTCCCAACGATGTCGTACAGCGTTTCACGCCGAGGTTCGTGCACACGTGTTTTGTAGAAAACCGCAGGACCATACGGATCCAGTAGAGGATTCTGGTTGCATCGCCAGTCTCTGAAAATCAAATGCGCGCCGAGACCCAGCAGGGCCCCGGCGCGCGCGACGGATGTACAGAGTGACTTGGTTCAGGCCGACATCACGCGGCGCTGTTTCTGATTTTCGCGGATGGACGAGACCCCGCGCCGTAGGTTCAGCCATCCCTGCTCCTGAAATACCCGAAACAAGTCATAGCTGTAGGGAATCTCGCCGGTGATGATCTCTTCTTTCCCTTGTTCGTCGATCACCGAAAAAGCAACTTGCACTGGCTCATCAGGTGAGTTCTGTTTGGTGAAGTGGACGAGTTTTACGTTGAGAGTTTCTTGCTCTTGAGCTTGCAGTGCCATTGTGAGTCTCTCCTCGTCGATCGATTTTGGAACAGAAGGCATTCTAGGAAACAAGCAGAGCACGCTCAATCGATTATGCAGAGCACATCGAAGAAACTTGTGGATATTGCGAGAGGGATTCGCAGAGCATTAACGATTATGTAACTGAAGCACTCAGCGTTCAGCAATCAGCGATTCCCGTTATAACGTCGGCGAAGTCAAAGAAGGCAAGCAACGCAGATTTGGTTGAATGCTGAGTGCTGAATGCTGACCGCTACCCATGCTATACTTTCCTATCCTAAGGCGTTGAAACTGCACGGAGGTTTGTATCGATAAGCGTTTTATCCGCACAAATGATCGTATTCGAGCGCGCGAAATCCGCGTGATTGGCGACGAAGGCGAACAGATTGGAATTATGCCGCCTTTCGAAGCGCTCAAAATGGCCCGCGAAAAGAACCTGGATCTGGTCGAGATTTCCCCCACCGCGCAACCTCCGGTTTGCCGCATCATGGATTACGGGAAATTTCTCTACCAGCAGGAAAAGAAAGAACGCGAAGCCAAGAAGCACCAGAAAACCATCACGGTCAAAGAGGTGAAGTTCCGCATCAACGTGGACGATCACGACTACGACACCAAAAAGAACCACGTACTGCGTTTTCTGGACGGGGGCGACAAGGTCAAGGCGACTATCTTTTTCCGAGGGCGTGAGATGACGCGCACCGGACTCGGACGTCAGATATTGGAGCGCCTGATTAAAGACATTGGCGATCGCGGAATCGTTGAGTTCCGCCCGCGACAGGAAGGCAACACGCTGCACGCGATCCTGGCGCCCAGTGCGAAGAAGCCGGGAGAGAAGCCGGTGCCGGCGCCGCAACAGAGAGCAAGCCAAGCGTAAATTTCAAGCAATTGGCACTTAGCAGTTAGCATTTGGCCGGATCAGGCCTATGCTGGCCAAATGCTAATTGCTAATTGCTGGGGTATCAAATTATGCCTAAACTAAAAACACACAAAGGCGCCGCCAAGCGCTTCAAGAAGACTGGAACGGGAAAGGTAAAGCGCAACAAAGCATTTCTGCGCCACATCCTGACATCGAAAGCCAAGAAGCGCAAGAGCCAGCTGGGGACCGCGACGCTGGTCAGCGACGCCGACGCGCCAAAAGTTAAGAGAATGATCCCGTACTAGGGATTGCGCAGATTCCTGCAATCCTGCTGGTCCAGCTTTTAGCCCTTAGCTGTTGGCTTTTAGCTGAACCCAATTGGTTTGGCTAAGAGCTAAAGGCTAAGAGCTGAACCACAGCGAGTGAAGAGGCACATCCTGCCTCCAGCCGCTAAATAGTAATTAAAAAGGAGCAACACATGCCTCGTGTAAAACGCGGAACCAAACGCCGCGCCAAACGGAAGAAGATATTAGACCGAGCAAGCGGTTATTTCCTCACAAAATCAAAACTCTACCGGTCAGCAAAAGAAGCTGTCGACCGCGCCCTGAAGTTCGCCTATTCGGGACGCAAGCAGAAGAAGCGGCAGTACCGGTCACTTTGGATCGTGCGCATCGGCGCCGCTGCCAAGCTGAATGGCATGAGCTATAACCAGTTCATCCACGGATTGAAGACGGCGGGCGTGGAGCTCGACCGCAAAATCCTGGCTGACCTGGCCGTCAACGATGCTGCTGCCTTTAAGAGCCTCGCCGAGCAGGCAAAGGCTTCTCTCGGCGGGACCGCGTAAGCAGCAGCTCTTAGCTGTTAGCTCTTAGCTTTCAGCCGTCAGCTTTCAGCGAAGCGTGACCGAAGAGGTTCGTGTCAGGGTGGCTTCAGCCGTGCCGCGACGATTCTCTTATACTTCTGTCAATCTCTTAAGGTCTGTCATTCCGAGCGAAGCGGAACCATTCGCAAAGCGAATGGTCCCGCGAAGTCGAGGAACCTGCTTGCTGCATGCTTCTCACTGCTGACGCTTCGCGGAATGACATGTGAATCGAGGAACTGCAGATCCCTCGACTTGATGAGCTTCGCGATGCGAAGCTCATGCGGCGCTCGGGATGACAGATTGAAAAAAGACTAGGATGTTGAACCCTCAGCCGCGGAGCGGCGCAAGAGTAAATGCCCACGGCGCAAGCCGTGGGTGGGAAAGAAAAGCGATACAGCCCCGAAGGGGCGAAAGAACGTGGCATACAAGGTCCCAAAATTGAAGGATTTCTCGCCGGCTGCGCTCGACAGCGCCGTCGCCGATCTCCTCACTGCGCTGGAGCAAGAATCTGCACAGTCCGGCAACGCAGACCAGCGCAAAGCATTCCGCGATCGCTGGCTCGCACGCAAGGATGGCATTCTCGCCCAGGTCAACGACCTCTGGCTGAAACCCGCGCCAAAAGAGGCCAAGCGCGATGTCGGCCAACGTGTGAACAAACTCAAGGCGGAAGTCGAGCAAAAGGTTGAGGCCGCCGTTGCGATGGCTCCCTCCGCCAGCACCACACCTTGTCTCGATATTTCCCTTCCCAGCATTCGCCGCCCCATCGGCGCAGAGCACCCGATCATCCGCACGCAAAACGAGATCGTCGGCGTCTTCAAGAACCTTGGATATTCCGTCGCCGAAGGCCCAGTGATTGAGACTGACTACTACAACTTCGAAGCGCTGAATTTCCCGCCGAACCATCCGGCGCGCGACACCCAGGACACACTCTTCCTCGCCAACCAAGAGTCGAAGCCGCGCCGCGAGCAGTTGCTGCTTCGTACTCATACGTCCCCGGTGCAGATTCGCACCATGGAGAAGATGAAGCCTCCGATTCGCATTGTCATTCCCGGCAAGGTGCACCGGAACGATCCGCCCGACGCAAGCCATTCGCCAATGTTTCATCAGGTCGAAGGCCTCGCCGTGGACACCAACATCACCTTCGGCGATCTGAAGGGCACGCTCGATCATGCGATGAAAGCGCTATTCGGATCAGATGTGAAGACCAGCTTCCGTCCGTCATTTTTCCCGTTCACCGAACCGAGCGCGGAGATGTTCGTATCGTGTTTCATCTGCGGTGGAAGCGGCAAGCGGGGTTCCGACCCGTGCCGTCCGTGTAAGCAGACGGGATGGATTGAAATCCTCGGCTGCGGCATGGTCGATCCCAACGTCTTCGAATTTGTGAAGCACAACGGCTACGATCCCGAAAAGGTCTCTGGCTTCGCTTTTGGAATGGGTGTGGACCGAATTGCGATGTTGAAATACGGCCTGGATGATTTGCAGTTGTTCTTCCAGGGGGATGTAAGGTTCTTGGAGCAGTTTGTTTGAGCTCTCAGCCGTCAGCTTTCAGCTATCAGTTGGCTGAGAGCTGATGGCTGATGGCTGACAGCTAGAAATGAAACTTTCTCCACAATGGATTCGCGACATCGTCGACCTCCCGGTCGATAATGCCCGCCTTGCGGAAGACCTCACCGGCATTGGAATCGCGGTCGAGGGGATTTCCGGCGAGGGCGCTGGGATGGTCTTCGAGATGGAGATCGGCACGAATCGCCCTGACGCCATGAACCATTACGGCGTGGCGCGAGAAGCGGCTGCGCTGTATGGGGTTGAGCTCAAGCTGATCGAGACCTCAGCGGCTAAAGCCGCGGTTGCAAAAAATCCTAACGGCACGACTGAAGTCGTGCCCTCCCGGAAGAAGCCTACTGGCGAAGAAGCCAGAACTGCAGATTATGAAGGCAGCGTCGATCAACTGGCCGACCGCCTCGAAAATCGAGCGAAGGTGGACGGGATCGCTGGAATCGCGACAAAGTCAGCAAGCGACGCGTCGGGTTTTATCGTCGAGATCGCCGACCCTGAAGGCTGCGCCCGCTACACCGCGCAAATCGTCCGCGGAGTAAAGATCACTGCTTCGCCCGAACACATTGCATCGCGTCTCGCGCTCGTCGATCAGCGCTCCATCAACAACGCGGCCGACGCGTCCAACTACACGCTTTGGGAGATGGGCCATCCCACGCACGCGTTTGATCTAGACCTTTTGCAGGGCGGCAAGATCATCGTGCGTCGCGCGCGCGATGGCGAGACGCTCAAGACGCTCGACGGATTGGACCGCAAGCTTTTGGCGGAAGACCTGATCATCGCCGACGGGAATCGCCCCGTAGCTCTTGCAGGCGTGATGGGCGGCTTCGACACGATGATCACGGAAAACACGCAAAACATCCTCATCGAGTCCGCATGGTTCGACCCGATTGCAGTTCGAAAAACTGCCAAGCGTCACGGCCTGCACACCGACGCATCGCATCGTTTCGAGCGCGGCGCTGACTACGGCGCAACGTCGCTCGCATGCGCGCTGGTGGCACAGCGGATAATCGAATCCGGGGGTGGCCAAGCCGAAGGTGCTCAGATCGACGCTATCGCTCGCGAGATTGACCAGGCGCCCGTTGTGCTGCGAATTTCACAGGTCCACCGCATTCTCGGATCGAAACTCGAGACGCATCACATCCTTGCGATTTTGAAGCGGTTAGGATTCGACCTCGTTCCTGAACCTGGCGCGCACCCGGAATTTTCTGTTCGCATCCCCAGCTGGCGTCTCGACATCGAGCGCGAGATTGATCTGATCGAAGAGATTGCGCGACTGCATGGCTACAACAATTTCCCCAATACGCTGCCTGCATTCTCCGGCGCGGTGATAGAGAATCCCGAGGCTGCGAAAGCGGCGAAGGTACGCTCATCGCTGCTCGCCCTTGGCTACAACGAAGCCGTATCCTTGAGTTTCATCTCCCACGAAGATGCCGAGACGTTCTCTTCATCGCCAGTGATCGAACTGGCGAACCCGCTCAGCGAAGAAGCGTCGCTGATGCGCAGCTCTCTTTTGCCCGGCATGCTCGACATGGTCGTCTTCAATCTGAACCGCGGCACAGAAAATGTTCGCCTATTCGAGATGGGCGACGTGTACGAGGCAACGCAAGCTGGGTCCATAGAACGCGCGCGCATCTCTTTCGCGGCGACTGCTTCAGCGCTGCGGCACAATATTCCTCAAGGCGGGATTCTCGACAAGAGCAAGAGCGATTCCGGGTTGGACTTGTTCCGCTCGCTCAAGGGTGATGTGGAAACCGTGCTGAACGCGTTCGATCACAGCGCCCTGCACCAGGACGACCAGACCTCCGAATATTATCAACCGGGCCGCTCCGTGCGAGTGCTGATGAACGGCACGCCGCTCGCACAGTTTGGTGCGTTGCACCCGGAAGTCGCCGCCAAGAGGAAACTGCGCCAGGAAGTCTATGTAGCGGAAATCTTTGCAGAAGAGCTCTACGGATTCTCTCTACGAAAGATTCAATACCAACCTTTGCCCAAATATCCGGATGTTGAGCGCGATTTTTCGTTCGTCTTCGCCGACAGAGTGACATTCGGACAGATTGAGAGTGCAATTCAATCGCTTGGCCTAACGGAACTGCGCAGCTTTGCCCCGATTGAAGTCTTTCGTGGAGGCTCCATTGCCGCCGGAAGCT
>Ga0137367_10004210_pt1 | contig 11666 bp, 14 predicted proteins | sample SagtaG_14_FD_104939 | JGI IMG/M metagenome (GOLD analysis project Ga0137367, IMG submission 104939) | Vadose zone soil microbial communities from Sagehorn Ranch, Mendocino, California, USA - Sage1_L_80_16 metaG | ecosystem: Environmental > Terrestrial > Soil > Vadose zone | place: USA... | reverse complement strand
GTCTATCGTGAGCTGGGTTACGCCTATGAGGTTACGAAGCAATATGCGAAAGCGTTGGATGCTTATCAGAAAGGCTTGAGCCTGGCGCCAGGTGACACTGATTTTAAAGAAGCCGCCGAGCGAGTGCGGCCATTCGCCAAATGATTTGAACGTCGGTGGAGGCTAACGGAATGAAGTTCATTAGTATGTTTTTGTTGACGATGATTATGGCGGTCGCGATATGTGCTCAGCGCCCGCGAACGATTGACACAAGCACGGCGGCAGATGCGACCAAGGCGGCACCTCCCGCAGCTCCGCAAACAATGAACGCGAAATATGAAGGCGGTGTCTTTGGCTACAACAAGACCATGGAAGGCACATTAACCTTCGACGACACCAATGAACGTCTGCTTTTTCGCAAGGATCAGAAGGACTTGTTTTTTATTCCGTACAATGCCGTAACCTCGACTTTTGCCGATACGCAGAAGAGACGACCTTCCGCCGCCACTGTGGCAAGCAACGTTCCTTACCTATTTCCGCTTGGCTGGATCAAGACGAAAGTTCGTTACCTGACAGTGCAATACAGCGACCCCGATACGCGCGTGGCGGGAGTTGCCAGCTTCCGTTTGGACAATAAAGATTTGGCTGAGTCGGCAGTCTTTACGCTGGCAAACAAGGCGGGGTTGGTGCCGCGCGGCGAGATTTACGTTAGGAAGAAAGACGACGCCGAGGCGAAGAAGACGAGTCCTTAACCTTAAAACTGAAGGGGTACACCTCTGTGGGCACCCCTTTTTCGCTCGATGCGGGGCGCCCCACTGCGGGACGCTCCTACAGAATTTTAGTTTCCACCGCCAGTCACAACATACTCCAACATATACCGGCGCAGCTTATCCCGGCTCTCTTTAAGATAGGCTGGGTGATCGCGCGAAATACCTTCATCCACACGCGCCAGGAGTATGTAAGCTTCGAGCAAACCCTCGTCATTGAGCTTCTTCAATTTTGCCAGTGAAGGGCTCAGATTCTTGACTTTCTTGTCGGCAGTCGCGAGCGTTATGACGCTACGCAAAGCTTCTGCTTCCTCAGCTAAACTGTGGCGATAGGCCGGCTCCTGCGGAAATCTTTTGGCGAATTGTTCTTTCCCCCAGGTCGAGCGTGTAGCGCCATAAGAGATCCAGGCAAACGACCCGTCATCCTTGCCGCCTATTAAAGCGTTAGAGTCGAGATTGATCTTTGCGTTGCCCTTGTCGTCAAAAGTGACATTAGTTGGAATATCGATGTCCGGATGTGCCAGAGGAGTCTTGGTGGCTTCCGCCCATTGAATCAGACCTGCACGAGCAAACTGGTTGTAAGGCTCAGTAATGAAAGCCTCGACGTAGCGGTCGCGCGCAGCCTCGGTCTTGCCTTGTTTCATCAAAGGCGTCGCGGAGTAACGGTAAGCAGTTTCTCGATTCGGATCAATTGCTATCGCGCGCTTGTACCATCCCTCGGCCTCCACGAAATCACCCCTTTGTACAAACACATCGCCGGCAAAAAGCGCTGCATGGTAAAGGTTTGGATCGAGCGCCAGCGCTTGCTGGTAGTCTTTAAGCGCTTCATCGAGCTTGCCTTGCGAAAACAAAGCTTCCGCTTCGGTCATCAAGCTATTGGCTGCGATGTTTTGCGAAAAGGCCGCACCGTCAGCGCCGTCTAGAGGAATAGCTTGAATCAAGGCGTTAACTACCGGCTCTCTAACGCCCAACTTTTTTGATTTTACAAAAGTCTCGCGAGCGCGCACGCGCAGTGCTTTGCGCTGGGCTTCGTCGCTGGTGTTAGTAGCTTGTGCAACCAGGGCGAAACCAAGATAAAACTGCATCTCTGCATTTTCCGGCTCGGCAGTAACAATCTTTTCCAGCAGTGGCAGCGCTTCCGTATATTTTGTCTGCCTGGTGAGGTCGATAGCCTCCTGTTTCAACTTCGCGATGCTCTCGCTGGTTTGCGCCGCAACCGGAGAGTAATAGACACTGCTGGAAAGACAAATCAACAGAACGGCCAAACATGTAGTCACTGTTAATGATTTGGAACTAAACATAACTTACTCCGGACGATCTGTTTCAAGCAGTAATTGGATTATGACGAATCGGGAATTTTTCCAGGAAAAAAGTCCGGTTTCCATCGCGCCAGGGGGGATCATTGGCTTTGTCAGGATCACTCGTCAAGCCGGTGCCGGCTAGCGTGACCGGGGTGTATGCTTACCAGCCGGAGCGTGCGCACATGGGATGGTTTGTTCAACCCCTTTGTTACCCCGGCCCTTCCGGTTCGAATGCTGCGTGTTATCCGTCCTATCCGCTGGTCGCCGTTCAATATTAGCTCACATGCTTTAAAGGCGTACTCCTCAAATTCTTCCAGCCGGGACGCCAGAATTACCCAGGCTTTTTTGCCTGAACGCCAGAGTTGCCGCTTTGGTAACTGAGGAAACTCTCTCCCAAGACTCTCCACATGCTCCGTTGTTGTGTACAACCACATGCCGTTGCTTCCAGGCTGCTTGATGTTATCGCGAAGCGAGCAGAGAAGTTTGTCATCGAGGTAGACACTCGTGAAACCAAATAGCCGCTTGACGGTAGGACGCAGCGAACTAAGCTCTTCAAGTACGAATGGAAAGGGATCTTGCCGCTTAACGTAAGGATAGTTTTTCGCAACTCTCTTCATGTCAATTACTGATTATTCGCGAATTCAAGGTCGAAGTGCAACGCAAGCGTTTTCTCTCAGATCCGACTGAACAAGCAGTTGCTTCAAGCTTGAATCAATCATTTTTGGTTTGATTCCTGCCGGCTATATACGGTTCCACTTCGTTAACGACCCGAGCGGGCATTTCTTCTTCTGGCAGGTGACCGCAATTCTCAAACACTACCAGTTTCGAGTTTTTGATAAGCGAACTCATCTTGCGCCCTGCCTCAAGCGGAATGAGCGCGTCCTGCGCTCCCCAGATAATTAGAGTTGGCACATTGATTCTGCTCAAGTTCTGTTCAATTGGCAGCCGGTCTGCCTGAGTACGAGCGCGCAGGGCGGCCAATTGCCCTCCGCGTGTTTGCAGCGGACGATAATAGGTTGCCACGCGCTCCTCGGTAACTTTCGATCGGTCGTAGAAACTTTTTTCCAAACCCTGGCGAACGAGTTTGTCTGAGGTTAACGACAGCGCCGTCAAGACACGGCCCACAACCGGAATAAGAAGATAACCGGGCGCAAGTGAGCCGCTGCCTGGCACCTTCACGCCGCCGCTGTCGATAAGAATTAATCCCGCAACACGTTGCGGATTTATGAGCGCGACATTCAGCGCGATTTCACCGCCCATCGAGTTGCCGCATAACCATGCCCGGTCAATTTTCAAATAATCGAGCAGGTGCGCGATCAATGCTGCCTGTGCGCTCCTTGAATAATCGCCATCGGGTTTATCGGAAAAGCCGAAGCCTTTGAAGTCAACGGCAATCACGCGGAACGTTTTCGACAAAGGCTCGAACACGTCTTTCCACGAATAGGTTGACGAGGTAAAACCGTGAAGCAAGAGCAGCGGAGTTCCAGTTCCTTTTTCCTGGTAATGAATGCGCACGCCGTCGATATCAGCGAAGTGGCTGTATTCCGCGTTTGGAACGCTGGCCCGAACTTCGTCAAAAGAAATGTCTGCGGGGCGCGCGAACCAAAAGATGGTGAAAGCTATCGCCGCGATCACAAACAACGCGAGCAAAACCTTCAGAAACTTTTTCATTATTCGACGGACCTTCGAGTGCCGGAGCTGAAGCTCATTGAATTAATTTCGTATCACGTAAGAGCGGGGGCAAGCCCGCCGTCCCAACCTGCGAGATTCTCCTGTCGACTATGTCTGCTCTACGTTGAAAGCCTTTCAAATCAATAAGAAGTCCTTCAACTCTCTGAAGCTCTGGGTATGGAAGGCGGGCTCGCCCCCGCTCCTGGTTATGGCTCGTCCTTCTTCAAGAGGGCCTGCAGTTTTTCCGGAGCAATTAGTTGCCACGCTTCCTGCACATGAAGCGCTAACTCTTCATCGTCAACCCGATCGAGCTCGACGCCAATCCAGCCGCGTACACCCACGTAAGGAGGCCTGTAAAACTTCTCAGGATTCGCCTGGATCAATGCCGCCTGGACGCCGATCGCCGCAGGTAGCAGCACGGCAATGTGCCCGTCGTTGTGATGGTTGTTGGAACACATTGCAAACACTCTCTTGCGGACGAAAAAAGTTGGCTCGCCGTGTGAAATCTTTTCCACCGTCTCAGGCAGCGCCATGCAAATCCGCCGTACGCGCTCAAGATGCTTTTCGCCAGTATCAGCCTTTCGCTTTTTCGCTGATTGCTTCATCCAGAATTTCTTCGGGCCTTACTGTTTCGCGATCGCAGGCCTTCCTCGGAGTACATACTTTTGAACTTTGCCGGTCGCGGTCTTCGGGAGTTCCGCAAGGAATGTTACACCTTGTGGCGCTTTGAAGTGGGCCAGATGCGCGCGGGCAAACTCCAGTAAGTCCGCTTCGGTCGCCCTGGCTCCTGCCTTCAAAACTACAAACGCCTGCGGCGACTCACCCCAGCGCTCGTGAGGCAGACCCACGATTGCAACTTCCTGCACTGAGGGGTGGCGCAGTAATACTCCCTCAACTTCCACGGAGGAAATGTTCTCACCGCCGCTAATAATTACGTCCTTCAAGCGATCCCTGATCTCGGCATAGCCGCTCTTGTGAACAACCGCCGCATCGCCGGTGTGAAACCAGCCGCCCTGCATGACTGCGTCAGTAGCCTCACGGTCTTCATAATAACCCTTCATCACGGCGTTGCCGCGAACGATGATCTCACCTTGCGTCTCGCCGTCGCGCGGGACCTCGCATCCCTCTTCATCCACGACACGCAATTCTCCTGATGTCAGCAACTCAACTCCCTGGCACGCTTTGATCGCCGATCTCTCCGCGCCGGCAAGTTCTTCATGTTCCGGTCTGGGTTCGCAGATCGTGATAAACGGCGACGTCTCCGTTAGTCCGTAGGCTTGCGTTATTACCCAGCCGAGTTCGCCCTCGATGCGCTCGATGGTTGCAGCGGCCGGCGGCGCACCAGCAGTCAGGATTCTTACACCCCGCCGCGCTTCGCGCCTTAGCTCCTCCGGGCCATTGGCGATACTGATCAAAACCGTCGGGGCCGCACAAAGCATGCTGATGGATTCGTGTTTGACACGCTCGAAGATGCCAACCGGATCGGCTTTGCGCAGACATACGTGGGTCGCCCCGGCGGCTGTTACAGTCCACACAAATGTCCAGCCATTGGCATGAAACATAGGCAGCGTCCAGAGATAACGATCGGCAAGCGACATGGGGTGATGGATTAGCGTCCCCACCACATTTATATAAGCGTTGCGATGCGTGATCATTACACCTTTGGGTTTCGATGTAGTGCCACTGGTGTAATTGATCGTAAGCAGATCAGTTTCCTGGATGTCAGGACGGAAAAAATCTGTACTCGTCGCGCTCAGAAGTTTCTCGTAACTTAGCCAACCCTGCCGGCCCGCCGGACTATCCTGCACAGTTCCTTCGAGTGCTACAAAAGCTTCGGCATTTGGTAACTGTGGACGAATGCCATCGATTGCTTCGAGATAGTCAGAATGGGCGCAGACGATCTTCGAGCCGCTGTGGTTGATGAGGTAAACGAAGTCATCAGCGGTTAGCCGGTAGTTAAGGGGTACCAGGACTGCGCCGATCTGAGGCACGGCATAAAACGACTCGAGCTGCGCATGAGTGTTCGGGGCGATGTAAGCAACCCGATCGCCTTGTCGGACCCCGAGTGCCTGTAAAGCAGCCGACCAGCGATCACATCGTGTGAAGAATTGTTCGTAGGTCAAACGTAACTCACCATCAACCACACCGGTTCGCTGGGGATAGAGTTTGCGTGTGCGACGAGCGAATTCTAACGGGGTCAGGGGAAGCTCCATGGAATTTCTCCTTTTTGAAGCTATTAAGTGCGAGCGTCAATCCACCAGCAGGTTCCTGGCTTCAGCTTCGCGCATTGCTTCTTCCAGCTCCTTTTGTTTGATGCCCGCGCTTCCGTGGTAACTGATGAATTGCGGAATCAAAGCAGAGATTACGGCGGTTCCGAGCACACACAAAATTCCGCCCGAGACGATCGAGGTTCTGACACTGAAAAGAGTGGCAACGACTCCGGCTTCGGCATCACCGAGTTTTGGTCCGGAGGTGTAGCTGATCATCTCTAATCCGGCCAGCCGGCCGCGCAAGTAGTGGGGTATTGTCTGACTCCAAATTGTCATTCGGAAGACTCCGCTAATCATATCGAAACTTCCGGCAAGCGCGAGACAGAATAAAGCCAAATAGAGATTTTGTGCCAAACCAAAAAAGATTATGGCCACGCCCCAGAGCGCGGCCGCCAGCGCGACGAACAAGCCATGACGATTGACTTGCTTTGCCCAACCGGAAGTCAGCGTAGCAACGAGCGCGCCCGCCGATGGTGCAGCATAGAAAAACCCAACCGTGCCGGCGCCGAATTTTGCGGCCATCGCTGGAAAGAGCGCTGTTGGCATTCCGAAAAACATGGCGTTCATATCAATTAGATACGTTCCGAGAATCTCTTTACGTCTCCAGGCGTAATGCAAACCTTCGCCGACGGACTTCAATGTTGGACGTTCTTCGATTTGCGTGGGCGCTGGCACAGCGCGAATAAGGAACACGGCCGTGAGGGAGGCAACAAAGGTTACCAGGTCTATGGAGTAAGCGGTGGTCGCGCCGTATCTCGCGAGGATAATTCCGGCGATCGAAGGGCCCAATATTGTTGTCACATTCCAACGCAGTGAATTCAAAGCACTCACCGACGACATTAGTTCCAGCGGCACTATTTTTTGCATCAGCGACTCAAACGAAGGACGCTGCAAAGCGACTAGTCCCGCATGAAGCGCGGCGCACACAAATAGCAGCCAAACCTGCGGACGCGGCAGCGTCGCGTTGAAGACCAGCATGGCGGTCACGAGAGTTTGCCCAACCTCCGTCAGCCGCAACATTTTTCGTTTGTCGATAAAGTCAGCGTAAGCGCCGCCGACAAACGCCATCAGGAGGATGAAAACGAATTCCGACGCGCTTAATAGGCCCACTAATAACGTGGATCCAGTCAACTGATAAACCTGCACCGGAACCACCACAAAACTCATCGCTGTTCCAAGAGCGGAAATCAGTTGGCCAAAAAATAGCAAACGATAATCGCGTGAGATTCGTAAAGGCGAGATGTCTATTAACATCGATTCAGCAGAAGGATGACAGATAATCAGCCTAAAAATTATCGCGGCCGTTATCTATGTTGACGGAAGCGGAGAAAAGCGGCCGATTCCCTGTGTCTTGAGAACTCACCAACCTCGCAATCATTGACGCGCGATATTTCCGGCGATACGATTCCGGCGCGTTGACGCACTCATCAATCGCGGGCTCGAACGCGCAACAGACTGAATTTTGATTCGCAAGCGCAAGACAGTGCTCATCAGTAACCAAAGCTGAGGTGGTTCCCACAACAAATTCAGAACCGGGAGCGTAGCGACCGGCTCCAAGGCTCGCTGAAATCAAGTCTCAGCTAGCACTCAAAACTCAGCCAAATGTATTTGCTGTTGCCAGAGTTGAGTCTGGTGCAAACGAGCCGGTCGCTATCGCTCCCGGTTCCGTATTTGTCGACCCACGGCGCCAGCATGTTGCGTCCTGGCCGTGTTCTTCACCCGCAATTAAGCGGTTGCAGAAATTCACTTAAACTCCCGAAACTCTAAAGGAGACTCACCCTCATCGGGTCAATCGATAAATCAGCACGGCCGCGCGTTTAATTTGTCTTGGCAATGTGTCCAGATCGGCATACTCGCCACGAGCATGTGCGCCGCCGCCGGTTGCGCCTAAACCGTCGAGTCCCGGGATCAGGTGGGTAACGTACGAGACGTCGCCGGCACCTCTTTCGCCGGGATCAAGTGCTTCAATTTTTCCAAAACCAAGATCCTGACTAACGGCATCCAACTGTTTCAGCAACTGGTAATTTCCTTCGCTTGGAGGCATGGAGGGAATGCCCTCGTAAAAAGTAATTTTCGCTGAGGTGCCGGGCAAGCTTTTGGCGACGATGTCACGCATCTTGGCGCGTGCGGCTTCCTTCTGCTCGGCAGTTATGAAGCGCAGATCCCCACGCACGATCACCTTCGCTGGAACTACGTTTGTCTTTCCTCGCGTTGTAAGGCTCTGGTCTTTGACTTCAACTTCCGTTCCCCCGGAGATCACCGAGGGATTGAAAGTCAGATACTGTTCGCCGCGGACGGTTTCGTAAAACTGATTGAGAATGCGCGCCGCCTCAAAGATGGCGCCGTTCCCCATGCTTTTCTTGAAGATTGCCGAGGAGTGTCCGGTCCTGGCAGTAACTTCGAGCAGCCAGTCGCTACTGCCGCGCCGCGCCACTGTAGCGATGTTGCTGCCGCCGTTTTCAAAACTCAATGCCAGATCGCTGCGTTTAGCAGCGGAGATCATATCGCCCCGACTAACCTCCACCGGATCTCCTGAGTCTTCCTCATCACCGGTGAGCAACACAATGATGCTCGCGTCTTTGAGCGCGCCCGTGTCGTGAAGCGCTTTCAAGGCAAAATACAAAACGACATCGCCTGCCTTCATATCTGACGATCCGGTGCCGAATGCCTTATTACCGTCACGTCGAAATTTCTCGCCACTGAGCACAGTATCGAGGTGACCGAGTAGCAAAACACGTTTACCCTTACTACCACTCTTTTCCGCCAGCAAATGCCCCGCGCGTTTCATCTCCGGAGGCATGCTTATCCATTTAGCTGTGAACCCCAGCGATTCAAAGGCGACTTTAAAGACCGCGCCAACCTGCCTGACGCCGGTGAGGTTTTCGGTCGGGCTTTCAATGTTGACAGTCTTCTCCAACATAGCGAAAGCCTCGCCGCTATGCGCGTCGATATAGTCAATGAGTTTCTTTTCTTCGGGCGAGATCTTTTGTGCGTAGTTCGAGGTGGAAGCAAGAATTACGAACACAAAAGCGAGGGCAATCCTCTGAACCGTTCGTCCCCACGCTTGCTCGCGGCGTGGGGTGGTAATCGTTCGTACTATTTTCACGTAGTTGTCCTCTCCCGGAAGGATTTGCGGTGCAAGTAACCAGCCTCGCTGCACAAAAAATCTTCAACCAGTCCGTGCAGCGGACGAGTGATAAATGGCCCAGCACTTGAGTGCTGGGATGCCGAAACATGACAGCTGGCAGTCCGTGAAACGGACGGCTGCTCTTATCATTCAATTGTTCACGAACGCTGACGTGCCGTTAGAAATATCGACTCACGGAGTTGGAAAAGGGAAACGTGAATTCCACGTCGTAACGATCGCGCTCGGGTTGAATGGTGACAACTGCTGTTTTGATGGCAGTCAAACATCGAATGGATCTTTGTCAGTAAGATAAGCAAGCAAGTCCTGCTTGTTGGGGCGCGTCGCAAGCCATGCGCGTACTCGTTCGATCTCGGTGTAATCATGCGGGCCGAATCTCGAGACATAGATTCGCTCCAGGCGTTTCTTCCGCGCCTCTTTTTCCGCCGCGTCCTGCCAGAACGAGGTAAACATCGAATTCAGGTCATCATGAAGATTGCGTTCCCGCAAAGCCTCCCACTCATTTCTGTCAAGCCAGGACGCCTTTGCAACCTTCGCAATGGTCGATCGTAAAACTGAAACCATGTCCGACCAGATACTTGACCATACGGAAGCGACACTCAGGGCAGTCGATATGGATGTCAGGTTCGACAAGTGACAAGCCGCTGTCCTGGTCTGACCGCTGCGGCAGGTTGGGCCCGTGCTGCTGCAGCCACTTCCAATACTGCGCCCCTCTGAGCCAATTTCCACGACACTCAGGGCAGTTAAAAAATGTGAGACCAGCCTCCAGGTCCGTCGCGCGTAACTCAGGCGACTTGCACACCGGACATTTCAAGGCCGCTCTTTCTTTCGTCCCAATGGAGTTGGTTTGCATATCAAAAAAACCAGTTTGCTCGTCTTACCCAAAATGAGAAACGGCTTTGCTGGGGTCTCGTCTTCCGTGGGAGCACGCAAGCACCGTCACCACTTCGCCAACAACTCGATACCAGATGAGATACGGAAAATGATGGACAATTGCCCGGCGGACATCTCGATAAACGACTTGGTAGATATGCGGAGTCTCTGCAAGTCGATCAAAAACCTGCGAAACTTCGGAAAGGAACTCAGCACCGAGGCCGCTTCGTTGAGTCTCGTACCAAAGTTGCGCTTCAGCAAGGTCAAGCTCGGCGGCGCGACGGATTTGAACATCAAAGCTCAACGGATTAGTCGTTCAAGTCGCGTCTTTACTTCGGGCCAGGGACTCTGGTCGTCGGGACGAGTTTCCATGTCATCAAATCGAGCATCAAGCAAAGCTCGTTCAGCTTCTGTCACCGGAAGATCATCCGGTGTCAGTGTGTCCCAAACTGCGCCAATAAGCTCCAAACGATCAGCAGGGCTCAGACTTGCAACCTTGGCTAATAGGGATTCGTCGATCATAAATTAAGGATAACGCAAGGGGAGGTTCAATCCAATGTTACAGCGAGACAAGACTGAGGTAGCGAGAAATCGGGTCTGATGAAACTCCAAACGCGTCAGCCAGCTATTTGGAATTGGCGGTGAGGTAATCATTGATAAACTCATCCACCTGATCTGCAAGGTAACTGCGAACAGCATCCAGCTTTTCCTTTCCGACGAAAGCCGTCCCCCGTATGGTCCACGTTGCTGCAGCAAACGCCGGCGATTTCTCAAGACGGTAGAGATACACGACTTGCCACAATTCGACGCCCATATGAACGGCGTAAAGATTCTCCAAAACGTCGTCCCCTTTTACGGCATCAACCGTAACGTGAAGCACGGTCGGGCCATCCGCTTTGTTCGCTTCACCTTGGGAAAATACTGTAATTCCTGCCTTACGCAAGCGGAGTTCAATGTCCACTTGGATCTGACGAGTGGCCAAACCATCACGCTCAATCTCAGGATTTAGTTTTTCGACAACGACGTGAAGTCCGTGAAGACCTTTAAGAGTTTCCTTGCGTCTGGAACCTTGTGCTGCAGCGTTTATACTAATAGACAAAGAAATAAGAACAAGTAGAGCCCTCTTCATTACAATCCTCCTTTTGAGTTGAAGGCGATCTGAACAAAACCCGATAAGTGAACAATACCTTCCGGAAAGGCCCATGGCCCAAAAAGAATTAAGGCCGTCGAAACGGGCGACAATATCATGAGCTTGGCAACCAGATTCTGTGAACTCTTATTTATTCACGCCATCGCTGGCAGAAATGTTTCTCCACAGCGCCAGACGATTTCCATCCGGATCATAGACGCGAATGTATTGTGCATTCTCCGAGACGATCTCAATTTCTCCTCCACACTCGCCGCCGAGTTGCGGAATTCGCTGAAGGTAGGATTCGAATCCGTCTACCAGAATGTAAATGAGGTAGGAATCACCCTGGCTGAAAGAGCCGCGCTTTTGAAACCCACCGCCGACGCCTGACGGAGGCTCAAATCCAAGATAGGTGGCAGAGTGTTGCTGAAACTTCCAACCAAACAGCTCGTGGTAGAAGCGCTCAGTGCGCGCGAAATCTCTCGAACGTAACGTAATCTTCCCAATGCTATGAAGGTCCATGTTTCTCGG
>Ga0137367_10004207_pt1 | contig 11673 bp, 13 predicted proteins | sample SagtaG_14_FD_104939 | JGI IMG/M metagenome (GOLD analysis project Ga0137367, IMG submission 104939) | Vadose zone soil microbial communities from Sagehorn Ranch, Mendocino, California, USA - Sage1_L_80_16 metaG | ecosystem: Environmental > Terrestrial > Soil > Vadose zone | place: USA... | reverse complement strand
TCAACGTGGTCAGTCCCCAGGAAGCCAAGGGCCTGGAGTTCGACGCGGTCGTGGTGATCGAGCCCGAGGAGATCGTCGCTGGCGACGAGCGCGGGCACCGGATGCTCTTCATGGCGCTCACCCGGACGACGCGGTACCTCGACATCGTGTGCGTGGGCGAGCCCCTGCCTCTGAGCACGGTTGAGCCACGCCCGGTACCCCCGGCACAGCCGCCCGAGGCGGACGCCACGCTCGACGCGGAAGCGCTCGACCGCCTCGCCCAGGAGATCGCGGCCGCGGTCACCGGCGGCGCACCGGCACCGCTCTGGGACGAGGTGCTCCAGCGGGCCGCGGCCATCCTCGACCGCAAGGCGCAGCGGGCGGGGCCTACCGGCCGCCACCGGCGCGACTGATGGCCTCTGAGTCCAACCGCCGTCCAACGGCCCACTCCACGATCCCGTCCAGGATCTTCGCCTTCGTGCCGGTCACCGTGATGCCGAGCTCCGACGCGAGCCGCTTCAGCTTGGGAATCGTGAGCTTGAGGTCGACCTCGAGGTAGCGCCGGACCGCCGCGCGGTCGCCAATCTGGGCCATCGTCGTCCTGATCTCCTCCGCCGGCCGGGGAAGCTCGTCCCCGGCCATCCTCGCCGGCGCCGCTCGACGGCCACCCTTCGGCACGACCTCCAGCTTGGCCTCGCCGCTGGCCAGGTCGGCGAGCTCCTCGGCGGGCAGCTTGCGGATGAACTCGGCGACGCGGATGAGTACGTCGTGGGCGAGGTCGGCGGGCTGGGTCACGGGCACTCCTCAGGCTCTGGTCTTGGCGATGAGCTCGCTGGTCAGCTGCTGGAGCTCATACCGCAGGCTCTCCATGGCACTGGTCCGCTCGGTGGCGAGCACCACGGGGATACTGCGGTCGCCGGCGTCGGTGAACGCCGTCTTGTTCTCTCTGATCGTCTGGCGGAAGACCGGGATCTCGATCTGTTCCATCCGCTGCATGGTCGCCAGCTGTGCCTTCAGCATCCCGGTGCCGGCGCGCTGGATCATGGTGTACACCACGCCGACAATCTCCGGGTTGATCGGGCTGCGGGCCTTGCCGTTGTAGTCCTCGATGAGCCTGGACAGCCGGGTGCGAAGGTAGTCGATGCCCAACGTCGACAGGTAGTCCAGTCGCGCCGGCACGAGCACGTAGTCGCTGGCGACGATCGCGTTCCTGGTGACCATGTTGAAGTTGGGCGCGCAGTCGATGAGCACCGCGTCGTAGCCGGCGAACGCGTCGTCGTTCAGCGCATCGGCGAGCAAGCGGTGGACCGGAAGGAACCTGGGACTCGACCGCTGGAACCGCGCCCCGCCCAAACCGGCGGCCAGGTCGAGGTCGACCTCGATGAGCCCGAGATGCGAGGCGAGCAGGTCGAGCTGTCCGCCGGACGGCTGTACCACCTCGTTCACCGGCGGCGGGGAGACCACGTACTTCCGCAGCGGGTCGACGGCGCCGCCAGCGAGGAACGAGTCGAACCACTGCAGGATCGTCCGCCCCTCGGCGAGCTGCGTCTCCCATTCCGGTACCCGGAAGAAGGAGAACGTCAGGCTCGCCTGCGGATCCAGGTCGATGAGCAGGACCCGGCGGCCACGTGCCGCCAGGTCGGCGCCGAGGTTGGCCGTAAGCGTCGTCTTACCCACGCCGCCCTTGTAGTTGATGACCGACACCACGCTCGACGGCATGCCCCGGACACTAGTCGCCTGCGCCTACGGGCAGGGACTAGCCGGCCCGTTCGATCTCGTTGTCCTTCACGGTTTCGGCGTGCCAGCCACCGTTGTCCCAACGGATCGTGTAGCCGTCGCCGGTAATCTTGACGATCTTTCCGGTAGTTCCCGGCCATGCCGAGCCGCCGGACCGATGTACGACCTTGATGGCCTTGATCTTCTGTCCCTCGCGGTACTGCGCCATGCCCTGGACGGTAACGATCGTGGCCGATCGAACGAAACCCCGCTGTGCCTCAGCTGGGCGATCCCAGGTAGCGGAGCACGGCGAGGACCCGGCGGTTGTCGCCCTCGGTCTGCGGCAGGCCGAGCTTCGTGAAGATGTTCGCCACATGCTTCTCGACCACGCCGCCCGTGATGGTGAGGGCGGTGGCGATACCGGTGTTGGAGCGGCCTTCGGCCATCAGCGCGAGCACCTCATGCTCGCGCCGGGTCAGGCTGGCGAGGCCGTGCGCGTCCCGCCGGGCACCGAGGAGCTGGCTGACGACCTCGGGATCCAGGGCGGTGCCACCGGCCGCGACCCGCGCCAGGGCGTCGACAAAGTCCGCGACATCGGCCACCCGGTCCTTGAGCAGGTACCCGACGCCGGCCGCGTTGCCGGTCAGCAGCCGGGCGGCGTACCTGGTCTCGATGTACTGCGACAGCACGAGAATCCCGGTGCCGGGATGGTCGCGGCGCAGCACGAGGGCGGCCCGCAGGCCCTCGTCGGTGTGGGTGGGCGGCATCCGGATGTCCACCACGGCCACGTCGGGTTGATGCTCGGCGACGGCGGCGAGCAGCGCGTCGGCGTCGGTCACAGCGGCGCATACCTGGTGACCGCGATCGGCGAGCAGCCCGATCAGCCCTTCGCGCATCAGGGCGGCGTCCTCGGCGATCACCACACGCATGGCCGGGATGCTCTCACGCCTGCAGCGGCAGCTCGACGGTGATCCGGGTCGGGCCACCTGGCGGGCTGGCGATGTCGAGCCGGCCGTCCACGCTGCGTACTCGCCCGGCGAGGCCGGGCAGACCGCTGCCCTGGCTGGGATCCGCGCCGCCCACGCCGTCATCGGCGACGCACAGCCGCAGCACCCCATCGTGCTGCGTGACCTCGAGCGTGACCGTGTTGGCATAGCTGTGTTTGGCGGCGTTGGCCAGCAGCTCCGCGGCGCAGAAGTAGGCGATCGTCTCGATGGCGGGGCTGGGCCGGACGGGGATGTCCGCGGTGAGGCGCACCGGGATCGCGGATCCGGCGGCGAGGGTCGCCAGCGCGTCGGCTAGGCCGTTGTCCAGTACCGCCGGGTGGATGCCGCGAGCCAGGTCACGCAGCTCGACCAGGGCGTCCTTGGCGCTGCGGTGGGCGGAGTCGACCAGCTCTCGGGCTCTGGCGAGGTCGGCCGGGTCACCGTACTCACCGAGCTCCTCCTTGGCCCGGCCCAGGTTCATGGCCAGCGCCGCCAGCCGCACCTGGGCGCCGTCGTGCAGGTCGCGTTCCAGGCGTCGCAGCAGCGCGGCCGTGTCGTCCACGGCCCGGGCTCGGGTCTCCTCCAGGTCCCGGACCCGCTGCGCCAACCGACCCGGCCCGAGCAGGCCGCGCATCAGCGCCCGGTCCAGCGTGGTCGCACCGCGGGCGATCCACGGCGCGGCGAGGACCATGGCGATGCCCGCCGCGAACGCGGCGAACGTGCCGGCAAAGGTCGCGACCCGGAATGGTCCAAACGGCGTGAGTACCGGCACCGGGTCCAGCCGCACGTCCGGGGCGTGGTTGCGGAACAGCCGCCACCAGAACGGGTACGACACGTTGACGAGCCCGGCGACCCAGCAGAACACGGCGTAGCCTTGCGGCACCGCCAAGGGCAGCTTCACCAATGAGTAAGCCACAGCCCGCCAACCGGCACCGTCTCGCAGCACCGCCCCGATCCGACCCAACGGCCCACCACGCGACCGAACAGGGGTCGGCGGCGGGATCGCTTCGCCGAGCAGCCGTGCCGCCAGGGTCCGGTGCAGGGCGCCCAGCGCCCGTCCGACCGGTGTGGCGAGAACGAGCAGCATCACCAGTACGGTCGGGAAGCCCACCAGGAACCCGAGGGTTGCGGCCGGGCGCGGCTGCCCGTCCGGTACTGCCGCCGCCCCCAACCCGGCCGCGGTCAGCGCACCGAGCCCGCACGGTGCGACCAGAACCCCGAGCCCGAACCCGACGCCGATCAGGCAGAACAGCAGCTCGCGTAACGCCCGCGGCGTGAACGGCGCGCGTACCGCCGCCCCCAGCGCGGCCGTGCTCACGCCAGTACGCCCTAGCCGGCCGGCCATATCCGTCATTGTCCCTGTTCAGGCGTCGCGGCGGACTAGCAGCCGGCCGCCCAGCCCCAGCGCGACAGCGGCGTACAGGCACAGCACCCCGATCCCCGCCCACGCCGACAGGCAGCCCGGAACGGGCGTGACCACGGCGACCGAGTTGGCCAGGATGAACATGGGAACGAACTTGGCCGCCGCCAGCCCCGCAGGGCCGAATATCACGAGCACGAACATGGGTACGACCAGCACGCCGAACAGGGCGCCGATCCCGCCACCGGTGTGCCGGGTCGCGGTGCCCAGCCCCAGGCCGATCAGACCGATCAGACCCAGGTACGCACCGGTGAGCAGCACCGGCCGCAGGACAGCCGGGTCGCCGAGCGAGGCGTGCGGCACCGGCGAGCCGGCGATAGTGGCCTGGCCGGCGGCGTACGCGGCGAAGGCCGCCAGCTCGCCGACGGGGAACGCGACCGCGCCGAATGTCACGAGCTTTGCGACCAGCACCAGGCCGCGGTGCGGGATAGCGGCGAGCGTGGCGCGGATTATTCCGGAGGAGTACTCGCTGGTGGCGATGAGCACGCCGAGCGCGCCGATCAACAGTTGGGCGAGTGCGGCGCCGCCGAGGGAGTTGTTGACGATCTGCGCTGCGGTGGCGACCGGCAGGTGGGAGCGGTACCCGGCGCCCACGCCGATCCCGGTACCGATCATGGCGAGCACAACGAACACCAGTAGCCATCCGGTGGAGCGAACGCTGCGCAGCTTGATCCACTCCATGCGCGCCACCTGCCCGAACCGGTAGTGACCGGATGCCGTGGCGGGCCCGCGTCTGGTCGTCGTCGCGCTGGTCATGCCGACCTCGCCATCGGGTCGTGGTTGCCGTCTGTGGGATCGGTCAGCGGCGCACCTGTGCCGCGATACTCAGTGGAGCTGACCGTCAGTTGCAGGAACGAGTCCTCCAGCGAGTCTGAGCGGGCGGCAAGCTCGCGGACCGAGGTGTCGGCCAGCAGGCGTCCCTGCCCGATCACTACCAGATGGTCGGCGGTCAACGCCATCTCGCTGATGAGGTGGCTGGACACGAACACCACCCGGCCCTGCCCGGCCAGCGACTTGAGGAGGTCGCGGATCCAGCGGATACCTTCCGGGTCAAGGCCGTTGACCGGCTCGTCCAGCAGCAGCACACCGGGATTGCCGAGCAGCGCCGCGGCGATGCCCAGCCGCTGCGCCATCCCCAGCGAGAACTTGCCCACCCGGCGGCCGGCGACATCGGTCAGGCCGACGATGCCCAGCACCTCGTCGACTCGGGAACGGCGGATGCCGTTGCTGGCCGCCAGGGCGAGCAGGTGGGCCCGGGCGGTCCGGCCCGGGTGGTACACGCCGCCCTCCAGCAACGCCCCGACCTCCCGCAGGGGCCATGCGAGGTCCCGGTACCGGCGGCCATCGATACGAACACCACCGGCGTCCGGCGCGGCCAGACCCAGGATCAGGCGCACCGTGGTTGACTTCCCGGAGCCGTTGGGGCCGAGGAAGCCGGTGACGATTCCCGGCCGTACGTCGAAGCTCAGCCGGTCCACGGCGAGCGTGGTGCCGTAGCGCTTCACCAACCCGCGTACCTCGATCATCGAACCTCCCCGCCCATGCCTGGCTATCGTGACCAACGCTAGGAAGCCGGCCGACCAGCCGGAACGGGGTAACCGCCTATCTTCACTGGGGGGTTAACCCCCAACCCGATGGCCGCAGACCGGACTTCAGATCCCGCCCTCCGTCTCACCCCGTAGCTCGGTACGCGGTGCCTTGATCACACCGGCGCGGCTCAACGAAGGCGATCGCTCCGTGGGCAGCGCCTCCGAAATGCCTGTACCAGTCGCCGAGGTCAACAGCGTCGGACAACGGGTCGCCAGGCCGACGGACGCCATAGGTAATGGCGCCCACCTAACCGGCCGCCACGCGGTTGTACGGCTTGCCATCGTCTTCGCTCGGCACGTAAATGAGGTGACAACGGTGCGGCTGGATCGACCTTAATCGGCGGAGCAGGCATCGTTACGATCTAGCCCGCTGCTCGTTGGCCGTTGGATGCCGATCCAACTTCACGCTGCGCGGACCGGGGCCGCTTTAGCTGAGTGAGGCATGCTCAGTCATCCGAAGCCAGCTCAGGAAGGCCACCTGTGGACTTGAGTGCCTGAATTTCGGCTGCGCGGCCGGCGATCTTCGAGGCGAATACAGCAAAGCTCAGTTCAGGCTCGGGCTCGTCAATACTCGCGTCTGTTGTGGACGTAAGGAAGCATGCGGCGTCGTATAAGCGCTCTCGAACAAGGCGCTGGCAGAGTATACGGTATCGATCTTTGTACGAGGTTCCCTCAAAGATCGTCTCGACCGGAAAGATCGTGGCGGGGATGCCTACCGGCCTGGTCGAAGCTGGCGCCTCTTCGAGCAGGAAGAAATAGCCTAGCCACGGCCGAACAGCACCGAACGTTCCCTCCTCGTATGCACGCCATACGTCAGTGGCATTCCGATTGCTTCTTCGGTCCGGTTGTTGAAATTGTTGCCGAATGACGGCCCGACCTGCGACTTGAACTCAATTGCGGCGATCAATAGGCCTTTATCCACTACGACGACGTCCCACTTCTTCGCAGGACGATAGTAACCCGGTAGCTCAATGCCCGACCTGCGACGAATACAGGTGGGATGGAAGCCGGAAGCGACGAATTCGTTGACAACGATGTTCTCCAGCGCGGCTAGGTGTGTTCCGGCGGTTACGGCCCCCCGTGAACCTGCGTCTTGCTTGCCGGCTGCCGCTTGACGCGCCGCCGCCCCGGACCTGGCTTGCCAGAAAGCACGCACGGCCTGATTGGCGGGGTGCTGATCAGCCATATGTCCTCTCATCACGAGGGTAGGTGGTCGATCCCGTACACGCGTAGCGCTGCTCTTGTAGCCGCAATAACATCACGGCGCTCGAAAGCTTTAGTAAGGGCCTGCTTATCCTGCGGCGCGATACACGCGTGATCGGGGAGTGGAATTCTACGGAGATACTGTGCTTGAAACCGCAGCGTCCCGCCCCGCATCTTGACCGCATAAGCATCGACAAATGCCTCTGCAACCTTGGAGATTAGCAGGCCACCGAGGACTTGTAGATCCCAGACATCAGAACTGATGAAATACAAGTTGTGATGCGGATAGCATCCTCCGGGGTCAAGGACAGGCTCGCTCCTAAGGTTCATGTCGGGAATCAGCAGCTTCGCCCGTGCCGTGAGTTCGCTGTCGATCTTGTCGATGGTACGATACCAGTTATTCGGCTGACGGCGTCCCACATGACGGTCTCGAAGCGTCGTTTCATGCGTCGCTAGATAGGCGGCGAGTTGAGGGTAGCCACTAAGATCAACTAGCTTCCCCTCATTGTCCCATGGGTTGACTAGATAGCAGCCGGACCACCTTAAGACGCCGGACCGGACGTCACGTACCATTGCTAGTGGGAGAAGCCGGTCAGCCTCCACGAGGAAATCATCTTTAGTGATGAAGACTTTATCCGCACCCGTTGCGACTCCGATTCCAACACGCACGCCAGACGCGCGGTCACCGAGCGCAACGAACCTGTCGGTCAGGTTCTCCAAGATTCTCAACCGCTCAGGTGAGGCGCTTGGCCAAAGGTCGCCACCTGAAAACCAATGCGGTAGACGGGTAGCTGTGAAGCCTCGCCCATTGACGTTGCCGTCCTCACCATTACGTATCCAGGCGTAAAGTTGGCGGGCCCCTTCTTCGGTGAACGTACGATCTGTTTGCGCTGCAACCACACGACCCTGGGCCCCTTTGCGGAGTACTGTGATCGCCGGATATGCCGATACCTGCGAATCAAAAGCGTCCACGTCATGCATGCTAACGATCACATCGACCGCATGTTCGTCGGCAACCAGCCTTCGGAGCTCTCGCCCATACTGGTTTCGCATCCAACGGTCGGCGCAAATGAAGCCGAGCACTCCCTCAGCGCGCAATGAGGCGAGCGCCGCTTCGAAAAACCCAACGTAAAGGTCAGCCCGTCCGGTCATCGTGGCCCAAGCCTGGCGGTATTGCGCCGTACGCACGTCGGCGACGTTCTCGAGGCGGACATACGGCGGGTTGCCGACGATGACATCCGCGGGTTCCGCGCATTCCTCGTCCAACAGGTAATCTGCCTGCCGTATCCATGCTCGGCTAATCTGCGCCGCCGCAGCACGCCCCCAACCATCAGCAATCAGCACAGACTCAACCTGGCTCCGGGCGACGGCTACGTTGTGCGGAAGAAGATCGAACGCCCGCACCGCGTCTTGCGCGTCCAGTAGGTTCCGATCGTGCTTGCGGCAAGACTGGCCTACGCGAGCCGCGACCACTGCCAAGAACGACCCCGCCCCGCACGCCGGCTCAACTAGTCGTAGGGGCGCAAGATCACGGTCCTCGGTGTACGCAACAAGATCAAGAACGAGGTCAACCACCCACCGGCGGGTAAACACCTGACCGTGCTCTCCAGCGTCATCCGCCTCGACAGGCAACGACAACAGAGCTAGCTGCCGACTAGATCGGGTCACGGCTCGACCTTACGGTCGAACGGCGCGGGTCTGCACCAGGCACGCCGACCAACAGCGGCGGACCGAACCCCAGAAGCTGCTGACTCCCGCACCCCTCGACGGCTCAACCCTTTCCTGGGCTTAGGTGACCAGGTACGCGAGCACGGCGCTGCCGTCCGGGTGCCTGTGAACTGCCACTCGGTCGGGTGAGTCGATCATGTGGCGCAATCCGTAGCCGACATGATGGAGTCTTGGCATGGAGCTTGACGGCCGCCCGGTGGACCCTGCCGAACTCGCCACACTCGCGCTCTACAACTACGGCCACTTCACCTCAATGCGGGTGGACGCTGGGCGGGTCCGAGGCCTGACCTTGCATCTCGATCGGCTGGTTCGGGACTCCAAGATCGTCTACGACGCAGACCTTGACGCTGACCGGGTACGCCAGCTCGTGCGCCGCGCAGTGCAAAGCGCCCAGTCGCCGGTGATCGTACGCGTGACAGTCTTTGCTCCTGATCTGGAGTTGGGACATCCCGGCGCTGACACCGAGCCGCGCATCCTGGTGACTACGCGACCGGCGCCCGCCCTGGTGCTACCACCCTTGCGACTCCAGGCTGTTCGCTACGACCGGGACGTGCCGGCCGTGAAGCACGTCGGTCTGTTCGGCACGGTCTATCATCGGCGCGCGGCGCAACGGGCCGGCTTCGATGACGTGCTGTTCGTCGATGCCGACGCCCGCCTGGTCGAAGGCGCGACATGGAACATCGGCTTTCTGGACGGCGACCGCGTGGTGTGGCCGGAGGCTGACTGGCTGCCAGGCGTCACCATGCGCCTGGTAGAAGAGGCGCTGCCCGCGCTCGGCCTGGAGTCGGTCACAGCGCCCGTTCGCCTGGCTGACCTGGCCACGATTCGCGCTGCCTTCATTACCAACGCTGGCGTTGGTGTGCGAGCGGTCAGCGCGATCAACGACATCGCCTTCGCTAAAGATGACCCGACGATCCAGGCCCTGCAGGACGCCTATCTCGCCATCCCAGGCGAGCCGCTCTGAGATCGAGTGCGTCAGGCCGTATTCGACAACATCGCGTCCAGAACCTCGGCCGGGGCCACGCAGCGGAACCCGGTGTCGTCGTCCTGCATGCCGGCGGACGCGTCGTTGGTGGCGTTGGCGGCGGCCATGTCGAACGGGCTGGTGAAGGCGCTGCCCTTCAGCACATACCGGCCTGGGTCGGTCTCCGTGTTGCACCACTCCCACACGTTGCCGCTCAGGTCGTAGACGCCGTACGGGCTGACTCCGCTGCGGTAACGATGGACAGGTGTCGTGCCGTCGATACCCGACTCCCGTACGTTGCACTTGGCCACGGTGGCCTGGTTACCCCACGGGTAGAGATTGCCCTTCTCGCCGCGGGCGGCCTTCTCCCACTCGGCCGCCGAGGGCAACGTCTTCTGTGCCCATTCGGCATAGCTCGCCGCATCCCGACAGGTAACGTGCACCACCGGGTGCTCACGTAGCTCCTCTGGGAACGCGCCGCCAACCCAGTGCAACGGGGCCCGGTGACCAGACGCAGCCACGAACCTGGCGTAGTCTTCGTTGGTGGTCGGCGTCAGGTCTATGTAGAACGCCGGTAGCATCACCGGTTGATTGTCCGGGCCGAACGGGAAGCTCCCGGCTGGGATGAGCACCATGAGCTTGCCGTCGATGGGATGGGTCACCCGACGCGGGCCGCACGGCCGTGGCGGCCCGGCATGCAGTCCGACCGTCGGCTCCGGCGCACCGGGCTGGGACGCCTGAGCCAAGGCCATCTCAAAACGCTCTCGCGCCTCGTCACTGGCTCGGGCCAGTGCAGTGTCAAGATCGTGCTGCGTCTGGTACCGCAGCCGTGCCTGAGGGCCCCGCCGCTCCCAGTTGGACACCGCCGAGTCGTTGATCCCAAGATGCGAGGCGAACTCGCGCACGCTCATCCGGAGTGCCAAGCGCAGTGCCCGTGCCTCGCGGCCAGACCACTGAAGCACTGTCGCCATGCGTGCGTTTCCCTAGATCGATTAGCCGGGCCTATCGAACGCAAGCGACAGCCTAACGCGTCGCTCGGTCGCCTTGGAATCGACCGGACTGGGGCGAGACTAGGACAGCATTGTGTTCTGCTTCGACCACTTCCGTCGCACGCTAATTCCTGGCACCGAGCGCGTACTACTTCATGTGACGGCCTTTCTATGCAGGGCGTTCCGCCAGAGCCAGACCGTCCGGTGCCGCCTGAAGGCCCTGGCCGGACGTGACGTGGGCTCCGTCCGGCTGGGCGCCTTCAGCTAGGAGGGGAGGCCAGGACGTTGAGTGCCACGACATCGAGCGAGGCAAGGTGTCAGGTCCTGGGCATGCAGCGTCCTGACACTGCCGAGGAGCGGTACCTGAGCACGGTGCAGCACCTCGCCTCGGTACTGCGGGCGTGCGGACACGGAACAGCCGTGCTCGTGGCGCTTGAGGCGCTGTTGGAACGGGCTGAGGCCGAAGGGATACCGGCGCTGTGGAGGACCCAGAGCGGCCGTGAACTGACGTCGCCAGCGCCCGGAGCCGCACTCCATCACCGCACCGGCCTGCTGCGCTGACGGGCGCTTGCCTCACCGCCGCAAAGCGACCCGTATGGATCGCCAACTCCCAGGCCGATCTCGATGAACCGCTGGTCGATCTCGTCCACTACGCGACGGCCTACCGGGTGGCGGCGAGCTGAGGGAAGCCGGCCTCCCACAAATGCCGCAGCCGCGGCGAAAGCCACAGCTCCGGCCAGAGCCGCACGAGCGGCGCGGCGTACCCCGAGATCACCTGCACCGGCTCGGTCCAGACCTTCGAAGTCGCGGTCACCGCGAACCAGAACGCGTTCAAGAAGGGCGTCGCCTTCGCGGAGGCGAGGTTGATCGTCTGCTCGTTCGAATGCCAGACGGCCATGGATCAGCACACCATCGAAATCGTCCGCAAGTAACGCGGCGGGTAACCCTGGGACCGCCGCGTGGGGGTGGACGGTCCCAGGCCGTCCAAGGCGCCGGCTCTCACGTTCCTCAGGCTGGCAGACTGATGCATCGTGACGCAGTTCGTAGTCGCGCGTAATCCGGAGCCGGACTCCAAGCTGCCGTACCTGCTGTGGGTACC
>Ga0137367_10004204_pt1 | contig 11680 bp, 33 predicted proteins | sample SagtaG_14_FD_104939 | JGI IMG/M metagenome (GOLD analysis project Ga0137367, IMG submission 104939) | Vadose zone soil microbial communities from Sagehorn Ranch, Mendocino, California, USA - Sage1_L_80_16 metaG | ecosystem: Environmental > Terrestrial > Soil > Vadose zone | place: USA... | reverse complement strand
GTCGGCCGACCAGCTCAGCTCAAAAAATCGAAAGCCTGTTCGAGGGGTGGTCGACCGTGTTCGACCGCTCTTGGCCTGGCTCGGGTGTAGTCGAGGTCGGTGGTGGTCGAGCAGTGTGGACGGTGGCTGTGGTCGGCTACTTAGGGTGGTCAGTGGTCGGCGGAGGGTAAGTAGCACTCTAGTTCATTCGCAGACATCGAAGCGGGCGAGCATTCGAATTAGATATCGGTGCTGTCACGTAGGGTGGTCATGGCAGGTCAGAGGGAGGGTCGGAGTGGGTAGGGTGGTAGCGGAGGGTAGCGGGCTGTTCGGTAAGCGGAGGGTAGTACGGCAGGCAGCACGCATGTAGTCGAGGGTAGTTGAGTGCGGGCGAGTGGCGTGTGTGCATGGGTCGACCAGTTGCTAGCCTGGGGGTAAGGTAACTGTCACCTCAAGTTTCTTGGTCACGTGCGCATCAGGCGCCTCATAGGTGCGCTTGCGTTACACCGTAGGCGGTAGCGTACGGTAGGTGACGGCGTGTCACGTAGGTCATGGCTTTGACCTGCGAGTATGACTGAGAGTGACAGGTCTCTGACCTGGGTAGACGCGCGGCGCGAGCCTCTGACCTGCGCAAACGTGGAATTTTCGGCCTGATGATAGACTGAGAATAAAGCGTCCGATTCGAAGGGAGTCAAGATGGCAAGCACGACGCGCGAGGTGAGCGGCCGGACGCACGACACTGTCTGGTATGCCAGCAGGTGGTACGTCACTGTCACCGACATCATCATCGACGGCCAGACCGTAGGGCACATCACAGAGACCACGCGGCCAGACGGCACGCGCGAGTCACGCGAAGTCACGCACTGCGACCCGTGCCATTGCTGGGGTGACCAGTCATGACTACGGCCGGCGTCACCCGCATGGTGCGCCCGTCCGACTTCGAGATCGACGTCATGTCCGACGCCGAGATCGACGCGCTCGTGGCCAGTCAGGACACGATCACGCGGCTAGAGGATGAGGTAGGACTCCACCACATCGTGGCCGACTACCGGGCGTACCGCTCCCGGTGCCGGCTCGACGGCGTGTGGGCGAGGTTCCGCATGACGGTGCAGCTCGTCGGCGAGTACCCGATCACGGCACCTCGCATGGCTTCCCGCCCCTGGGAGCGCCGCGAAGCGTGGCGGGACACCAGGCAGGGGTTTGCCCGGCTGGACTTGTCCGCCCCGGACGTGTCCCTGCTGGATACCTCCCCGGAGCGGGTCACCGACCGCTATTACGACTAGATGAATCCCGGCTTCGGCGCGCATGTCCCCGGGGACATGCGCGCCGATGCTGGCCGTCATCCTGACCGCCAGTTACCGTCCGATGAGAGGACACCAGCCATGACAACCCCACCCGCCGAGATGACCAAGGCCGAGGCCGACACGATGCTGGCCGCCCTGACCGCCGAACTGGTCCAGGCCGGCAACTCCCCGGAGGACGCGCAGCTCTTCGCCGCCGCGAAGGTGCGCGCGGCCAAGGCCGAGATCCGCCGTTCCAACAAGAAGGATGAGCCGCGCGAGAACGCGACGTTCGCGTTCCTCGACGTGGCCGCCGCATCGCTGCTGCGTGCGTCGGAGCAGTTCGACCTGCCCGACGACGCGTGGACCTACGTCACTGATCTCGCCGATGTGTTCCAGGCGATCGCCGCGACCGACTCCACGTACCTGTCCGGCACGCTGCGGACGCGCAGCGGCGACGTCGCCATCATGCCGAAGCCCCCGCGTGCACGGCGGAACCGCGACGGCCAGAACAACGGCGCCGCAACCCCGGCGCCTGCCAAGTAAAGCCGGCAGCCGGCCGGCGTCGCTGATGACGCCGGCCGGCCGTGAAACCTAGGAGGGTTCATCATGCGCCCCATCACTCAAGTCGTCTGGTTTGGCGGGCGTGAGTTCCGTCATGTCACGTGGCGCGGTATCCCCGGCATCGTCCCCAACATCACGGTCACATGGGCCGTGTGGGAACACGTCACGCCCGCGATCATGCGCGCCCACTTCATGGGGCGCCGAGAGCACTAACCTTCCCCGCGACGTGCCGCTACGGCCGCCGCCGACAACCCCTGCCCGCATGGGTGGCGAGTGTCGGCGACGGCCGTATTTTCATGTCCGCACCCGAACCCCAACCCTAGTCCCTATGGAGGTGAGCAGTCATGTCCGAAACAACCGCTACCCGCGCGCCGATGCGTTGCGGGTACTGCACCGACCGCGCGGTCGCGTGGATTGAGTGGAAGACCATTGGTCGTCCGAAGGGCGCGCCCGTGTGCGCCACGCACCTAGCCGCGCGTAACGTCCCGGATAACTTCGGTGACCTGCTGAAAGTTATCGAGATGTTCGACGGTTCCGTACCGCCACGGCATGGTGACCAGCCGCGCCCGGCTATGAGCTGGGTCACGATCACCAGGTCGGCGTCGTGACCGGCGTCGGGTGCGCGTATGCGAGTGGTGACGCTGCTACGCGCGCCGATTGCCCGTGCCGGGCGTGTGTGGCTACCCGGTATTACCGGCCGATGACCGGCGCTATCGCTGATGTGCGCGCGGAATCGGGCGCTGCTCGCGATGCGCATACGGCGCGTGAGCTGGACCCGCTGGCTGCCGCGCGGCAGGACCGTGATGTCGCGCTGGCAGATGCGCGTGACGCTGAGGAGCGCGCGGTCGAACGCGCGGCTAAGGTGCGCGCCCACGCCGAGGAGAACGCGGAGACGTGCTACCGGGTCGCGTGCAAGCGTGCCGCGCTGGCGGTTGACGCGCAGCGCGCCGACGTGTCCCGGTATGCGAGCATGAGCGACGGCGAGCTAGTTGAGGCGTTGCGCATGGAAACTTTCCGGCTGTCCCGGACGCGCGGGACGATGCGTGCGGATGTGCGCACGGAATCGGGTGTGAAGGTCGCGGCGATGCGCGCAGAGCTGGAGCGGCGAGGCGTGGAAGTCCCGCGCTGGAAGTTCCAGGATCGGCCGGTGACGTCATGAGCCTGACAGACCGTGAGATCAGAATGTCTCACACCATCGACGATCTCGCTACCGACCTAGGCAAACTCCGCCGTACCGTCAGTCAGCAGGTTGACCTGCTGACTGACGGGCTGGACGCTCTCCGCGCTGCGCGGTCGCGGAGGAATTCATGGAGCGCGCCCGGGATTCCCTGGCGAAACGCCTGGCGGAACAAGAATCCCGAACCGACAGATAGCACTACCGGTCAGGAGAACAGATCATGTCAACCACGATCACGACCAACTACCATCATCGCACGATCCTGGGCGGATGGGACCTCACGCCAGCCGAGCGCGCGGAATTCGAGTACGTCAACTGGAGCGCCGTCGAGCGCGGCGAGGATTCCGTCTCGTTCCTCCGCTACCGCGGCCAAGTGTACGACCTGAACGATACGGAACCCGGCCCGGACAGGTCCGGAATGCCCGGTGAGCTGAAGGACTGGGGAGCCTACGTGTCTGACACGTTCTTTTCCGGAATCGTGTTCCGCTGGGTGCAGGACCCGGACGACTACGGCGAATGGTATGTCATCGCCGGCCGGTATTACACGAGCTAGCACGACCGGTCACGCGATGCCGAACGTGGGCATGCGGCGCGAAACCGCGCGTGATCACGAACCGGCCGGCTAAGGCGCCTGGCGTTCTGGTCGGCCGGAACCAGCGTCCACGGGTAACCAGAAGGGAGGCACCTTCATGCCACTGGTGAATACGGGACGGGTCCGGGTTGTGTGGGAAATCCCGAACGAACCGGACGTGATCACGATCATGTCCGCGCAGCAAGCTATCAGCAATATGGATCCGCTGATCAACCTCATCCGCTCGGGTGAGAAGATCACGATCGAGCCGATCTAGGGAAGGTATTCATGTACTTACCCGCGTAGCACCTTGATACGTCTCCCCGATGGCGGAAAAGACCGGGGCAGGGACAGTCCGCGTGGCTGAATGTCCCTGACGCTGTGGCGAGCGCGAGGCGCCCCAGACCTGCAGGGGTCTGGGGCGCCTCGGGTGTGCCGCATCGTGCGGAACCCCGGACTGGAGGGAACATGTCAGGATATCTCGGTGTCGTGCCGCGCCCCGGGCGCGACTACAAGTCGAAGGCGGAAGTGCTGGCCGCGTGGAATGCGGGCGAGGACTTCATCGTCTCCGACTACAGCTCACGGTGGGACGGGAAGCCGATCCGTAAGAGCGGCGCGGCCCGGTATTCGCCTGGTGTCACGATCCAGGTTCGGTACAAGAACCTGCGCAGCGTCATGATGATCAAGAGTCCCGGTGCGTGATGACACGCGAGGAACGAAGCACGTACAACTGTGCGTACGTGCGTCATCGGCTGCGGGTGCGCGACACCCGGTTCGCTGCGCAGCTTGACCTAGCGGTCCGCGTGGTCAAGGACGAGCCGGGAATCCCGGACCGGGAGATACTGTCCCGGCAACTGGCGGTCACTGCGGACAGCATCACCGAGCTGAACGTGGCGGAATGCCGCGCGGAAGCGTACAGGTATGCCACGCCGACACATCAAACCTGACCATAGGAGGCCCGTTATGTGGCCGATAGTCCCGTTCATCGTTCCCGCGATTGAGTTCGTTTCCGGCTGGTTCTGGACCATAATCCAGTGCCCGTGGATCGAATACCTACTGTGAAGAGCCCCGGACCGGGGATTGGAGGTGAGCGACATGGCGAAACAGATACAGGTCACTCGGCGGCCACCGAAACGGCCCGCCGATGATCGTGAGGGAACGTGGCCTGACTGGGTGAACGGCAGCAGGTGAGGAATCCCGGTTCGCTGTAGCGAACCGGCAGGAACCGGGGGATCGGAGGTGAGTACGATGCCGCTGCTACCGCAATGGGCAACGAAAGAACAGTTCGCGCAGGCCGTGGACGACCTGGAAGTCGAGGCTGCCTTCTACCTGAAAGCTTACGAGTACAAGATCTCGCAGGCCGCGAACCTGGTCGTGGATCAGGCTGAGGCGTATCTTCAGCATGCGTCGGGAGGGTGGGATTGACTATCCCTCTGCTCGCGCACGGAAGGCAGCTTAGACGTGCACAAGCTTACCACACTGAAACTTGCGTGTCGCTACGGCAAACGCCGGGGCATCCCCGCGCAGTGCGGGGATTCCCCGGGGTCCGCCGGTATCGGCGCCGACCTCGTCAATCTTAAGGAAGGAGTCCCGATGATCACCACAGAGCAGGCGATGACAGCTGACGTTTTCCACATCAGCCACGCGTCGCTGCCGTGCACGGTGTGGCGCCGTAACGGCGCCACCCAGACGTGGAAGAAGTCCCCGGGCAGGTTCCGTGTCCCGGTTAAGTACGGGTTGTACCGATACGGTGCGATCACCGAGGTGAACGCATCCGACTACCACGTGGCAGGCGAACCGTCGTGCCGCTGAAAACCACGATCGCACGTGACGGAGAACTTCTCCAGCTACGGTGGGGTGATTTTCACGTCGCGGCGATGGCGCTCGCGTCCATGTTCGACGCGGAGACGGGGCCGTGCCCGAACCCCGGCTCGGTTTATCAGACTGACCCGGCGCGGTTCGACTGCTATCCCGATGCGGCGTTCCCCATGACACGCCAGGTGTGTTTCATACTCAACGAATACGGGGCGCTGCGGAAAACACCGCTGAACTACGGCGAATACACGCTGCGGCGCAAGCACAAGTTCATGGACCTGGCCAACGGTGAGGTTCTCATGTTGCTGCCCGGCGACGTGCTCCACGCGTACCGGTGAGTAACCCCGCGTGCGACGTGTGCGGGAAACCGATGCGGCTGTTCGGTAAGCAGTACAAGTGCATGACCAGCCCGAAAGATCACAAGAAGATACTCGACTCGCTGGACCGAGGGGTGCGCGCGCCGGGACAGGAAAGATCCCCGGCGCAGGAGAAAGCGAAGAAGAAACTCATCCCCGGATACCACAAGAAGAAGAAGAAAGGAGGTTCGTGATGGTGAACAACGAGAAAGTCCTGGCCGCGACCCGCGCGCACGTGACACGGCTGCTCCGTGCGGACGTGACACGGCTGCTCCGTGCGGGTGCGGGCGTGTCGGTGCGGCTGTCTCCGTCCCAGCGGACGTGGTACACCGAACCCGTGTGGCGCGACGACAGCGCCGAGCGGATCGAGGTGGGGCAGCGTGCCGCGTGCTGGGATGACTGGGACGCGACCCTGTGGAAGTACGACGCGTGGAGAACCCCGGAAGGAGGGACGTGATGTCATTCACGCCGAAAATGATAGCCCGCCACGACCAGGATATGGCCGCGCTGGGTAAGAAGCTGGACGGGCTCATCGCCGGTATCCGGGAGCAGGTCGACAAGTTCGGTGAGCCCCAGGCCGCCGCAAACACCGCCCTGCTGATCGCCGATTACAACTCGCCCGGCATGAACGGGGCTCTGCTCCTGGCCGCCCTGATGCGGCTGGCTCGGGAGGAGGGTCCGTGATGTCTGCTGAGCGAATCGAAGCCCCGATGTGTCCCGTAGTGCTGTACTGGCGGGCCGCAGCGGCACGTAACCGGTTCACCGGTTTCACGCGTCACTGGCGGCCCGTCCCCGAGCTGGGCATACTGACGCTGGTCCTGCAGGTCGTTCCGCTTGTGCTGTTCCCGTACAGCGCGTGGGCTGTTGTCAGCATCCTCGCGAGCTGGCCGCCGGGAATGTACGGCATCCTGTGTTTCGCTGAACGCAAGTTCAGCGACTGAAAACGTGGGCGGGGGACCTGGAAGCTGTAAACAATCCCGGGCCGTGCCCCCATCGTGTGCGGGGGCGCGCAGGTTAGCACCAGATCCCCCGCCCGCCCTGCTGCGCTGCGACACGCGGGGCGCAGCCTATGGTGTGGATAGCCGCAGAAGAACAGTACCGAGCGCGCTGGGCTAGTTGGGCGCGGACGGGCAAATCTCGTTACTGTCACCATAGGCTGCGCCCGGTATGCCGCAACGGTGTGCCAGCAAAGGGGAAGGAACCTCGGGCATGGACAAGAACGTCGAGCTGGCGTACAAGACGCTGGACTACATCCGGGCCCACCCGGAGGAATGGAGCCAGCAAATCTACATGTGCGGGTCGATGGCGTGTTTCGCCGGGCGGGCCTCGCTGATCGCGCTGGATATGCGCCACGCGGACCAGTTCCGGTGTCGTACGGCTCATGCGAGTGTGCCCGCGTTCGCGCGTGAGGCACTCGGCTGGACCCGCGAGGAGGGCGACCACGTGTTCAACCTGTTCACAAGGGATTTCTCCGTGCTGGAACGGGCGGTCAAGGAAGTCCTGAACGGAGATGTGCGATGAGACGGTCGACGGTAGCGGCGTGCGCCGCGGGTGTGGTCATCGCGGGCGGATGGGCCACGGCGGGTGCGCTGAACGCATCCGCCCAGCCCGCCACGGTGAGCGCACATCACCGGCCGTGTGACTGGCACGTGTGGCACAAGATCGATCGGTACACGTCCTGGCGGTATGTCAGCCCGCTGCTCGCCCAGGAATTCCACGTCGGCGCGTGCTCCAAGGTCATCTCCGGCACCGGCAGTTCTGTCATCTTCAGCCAGCGTGGCTACGTGGTCGAGGCCAGCTGACACAAGGGGACGTGCGGCCCCCGGCTTCCATGGGCGCACCGGTTATCCGGGGGTCGCGCCACAATCTCTAACAAAGGAGCACGAGATAGCACTCATGCGAGTTTACATCAACCAGTCCTGCAAGGAAAACTACGTGGATGTCGTCGCCTCGTCTAGGGATGACGCCATCCTCGCGGCGGGCAGGACGATCGAACGTAACCCCGACGTGTGGGATATTCCCCGGGATAAGTTCCACACCGTCACCCAGGTATGGGAAATCAACCCCGGGCAGGAAAAGAAACTCCTGGAAGGATCTCCGGCCGAATCGGCAGAGGTTCGCTGAACGACAGGCGGCAGCCCCGCCCCGGGTTACCGTTCGGGGCGGGGCTGCGGTATGCCGGATCGGCGTATCACACCAACGAAAGGTAAGGAGCCGGTTATGGCTGCCAGGAACCCCGCTAAGAAGCGGACCGAGCCGATGCCCGCGCACAAGCTGCTGGCCGCGTTTATCAGGGCGATGGAGGCGGGCGTGGACAAGGGCGAGATCCTCACCGCGATGAGGTTCGCGGACCGCGCGGAAGGCGTGAAGCAGTCCCCCGTGTGGGGGATGGTCACCGACGACATGAACGCTGCCGCCGACAAGATGAACGGCAACGGGCGCACCGCATCGGGCGGCACGCTGGAAGACGCGTAGTAACAGCCGAACGACAGGCGGCGTGCCGCCCGGGTTTCACTCACTCGCGTTGGGCGGGAACCCGGGCGGTTCGCGGTATGCCGGATCGGCGTGCGCGTGCATTTTACGAGAGAGGAGCAGTCATGTATTACGGTGAAGAAAACGACCCGCGCTGGGGCGATGAGCCCAGCGCGGTGCGGGGACCAGTGCAGCTTCCCCGGGAAGTGGCACTCGTTGTCCTCACCATCTCAGATGACGATGAGGACGCGGCTCGCGACAAACTCGCGGAGAAGCTGGGTCCCGATTACACGGTTCTGGTTGGTGCGCCGTGATGGCGCGCCCGCCGGCCCGTCTGATCGCCGGCGCGGAGGGTCCCGCGGCCCGCGTTTATCTCATCGCGCATGACAGCCGGGTGCGGGTTATCGACCGGCTCGGATTGGCGGCGTTGCGCCGGCTGTGGGGCGATGCGATGGCATTGCAGGGCATGACGTCCCTGCTGGGCGGCCCCCAGGACCACGATGAGCTGGTCAACTACATCTCGGAGCTGGAGTTCCCCGACGCGGACCGCGCCCGGGAAGTGTACTACGACTGGATGCTGGCCAGGCAGCCCGCCATCGGGCAAGAATAGGAGCGCAGAATGCGACGTGTGGTCTTGGCCGTATATAACCTGCTGCCCGCACGGTGGAACCCTGACGTGCGCATGTTTCTCGTCGGCATGGTCCTGGGTTCCGCCGTCGTCATCCCCGTCGTGGTGGCGCTCGTCCTGCTGTCCCACCTGTAGAACCGCGTGCCCGGCGCGTAATCCGGGCCATGCCACAGACACGTTGCGTCAGACCCGGCACGTGGGAGTGATCCCCTCGGGTTCCAGTGTGCGATCCACTGGTGTGGCACCGGGCTGGGCGTGCACGAAGTCCCGTGCTGGAGCGGCAACGCTCGTTCTGCAGCAGCATGGTCCGCGTGTGCGCCCAGCCTCAGCATGTCCGGTAAGAACCCCGAGCTGAAAGGTCAGTGGTTCAGCCTGAACACAGCTGTGCTGGGTTCCTACCCGATCCTGCCCAACGAGGAGTTCCGGGTTATCAGGCTGGAGGTCCGAGATATCAGCGAACTTTGAGATAGGAAAGGAGATGCGAATCCCGTGAGTAAGCAATATCGGAGTGTCGTATTCCTGGAACATGAGGAGACCGACAGTGATAACGGTATCGTAACCGATGAGGCGCTGCGGATCCTGCACCACAAGCCGACCGACCCGGAGCACCCGGATTACGGTTCGGTCGTGTGGGAGATCCCCACCGCCGCCGATGTGCGCCGGACGCTGGACTACCTGCTGCAATGGGAGAACGGCGAGGGTGAGACCTACGATTTCGAGCCGTGGGGCTGCGCGGATGAGATCATTCGCACGCGGCGCGGCAACGTTAACTACGTGATTAGCTACAACGTGGGACTGTCCACGATCGCGCTGACACGTCCCATCGCTGAGAGGCGACGGACATGATGACAGAACCTGCCATGCCCCCGCTACCTCCGGGTGAGGTAACGGCCCGGAATATTCTGCTCGACTGCACGGCGGGAAACACCGCCGAGGTGGACTGCATCCTCGCGCAAGGCGGGTGGAGGTTCGTCGCCGTGGTGGCGGATAACTACGCGGGCGACCTGATGCGGGGACCGGAAGCGTACAAGGCAAGCACGGAGTACGCGTTGCGGGTGCTGTACGAGTGCCACGACGCGCCGCACACCGACACGTGTCCCAGGAGGCAACCATGAAGGTTCGTGAACTGGCAGCCGCGTTGCTGGGTTTGCCTGGCGACGTGCAGGACATGCCTGTGGCCACGATCGTGGTCAGCGACGGGCTGTGGTACCTGAACGAAGACCCTGAGATACGGATCGTGCGCCAGCCTGGTGATGAGACAGGCGTGTGGGATGACAAGGACGTACCCTACCCGAGAGTGGAAATAGAATGATACATCACCTAGCCCGCGCCATCCGCAAAAGGCGTCTTACGCGCATAATGCGCGGCCTGTTCGGGCCGGATTCCGGCATCATATGGGTTTTCCACGCGTCGGCTGGCCAGCCGTGTCCCGCGTGCCTGCTGCTGCGCAACCACTACACGTCGTGCCAGTGCGGGCACTGCCCCGAACCGGTCGCTGAGGTAATCCACCGCAGCGTCGCAGACAAACTGGCTGATCTCGGCTTGTAACCCCCACCCCGGCCACGATCGGTGACATGTTGCAGCGCCACCCGCCCAAACGGGGCGGGTGGCGCTGCTGTGTGCCAGCCGGTGCACTTTAAACAGGAGGAGGGCATTATGCCCGAGTACACGGAAGACGACGGCCCGCAGGCGGTCATTGCATTCGTCGGACCCGACGGCGAGGAGATACCGCTGGATTCTCTCGGCGGGTTCCAGCCTTCGCGGTGGACCGAAGGTCAGCCGCTGCCGCATACGTCGATGTCATTCGACGACCCGATGGGCCGCGCGAACCCGGGGGAGTGGAGGAAACTCCTGACCGGCGCGGCGCGTGAGGCCGTCGACGTGGAGGAGCTGACCAGGTTGCTGCTGTGCACGATCGGCCGCGACATGGTCCGGGCGCATGGTGTCCCCGCGCAGGCCGCGTTCGACGGGACGATCGCGTACGCGAAGTGGCTGTACGGCGAGTACCACGATGCTGGCTAAGAACGAGCGGGAAGAACGGGCTCGGAGCATCCGGAAGCACCTGCTGAACTACATGGAACCCGTCCGTGTCGGCGGCACGGTCGCCGCTTCGATGCGGGAACTCCGCGCAGCAACCGAGGAGATGACCATCCTGGTCCGCCTGGAAGTAGGAGAGAGCAGTGGAAGCGGAGAAAATCATTCAGCTGGTCAGTGAGTCATCGGATCCCGTGGTGGTAGCGGTCCGTGAACTGCACGCACCCGGAAAACCCCCGGCGGGCATGGAATGGGTCAGCGGCGGCGCCGCCCCGCGATGCGAGGGCTGCGCGACCGGCGACCCGTACCTGGATCCCGCGTGGCCGTGCGCGACGCTGGAAACCGTGGCCGCAGTGATACTGGAAGGGGGGGATGAGCATGGGTGAGTCATCCGCGGCCCTTCTCAGTATCCTGCTGCGGCTCGCGGTGATCTTCGCGATCCTGTGGCTCGGGGACCTGCTCATCCAAAACAGCGTCAACACCTACCATGACACCCGCGTGATCTGCGAGCAGGTCGCGCAGCATCCGCACGACTGCCGATGACCGGAAATCCTGCCGGGCGCATCATCCCCGGACCATGTGGCCCGGGGGTGCGTGCGCTCGCCAGAGAGACTGGCGAGTAACACGACATGGAGGCAGAAATGCCAGAAGCAAGCAAGGCCGTCCTGGACATCAGCGAGGGTGTCTCCCGGGACGACTACGCGCAGGCGCTGAACTCGCTGCGGGACGGGATGGACTCGTTCCGGGCCTCCCAGGGGTGGTGCTCCGAATTCTGGGACTACATCCAGAGGACGATCTCCCACG
>Ga0137367_10004193_pt1 | contig 11695 bp, 8 predicted proteins | sample SagtaG_14_FD_104939 | JGI IMG/M metagenome (GOLD analysis project Ga0137367, IMG submission 104939) | Vadose zone soil microbial communities from Sagehorn Ranch, Mendocino, California, USA - Sage1_L_80_16 metaG | ecosystem: Environmental > Terrestrial > Soil > Vadose zone | place: USA... | reverse complement strand
GCCGCGAACCTGACCCACGATCCACTCGACGATCTCCGGGTCGGCGAGCTGGATGATGACGCCGTCCGCGTGCCGCCCGGCCACCGCGAGCACCCTCGGGCCGTAACCGGCCACGTAGAGCGGGAGCTGCGGTAGCTCCTTGGCCCACTTCAGCTCGACCTCGGTCTCGTTCCACTGCACCGGGCGGCCGTTCATCAGCTCGCGGATCATCGCCACCGCCCGCTCGAACTCGGCCACCTTCACGGGCTTCTGTCCGATCGTGCGCCGCGCCGAGTCGCCGCGCCCGATGCCCATGACCATGCGGCCGCCCGAGATGTCCTGGAGCGTGGCGAAGGCGCTCGCCGTCACCGTCGGCTCACGCGTGCCCGGGTTCGTGACGTTCAGGCCGAGCTTGATCTTCGAGGTCGAAAGCGCCGTCGCGGTAAGCAGCGGGTAGGGGTCCTGCCAGAGGATGTGCGAGTCGTACGTCCAGCCGTACTCGAACCCGTTCTGCTCGGCCAACTGCATGAGCTCCACCAGCCGCGTGTACGGCGGATCGGGCAGAACGGTGACGCCGAAGCTGAGCATCTGGAATCGAGTCTAAAGCGTGCCGGATCCGCTGCGCGACGAGCGTGCTGCTCGGATCACGCGAGTGTGACCGGATCGCCACGCCGAGTCGTGCCGCCCGCGATCACGTCCGCATACACCCCCACATTCGCCTGATTGTGCTGCGCTGCGGTGCGCAGGATGCCGGAGTCCTTTGGTAGATCCCCCTGCGGCAGTGTGGTCATGACGCAGCGAGGGCAGGGGCCCGTGATCTGCAGGCGGACCTGGTCGCCGATCGCGACGGTGTGACCGATCCAGTCGTTCTCCACAAAGCCCTGCTCATCCGGTCCGGTGGAGACGACGATGTTGGGCCGGAATCGCCGAGCCTCGAAGCGTCCCTCGGGATACAGCTCGCGCAGGCGATCGATTGTCGCCGTGGTGAGCAGGTGCACGACGGCCAGATCGAAGAACGTCCCGGCTGGCATCTCGAAGTCGGTCACGGTGTCTCTGTGGTCGAGACCGTCCACATCGGGCCAGTACTCCTCTGCCGTCACGCCGGACGAGGCTCCACCGTGCTGCGCCTCCCCAAACGCGACCTCGCGGCCCAGGGCTCTGGACAGGATCTGCGTGAAATCGTCCTGCTCGCTCGTCACCACAGTCCCGTCAGGCAGCGTCAGGCGAACGGGGGGCAGCTTCGAGCCGGTCCGTGGAGGCTCGACATAGGCGGCGCGAAAGTCGAAGAAGTTGCCCCACTTCCTCGGATTCTTGGCGCCTGCGATCTTCCCCGTCGACATGTCGACCAGCGCGAACTGCCGATCCCCGACGAGGCCGCGTTCCGTCACCTCGGCGGCGTTCAGCTCCTCTCCCAGCATCGACTTCACCGGGTAGCGCCACAGGGCGACGACCGAACCACCTTCGACGTGCCCGGACGAGTGCGACGGATCTACTGACATGCCGGCCCCCTCGGCTCAATGCTCGATCGCATCCAGGGTGTCGGCGAGGCGACGTCCTGTCAAGGAATTCGCTCCCGAGAGCCGCTCAATCGAGGAACGCCGCGTGCCGATAGAGACGCGGTGGAAGCCGGGAGCCGCGACTTCGCCCCTGCCGCCGACGCGGCGAGAGGAGCCTCGACGCTGTGGCTGCACGGTGCCGCCGTCTTCAGCGCCGCCGCCCTGCTCTTCGTCGTCGAGCCGATGGTGGCGAAGATGCTGTTGCCGTCGTTCGGCGGGACGCCCGCGGTCTGGGCGATCTCGCTCGTCTTCTTCCAGGCCGTGCTGCTCGCCGGCTACGCCTTCGCCCACGTCTCCTTCCGCCTGCTGCCGGTGCGCCGGCAGGCCGTCGCCCAGCTCGGCCTGCTGATCGTTCCGCTCGCGCTCCTCCCCATCGCCCTTCCCGGAAACGCGGCCCCGAGCGCAGGGGGCGACCCCTCGCTTTGGCTGCTCTGGATCCTCGTGCTCATGGTCGGGCTCCCGTTCTTCGCCGTGACCACGGCCAGCCCCGTCCTGCAACGCTGGTTCTCCGAGACCGGCGAGATGGGCTCACGTGACCCCTACTTCCTCTACGCAGCCGGGAACGCGGGCAGCCTGATCGGCCTGCTCGCCTACCCGACGCTGATCGAGCCGAGGCTGACGTTGCACGAGCAGGCGCGGCTCTGGACAGTCGGGTACGCCGTGTTCGTCCTCCTGGCCGGGCTGTGCGCGCGGCGCGTGCTGGCCGTCGCCGGCGGTCACTCCCCGGTACGAGCGGTGACCTCGGTGGCCGCGCTGCGCTGGCCCATACGTCTGCGCTGGGTGGCCATGGCGGCGCTGCCCTCTGCCCTCATGCTCGGGGCGACGACATACCTGACCACCGACGTGGCCGCGGTGCCCCTGCTCTGGGTGATCCCGCTGGCCCTTTACCTGCTCAGCTTCGTGGCCGCCTTCGCGCGTCGCCCCCCGCTCTCGACCACCACGGTCAGCCGCGCCGCCGTCGCCTCCTCGCTCGCCGTCGCGGCAACGCTCCTGCTGTCCGCGCTCCTCCCCACCTTGCAGCTGCCCATCTGGGTGCTGGTGGCCGTCCACGGCGCCAACCTCTTCTTCATCGCACTCCTCGTCCACGGACGGCTGGCGGCGGAGCGGCCTCCGGCGGAGCGGCTGACGGAGTTCTACCTCCTGCTGTCGACCGGAGGCGTCGTCGGGGGCATCTTCGCCGCGCTCGTCGCGCCCCTGGTCTTCTCCTCGGTCGTCGAATACCCGCTGGCGATCGTCCTCTGCCTGTTCTTGCGCCCCGGTCCGTTCCGCCCGCCGAAGGCCGGCCTGCTGCGGCGCAACGCCGACCTGCTGCTGCCGTTCCTCGTCCTCTTCGGGACGCTGTTCCTGGCCAAGGCGACGACGGGCCCGCTTCGTCTGCTGCCCCTGCTCGCGATCGGCGCCGTCGCGTTCTTCTCTGCGCGCCCGCTTCGCTTCGCGCTCGGCCTCGGCGCGCTACTGTTCATCACCTCGGTTCCGCCCTCCTCGCTCGTCTCCGACCGGACCTTCTTCGGCGTCCTGCGCGTCGAGCAGGACGGCTCCAAGCACGTACTGGTCAACGGCACCACGGTTCACGGCGTCGAGCGCTTCTCCGCCGGCCACCGCGACGAACCACTCAGCTATTACACCCGGCAGGGGCCGCTGGGACAAGTCTTCCGCGCCTACGGCGACCGCATCTCACGCGTCGCGGCCGTCGGCCTCGGCTCCGGGGCCGTCGCCGCCTACGGTCGACCGGGAAACCGCTTCACCTTCTACGAAATCAACCCGGCGGTCGCCCGGATCGCCTCCGACCCGCGCTACTTCACGTTCGTGCACGACTCCAAGGCCCGGGTGAGGATCGTGATCGGAGACGGCCGCCTCCAGTTGGAGGAGGCCCCCGACAGCTCCTACGACCTGATCGTGCTGGACGCCTTCAGCTCGGACTCGGTGCCGGTGCACCTGCTCACGCGCGAGGCCGCGCAGCTCTACCTGAGCAAGGTCCGGCCCGGCGGCCTCCTCGCCTACCACATCTCCAGCCGCTTCTTCGACCTCGAGCCGGTCGTCGGCGGCGTTGCTTCCTCGGTCGGGCTCAGCGGGCTCTACGAGATGCACCGGGTGTCGGCGTCCGCCTCACGCCTCGGAGCAACCGACTCGCAGTGGATCGTGCTCGCCCGGAGCCCGTCGACGCTCGAGCCGCTCGCCCGCTCGGGTCGGTGGCGGCCGGTCCGCGCCGGCGGCACGCTCTGGACCGATCAGTTCTCGAACATTCTCGGCGTCGTCCGCTGGCTCCACTGAGCTAATCACACGGAACAGAACGGCTAGGACGGGCGAGACGGGCTCCACCTACACTCAGCGCGTGAAGGCGCTGCTGTCTCTCGTGCGGGCTGCGAGTGTCCTCCTCGCTGTCGCAGTGCCCTCCGCCTCAGGCGCCAAGGTCTTGAACAGCAGCCACGCGTCCAGCATCTCGTCGACGATTACTCGGGCTCGTTCTCGCCGGACGGGAAGACGATCGTCTTCGAGAGGTTCGTCTCGACGCAACGCCGTGGCGTGGACACGCACCCGGTTCCGCAGCGCGCGGTGCTGCTCCTCATGCGCGCTGACGGATCGCGCAAGCGGATAATCCGCCGCACGGGAGCAAGATTCGAGTATGACGCCACCTTCTCTCCCGATGGTGGCTCGATCCTCTTCACCCGCGGCGAGCGGATCTACCTGATGCGCCGGGACGGACGCTCCGCCCACCCGGTGCACCGCGACGTCCTCGAGCAGGCGTGCCCGCGCATCTCCCGCGACGGGCGGAAGATCTCCTTGGCGCGGTCGGGCCGGCAAGAGCGGCGCCTACTTCGTGATGAACGCCGACGGGACCCCGCCTTCGGCGCATCAGCGGGGACAGCGCTTCGACTGGGGCTGCCCCTCCTGGTTCCCGGACGGGAAGCGGCTCGTATTCGCCAAGGACTACAAGCTCCATGTCGCCTCGGTGGACGGCACGAACATCGAGCGAATCACCGACGACAAAGATGGCACGCTCTACGCCCCTCCGTCTCGCCCGATGGTCGGTCGATCGCCTGCGACGGCTTCGCCAATCGGTACGGGTACGGGATCATCGTGATGCGCGCCGAGGGGACAGCGATAAGAAGGATCACGAGGGGATCGGGCGAGATCGAGAACGACGCGGGAGCGTCCTGGTCGCCCGATGGTAGGCAGATCGCCTTCTCCGGCTATCGGGGCCGATTCAAGGGCGCCGGCGTCTACGTCGTCGACCGAGACGGAAGCGGGTTGCGCCGCCTCTCGAACGTTGCTCGTCTCGGGTGGAGCCGTTAGCGTGCGGCGATCCAGGCGATCGCCTTCGAGGCCAGACGGTCGAGCGCCCGCACGGAGAGCTCCAGGTGCTCCGGCTTCGTGTCCTCCAGCTTCGTGTGCGAGAGACCACGCAGGCTCTGCACGAAGAGCATCACGGTGGGAATGCCGGCACGGGCGACCTCGGCCGCGTCGTGCAGCGGCCCTGACGGCAGACGGTGCGAGTCTCGGGCCACCTCGCGAATCGCCTCGTCGGCGAGCTCGATCAACTGGTCGTCAAAGAGAATCGGCTCGATCGACCAGATCTTCTCCCAGGAGACCTCGACGTCCTCCTCCTGAGCAAAGCGCTCGGAGGCCGCCTTCGCCTCTTCGAGCATCCCGGCGAGCTTGCCCGCGTCCAGATGGCGCTGGTCGAGCAGCTGCTCGGCGGTCTCGACCACCGAGGTGACGATCCCCGGCTTGCAAACGACGCCACCGGAGGTGCAGACGGCGCCGGCGCCGGTGCTTTTGGCGATCTCATAGATCTCGAGGGCGAGCTTGGCCGCACCCGCAAGCGCGTCGCGACGCTTGTCCATCGGCGTCGAGCCGGCATGCGCGGCCTGTCCCTTCCAGGTGATCAGGTGGCGCTCGACGCCGAACGTCCCGAGCACGACCCCGAGCGGCAAGTCGAGCGACTCCAGCACCGGGCCCTGCTCGATGTGCAGCTCGATATAGGCGGCCGCGCCCTCCAGCTGCGTGCGGGCATCGAGTGCACGATCGAGCTCGACGCCGTGCGCAGCGAGCGCGTCGGGGAGGGCGGCTCCGTCCGCATCGCGGCGCTGCCGCAGTTCCTCCTGATCGGCCATGGAGCCTGCGGCCCCGCTCGAGCCGAACAGCGAGCGCCCGAAGCGGGCGCCCTCCTCGTCGGCCCAGTTGACGAGCCGCACGGTGACCGCGGGCTCGCCCTCTTCGGCGATCCGCCGCACGACCTCGACCCCGGCGATGACGTTCAGAGAGCCGTCCAGCCAGCCGCCGTTGGGCACCGAGTCGATGTGCCCGCCGATCAGAAGCGCCCGCTCCGAGGCACCTCGCAGCGTGAACCACTGGTTGCCGGCCTCGTCGATCTCCTCCTCCACCGGGAGGCCGGCGAGCGTGCCGCGCAGCCACTCGCGCGCCTGCTCCCACGTGTCCGTCCAGGCCACGCGCTGGGCGCCGTTCTCGTCGCCCGTCAGCTCCCGGAGCTCGCGGAGCTCTTCGACGGTGCGAGAGGGAGTCAGGGGCACGGCGAGGGGATCCTAAACGTGGTACGAAATAGCGCTGTGGCGACGGTCCGGCGCGGATGGGCTCGATGAGGATTCGCCGGCGGTACGTCCTGGCCACTGTCGTGGTGATCGCCGCGGCAGCCGGAACGACGGTCGGCATGGCGACATCCAAGAACGGTGGCGTCGCGATCAGCAGGAACACGCTCACCCTGCAGCTCGCGTGGACGACCCAGACACGGTTCGCGGGCTACTACGCGGCGCTGGCCAAGGGCTTCTATCGGAGGGCCGGGCTCGACGTCGAGATCAATCCGGGTGGGCCAGACGTCATCCCGGAGCAGGTGGTTCTCGGCCGGCGGGCCGAGTTCGGGATCGACTGGCTGCCGAGCCTCCTGCAGCAGCGCGACGCGGGCAAGGACCTCGTCAACATCGGACAGGTCTTCGCGCGTAGCGGCACGAGTGAAGTGACCTTCAAGTCGAGCGGCATCGACGCCTTCGAGAAGATGCGCGGCAAGCGGTTCGGCGTGTGGAAGTTCGGCAACGAGTACGAGCAGGAAGCCGCCCTCGTGAAGTACGGGATGGATCCGAAAAAGGACGTCACCCTCGTCAAGCAGGACTTCACGATGGTGCCGTTCTTGAACCACGAGGTTGACGCCTCCTCGGCCATGACCTACAACGAGCTCGCCCAGGTGTTCGAGGCCAAGAACCCGAAGACGGGCAAGCTCTACACGCTGAAGGATCTGAACGTCTTCAAGTACGAGAATCTTGGCACCGGGATGCTCCAGGACGGCATCTTCGTCAAGGGCGACTGGATCAAGGACAAGGCGCACCAGGCCACCGCGGTCAAGTTCCTCCAGGCCTCTTTCAAGGGCTGGGCGTACTGCCGCGATCACTTCAAGGAGTGCGTCAACATCGTTGTCGCGCAGGGCACTGCGCTGCCGAAGGGGCACCAAACCTGGCAGATGAACGAGGTCAACAAGCTGATCTGGCCGAGCAAGCTCGGCATCGGGGTGATGGATCCCACCGCGTTCAAGCGCACGGCGAACATCGCCCACACGTTCAAGGTGATCAAGAAGCCGGCGGCGAACGCCGCCTACCGCTCCGACCTGGCCAGGAAGGCCGTCGCAGCGCTGAAGAAGCAGGGCGTCGACGTCACGGGTAAGAGCTTCAAGCCCGCGGTCGTCAAGCTCAAGGCCGGAGGGAAGTAATCCAGAGCCGAAGGAGGGGGAATGGTCGAGCTGCTGGCACGAACCCGGCGAAGCTGTTCGGCCTCTCCCCTGGAAGGGGACGATCGCGGTCGGCTCGGACGCCGACGTCGTGATCTTCGACCCGGAGAAGAAGGTGACGATCACGGCTGCCGACCAGCGCTCGAAATCGGACTTCAACCTCTTTGAGGGCACGGAGGTGACAGGGTCGCCCGAGGGGGTGCTCGTCCGAGGAACGGTGGTGGTCGAGGACGGCGAGCTCACGGTCCAGCCCGGATACGGCTACTTCGTCAAGCGGGCCCGGGTCGGCGAGGAGTTGAAGCCGGCCGCTTCGGCCGTGGCCTGAGTCGAGGCCGAGGACATGCCCTTCCGGCCATGTCCAGGGGCCAGGCCCCCAGACATGGCCCTAACCGCTCAAAACGGGCCAAAGTGCCTGCAGCTGACGTTTAGAGCATTTGCAACGGTGCGCAACGCGCGACCTCGCAGGGGCCAGGCCCCAGGACGTGGCCAAGAAGAACCGGTGGTCGCCCGGCGCTACGCCGCGACTTCCCGTCGCTAGCGCGTCTGCGGAAAGCCGAGGTCGACCTTCGAGGTCGCCGGGTCGGGCCAGCGGCTCGTGACCACCTTGCCGCGCGTGTAGAAGTTGATGCTCTCCGGCCCGTAGGCATGCGTGTCGCCGAAGAGCGACGACTTCCAGCCGCCGAACGAGTAGTACGCGACCGGCACCGGGATGGGCACGTTTACGCCGACCATCCCCACCTGGACGTCGAACTGGAACTGCCGGGCGGCCCCGCCGTCACGCGTGAAGATGGCCACGCCGTTTCCGTAGGGGTTCTCGTTCACGAGCCCGACAGCCTCGTCGTAGGTCTTCGCGCGCACGACCGACAGCACCGGCCCGAAGATCTCGTCGCGGTAGCAGTCCATTTCGGGCGTCACCTCGTCGACCAGCGAGACCCCGAGGAAGAAGCCGTCGCCTTCGGGCACGGTCTCCCGCCCGTCCACGACCACCTTCGCGCCCTGCTCGCGCCCCTTATCGAGATAGGACGCGACCTTGTCGCGGTGCTCCCGGGTGATCAGCGGGCCCATCTCCGACTCCGGGTCGAAGCCGTCGCCGACCTTGACCTTGGGGATCCGCTGCTCGATCGCGCGCACCAACCTGTCGCCCACGTCGCCGACTGCGACCACGGCCGAGATGGCCATGCAGCGCTCGCCGGCGGAGCCGTACGCGGCCGACACCGCTGCATCGGCGGCCATGTCGAGGTCCGCGTCCGGGAGCACGACCATGTGGTTCTTGGCGCCGCCGAGCGCCTGGACACGCTTGCCCGCCTTCGTCCCGTTCTCGTACACGTAGCGCGCGATCGGCGTCGAGCCGACGAAGGAGACGGCGGCGATGCCGGGGTGCTCGAGAATCCGGTCGACGGCCACCTTGTCGCCGTGGACGACGTTGAAGACCCCGTTTGGAAGTCCAGCCTCCTGGAGCAGCTGGGCCACGTAGAGCGACGCGCCCGGGTCCTTCTCGGACGGCTTGAGGACGAAGGTGTTGCCGCAGGCGATGGCCGGGGCCCACATCCACATGGGCACCATGGCCGGGAAGTTGAAGGGCGTGATGCCCGCGACGACGCCGAGCGGCTGGCGGATCGAGTAGACGTCGATTCCGGTCGAAGCCTGCTCCGAGTAGCCGCCCTTGAGCAGCGTGGGAATGCCGCAGGCGTACTCGATCACCTCGAGCCCGCGCGCCACCTCGCCGAGGGCGTCGGAGAGCACCTTGCCGTGCTCGGAGGTGAGGAAGCGTGCGATGTCCTCCCGATGCTGGTGCAGCAACTCGCGGATGCCGAAGAAGAGCTCCGCGCGCTTCGAGAGCGACGTGGCCCGCCAGGCCCGAAACGCTTCCGTCGCGGCTGCGACTGCGCGGTCGACCTCCTCCACGGAGGCGAAGTCGACCTCGGCCTGCTGCACGCCCGCCGCCGGGTTGTAGACCGGGCCCGACCGACCGGACTCACCCGGCACGATCTCTCCGCCGATCCAGTGACTGATCCTCCTGAACTCCTGCGGCGCGCGCTTCTTCGGCGCGGCTACGACTTCCGTCATTCCACTGCCTCCTCGTCGTCAGGGGCAGGGTAGCGCGTTACGATCAGGCTGATGGCAACGCTCGAGGACAGGACGGCTGAGGGCGAGAGGGTCGTCGCCGAGGACCGGCAGTACCTGATCCACTCGTGGTCTGTACAGTCGTCGATCTCCCCGCTCCCCGTCGCCGGAGCCGAGGGACGGTACTTCTGGGACTACGAGGGCAAGCGCTACCTGGACTTCGCCTCGCAGCTCGTCAACCTCAACATCGGCCACCAGCACCCGAAGGTCGTGGCGGCGATCAAGGAGCAGGCAGAGAAGCTCTGCACGATCGGGCCGCCGATGGCGAACGACAAGCGCTCGGAGCTGGCTCGGCTGATCGCCGAGGTCATGCCCGGCGACCTCAACCGGACGTTCTTCACGAACGGGGGCGCCGAGGCGAACGAGAACGCCGTCAAGCTCGCCCGCTGGGTGACGGGCAGGCACAAGGTGATCGCCCGCTACCGCTCCTACCACGGGGCGACCGGCGGCGCGATCACGCTGACCGGCGATCCTCGCCGCTGGTTCGCCGAGCCCGGCCTCCCCGGAGTCGTGCGCATGCTCGACCCCTACACGTACCGCTGTCCCGCCGGCCATCCGGACCCGTGTCCCGTCTGCACGGGCGAGCCGCACCTGGAGGAGATCCTTCAGTACGAGGGCGCGCACACGGTCGCGGCCGTGATCCTGGAGACGGTGACGGGGACGAACGGCATCATCGTCCCGCCGGACGGCTACCTGCAGGCGATCCGGGAGGTATGCGACCGCCACGGCATCCTGCTGATCCTCGACGAGGTGATGGCGGGCTGGGGCCGCACGGGGCGCTGGTTCGCCTGCGAGCACTGGAACGTCGTCCCGGACATCATCATTACCGCCAAGGGCATCAACTCGGGCTACGTGCCGCTCGGAGCGATGACCGTGCGCGAGCCTGTCTACGAGGCGATCGAGGATCGCTTCTTCGCCGGCGGGCTCACCTACTCGGGCCATCCGCTCGCCTGTGCGGCTGCAGTCGCGTCCATCGAGGCCTTCCGGGAGGAGGGCATCGTCGAGAACTCGGCCGCGATGGGGGACGTGCTGGAAGAGGAGCTTCCGGGTCTCACCGAACGCCATCCGTCGATCGGGGATGTCCGCGGCCGCGGCCTCTTCTGGGGCCTCGAGCTCGTGCGGAACCGGGAGACGCGGGAGCCGCTCGTGCCGTTCAACGCGACCGGCGACGCCGCGGCGCCGATCTTCAGGCTCACGAAGGCGGCGCTCGAGCGGGGTCTCTACCTGTTCGTGCACTGGAACGTGATCGTGATCTGCCCGCCGCTCACGATCACCCGCGAGGAGCTCGACGAAGGTCTCGCGATCCTCGACGATGTCCTCTCGCTTGCGGATGAGTACTGCACGACCTGAGGCCCTCTCGCGCACGTGGGGCACCGCTGGCAAGGGAGACAAGCGAGCGGCGCGCAGGACAGTACAGGTGAGTACGGCCAAGCGCCGCGAAGGCAATATCCCGCCGCCAGCGGCGTCAGGCGTCGCGAAGGCCGGCTTCGCCGGCCGTGAGCGGAGCCGGCCAGGAGTGCGAGACGTCTGAGATCCCGGAAACGGTTCGGCAGCTCGCCGAGAACCCGACGGTCTACGGCCCGCTGCCGCCCGGCTTCGAGCGCATCCTCGACGAGCGCTACTCCCTCTTCTGCGGCCCGATCGCGCAGATGAACATGGTGCAGCGCGTCCGGCTGCGCCCCGAGCAGGTCGAGCCCGCTGTGACGGAGGTCCGCGAGCTTGTGCGGGAGCGTAGTCGCACACGGGTGACCTGGTGGATCGGCTCGTCTTCGACGCCCGACGATCTCGAGGAGCGACTGTTGTCGCTCGGGCTCGTGCACGCGGCCATGCCGATCCATGAGCCCACATACGGAGCCCTTGCGCTCGTGCATCCGCCCGAAGGCTCCTCCTCGGATCTCGCCGCGCGCCGGGTCGAGAGCTACGACGAGTTCCTCGTCGCGTCCGACATCGCGCACACGTCCTTCCAGCAAACCGAGGAGCAGCGCGAGAGCTTCCGGAACTCGGCTCCGCTGCTCTACGAACTCGAGCAACAGGGCGTCTCGGCAACGTATCTCGCGTTCGCCGACGGCCGGCCGGTCGCCTCGGCCACGGCCGTCTTCGCCGACGCCGGGGTCATGCTCCTCGGGGGCGCGACCGTACCGCAGGCGCGCGGCCGCGGGTGCTATCGCGCGCTCGTGCGGGCGCGCTGGAATGACGCGGTCCGCCGAGGCACGCCGGCGCTCGTCGTGCAGGCGGGCCGGATGTCGCGGCCCATCCTCGACCGCCTCGGCTTCCAGCTCGTCTCGGAGCTCCGGGTCCTGGT
>Ga0137367_10004178_pt1 | contig 11714 bp, 23 predicted proteins | sample SagtaG_14_FD_104939 | JGI IMG/M metagenome (GOLD analysis project Ga0137367, IMG submission 104939) | Vadose zone soil microbial communities from Sagehorn Ranch, Mendocino, California, USA - Sage1_L_80_16 metaG | ecosystem: Environmental > Terrestrial > Soil > Vadose zone | place: USA... | reverse complement strand
GGCCGACGTACTTGCTCTTGATAAGCTCGTACATCTCTAAGTGATGCGGCTCTGGACCAAGCTGGCCGCACTCGAACTTGATGCCGTCGTCGCACATGCCCCAGCCGGAAGTCTCCCCTGGGTCGAACCACAAGATGCGGTAGCCCATCAGGCTTTCACCTTAGCGTTTGCATCCATTGGGTGACCAGGCTCGCTGCCACCGTAGGCACAGTACGGACCACCTTCGGTTACACCAGCCAAATCGAGGACCTGGTCTAAAGCTCTGTGGGCGTCCTGTCTAGTAAGACAACGAGTCTCTACTTCAACGCTCCTAACAAAGTCTGGACCGGTCCCCATTCGGTTGGAAATGTCTCCCAGCTTCAGTATCATCGTATACGACACGGTTTCTCCCTGTGGTTCTCTTAACCTGCTCTGCTAGGTTAGACTCGTATTAGACTCGTCTAATAGGAAGTCTCTTTACCTACCTAACTCTACACAACTAGCATAAAATCTAGTTAGACCCATAAGAGACTTAGTTAGACAGTCCTTAGACTCTTTTTTCAACCTAAAGAACACGGAGCAGTGATGACCTACTTACCGACTGCTTCTTCGATATCGGCTAGTTCAGCTTGGAGTCCCTGGATCTGGGCTTCTATCTGAGCTCTCCGCCTGTTTAGTGCTCCGTTACCTTTCTGGATTATGATGATGTTGTCAGGATTCAGATTCCACCTCTTGCCGTCCTTGAAGCGTACCATCTCGTCTGGTTTGAGGGGGCGCTTGAGAGTATCTTCAGCGATGATATGGTGCGTTAGGCGCCAGCCTTCTACCGTACGTGTATAGTGGTATCCGTTCTTCGCGACGCGCTGGTCGCCGACCTTAGATGCTTTGCCTCTAGCCATTCAAGTCGTTCCTCCCTAACCTTGACGTGACTCGAAGCCACATAGTGTACCAGTGCTGTACAGCTTCAAGGTCGTATATCAAATAGCGCCCGAAAGCCTCGGCAGGTTCTGGAAATCCTGTCGACTTTCTACGTCGTGCCCATTCAGTAACCTGTCTGTGCGAAACAGGCGGATCAAGCAGCTCTGCGATGTCCCTAAGCGGAAGTAGGTCCTTCATACTTCTCTCCCGTCGCCGTAACGATAACTGGGTAAGCATGTAGTAGCCCCTGCAAGATTATGTCGACGTTGTCGACTGCAACCTGAAGATGCGAGTTACTTCCTCTTCCTCTTCCACGTGCTACCCAGTAATCCCAAGCCCAGACTTGGTTCTTGGTAAGGTTGTACTGCTTGCGTAGACGCTCTGCCTCGTGTTCATTGTGAGTGACAATAACCCTTGACCAATGAGGGAACCCATTTTCGGATACACCTAGCTTGACCCAGTTGACGAGGGCCTCAGTCTTGCCTTCTCCTCTGTCTGTAACGTGAAAAAGAGTCATTGTGCTACTTCCTTTTGGTTGAAGAATGCCCAGCGCAGGTTGGCTTGACGCTTGTCATTGCTTCGTGTTGTCACGTTGCCTACGTCCTGCTGCGGGTCGAGGGCGTCGTGGCTCCACGTACCGTCGTCGAGACGCCAGATGACCAGTGCTAGCGTGGGGTAGATCGGGTGAGGTATTACACGTCCTACATAGATTGCCCACCTACTGGTTCCTGGTAACTCTACCTTATCACCCGGTAGTAATGCCATTAGCTTCATTAGACAGTGCCCCAGCTTCTTCCGACTTTGGTTTCTGTTGCAAACTTGACGTAGTCACCAACGACTTCAGGTGGTGCCTTCAACATGTTCCTGTTCAGGATCTCTGAGACCTCTTCAGCATCGTCCTCATGGCACTCGGCGAGAATGGAGTCGTACACGAAGTTCCTAATCCAGCCCTTGCCTCGAAGTTCACGCCTTGACCACGCCATCGCTGTCATGCAAAGGTCAGAGGAGATGCTCTGAGGCCGGAAGGCAAGACCCTCTCGGAAGATATCGAGCTTGTTCTCTTTGGTAATAAGTGGGAACCGGCGACGTCTACCGAAGGGTGTCTCGAGCGTCTTCCCTGAGAGGATATCGTACTTGACCTGGCTCTGGTACTCTACAATCTCCGGGATGACTTCGAAGAAGTTCCGCTTTAGCGTCTGCGCCCCTGCCAGAGAGATCTTGAATTCCTCAGCGATCGAGAACTCTGTACGCCCGTAGCCAAGACCGTACACAAACGCCTTTACACGGATCCGATACTCTTTCCACGCCGCCGGGTTCGTGTACTTAAGATTCGGGTCGACATGCGGATATAGGATCGGAGTAAGTTCGTCAAAGACATCTCGGTCTCCTGCATTGAAGATGTCTCGGAAGTACTGATCCCCTGCAAGCCAAGACAGCACCCGCAGCTCAGCTTGACTATAGTCGGTCTGAACGAATACATGTTCCGACTTAGCCGGAACAAAGAGGTCGCGAATGCGTGATGCTCGTGGGATGTTGAACAGGTTAGGGTTCCTACAAGAAGGTCGTCCTGTAGTAGTGCCATGTAGTAGGATGATGGGGTACACTCTTCCCCGGTACATACGCTTACGGATGCCTTTAACATATGTCCCGAACGACTTCTGTACACTACGGTGTTCGAGTAGCTTGACAACGAACTGCTCAACTTCTCTAGCGTTAGCGTCCTCATACTTACGCACCTGCTCCAGAATAAGGTTGCAGTGATCCACGTCGGTTGACGGTGTAGTGATCCTCTTGCAGGCGAAGTACTTTTGCACCTGCTGCGGGCTACGTGGGTTGATCTCGTAGCCAATGATATTGTTAAGCTCCTCCTCCAGACCATCGAGCTGCATCGAGAACTCGTCCGTCAGGACGTTAAGATGATTCCGATCGACAGCGATGCCGTTGAGCTCGAGGTACATGATCTCGTTGCCTTTGTCTACGAGGAAGTCGTGCAGCTCTCGTAGCTTGGGCTCGGACTCGAACTTCTTCTCATACATCTCCCACAGGCTGTACGTATTGCAGACGTCGTAGGCGTTGTACTTGTACAGGACTGGCCGAGGAACTACTCCGTATCCGTTTTGCTTGGCTCCGTACTTGTCGAGGGCGTGCTTCCAGCTTGGGGATCCGAGGTATTCGACGGACTGGAACTCGAGGGCGTGGATTCCGGGTCGTTCATCGAAACAATAGCTGGCGAGCATGGTGTCGAACCAGCCTCGAAGCGCTCCAAGGATTGGATAGAGTCCAGCAAGGTCAAACTTGAGATTCTGTCCAATAAGTCGTTTGGCTCGGAATAGCTGGCCAAGTCGAACTCGAACCTTTTCCGAGCCCATGACACCTTCAGAAAATACCACCGCTCTGTTGTGTGCGTAAGCAACTCCAACACAGAGCATACCGTAGTGGTTTGGGTGGTCGAAACCGGTGTCCTTTTCAATATCGACCTCAATGTCAACGACAATTGGCCCTTCTCGGACTTCCAGCTCGCTGATGGCCCGGAGGGCTTTATCCACAGTGTCAACGACGATGTACGTAGGCTCAGTCCATACGGCACTTGGGTTTACAACCTTTCCGACGTCCGTAACGATATGAGGGAAGAGATCAGCCTGTCGAAGAGCCGCAGCGGGATGGAGCGTTGGGATGGTTCTAACTCCAGGTAGATACTTACTTTCCCTACCCGGCCCGACTCGTAACTTTGTGACTCCGCTTTGACCAAGAATAGATTCCGTGGCGGAGTTTCCGAGGGCCACGACCGTTTCCACTCCACGATCTTGGAGCTCCCGGAGAAGTCGTGGACGGCATGCCAGGATAGCCGACTTAGCAGGGGTCGCATTATCCGGTGGACGACAGAGGCAAGCATTGGATAGGAACACCTCTTCTCTCTTGATCCCATGGTGGTTCATGACAACGTTGAGGAGCTTACCTGACGTACCCGTAAAGGGAATGCCTTGTTGCGCTTCGTGCTTGCCAGGGGCCTCACCCACAAAGGCGATACTAGCCTTTTCGGGACCAGCGCTCGGGACGAAACGTCCAACAGTGTAGAGCGGGCACTGTTCGCATAGAGCGTCCGGATGCTTGCGGCGTATCTCTGGTTCAGTCGTCGAGGCGGCTAGTGGAGGGAATGGCACCGACCCACCTCCTGCACAGTCCAATGTTGTAGTGTAGGATGTCTGTGTTGAAGTCCTTCGCCTTCTTGTGGAAGTAGCCGTACGGACGTGCGATCGGTTCAGGCTGGTCCATCTTGAAGCCGTAGTATGCGTAGTAGAATGGCATCGAGGTGTCCATGCCAGTTACGATGCCTTGCTCGGCAAGTGCCTTCATCTCTTGGGGGAAGGAGGGTGCTGCGCCGAGGCAGTGAATCTGAACGTCTGGGTAGTTGCGAGAGATGTACTCAGCTAAGTGAAGGCGCGCTCCGCTATTCTGAGTCGCCTCAGATAACAGGCGTGGGAGAGCTAGCGTGTGGATCTTTTCGCCTGCGATCTCCATTGTCAGGTCGGCTGTATTAAGGGCTTCGGGAAGTGTCCTTGCCTGAACAACGGCCATGAATCTCAACTTGCGAAAGACGTCCTTGCTAGTGAACGCTCCGTTGTCCAGATTGGAAATGCTCGCGAAGAACTCCTCTAGCCGATTCAATGTCTTGACGGACTCACCCATCACATCCGGAATGACGACTGTATTCGCCTTCATGTACAGGGCGCGGCCAATGAGCTGCGCGTCACTCTGAGTGTTCTCACCCTCGGCCTCGCCGTTGTCCATAATGACGTACTGCTGCTTGTCACTGCACAGACGCTCGTAGTGCTCGTTGTACTTCCTGCTCTTGAGTAGGTGTGGCAACATGAGCTGGTAATGAGTTATCTCCGTCGTTGACAACCAGCTGATCGGCGGGATGAGAGCGATTTGCATCAGAGTCACCACCGCAACCATGTCTTAGTGTAGGTCTTGGCGTAGCTCCAACTCCCGAATGAAGGAAACGTCGGGTAGTACGTCTTAGCGCAGCTCCATGTCATTGCTTGACCTCCCAAGCGCGGTACGTTACATAACCATGGTCGTTCAAGAGCTTCAGCATCTCGTGAATGCGTGAGGTCTCAGTGCCATCGATAATAACGATTGGAACGTAGATAGCGACCTGCCACAGCTGCGTCTTAACAGGTTTGGTTTTCTGATCGCGCAACAGCTTGTATGCCCAGTTCATCACCGTTTCAACACCCACTGCCACGCGAGGTAGACGATCATGGCGAGGCCGTTCAGGCCAACTCCTACAAGCCCTGCGAGGAAGATCGCGCCTAGGACCTTTCCAAACTTGTCGGGTTCCATTACAGGTCCTTCTTTCCGCTTGGGCCCGTCCAGCAACGTGTGATCCGTCTGCCGGAAGGCATCCTTGTCGTTCATTACAGATTCTTCCTCCAGCCTTCTTTAGTACCCTTGAACGCCTTCAGGCCGATCGCGATATTGTTGTCCTCGTCTGTCTGCAACTGCGGGTCCTGCTCGAGCATGTGCTGCAGGAACATCAGCTTGATGAACTGGTACCGGCAGTAGTTGGCAGTGTCGGCGACCTCCTCCATCATCATACGAATGACATCGTTGCCAAGGAACGTGAAGACACCGTACACAGCTTGACCCTTGTCGTGCCGTTCCTGACAGAGCTTGTCGAAGGCCTCGCTGTAGTCATTGATCAGCTCTGCGTGGAACTGGACGGAATCGTCATCGGCCATCGTGCGCCGCCCTCTCCCGTACTTCAGCTACCATCTGCGCTCGTTCCGCTCGCAACGCACGCTCCTTCATGAAGCGCTGCTCGTTGTTCGCGCGCACGATCTTGTACGCCTCGTCGAGATCGATCTTCAGTAGGCCTGCTAGGTTCAACAAGTAGACGTAGCAGTCTGTCAGCTCCATGGCAAGGTTGTGCCGTACGAGAGGATTGTTGCCGTCGAGGCTACCACGATCGATCTTTTTCACAATGTTACAAAACTCGCCTACCTCTCCCGCTAGAGCCAACGCGTTGTGCTGCACAGCTCGCTCACTGATCGTGTCACCGAACCAGCGAAGCGAATCTTGCACACACTCGATGGACCGTCGTCCAACCTCGCTGATCTCCTTCTGCTGCAACTTCTTATCTTCCATTTTACAGGAACCTCCTAGTACCTTTCAAGGCCCAATTCTAGTGACCATTAATGCCTGCCATAAACTCGGCTTTGGCAGTTCTATCATGATCCGCAAACACCCCACGCATTGCCGAGGTCCTTGTGACGATACCAGCCTGCTGTATGCCACGCATCGCCATGCACATGTGCTCCGCCTCCATGACGACTGCTACACCCTTCGGGTTCAGCTTAGCTTCTAGGAAGTCAGCGATCTCGGTCGTTAGAGTTTCCTGCACCCAGAAACCCTTCGCCAGATACTTCACAGCGCGTGGGAACTTCGACAGACCTGCGATCCTCCCGTCCGGTACGTAGCCAATCCAGCAGTTGCCGAGGAATGGCACAACGTGATGAGCGCACAGCGTGTAGAACGGGATCGGCCCCATCGTGATCATCTCGTCGACGTGGTCCTCATCAAAGGTGGTGAACTTGAACTCCGGATCGCGCGTCGTCATCTCGCGTAGCATAGATATGAACCTCGCTGGAGTATCGGCCCTGTGGTCCCTTGGAGTGCTCGACCACGCTTCCAATGAGGAAAGCAACTCATGTGCTAGGGAGACCACAGGGTCGGGGATGTCACCCGTACGCTCGACTTCGGCAGCCCAGTCAATGCATACCTCACAGCGCAGTGGTATACCCGGGTGTACCCATCTCGTACCTGTGTTGTCAGTGAAGTGGTGGTGTATGTGCCGCTCTAAGCAGTCAAGAGGACAAGCCACTTCCTGCATGCTTGGGCCTACATCAGTCATCGATCCTCCAGTAGCCAGTCGATCAGTTCCTGTTGAGTTCTGCAGAGCTTGTCAACCATCTTGTACATCAACTCAGGCTGCATCGGGTCCTCGAGCAGGATGGCTGTACGCTTCCCTTGACCGACTGCCCAGCCGAGTTCGAGATGCGCACTCTTTCCGCATGGAAGGACAAGCACGAAAGTGTCTGCTCTCCGCATAGCTTCAATGTCCAACTTGAACCCCTCAGCTGCGATAGGATGCTCGATCATCTCGAGGTAATCATTGACGGGTGTATCGTCTCGTAGGTAGCTGGAGGCTTCCTCACCGCTGATTCTACGTAGCACCTGGTGCCAGCTGAACCCGACGTTGCCTGGTTCGGGGTGCCGAAAGTCGTAGTGATCGATGCCAGCAACTTGAAGTCCGGCGATGATAGATGGATAGGCCTGGTTGCGCCACGACGATGCGACGTAGACGTACTTGGGCTTGCCCTTCACGTGGACGCCTGGACAAAACCACCCGTGCGAGAGGGTGCTCCAGTCGTGCGCTACATGCGGTGCCTTCTCCAAGCACTGTAGCTCGGGCCTCATCAGCGTCTCCTCTCGTTGGGTGGCCAGATATACTGATGCGTCTGAATGTTCAGGCGCCACGGGAGCTTGTGCTCTAGGACTAGCTTGATCATGTCGGCGTCGGTCCACTCGCTATCCCAGACGCGCCCGTAGAAGGTTGGAATGCTGATACCTTCTCGAGTCATGTCATTGTAGACCAGACGTGCCTCTTCGAAGTCAAGTTCATCTTTCATGACGAACTTGACTGCTTGCTGGTAGGCAGTGTCGCTCCAGCGGTGGCTCTCTGATAGTAGATGAAGGTTCTTCCAGCGTATATCGTGAGCGATAGCGCCTTCGCCTGAGCCTCCAAGCTTCCAGTCCATAATGAAGTTCCAGATTCGAGGAGCCCAGTCAGGGTATGGGAGCGTCCCGTTACTGAACACCTCGACCTGGTAGTCGCGCTTCCAGAAGGCGAACTGGAGCTCTTCTAAGTCTTTGTTCGGTTGTAGAAGGGGCTCGGCACCTGTCAAACAGATCCGTGTTGCGCCTGTAACACGGTACTGCTCGTCGATTCGTTCCACTAGATCTTCTGGCGTGATCTTCTCCCATTCGTTACGGTACTTCTCAGGAAAGATAGCGTGCGGCGTGTCACATGGCCAGCCGGCACACCTCAGATTGCAACCAGCAAAGCGAACGAACTGTGTAGGGTAGCCTACGCGAGGACCTTCTCCTTGGACCGAGGTATAATGTTCACTCAGTCGTAGCACCATCAATCTCGCCCCTCTCGTTGATCCAAACCTTTCCGCCGGGTGATGCTTCCCGGCTTACAGAGTTGGTGTTGGTCTCGTGGATAGTTACAGTACAGTAGCAGCTGAACTCCTCAGCGCACCATTCTACGATCCACTTGGCGAGATTCTCGGTGCACGGGTCTCCCATACATGGACGCAGACCGGGAAGGAACTCCTGTAGGGCGTCTTGGACTATAAGGAGTGGCTTCTCTGGGTACACGCTCTTGTCTACTACCTTTCCCATTGACCAGATGGGTCCAGCGAATGGGTCGGAAGCGTTCAGGAGTAGCTTGTGATCGTACCCCTCGTCGAGGAACCGCCTGAAGGCCCTCTTGACCTCGCCGAACTCGAGCTGATCGCCTACTTGATTGGTCGCGTAGCCATCCGTGTCGAACGTGACTGATAGAGTCAGTTCAACGTTCATTGAGTGGCCGTGGATCTGTTGGCACTTGCCAGGTTGCAGGTACAGGCGATGCGCGACCTGGATGTAGTGGTTGAACGTGATACCGCCGACGTCGTCGTTCACTAGTTCTCCTCTGGAACGGACCCTCTCAGGTCAAAATTTTTTAGTCCTGGACTTGTTTGCGTGGCTTCAGGATCTTGGTTGGTTCGCGACCGAGTTTTACTCGTAGAGCCTCTACCTCAGGGATCGGCATACGCGGTTGTCCTCTGGGCATGTAGCCCGAATCAGTAAAGGTGAATGCCGGAGGTAACCCTTCAATCAGGTTACAGAACTCCTCAGCCCACATCTGGGAAGCCATTTGGTGCTCAGCAGTTACCAGGTTCTTGTCTCGTGTTAGTGCAACAGTCTGTAGTATAGCCCCTGCGTCTTCGAGGAGATGCCGGGACCTGACGAGAGGGAAGAACGAAACCTTCTTCCCTCCCACTGCGTGCCTGATAGTAGGTACGGAGCAGCAAATAGCGGCGATTGGCAGGTTCGCCGTATCTGCTGCATCTACGTACTCTAACACTCGCTCGTGCTTCCAGTACGCTTCAGTATCGGCCATGTTGCCTGACACGATCATGAGTGCGTCGAACCCGCTGTGATCGATCTCAGTCGGATCCACTTCGCTGATGACACGCTTGATCCTACTAGGCCTCATAGTGATCTCGTCCTGGATGACGTAGTCGGTCGAGATCAACTCGAAGGTGTGGCCGCGCTGCTTGATGACACCCAATGCAGTCCAGAGCTCGTGGCCACTAATTGTAGCGACGTGCACAAACTACTAACACGTGCGCCATTATCGCATCACCTCGCTCTCTGCCATTCCTTACCCTTCTTCCACTGCGCGTTGTTGCATGTACGGCAGTGCCTGCCACCGCGAGAGTTGAGGAACGTGTTTGCTTTGTCGTATGGATGTCCGTACGGGCAGTGGGTAATGCGTTCTGCCATTTCTCGGATATTGGCACCCTGTGTAGCAGGGCGAGCACATGTTAGACATAGCTTCTTGTGGCAGGCATGTGCTAACACCAACCCTTCAGGGACGGGTCCGTGATGTAGCACATACCATAGCTTGTGTACCTCTATGCTGTTGTACTTACCGTAACCTTTAGTACCAATAGTACCTTTCCACAAGAGGTAGCCGTCTTCGTCTAGCTCAGCCTTTGCGAGGAGCTTCTCACGGAGGTTTGGTTGAGCTAGTGACTGCTGTAGCCGCTCGTGAAAGATAGTCACTTGGTTGTCTGGTCCTTCTCCTGCTCGAACCTCTCGTCGACCTCGTCACTCACGAGCGGGATGTTGTCAAGGTTGTCCGTCAGTTCCTTCGGAGCGACACCGACGTTGTCACGGTTCCGCTCGAAGTCGTGGATATCAGCGGGGGTTACCTTGCCCTCGTCGTTCGTGTCCGTCCTCATGAGGTAGATCTCGCCACCCCTGTTGAACATCTTGACCGGTAGCGAATGGCTCCGGATGTAGGCGTTGAGTGAGCTGTTGAGGCTCACCAGCGTCTGCTGCATCCCAGTCCTGTCGAGCCTCACGAGAACCTTGCCGGTCTCGAGGAAGGACTTGAGGATGGGGTAGCTGACACGTCCACGGTGGCTCTCCCTGAAGTTGGGGATCTCGTCGGGGTCGATCTCGATGAACTTGACCATTTTCTACTCCTATATAACCTTTGAGCTTTCTGCTCTACTTTAATTATATAGGGATCTTTAGGACTTTTTCAACTGGGGATCTCTTTATTTCCTTTATGAAAACTTTATTCTTAGTCTACGCTCCAGACCCCCATTCGGGGTGCGTTGATAGGAAGCTCCTGATGTCTGCGTTCAGTTCCCGCCCAAACGTAACTTCGCCTCCTCCGCCGGGGTTGTAACTGATAACAGGGAAGACCCTTCCGATATACCGGACGAACGATCTCCTCTCCGTTGGCTCAGGGTTGGTGTTGGGCTGTGTCTGCACAAGGAACGGCTACCTGAAGTCCTTTGTGACCGCTCAAGCTGTGAGCCAGTCTTCTACGTACAGTTTGGTCTCGGAGTCGTCTGGTTGACTCATCTCAGGTGCGCGGACGTCTTGCAAGCGAATATCTTCCTGCTGGCGTGATCCTAGACCGTTGTCGAGGAGGAAGCGGATCGTATCACCATCAAGTACCTTGATAGTACTGACACGGAACCACCAAAGATCGACACTCATTCTTCCTCACCAGTTGTCATCGTCACTATCCTCTACGGGGACGAATTTCGTAGGCAGCAAATCATTATCCAGCGACTCATCGAACACGCTGGTCCGAAACATGGTCTCCGGCAGCTCGTCCTGCTGTACCTCAAGCAGTAGAGTGGCTTCGATCTCCACAGGCTTCTTGCGGAACTTTACCATCAGTCCTCCGACTCATCTTCGTTCATATCGGTGAAGTAGCCGTTTTCGTTCCAGATAGTCAGGGCGATGACAGAGTAAACTGCACGGTCAAGGAGGGTATCCCGTACACCCTCATTGCGGGGAGCATCACTGCCACGCCAGAGCCTTGGAAGAAGGACCCTGAGGCGAGCCTGCTTAGTGGCGATGAGTTGCTCGACAGAATGCCCGGCAGTTTGACCGAGCTGGTATGCACTGTCATAGAAGTTCTGATTGGGGTGATCGTCTCCGGCATAGTCTGTCCTCTTCGCTCGGTGCGTTTCTAGCATCTGTATGAGCACTGCTTCGAACGGGTCGTCCGGGTCGAGCCTTAAGCCGTTGCTGTCAGACGAACTCACGCTTCACCTCTTCCAGTTCGACCATAGCCTCGATGCAGATAGGTCGTTCCATCAGGGCGACGCTGCCTCGCGTTGACGGGAAGTAGACGAACTCCTCGTCTTTGACAGAGCAGTTGTGGTTGTGTATGTAAACGATTCGCAGTGTACGACCTTCAGACATGTCCAAGAGCCTCTTTCCAGTACTCGTTGTCCTCGTACTCCGTGTTGTCTTGGTAGTCCTTGCCTGCTCCTCCCTCCCATAAGCGGTTCTGAGCATCCTGGATCGCTTCGAGGCGCTCAACGCAGGTCCCACACCGCCCACAGTGTTTGCTTCCTCCTTGGTAGCAGCTCCAGGTGTCTTCGAGAGGCACACCGAGGAGGAAGGCGTTCGTGGCAATGTCTGCCTTGGTCTGCTCGATGTACGGT
>Ga0137367_10004168_pt1 | contig 11727 bp, 10 predicted proteins | sample SagtaG_14_FD_104939 | JGI IMG/M metagenome (GOLD analysis project Ga0137367, IMG submission 104939) | Vadose zone soil microbial communities from Sagehorn Ranch, Mendocino, California, USA - Sage1_L_80_16 metaG | ecosystem: Environmental > Terrestrial > Soil > Vadose zone | place: USA... | reverse complement strand
TGAAGACCGGTGTAAAACGTGATGGGACGATCACTGCCAATTCGATGTACGCGCTATCTGATACTGGCGCGTACGGCTGTCACGCATTGACGGTGACGGGTAATACAGGCCACAAATCGATGGCATTGTATGTGGGCGATGGAGAATATCGCAGGACTCCGAATATCCGTTTCTATGCAGATATTGTGTACACCAACACACCGCCAGCGGGTGCGTTCCGTGGCTACGGCGTCCCACAAGGCTATTGGCCCCTCGACCGTCATATGGAGAAGATTGCCCGCGCCTTGAATCTTGATCCAATTGAATTCCGGTTGAAGAATGCGATTCATCCCGGCGAATATCATCCGTTCTCCACTGCCTGGAATGAGGGACGTGAACCGCGGCCGGAGATCGTCCACACCGTTGGGCTCGAACAATGTGTAGCGCAAGCACGCGCTGCAATTGGATGGGATGACAAATATGGAAATGAAGAATGGCATAAGAATGTGTCAGGTACCAGGTATCAGGTTTCAGGTTCCGACCTGACACCTGACACAGCGAAGCGTAAAGGTATCGGCGTCGCAATGGTGATGCAAGGAACGGCGATTCCTTATCTGGATATGGGCGGCGCGTCGATCAAGATGAATGACGACGGTTCGTTCAATCTTTTGGTTGGTGCGACTGATTTAGGCACCGGCTCCGATACTGTCCTTGCCCAGATGGCAGCCGAAGTGTTGGGTGTGCCCATCGAAGACATGATCACCTATTCATCGGACACCGATTTCACACCGTTCGATAAAGGTGCCTACGCCTCATCGACAACTTATATTTCCGGAACGGCTGCGGTCAAAGCTGCCGAAAAATGCGCGGAGCGAATCAAAATCCGTGCGACGATGATGCTTGGGTTGCCGGAGTCCGAATATTCGAACATTCGATTATCGCATCGTCAAGCCATTGCACCCGATGGAAGAAGTGTACCATTCAGCGAAATCGCACTCGATTCTTTGCATAAAAACAATCAGGAACAGATCATGGGTGTGGCATCGTATGTTTCGCCGGTATCGCCTCCTCCGTTTGCTGCACAGTTCGCGGAAGTCACGGTGGATCAAGAGACCGGTGCCGTAACTGTGGATCGACTCGTGATGGCAGTTGACTCGGGCGTGATCGTCAATCCGCTCACAGCTTCGGGACAAATCGAAGGCGGCATGACTCAAGCGCTCGGTTATGCTGTTTGCGAAGAGATGCGTTATGACGAAACAGGGAACGCCATCGAGCGCGACCTCGACCGATATCACATCTTCCGAGCGGATGAGATGCCAGTGCTCGAAACCATTTTCGTGGAAACATTTGAACCTAGTCATCCATTCGGGGTCAAAGCTGTTGCCGAGATTCCCATGGACGGGGTCGCTCCTGCGGTAGGAAATGCAATCCTCGACGCGGTAGGAGTCAATATCGATGAAAATCCAACCACACCAGAACGAGTTTGGCGGGCATTGAAAAATAAGTAATGGAAACAAATGAGCGTCTGGAGAATAGAAATCCAGACGCTTTTCATTATGCACGGGAGTGGAAACCACTTCGTTGGATTTGATACAATCAAATTACGGAAACTATCTATGGAAAACAAAACTTATGTGATTGGTCATGTCAATCCGGATACCGATTCGATTGCCTCGGCAATGGGTTATGCCTGGCTGTTGCGCGAGCGCGATAATCTGGATGTCATCGCAGCGCGGGCAGGCGCTTTAAACCCGCAGACTGCCTGGGTGTTAAAGAAACTCAATTTGGAGCCGCCGTTCCTACTCAGTGACGCTTCGCCGCGCTTTCAATCGGTCACACAGCGACTCGATAGCATTCGTCCCGAGGCACAGCTCGGTGCAGCCTGGACGCTTGCCAGCCGCACAGGAGGTGTTGCACCTGTCGTCGATGCCGATGGCAAGCCGTATGGCATGATCAATGGTTTCAGTCTCTTCAAATATTTTTCCGAGACGCTCGGTCCACGCCCGGGCGATACGACGGTGCGTGCGATGATGTCTGCTCCATGCCGCGACGCGGCGGATACGACAGTTCCACGGTTTTCAGAGAACGCGCATATTCGCGATTCGATCAACCGTATTTTGCGCGATGAATATGATGACTTTTTGATCGTGGACGACAACGGAATGTATGTGGGTGTGGCGCGCCAACGTGATATCCTCAATCCCCCGCGTATCAAAATCATCCTTGTCGATCATAATGAACCTACGCAGGCGATCGTCGCGCTTGAAGAAGCAGAACTGTTGGAAATTTTGGATCATCACCGTCTGGGTAATCCTCATACGCATACGCCGATTCGTTTTACTGTGGATATCGTAGGATCGACCTCGACTCTTGTCTCTGAATTAACGGCGGAAGCAGGATTTTCGATGCCTCCGAATTTGGCAGGCGTGCTGCTCGCGGGACTTTTAGCGGATACGCTGATCCTGACCTCACCGACCACTACACCGCGCGACAAAGAAGCCGCGGAACGTCTCGCACGCTGGGCATTTGTTGGCAGCGCACTGAGAGGCGAAACAATCCAGTCCTATGGCAAAGCTGTTTTATCAGCAGGTGCGGGACTTTCCAATCGCGCGCCTGAGCAAATCGTGAGCAACGATATCAAACCCTACGAGGCAGGCGGATTCGAACTCGCCATCGCCCAAGCTGAAGTGACCGATTTGATGCAGCTCTCTGAATATCTTGAGCCTCTCACAAAAGCGCTCAACGATCTTCGTGACAAACGCGGGCTCGACTTTGCGATGCTGCTGGTCACCGATGTAGTTCGCGGTTCGAGTCGCTTAATTCTGTCATCGAACCCCCCACCCATTCTAACCGACCTTCCCTATCCTCCATTGGCTGATGGCACGCGCGATGCACCGGGAGTGGTCTCACGCAAGAAGCAATTGTTACCGGTTGTTTTAGGGTTGCTGGAGAGATAATGGAATTTGAAAAGATCATAGATAGAGCCATGCAAGTTCGTAAACTCTATGAACGGAAAGAAATACAACTCTATGGTTCTCCGTGGACAAGTGAGGAGCTTGCCCTCGGTTTTGTGGGCGATATTGGCGATCTGGCTAAGCTGATCAGTGCAGAGAATGGCAGGCGCAAAATTTTGAACAGCAAAGAAATGCTGGAACATGAATTAGCCGATTGTCTGTGGTCTGTGATCGTACTTTCCCAATTTCATGGCGTCGATTTGGAGAAATCATTTTTCGATACGATGGAACGCCTCGAAAAGCATTTATTGGAAAATCCACCTGAGTAGTGTCATATAATTGGGACATGACTTCTATCTACCAAGCCCTCTCTGAGCTCGAAAAAAATCACGAATCTGGTGCGCTGTGCACTGTGGTGAAAAGCGAAGGATCGACGCCTCGCCATGTCGGCAGCAAAATGCTTGTCTACCCAGGTGGAAAATTCATCGGCACCATCGGCGGTGGAGATCTGGAACATCGCGTACTGGATGAAGCCTGGATGGCGATGAGCGATGGTCAATCCAGGATGCTCTCCTATACAATGTCTGATCCGTCGCGGGGCGACCCGGGTGTTTGTGGCGGAACTGTGGAGGTTTTTGTGGAACCGATCCTTCCTCCGGTAATGATCGTTGTCATCGGCGCGGGACATGTGGGCAAGGCAGTTGTCCATCTGGCGAAGTGGCTCGGGTTCCGTGTCGCCGTTAGTGATGATCGCCTCGAGTTTTGTAATCCGGAAGTAACACCCGGAGCAGACGCGTATTATCCCGTCGAGATGGGAAAGCTGCCCGAACAACTGAAAATCAACAAGCGGACCTATATCGTGATCACCAGCCGCGGTTCCAGCGTGGATGCACTTGGTTTGCCAGCCCTACTGGAGATGAATCCGGGCTATATCGGTGTCATCGGCTCGCGGCGTCGCTGGCTGACAACGGTCAAGGCGTTGAAGGCCAAGGGCGTTTCGGACGAGAAGATTGCCCAGGTCCACTCGCCAATGGGGTTGGAACTCAACGCCGAAACTCCGGAGGAGATCGCAGTCAGTATCCTGGCTGAGATTATGATGATCAAAGACAAGGGGACGGGCAAGTCAATGAAGGTAAAGCAGGCGGAATCAGTGAGCAGTGAGCAATAGGCAGTGTTCAGCAGTTATTGAGTGAAACGTTGAGAAACAAACTACGTATAATGAATAGCGCTTCGACTGCGTTCGCGAAGAACGCTTGCTCCGTTAAGCGCGATAGATAAGACAAACGGATGAGCGCACAGCGCCCGCTTCGACTTGTGGCGCATTTGTGCATCGACTATAATGACCGAGCTATCAATATCAAAGGAGAAATATCATGGCAAGGATTTTTGACGTCATTGAATACCCAACTGAGATGAAGGAGGAAATCGTCCACCGCTTTCCGGAAACAGGCATCGGCGACTATCGGATTGGGTCGCAGGTGATCGTACGTGAATCACAGGCGGTTGTATTCTTCCGCGACGGAAACGCGTTGGATGTGTTCCGAGCGGGACGTCATACGATTGCGACCGCCAACATCCCGGGGATTATTGGTTTCATTGGCAAGGCGTTCAATGACCGCACACCCTTCACGGCGGAGGTGTATTTCGTCGCGATGAAGGAATTTGCAAATGAGAAGTGGGGCACGCCACAGCCGATCATCGTCCGCAATCCGGGCATGGGATTGGGCGTGGCGCTCCTGCAGGGGTTTGGAACGTATTCCTTCCAGGTGAAGGATCCGCAGCAATTCGTGACTCAAGTCGTTGGCACACAAGGTGCTTATCGAACGACCGATATTGAAGATCGCTTGAAGACGGTCCTGCTTTCCAAGCTTCAGGATGTACTCGGTGAAACCACCGCCGCTCGCAGTGTTGTTGATCTCATTGGCCTGACCGAGGAAATCGGTGCGGCGGTACGCGCTAAGGCGCAGGATGATTTCGACGCACTTGGCATCGTGCTCAAGACGTTCTATATCGGCAACCTCAAACCCTCCAGCAAGTCGGCTCAGGAACTGCGCGATATGGGTATGCTCGATATGGCAACCTATACCCAGTTGCAAGCTGCGGATGCGATGCGCGACGCGGCACAGAATCCAAGTGGTGGAGCGGGTCTGACCGCCGGTATCGGTGCCGGTATGGGAATCGGCAATTTGATGCAGCAAGCCACTTCCGGCGCGATGCAACAACGCCCACAAGGGGATGGCGGCGGAGCCAAAGCTGCAGGCATTCCCGATGTAATGACGCCTTCGGAAGCCGCTTCGATTTTGAAAGTGTCTGAGGAAGATGTGATCGCGGCGATCAATGAAGGAACGTTGAAAGCCAAGAAACTCGGCAGCGCTTACCGCATCAGCAAGGAATCGCTAGAAGCGTTTTTGAATAGTTGAGTTTGAGTATTAAGTAAAATGTCCCGCCGAGCGGGATGGCGCCATAGGCGCTCATGAAAAGTAAAAAGGAGTCTGGGTTGCCAGGCTCCTTTTGTTTTATCCCTACTCGGTGGTTGAGTAGACGGTGATGTTCCGCCGTATCGAAACCACCGTGCCTAGGTGCTACTCCAAATCGCTGATCACATCTGAAACAGAATTCAATACATCACCAGCTAATACCGAGGCAGTTGTTCCAAGATCATCGGCAGCGTAGAGTCCCGCCTGGGCATGAATCCATGCGCCGGCAACGGCGGCTTCATAGGCTTCAAGTCCCTGGGCACGCAAGCCAACGATGAGACCGGCAAGCACATCGCCTGTGCCAGCCCGAGCAAGAGCAGGCGAAGCAACAGGAATTACTGTTGTACGTCCATCGGGTGCGGCAATAACGGTAAACGCGCCCTTCAACACAACAACATGTCCCCACAGTTTGGCGTATTGCGCCGCAATTTCCTGGCGCCTTTCATTGATTAATTCCTTAGATAGATCGATCAACCCAGACATCTCTCCAGGATGCGGAGTCAGGATGGACTGTGCGGGAATTTTTGTATGCCAATCTTTGATCTGCCCGAGGAGTTTAAGTCCATCCGCGTCGATCACCATCGGCGGAAGTTTAGATTTATTTTCTTCGGCCTGTTCTGATTCCTGGCGTACAAAGCCGATACGCTGTACATTCTTTTTGGCAGAATATTTTCCTTCGATCAGAGCTTCGATAAATTCTTTGGTAGCATTTTCCTTGCCAAAGCCGGGACCGATCAACATCGCAGTCGCGCGCTCAAAATTCTTGGCGAGGACCTCCGTCGCGTTCGAAGAGATGACTCCCATTTCGTGCGGAAGCAGCACCCAGGTCGCTTCGGGGAATCGACCGGCAAGAGTCCCGTGCAAGGGAGCGGGGATCGCCATCGTCACAAGTCCCGCGCCGACCCGATACGCCGCCTCCCCCGCCAGGAGCGCAGCGCCCGTGTAATTGATGGAACCGGCCGCGATGAGGGCGGTACCAAATGTCCCTTTGTGCGCGTCGAGGTTTCGTTCCGGCAGTAGAGCCGCAATGGAATCTTCATCGGCGACCTCTGCTTTCAGATCGTTGAACGAGGCTAAATCGGCGGGCAAGCCAATATCCACCACTTCGAGATCGCCAACATATTCGAAGGCAGGAAGCTTCAACAATCCCTGCTTGACCGCCGCCATAGTGACCGTCAGATCGGCGGCGATCGCTTCATCGGCAATCTCGCCCGAATCGCAATTTACGCCAGAAGGACAATCCACAGCGACAACGATCGGACCTTCGTCGAGTCCATCGAGAATATCATTGACCTCCGACAAGAACTCGGCAACATCCTTCTTCAGTGGCAACTTAACGCCCGTGCCGAGAACGCCATCTAATAGAACATCCGCGTTCTCGATAGCTTCACTGAGTTGTTCGAACGCATTGTCACCCGCAAGGACTTCTCCGCCCGCCTCGGTGAAGCGTTTGACAAGGTCATCCTTCTTGCGCTTGACGAGATACGCCTTTGCCTTCCAGCCTTCCTGAGCCAGTTCTGAGAGGGCAACGAGTGTGTCGCCGCCGTTATTGCCAGATCCGACAAGACCGACAATTTCGGTCTCCGTATCATCTTCAAAAAGATCGAAAAGGATATCCGCCAGCCCCTGACCTGCATTCTCCATCATCTGGTCGTAGGGAAGACCATTGGCATCAGCTTCCTTTTCAATTGCTTGCATTTGGGAAACGCTAACGAGTTTCATCTATTTCTCTCCTCTGATGGCGAAATTTTACTGCAAAGAAAGTCCGAAACCCTGTTCTGTGGCAAATCTCTAACAAAAATCAAATGGCAGAATTGACTTGAAAAGTGCTGGCGTATAATGCAATATCACTACCATTTGCATATTTTAGGAGGTAACTATGTCCCTGAAACTGACACCTGCTGAGGCAAAAATTCACATCCCGAAACTAGTGTTGAGTCATCATGTCCAGAAGACGGTTCATGGTGACAGCATGATGGGTCACATCAATACGCGACTGGCAGTTGGCATTACCAAGATCGTCGGATCAATGTGGTGTGCTTATGCTTTTGGGCTGCTCGCCCTCGTCTCGCTTCCGGCGGCAATTAAATCGGGCAGTGTCATCATTATCGTTGCCTGGGTCGCACAGACATTCTTACAGTTGGTGTTGCTGCCGATCATCATCGTCGGACAAAATGTTCAGGCTGCTGCCAGCGATGCCCGCGCCGAAAGCGATCACCAAACCCTGATGGCAATCCATACCCTGACGGCGGAAGTTCATGACATTGCGCTGCGGCAGACCGAGATTCTGAAAATCCTGGAAGGGAGAAGCGATGCAAAGGATGATACCGACGAATAGATCAGTCGCGTTTCCCAAAAATCATCATGGCAACATCATCTCCCGAAAAGCTCACCACCTGGGCAGCAAGCAACGAAAGTCCGGTTGTTCAATTTGTTCGCACCACCTTTGGTCCCCTATTAATAATCTTTTTCACTCCACCTGCAGCGATCCTCGTTTGGATCCTCTGCAACTTCGAGCCGTTCAACGGTTCGATCTTGCCATTACTCACAGCAGAGGGCTGGCGCTCTATCGGTAGGCATCTGCCGCTTCCCGGCCAGACCGCCATTACAATCATCCTCATCTTCCTGTTGTTCCAAGTGATTCTTCTCCAGGCACTGCCCGGAGAAATCTTCGAGGGACCGATCACACCCAGTGGCAGTCGTCCTTGCTATAAACTGAATGGGATTCCCGCCTGGATCATTACGCACATTCTTTTCTTCGGATCGACTCTGGGACTTCACCTTTTCGACGCAGGAATCGTCTGGGATCATTTCGGTGAGATCCTGGCGACGCTGGTGTTTTTCGCCTTTATCATTTGCATCCTTCTCTATTTCAAAGGGCGCTTCTTTCCGAATTCAGAGGATCGCAGTCTCTCTGGTAACCTCATCTGGGACTTTTACTGGGGCGTTGAGTTACATCCCACACTTTTTGGGTTCAACTTAAAACAGCTCATTAACTGTCGCTTCAGCATGATGGGCTGGAGTGTGATCGTCTGTTCCTTTGCGATCAAACAGGCTGAGTTGAATGCGGGTCACGTCAGCAACGCCATACTGGTATCCGCTGGACTGATGGTTCTCTATCTGTTCAAGTTCTTCTATTGGGAAAGTGGCTATTTCACGTCGCTCGATATCATGCATGATCGCTTTGGCTACTATATTTGCTGGGGAGTCATGGCTTGGGTCCCGGCAGTATATACACTGCCGGTGCAATATCTAGTGCTGCATCCGATTGATGTGTCTTGGTTGCTCGCGGCGGGGATTCTTGTTCTCGGCGTGATCGCGATCTACATTAATTACGAGGCAGATGCTCAACGCCAACGCGTGCGCGCAACAAACGGAATGACAGCGATATGGGGACGTCCGCCCGACCTCATCCGCGCCTCTTACTCGACAGCCGATGGTCAGCGCCATGAAAGTCTCCTGCTTGCCTCCGGCTGGTGGGGCATCACACGGCACTTTCACTATGTACCGGAGATCATAGTTGCACTTGCCTGGAGTCTGCCCGCGGGATTCACTCATTTCCTTCCCTATTTTTATGTCCTCTACCTGACAATTCTCCTGTTTGATCGCGCTACCCGCGACGATCGACGCTGTCTCAGAAAATATGGCGCAGCGTGGGAAGAATACTGTCGACGTGTGCCCTGGAAAATCCTCCCCGGAATTTATTGAGATTTTTCTGAAGAGATGACGTATACTATTTAGAGGTAATACATGGCAATTGGATTTCCTTAATCCCGCTTTACGGAAAGTTATATGTTTGACTTTTCAGGAGCGGTTGAAGCGACAGACGCCATGTAATCAACCCTGAAATATAAGGAACAGAAAATGATCAGTCGAATCTGGCACGGATGGACAACGCATCAAAATGCGGACAAATATGAGGCACTGCTGAAAGAAGAAATATTTGCGGGTATCGAAAATCGTCAGATCTCCGGTTTCAAAGGAATTCAATTACTGCGACGACAACATCGGGAAGAAACAGAGTTTGTCACGATTATGACCTTTGAATCGCTCGAAGCAGTGAAAGAATTCGCGGGAGAGGATTATGAGCTTGCGGTTGTTCCAGAAAAAGCGAGAGCCATCCTATCCCATTTCGACCAAAGTTCACAACACTATGAGATCAAGGCAGACAGGAAAACAAACGGGTAATCCCAATCCTCTAATTTTTTATTCTTCATAAAAGGAAATTATGCTCAGCCAACTGTTTTTCATTCCAGCGATTTTGTTTTTCTTCCTTGTTATTCCTCTGGTTTTTGAATGGATCCCACAGAACCCATTCTATGGCGTGCATACCGCCAAGACCCTGGCTGATAAGGATCTTTGGTATCGGGCGAATCGATTCATTGGGCGGGCTTTAATTTTTTCGAGCATCTTCTATCTCCTCGTGGCAGCTATGATTCCCAGCACAAGCGCTGGAGCTACCGATTTTGGTCGGTGGATTTTGCATCTCGCCGCTTTTAGCCTGCCACTGGTTTTGAGCTTATTGTTTCTCCGATCCTATTTGAAAGAGTCATAGAACGCAAATATATTGAGTCCAACTTTTCTTAGATAGATAGGTGTCAAAATGAATCGATCAGATTGGCTTCGTAAAATGCGACTTGAGGCGGAAGAAAAATATACTACTCTTTGGGCAGCGGATTATGGAGAGAAGTGGGGAACCTATAAGAACAGTACCCACCAACAATTTATTCAAAAATTCCTGGGCTTGTTGGAACCACACAGCGCAATTCTCGATGCCGCTTGTGGCGCAGGCAGGTACATGCCCATGCTTCTGGAAAAAGGGCATACAGTTTTGGGAATCGATCAATCACAGGGGATGCTGGACAGCGCCAAGAAGAAGTTTCCCACTGTTCAACTGGAAAAGATTGGATTGCAGGAAATGTCCTTTGCGGAAATGTTTGATGGAGCGATCTGTATGGACGCCATGGAACATGTCTGCCCTGAGGACTGGTTGCCGATTTTTCACAATTTCCATCGAGCGCTCAAACCACAAGGATACATGTATTTCACCGTCGAAATCGCGAACGCTAACGAGGTGGAAGAGGCGTTCAAAACTGCTCAAGAGATGGGATTACCAGTCGTTTATGGCGAATGGGTGAATGACGAGGTCTATCATTATTACCCAACCATGGACCAGGTCCGCGAATGGATTCGTGAGGCAGATTTTCGTCTAGTGGACGAGGGCGAGGGAGACGTCTACCATCATTTCATTGTACAGAAGACTTAATTTATCCCCACAGATCTTTTACTACATCCTCCAAACCCAATTCCAATAATTTATCCGAAGAAGGTTTACCTGTTTCTGTATCCCAGCCGCGAGCTTGATAATAAGCCGAAAGCATTCCTTCAATATCTACAATAAATCCTGCCGAGCCGCCTTCGGAATATGGTTCGAGCAAAGCCTTCGGTAACCTATCGTTCGCACGCGTGAGTCCCATGCGGTTGTTGATCGCCCGCTTTAGATTCCAGGAACGCTCGCCGCACTTTAGCATATCTTCAATTGTCCATTCCAAACCACAAGCGGCATTGATCAATTTCACTTGCATCTCGGGCTCGACATTGGCAAAAATACACATCACGATTGCATTAAAAATCGTCCGCCAATCCTGATGCCTGGCGACATTGGCGGCTTTCTCGGCCTGTGCCTGGCGTTCAAAATAGGTAATCCCTAGGCTTTCCTGTGTATGACCAAAATCCACAAAGAAATAATCGGATTGATTATGGCACGCGCCACGCGGACTCGTCGCATATGACAACGCCATTCCTGAAACACCGCGCGGGTCATGGTAGGCGACTTCGAGTCCATTTACCTGAACAGCTTCTTCTTCCACGCCGAAATGTGCTGCAAATCGACGTGAACCTTGCGCCAGCAGATCTCCAATTCCCTCGCGGCGACCGATCAGATTCAGCACTTGTTCAATCGCATCCACATCGCCCCACTTCAAGGGAATTCCATTTGTATCTTTTTCTGTGATGATTCCTTTTTCAAACAGACTGAATGCCAGACCAATCGTATTGGAGCAACTGATCGTATCCATTCCATACTGGTCGCACAACTCACCGAGATCAACAATTGCTTCAAGATTATCGTTCAAAAGGTTCGCCCCGAAGCCGACCATCGTCTCATGCTCAGGACCCTTGCGCTTGATGCGCTCTCCCGGCAAAGCAACCACGCGTCCGCAGGCGATCACACATCCCTGGCAGGCGCTGCGACCAGTGAGAATCGTTTCCGTCATCTTTGCCCCTGAAATCGAATCGATGTTCTCAAACGAGCCGCG
>Ga0137367_10004163_pt1 | contig 11742 bp, 12 predicted proteins | sample SagtaG_14_FD_104939 | JGI IMG/M metagenome (GOLD analysis project Ga0137367, IMG submission 104939) | Vadose zone soil microbial communities from Sagehorn Ranch, Mendocino, California, USA - Sage1_L_80_16 metaG | ecosystem: Environmental > Terrestrial > Soil > Vadose zone | place: USA... | reverse complement strand
GGGATCATGACATGACGAGGGGGGAGCGCCGCGGCCGGCGCGAAACGACCGCGACCGGGCCGCGATCAACGCTTGGAACCAGCACGGCGTTCCGCGTAGGACGCGCGTGCGCAACCGGCGGGTTGGTGGTGGCGGTCGCGGTTGGGCTGGCAACCAGCAGGGGGGCAAGGTACGAGCTCCACGACCAGCAGTCTGTCCGTGTCGCCGCCGACAGCCCCGGCCGATCGGTTGCCTCGCGCAAGACCCCAGCCAGCACGAGCACCTCGCTGGTCGGCATCAGCTCCCGAACTTGGCTGCGGCAGGAGTCGAGCTGGGAGCGGTGCTGGTCGCTGCTGTGGGGTGCGGCAGCCACGACAGCCAACAGCTCGGTAATCCGAACGACCGCCTGACTGGACAGCCATACGTTCATCTTGATCTCCTGCGACTCGGTGAGCGGGACGCTCGGTGGGCATGTTGCATCTGGCGATCAGCACCCTGGGTGTCCTCCACTTGGAGGCTGGAAGGGCTCACGTGGCATTCACGATCGGTCTGGTTGAGCCGTTCTCGCGGCGCTCAGAGGGGGAACCAGCCTCCACCGAGGTACTCGTCGGGGACGCCTTCCGTGCAGGCGCAAACAGTGCCCCACGCCGCGGTACCCACGTGGCAGGTGCGGCGATCACCAGCGCGAGGGCTGCGGGAGCGTTGATCCGGATCTCGGGTCCGGCGTCCGATCCGTTCATCAGCCTCCCCTGACTGACGCAGAACGGTAGGCCGCGGCGGCAGGGTCGGCAGGCACCCTGGGCCGAGGTGCCCCATCAGCATGGAGCCTGGGCGCGCGAGGGTCTGTGCCACCCATCACCGCCACAGCGTGCCGGCGGTCACAACCAGGGGTGACGTCCCGCGGCGCGGTGTAAGAGGGCCGCCGTCCCCCAATGGTCAGGGGATGTGGAGCTGGTCCATCTGGTCCTTCAGCCATGCGGAGCCGACCTGCAGCTCGGCGAGCATGCGCCGAAGCGACCAGCCCTGCTCGACCCGCCGCACCCGCAAGTACTCCTCCACATCGGCGAACCCCAGCCCGGCCAGCCGGATCTGCCGCTTGGCCACCCAACACTCCGTATGCCGCTGGATCGCCCGATGGGGCCGGATGGTCGCCCGCCGACGTGGCAGCCCGTGCTGGTCGAGCCGGTCACACACCGTGGCCGCGTGCGCACCAAGCTCGCAGGCGATGCTGGTGCTCGCCCATCGCCGGGCCATCGCCCGGTCGGCCAGGTAGTCCTGCAACGAAGTGAAGCCAAGCTCCGCGGCGCGGGCGGCGAGGCGGTAGTCGGTGCTGGTGCGCCGCCGGCGGGCAGCGCTCACCTGGCGGGGAGGCGGATTGATGCCCGCCCGGTCGAGCAGCCGACCGACGACCTTGGTGGTGGTGTTGAGCTCGCTGGCCAGCTGGGCGGGGCTGGCCTGCTGCTGGCAGCGTGCTTGGAGATAGCTGCCAAGGTCGGCGAACCCCCGGGCACGAGCATGATCGCGGAGGCGGCGTTGCTGCTGGTCAAGGACCGCGAACCCGCCATGGATGACCAGCTGGCAGGACGTTGGTGCTGGTCGTGGGGTTACCCATGCTTTCGTGGTACCGGGCGCCCCACCACTCCGGAACATCCGCGACGACCAGGGCGCCCTGGTATCGTGCGCACCGGCTACTGGGCGAGCCCGTGCGCATGGACAACGTCGGCGGGGCAGGGCAGCCCCTGGATGTCGCCCTGCTGTGTGGTCGCCATGCCGTCTCTGCGGGCGACGGCTGTCAGCGGCCACGCGCGACCCTGTCGTACCGACATTCGCTGCCGCGCAGTTGCACGCAGGTGGAGGGCTGGCCAGCGCGTCCGGTCGTTTGATCGGTGAGCTCGGACCATATTCACTCGTTTATCCTAAAGCGGTAGAACTCCCTATCGGCCATCACAAAGTATCTCCCCCTAAATTGGCGTAAACACATCCGATAGAGGTTAAATCAAACAGCAACACGAACGTCACAGACTGGACTTCGGAAGCCGCGGGGATGCTGATGGACATGAGTGTGACGGTGATGGCGGCGAATCCTGGAAGAGAGGCGCGGGAGCTTCGGCGCTGGCTGGCCGCTGAAGAGGAACTGCACGGCCATGTCTGGCTGGCCGAGCTTATGCCACAGCCAGGGTCGCTCGGCGCGCTCACGGACACGCTGATGGTCAGCCTCGGGCCGGGCGGGGCGGCGACGGTGTTCGCTGCTGCGCTGATCTCCTGGATTCGGCATCGCACCGCAGATACGCAGGTCGTGGTCAAGCGGCCGGACGGCGCTCAGGTGGAGGTATCTGCTCAAAGGGTGCGCGGCCTGGACGCGGCATCGGTGCAGGCGATGGTCAATGACCTGGCCGCTTCGCTCAGCGATCCTGGCGGCACGGTGGGTATCGACAGCGAATCATCCGGCTCATGACGGCGCCAGCTAGCGAGCCGGTCATGTCGAAGCTGTCTGTGGCGCGGGCGCTCTTGCTTGGGACTGGCATGCACGATGCCGCTTCGGGCCTTCCGGATCTCCCGGCGGTTGCGCATACCCTCGCTGACCTGAAAGCTGTTTTGGTCGAGCGGTGCGGGCTGGCCCGTGATGCTGTCCGGGTGGAGCTGGATCCGGCCACACCGATGGAGCTGGGTGAGACGGTCGCGGCCGAGGCCGAACAGGCCGCCGGATTGCTCGTCGTCTACTTCATCGGCCATGGGCTGGTCAGCACGGAGGGGGCGCTGCACCTGGCGACGAGGGCGACTGATCCTCGCCCGACTCGCCTGCAGCACACCGCGATGGCCTACTCCACGGTGCGCCGGTACCTGCTGGAGCGGTCAGGGCCGTGTGTGGTCGTGCTCGACTGCTGCTTTTCTGGGCGGGCGTTCGGCTTCCTCGGCGATCCCGATGAGGAGATCGCCAGCCTCGCCGATATTGCCGGTGGGTTCGTGCTGACTTCAGCGGGTCGGGAAGAGTTGGCGATGGCGCCGGTAGGGGAGCGCCACACAGCGTTCAGCGGAGCATTGCTGCGGCTGCTTGTCATGGGTGATGCGGACGGGCCTGCCGAGTTGACGCTTCGTGACGTCTGTCGATGCTTGGCGAGGGATTTGCCGGCGGCTGGGTTTCCCCGGCCGCGCTACCGGTCGACCGGCCCGTTGGATGAGCTGGTGCTGGCGCCGAACCCGGCTTACCGGCCCATGCTGTACGCTGTGGCGCCTTCGGCAGCTCCCCGTCCCCAGCAGGCCTTTGGGCCGCGCGACGAGGGTGTATTGGTTGATGCGTGCCCCTACAAGGGGTTGGCCGCGTTTGAGGTCGGAGATGCCCAGTGGTTCTTCGGTCGGGAGCGGCTGACGGCGGTCGTTGCGCGTCGGCTTGCCGAGCGATACGACGACGCTCGCCCGCTGCTGGTGACCGGGGCGTCGGGGTCAGGCAAGTCGTCACTGTTGCGTGCTGGGTTGCTCCCTGCGATCAGTCGGGGAGACCTGGGGCTTGCTGGGTCGGTGAGCTGGCCGCGCCTCTTGCTCACCCCGACTGCCGGTCCTGTAGGGGCGCTGGCCGCCAAGGTGGGGGAATTGGCCGGGCTTCCAGCCGACCAAGTCGCCGACGAGATCCGCACCGACCCATACCGGCTTGTCGGCATACTGCGCCGAGCGTTGCAGCTACAGGCGAATGGGCGTGATCTGGCCAGCGCGCGGGCGGTTCTGGTGGTCGACCAGTTCGAGGAAACCTTCACCCTCTGCGACGACGAGCGAGAGCGGCGAGGGTTCATCCGCGCGCTCTGCGCCGCCGCCGATGGGGATGGGGGCGCGACTGTGGCACTGGTCCTCCTCGGCGTCCGGGCCGACTTCTATGGCCAGTGCGCCGGCTACCCGGAGCTTGTGGCGGCGATGGAGAGGCGGCAGGTGGTGGTCGGGCCGATGACCAGCAGCGAGCTGCAGGCGGCGATCGAGAAGCCTGCGGCAGCGGCGGGTATCGCGGTGGAACCCGGGCTGGTCGAGGTGCTACTCGCCGACTTGGGCGTCCGCGTTTCTCCCCACAACGTTGCTGGGGGCGGTGAGGGTGAGGGAAGCGTCAATGGTGATCTCACCATTGCCTATGAGGCGGGTCGGCTGCCGCTGCTGGCTCATGCCTTGCTCGCCACCTGGCAGCAGCGTATGGGGCCGACGCTCACCGTGGCCGGGTATCGGGAGACTGGCGGTATCCACGGAGCGCTCGCCGTCACCGCCGACACGGTCATGGCCCAGTTCGACCATATCGAGCGGCGGATGGCCCGGGAGCTGCTGCTTCGCCTCGTTCATATCGGCGACGGCACTGAGGACACTCGGCGTCGTGTCGACCGCATGAGCCTTCTCGCCGAACTTTCCGATCCAAGCCGTGCCGCTAAGATACTCGACGCCTTTGCCACCGATGCTGCCCGACTGGTGACGGTGGACCAGGGCGAAGTCGTTATTACACATGATGCGCTGCTGCGCGAATGGCCGACCCTGCGGGCTTGGATCGACACCGACCGCGCCGGGCTGTTAGTCGAGCAGCAGTTGGTCGATGCCGCCCGTGCCTGGGATAGGGACGGGCGCGATGACGCTAGTCTGTACCGGGGCAGCCGGCTGCTGGTTCCTCGGGAGTGGGCTTCCGACCAGCGCCATCGTGACAGCCTCGGCTCCCTCGCAAGAGCCTTCCTTGACAAGAGCATCGAACATGACCGCAAGCAGCAGCAGGCCACTCGCCGCCGGACTCGCGTGTGGATGGGGCTCACAGCTGCCCTTGGTGTCTTGCTCGTGCTCGTCGCGGTCGCGTGGCGCAGCGCCTCCGATCAGCGTCGCATTGCCGAGGGCCAACGTCGGAACGCGGAAGCTCAACGACTGGTCGCGACCAGCCGGGACCTGATCTTCCAGGCCGAGTTCCTGCGGGATAGCCACCCCGCCACTTCCTTGCGGCTCAGCATCGCCGCTATGACCATCAACCCCACTCCCCAGACCCGCACGAGCCTCATCAGTACGCTGCTTGGAACCCGCAAGGCGGACACCCTCGCCGTTGCTAACTTCGGGGATATCGGCGGATTGGTATTCAGCCCATCACGACGCATTCTGCTTATCGCCAGCAATGGCCAGCGGCCAGCTGTACTATGGGATGTATCGGACATAGCACACCCGCATCGACTGGGAATCCTGCCCGAACTCACCAATTTTGCGGGCGCAGCCACCTTCAGCCCGGACGGGCTGATCCTCGCTGCTGCCGCTAATGAGGTGAACGCGCCGGTTGTGCTGTGGGATCTGAAGGACGCGGTGCATCCTCGTCGGCTGGTGAGCTTGCCCGGCAGAGATTCCGCAGGCCCGGCAGCATTCAGCCCCAACGGGCAGATCCTTGCCACGGTCACTTTTAAGGGCAGCGTGGTGCTGTGGGATGTGGCGGATCGGGTGCATCCCCATCAGCTGGCAACGGTGCCCAGCAATGGTGACGTGCGGTTTGCTCTGTTCAGCCCGAACGGGCGGGTGCTTGCCACGACCGCAGCTCACAACATTCATGCCGTGGTGCTATGGGATGTGGCGGATCGGGTGCATCCCCATGAGTTGGGGACCCTGCCCGGTGCTAGCGGTATGTTCACAAGCGATGCGGCATTCAGCCGGGACGGGCGGCTCCTTGCCATCGCCGTTCCCGACGCCAGCGCGGTGGTGCTGTGGGATGTGGCGGATCGGGTGCATCCCCGTCGGCTGGCGACCCTGCCCGGTGGTGGTTCCAATCGGTTGGTCGCGCTCAGCCGGGACGGGCGGACCCTTGCAACTGGTGATTCACCTCCTGCCCCGGTAGTGGTGTGGGATGTGGCGGATCGGGTGCATCCTCATCGGCTGGCGAGCCTGCCGAACCTTGGCCTTCCCGAGCTGGTCGCGTTCAGCCCGGATGGGCGCATCCTGTATGCGGCCACCATCGGCACGGCGAAGGTCCTGTGGAGTGTTATCGACTGGGCTAATAGTGTCTCCCACCCGCTTGATCAGGCATGCATGATCGCTGAGCGAGGGCTCAACCCTACGGAGTGGGCCAACTACCTCCCAGGCATGCCTTACCAGCACACTTGCGCCTCCTGACCAGGAAGTCGGCAAGTGCTGGCGGCCAACGTCGGTGATCGTGACCGTCTCGCCGGCGACCGTGACGTGCTCCTTGCGCAGACGCGCGACCAGAGTGCTCCTGTAGGGCTCGTCGAGCTGCAGCGGGGCTTGAGTGAGCTGGGCAACGCGAAGGGCCCTGTCAGCCGCCGCGCAGCATCATTCGTCCACTGGGGTCCGCCATGCCGTTCGATGACGAGTCGCCGTTGAGCAGGTCCGGATTGCTCTACCGATTAGGGCTGCCAGGAGTGACGTGGACCCCTTTGCCGTTGACGGTTCAGGTCGCTGGGTCTGTAGGACATCGGGGTCGGGGGCGCCAGCAGGGCTCCGCCGCGTTCGCTGATGGGCTGTGTTTGCGCTGATGACGGCTCTTGCTGGCTGTTGGTGTGGTGACGGCTCTGGTAGACCATGCCGAATGGATGGTCGTGGCTGCACGGTCGGACGGGCGGTCCTGGCCGGCGTGGGGAGCGTGCTGGTGGATGTGGAACTGGACGATATGGGGGTCACCGGACCGGGTGGGCTGCTGGAACGACTCGGGGCGCTGACTGACCCCCGGTCGCGGCACGGCAGGCGGCACGCCCTGGCCGGGGTGTTGGCGATCGCGGCTGCGGCGGTGCTGGCCAGAGCCCGCAGCTATCAGGCGATCTCCGAGTTCGCGCGGGAGGTGCCACAGGCCACGCTGGCGCGGCTGGGGATCTGGCAGCGGCCGTACTCGGACTGCTACATCGCGCCGAGCGAGACGACGCTGCGGCGGGTGCTCCAGCAGGTCGACGCCGACGAGCTGGACCGGGTGGCGGTGGGACCCGACGGCCGGCAGGTGCACCTGCTGGCAGCGCTGGCCCACGGTTCGGGGACGGTCGTGGCGCAACGCCGGGTGGAGGCCAAGACCAACGAGATCACCGGGTTCCAGCCGCTGCTGGATCAGGTGGACCTGGCCGCGCGGGTCGTCACCGCCGACGCGCTGCACACGCAGGCCGCCCACGCCCGCTACCTGGTCGCTGATCGCCACGCCGACTACCTGTTCACCGTGAAAGACAACCAGCCTGGCCTGGTCGAGGCGATCGCGCGGCTGCCCCAGGACGCGTTTTCCCCCTCCGCGCACCGAGACTGACCGCGGCCACGGCCGCATCGAGCATCGCACGGTCCGCACTGCCCCGGTGCCTTCAAGCGTCCGGTTCCCGCACGCGGCGCAGGTGCTGGAGCTGCAGCGGCACACCACCGATCTTTCAGGCGACGTCTTGCGCACCGAGGTGGCCTACGGCATCACCAGCCTGGACGCCGCCAGGGCCGGCCCCACCCGCCTGGCCGCGCTGGCCCGGGGCCAGTGGCAGATCGAGAACCGGCTGCACTGGGTCCGTGACGTCACCTTCGGCGAGGACCACAGCCAGATCCGCGCCGGCCACGGTCCGCAAGCGATGGCCTGCTTGCGCAACCTCGCCATCGGCCTGCTGCGCCGTGCCGGGCACGCCAACATCGCCCAGGCGTTGCGCTGGGTCGGCCGAGACGAGACCCGCGCGCTCGTCCTGCTGGGCCTGGAGTCAGTGCCGCAGCAGACTACCTTCACGCTGCACAGATGGGTGTCACAGCCGGTACGTACGCTCCCACCCAGGTCATGATGATGCCTGGCGGGAGTGCAGATGAGCAGCGTCACAAGCCCCCGATCCGGGATCTGGTTCGTCTACCGCAGCTTGTACGAGGGCATGGCAGGCAAGCGGATCCGCCGGCTCCCGGACGCGACCGTGCTCGCGTGGTTCCAGCGCATGTGGGCAGCCACCGCCGGTGTGGTCGACCTCGACACTGACGACAGATGGGCCTGGGCCGAGGAGCGGATCGCCGCCGAGCTCGACGGCGAGGTCTACGGGCTGGGCTCGGTCTTTGTCAGCGCCCGTGAGCGTGGCCTTGCCATGCCGACCAGCTGGCAGCAGCTACGCGATGTGCTCCACCAGGCGTTGTATGTCGAGCACGAGGTCCGCGTCGATGCCCACAGCGTGCGCGCCAGCACCGACGACGACACCATCTATCTCGCCTACTACTTCTTCGACGACACCCTCGCCGGCATCCGTGCCGACCGGGTCGCGTGGGCTGCTCCACCCCACCTGGGAGCTGCCCGACGGTGTCGCATCAGGCGAGCCGTTCGACCCTGCGGCGCCGGTCCGACCGCTACTGCCCGCGACAACAGGTGAGGGTGCCACCTACGTGGTGCTGCCGGTTGACGATGACGTGCTGTGGTACCAGCGGTCGCGGCCGTGGGTGGTCCCCGGAGTCCGGCTGCCCGGGCTTGCCGACTGGTTGCGTACGCTTGTCCCCCAGGTCAGCGAGGTCAACCAGCCAGACCAGATCCTTGACCCGCACCGCTTCGAGGGCTGGCCCGAGGCCTTGCTGCTACTGCGCGCGCTGGTCGCGCCCGGGGAGGAGCGGCTGGGGCCAGCGCTGGAGCGCTGCAACCGCTGGCCAGACTACTTCTCCTGGGGGGACGACTACATCCGCCCGGAGCGGCGGTGGCTGCTGGACGCGCATGAGCTGGCCCATGCGCGTGTGGTGGTCCGGTTGCGGCAAGACGGCCGGCTGTGGTGGCGGGACCGCGGGCGTGACCCGTCGGCGTCCCAGATCCGCGAGTGCGAGCATGTGGCCCAGCTGGCGATGCACATAACCAAGTATCTGGGCTACCGAGCGTGGGCGCTGTTCGACGACCTGTGGGCCGCCGCCCATCCCGATCTGGCCCGCGGCATGCTGCGCGCGGCGAGCAGCTGGGACCCGTTCGCACCGTAACGATCGGCACACAGGCAGCATCGTCTCCAAGCAAGCCCAGCAGGCTCGACAGCAGGGAGGCAGGATCGCATGACCGGGATGGGAACGCTCGAGGTCGCTGGTGAGCCGGTGCGGCTGTACGTGGCCGAGGCGGCCGGCCAGGATGCCCCGGGCGTCGCGCTGTACCACGCGTGGTGGGGCCTGAACGACGACGTCATCGCCTTCGCCCACCGTCTGGCGGCGGCGGGGTTCTACGTGCTGGCGCCGGACCTGTATCGCGGCAAAGTCACCGCGTCGATCGACCAGGCCGACCGCCTGTCGTCATCGATCGACCAGGACGCCGTGAACGCGATCGCCCTGGCGGCGATCGACCGGCTCGCCGAGCGCGCAGGTGCGCCGACCCGGATCGGGACGGTCGGCTTCTCGTTCGGGGCAGCCTGGGCGGTCTGGACCGCAGGCCGCCGCGACCAGGTCGGCGCGTCGGTGGTGTACTACGGCTCGGTCGTCGGCCCGACCCTGGCCGCGGCGCGCTCGGCGGTCGTCGGGCACTTCGCCGAGGAGGATCCGTACGAGACGGCCGAGAACGTCGCGGCGTTCGAGCAGGGGCTCCGGGACGCCGGTCGCCAGGTCACGATCCACCGCTACCCGGGCACCGGCCACTGGTTCGCGGAGCCGTCCCGTGACGCCTACCGACCCCAGGCCGCCGATCTGGCCTTCGACCGGACGGTCGAGTTCCTGCGCCGGGAGCTCACCGCCGGCGGCTGACGCCTTGGGCCAAGCTGTACACCGACGTCGATGCGCTCAGGGCGGCGATCGCGGCGTTCGTGGAGCGCTCCAACTGCCAGTGGCTGATCGAGCGCCACGGGCACCGCACACCGCGGAAGGTCTCCGCCGCCTGGCTGGAGCGCTCGGAGGCGGCGTGGTCGGCTGGACTGCGGTGCCGACCCGCTCGGCAACGGGCCTGTACGGGGTTCCCAGTGGCCTGGTTCTTGACGCCCGCCTCCAAAACGGCCGACTTTCGCCTTCGCCATCGCGATGCGGCCGTCTACGATCGCTCAGATAAGGCAGGTCCGTGTCCAAGGAACCGGGTGCGGTACAGCAGCAGCATCACCCTAACTACGAACACGCCAGGACCCTGGGGGCGCCAGGTGGCGGTGACCCGGCTGGGGTGCAGTAGGCCTGCTGGAGTGGGAATGGCGATGGGGCGGCTCTCCTGGCCGGGCTTGTTACCCTATTTGCTTCGCCGGCCGTGGGTGGTCGAGATCGTCCAGCACGGCCTCCACAGTACGAGCAATCGACCGGGCTTGCCCCGGGCGACTTGGATTATCAGCAGTGCGCGGATGCCGAGCTCGATTGACAACAGGACGCCAAGGACAATATTGAGGATGAAATCTGGCGTCTTGGGTTGGCCGAGGATGCCTTGGACGATCGCAGCTACAAGGGCGGAGCCGATAAACCAGGCCACGGCGAGCAGGTCGATCACGAAGGACTGCAAGGCATGGAAGCGGACGGGCTGTCGGCGGGAAAACCAGAACACCACGGCGCCAATGATCCCGAGCAGGTAGGCAAAGGTGCCCTCCCAGGCCACAGCGAACCGTTCTGGGTCGATCAGCGCCTCGTCGCCGAACGGTGGCTGTGGCTTCCGTCGGGGTGTTGGACCCTGTTGTGGAGTGGGCGCTGGCCTCGCGGGAGGTTGGGTGCGATGGCGCTCACGATAATCGAGGTACGCGAACGTAAGTCCTACTAGCGTCCCGAGCGTGCCCAGCACTGTGGCGATCGCCAAGATCACTTCGGTCACTTGAGCGCAGCCTCCGACTGGAGGGGATCTCCTCTAGAGCTTGGCAGGATCCTATCCAGTGTATTCGAGGGTTTTGAGCTGGTCGGCGCAACGCAACACTGGCCGGAACCCTGACAACGTCACCCAGGTGCGCACGCCGCTGGACTCACTGCCGACCAAGGTCAGGGGATGTCGAGCCGACGCATCTGGTCCTTCAGCCATGCGGAGCCGACCTGAAGTTCGGCGAGGATGTGCCGAAGCGACCAGCCTTGCTCGACCCGCCGCACCCGCAGGTAGTCCTCCACGTCGGCGAACCCCAGGCCGGCCAGGCGATCCTGGCGCTTGGCCGCCCAACAGTCCGTCTGCCGCTGGATCGCCCGGTGGGGCCGGATGGTCGCCCGACGGCAGGCCAAGCCGTGCCGGTCGAGCCGGTCACGCACGGTGCCGGGGTGCACCCGAAGCTCTGTGGCGATGCTCGTGCTTGGCCATCGCCGGGTCACCGCCCGGTCGGCAAGGTATGCCTGCAGCGAGGCGAACCCCAGCTCTGCGGCTCGGTCGGCGAGGTGCCGGTCGGTGCTGCTGCGGCGTCGGCGGGCGGTGGTCATCTGGCGGGGTGTCGGGGTGACGCCTGCGGTGTCCAGCAGGCGGCGAACCACCGTGGTGGTGGTGTGGAGTTCGCTGGCCAGCTGGGCTGGGCTGGCGTGCTGCTCGCACCGCGCTTGGAGATAGCTGCCAAGGTCGGCGAACCCCTGGGCACGAGCATGATCGTGGAGGCGGCGTTGCAGCTGGTCGATGACCGTGAAGCCGCCACTGATGCTGAGCCTGCGGGGCGTTTGTCCTGGTGGGCGCGTTATACATGCGCTTGGCGTGCCGGGTGCCCCACCACTCATAGCGATCCGCGTCGATGAAATGACTGCCCAGAAGTGCGCGCGGACGATACGGGAAGCCCATGCCGCATGGGAAACGCTGGCCAGGCAGCGTTCTGGAGCTGTTCGCATTCCCCATTCAGACCCTCATGGCCGATGGCCGCCGCGACGGATGAGAATCGGGCATGCCCGGCCAAGCTCGGCTTTCCTTGGTGCGAGAGAGCCCGTTATTCAGACTGATGCGGGGACCTTCCCGGC
>Ga0137367_10004158_pt1 | contig 11751 bp, 9 predicted proteins | sample SagtaG_14_FD_104939 | JGI IMG/M metagenome (GOLD analysis project Ga0137367, IMG submission 104939) | Vadose zone soil microbial communities from Sagehorn Ranch, Mendocino, California, USA - Sage1_L_80_16 metaG | ecosystem: Environmental > Terrestrial > Soil > Vadose zone | place: USA... | reverse complement strand
TGTTCGGAATCTACAAGCTTATTAGGTGGTTGATTTATCGTTAGGCCGCGAGCAAATCTCGCATCTCCCAAACGCGACTGGTCAGACCTGCCTCCACTATCCCAATCCGTCTCACTGCTCTAATGTCACCAGAGTCGCTCCCGATCCGCCCTGGTCCGGCGATGCCGGCGCGAACCGCGCCACGTGCGGGTGGTCAGCGAGAAAGTCCGCAACCGCTTTGCGCAACGCGCCGGTGCCGTGGCCGTGAATGATGCGTACTTCGCTAAGCCCGTTCAAGAACGCTTCGTCGAGAAACTTATCCACCAGTTCCACTGCTTCATCGGTTTTCTTGCCGAGCAGATTAATTTCTTTGCTGATTGACCCAAGTGTCCGGTTATCAGAGGAATGCAAATGCAGTTCGGTTGTCGCGGATTGCCGCCTGAGATTCTCGAGCGAAGCTTTGGCCCGTCCCTTTGTGTCCCGCGCATTCTGCGCGCGATCCATGGGCGGGATTCCCATATCAGTCAATAGTTCGAGGTTTGAAAGTTTTTCACGCACGTGAAGCGAGCCGACACGTACTTCGGCTTCGTCGCCTTTGATTCGATCGACAACGCCGATGGAACCGAGAGTAGTAAGGCGAACTCGATCGCCGACATGTAGTTCATCTGCAGGACTGAGACCGCGGACATCTGGTCCGCGACTCGTTTCAGGGGTTAACTCATCAAAGACTTCCGGCGGCTGACCGGTTGCCGTTTGGCCGTCGCTGCTTTCAAAAACCTTTCCGTCCCTGATTACTCGCACGCCTCGAAGTGGCGGGGGCAAGCCCCCTTCCCGACCGTGAGTTGGCGAATCCCGAGAGGTTCCCCCCATCCTGCTAGTTCCCTGACCTGCGTTCCGCACATCTTGTGCTGCCTTCTGTGCTTCGCGCTTTAATTCCGCGGCCCGCTTTTGCGCTTCCCGTTCCACCTTAGCTCGTTCGGCTTGCTCTTCAATCTTCAAAACAATTTCGCGCCCGCGTTTATCGAATTCGCTTAACATCCTGGCCAGAGACTCTTCAAATTCGATCTGGCGTGCTGCTTCTCGCTTTTGAAATTGCTTATCGAGCGAAGCAAACCTCTCTGCGACCGCCACGCGTTCTTCTTCCAGGGCGGATCGCAGACTTTCGGCTTCTTCAGCTTCACGCTTAATTCGGCGAATATATTCCGTCGTCTGCCGCGAAGATTCCCGGACCTGAGTTATTGCGCTGCTTATGACCTCGCTCGGAATGCCGAAGCGTTGCGCGATCTCCAGGCCAGAAGACGAACCGGCAAGACCGACGAGAAGACGATAAGTCGGGCGCAGGGTCTTCTCGTCAAATTCAACGCTGGCGTTCAACACACCGGGTTGATTCGCAGCATACATTTTCAATCCCGAATAATGTGTCGTCGCCAACACGTGCGCGCCCCTCTGTTTGAAATGATCGACGACCGCAACCCCCAGGGCTGAACCTTCCTCGGGGTCCGTACCGGTGCCCACCTCGTCAAGCAAAACCAGCCCGGGAGTTTCGAAGCGGTCAATCATCGAAGCGATATTCGCGACGTGCGAAGTAAACGTAGAAAGGTTCGCGGCCAGCGATTGATGATCGCCGATGTCGGCGAGGATCGATTTGCAGAACGGAACCCGGGCTGCGTGCGCGGGAACCGGCAACCCTGAGAGGGCCATCAAAGAAAGCAATCCCGCAGTCTTCAGCACAACGGTCTTGCCGCCGGCATTTGCCCCTGAGATCACCATCGTTGAATTTTCTTCATCGAGTTTGAAAGAAACCGGTACGACTGAGGCACTGCTCGCGCGAAGATTCTGCTCGAGCAGTGGATGCCGCGCGTCGATCAATTCCAGCGTATCGGCGTTGCTCGCGACCCCGGCCCGGTCCGAATGCCCGCTTGCTTCCCCGACGAGTCGGGGTTTTGCGCCACCGATCTGCGGAACTACACAAGAAAACTTTTCTGCAAATATCGCTTTTGCGTTAATGAAATCGAGTTCGGCGATGGCACTTGCAGCCAGCTCGAGTCCGGGGAGTTGCTGACGAAGCCGCTCGGACAGCTCAAACAAAACGTTCGCAATCTCGCGCTCCTCGTCTTCGCGGAGATTTTGCAATTCGTTATTTGCGTCGATCGATTCGAGCGGTTCGATGAAAATTGTTGCCCCGGATGAAGAGATGCCGTGCGCCACACCTTTAATGGCCCCACGATGATCAGCGCGCACCGGAATTACAAAGCGGTCGTTGCGCACCGTGACCAGTTCGTCCTGAATTGCGTCTGCGCTGCGGCGCATCAGGCCTTCCAAAGAACGAGTTATGTTTGCGCGCAGCCGCGTCAACTCGCGACGAATGCGGGCGAGTTCGGGACTCGCGCGATCGTCGAGCTCGCCATTGGGCAGAATCTTTCTGGCAATGAACGTTTTTAGATCATTTAGTTCGCGTGGCAGCGCGGCAACAATCGCGAATAAGCTGGGACACGCATCGCCTTCCGCCTGAATCGCAGCCCGCACATCCAGCGCGCGTTCACATATTCTTGCGAGGTCGAGCAGAGCCAGCGCCTCGAGTGCCGCTCCTTCTATTCTTAGTCGCGATAGCGGTTCGGTTGGATCAGTCACACTTTCGAACGAGAATCGCACTCCACGCTTACGCAACTCAATGCATTCTCCAGTTGCATCAAGCTCGCGTTGCAGCGCAGGAAAATCATCAACCGGCGACACGGCATCGACCCGCGCGCGACCCATATCGGTTTGCGCGTTGCGGCTCACGAGGGCGCGCAATGAATTAAATTCCAGAATGGCGAAGGCCTGATCGTGCATCGATAAACTGAATCTTACCGTGTTACCGGTGAGTGTCAGAAGCTGACCGTCAGGGAGATCATTAGGCGAGACTGGCCCTTGCTGACGCCCGGGCTTCTGACCCGTTGTTTTGCTCGACTTTGAGTTTTGACATATATTCGTGCGTTCTCATAACCGACTAAGGCCGAAAGAGGCAGATTTCCAAATGCAAACTGTACCTATCACGGTCGCGCACGGCGACGGCATTGGGCCGGAGATCATGGACGCGACTCTTCATATCCTGAAAGCAGCGGGCGCCGCGCTGGACATCGAAACCATCGACATTGGCGAAAAGGTTTTTCTCAGGGGATTCACCTCCGGTATCGAGCCGTCCTCGTGGGATTCGCTCCGGCGGACAAAAGTTTTCCTGAAGGCCCCGATTACCACTCCACAGGGCGGAGGTTTCAAAAGCCTCAACGTAACGGTGCGCAAGATGCTCGGCCTCTATGCAAATGTTCGTCCCTGCGTTTCTTATCATCCGTTCGTTGAAACGAAACATCCGAACATGGATGTCGTTATCGTTCGTGAAAACGAAGAAGATCTATACGCCGGCATTGAGCACCGGCAAACCGAGCAGGTTACTCAGTGCCTGAAGCTGATTTCGCGACCCGGGTCAGAAAAAATCATCCGTTACGCCTTCGAATACGCGCGTCGTCACAATCGCAAAAAAGTCACCTGCTTTACCAAAGACAACATCATGAAACTGACTGACGGCCTGTTTCATAAGATCTTCAATGAAATCGCGGCAGAATATTCGGACATTGAAAATGAACATTGGATCGTCGATATCGGCGCGGCCAAACTCGCCGATACGCCGGAAGCTTTTGACGTCCTGGTGATGCCCAATCTGTATGGCGATGTTTTGTCCGACGTCGCGGCGCAAATTGCCGGTTCAGTGGGTTTAGCCGGCTCAGCAAATATTGGTGAAAACATCGCCATGTTCGAAGCAATTCACGGTTCGGCGCCGCGGCGCGCGGGGCAAAATCTGGCAAATCCATCCGGCCTGTTGCTCGGAGCTGTATTGATGCTCGTGCATATCGGCCAAACTGAGGTCGCGGAAAAAGTTCACAACGCGTGGCTGCGCACGATCGAAGACGGCATTCACACTTACGATGTATATAACGAAGCTACAAGCAAGCAGAAGGTGGGAACGAAAGAGTTTGCTGAAGCAGTCGGCGAACGCGTCGGGCAGAAGCCAAACACACTAAAGGCGGTTAGTTACGAGCACGGCGGCGCGGCAGCGTCGGGTGGCGGAACGACGCGCCAGGAACGAGCGAGGTCGAAGAAAGATCTGATGGGCGTCGATGTCTTCGTCGACTGGCACGAAGGATCGGCGGACGATTTGGGCGCGGCGCTCAACGGGGTGGCCGGCGACGATCTAAAGCTCGAGTTGATCAGCAATCGCGGCGTGAAGGTCTGGCCGGGAGGCAGCCCCGAAACATTCTGCTCCGATCACTGGCGCTGTCGTTACTTATCTTCAACCGACGGAGCCAGGATCACTCACGAGCAAATAGTTGGTTTGCTGAGTCGCGTCGCAAACGCCGGCTTTGACTTCATTAAGACTGAGAACCTGTGCGACTTTGACGGCGAGCGGGGTTACTCACTTGATCAAGGCGCATGAAGAGCAAGGATGAGGGATGAAGGATGAATCTTAAAAAATCAGCAGTAAACAAGAAGGCTGGTGCCAAAGTAAAACGATCAATTTCGAACACGCCTTCATCCTTCATCCTTCATCCTTCATCCTTAGTTGCCGTCGTCATGGGTAGCAAATCCGATTGGGACACCATGCGCTCGGCTTCCGATACACTTGAAGAGTTTGGCGTCGCGCACGAAAGTCATGTAATGTCGGCGCACCGTACGCCCAAACTGGCCTCGGATTTCGCCGCCAATGCCGAATCTCGCGGGATTGAAGTGATCATCGCGGCCGCCGGAGGCGCCGCGCATCTTGCCGGCGTACTCGCCGCGCACACGACGCTTCCGGTCCTCGGTGTGCCAATGAAAAGTGAAGCCCTGAACGGTCTTGATTCGTTGCTGTCAACTGTCCAGATGCCTGCAGGAATTCCCGTCGGCACGCTCGCCATCGGCAAAGCCGGCGCGACGAATGCTGCATTGTTTGCGGTCGCGATTCTGGCGAACAGCCGGCCCGAGCTGCGCAAGAAACTTCGTCAGTTTCGCCGCCAACAGGAGGCCAAAGTACGCGCGGCGAAACTCGATTGATAAAAAGATTGCACCTGAAAATAAATGTATTTCTGTCCGTGAGATATGAAAGCCCACCGAACCAGCCGCCCTTTGCAGCCATGGTCTTGAATTGTCACTTGCTTTAGCGCACAATCGCCTCGTTTGGGTTCATGAATCCTTGTGTCCGCCGGCAATCACGCCGTTCCCACCGGACCTACTCGCTTCTACCTTTGATTCGTAATGATTGGTCAGACGTTTTCTCATTATCGGATTCTCGAGAAGCTCGGCGAGGGCGGCATGGGCATTGTCTATGCAGCCGTTGATACGCGTTTGGGACGGCGGGTGGCGATAAAATTTCTGACCGTCACTTCTGATCAGCACTACCGCGCCCGCTTTCTAAGGGAAGCGCGATCAGTTTCACTTCTAAGTCATCCCAACATTGCGACCATCTTTGATTATGGCGAGACAAACGAGGGCCAACCTTACATCGTAATGGAGCTGGTGCGCGGCAAAACTCTGGGCGCACTGCTCCTGGGGAATTCAGTTGGGTTGAGACGAGCAGTTGAGATTGCCGAATCAGTCGCTGAGGCACTCGGAGAAGCGCATACGCATGGAATCGTCCATCGAGATATCAAGCCGGCTAACATCGTGATCACGGAACGCGGGCGCGTGAAGGTCCTGGATTTTGGACTGGCAAAGCAACTCTTCGAAGAACAGTTCTACGCCGCAGATCAGGACGCGAAAACACTCTTTGCCACACGCACGCGCAGTGAAGTAGTCGTCGGCACCCCGCTATATCTTTCACCTGAGCAAGCTACGGGCGGCAAGGTTGACGGCCGGAGCGATCTGTTTGCTCTCGGGTCGATGTTGTACGAATGCGTTGCTGGTCGCTCGGCGTTTACAGGATCAAGCGTCATCGAGATCGGCGCGCAGGTGCTGCATGTTGATCCACCGGTACCCTCGTCGATTAATCCAAACGTCCCGGCGGAATTGGATCGGATTGTGATGAAAGCGCTCGCCAAGAAAGCGGACGCTCGCTATCAAACGGCGGAGGAACTTGCTGCCGATCTCAACGCCATAAAAGCTTCACTTCCGGAGACCGACAGCGGTTTAAACAGGGTTGCCGGTCCGGCGCGTGAGACGCATCAGTCCGCGTTCCTAACCACTTTCAACGAAACTTTCAGGCGCCCACGCCTTTCCGTCGGATTCTTTGCGGTAGCTTTGATCATCGTGGCGGCAGTCATCGGACTGCTGGTCCGCTACTGGCGTCCTTCACCTTACAAAGCTTCGGCCGCCGCGCAAACCTGGTATGAAAAAGGAACGAATGCGTTGCAAAACGGCGCGTACTATCAGGCCAGCAAAGCCTTTCAGGAAGCCATAAAGTCTGACGAGAAGTACGCGCTGGCCCACGCGCGTCTGGCTGAAAGCTGGGTGGAACTTGATTATGCGGATCGCGCCAGAACAGAGTTGTTGAAGGCAACACAGCTCGCTGGAGATCGCAGGACCCTGTCGTCCCGTGATTCGCTTTACTTTGAAGCGATTAGCGCCGTGGCTACGCCTGACTTTCCCCGCGCAATCGAGCTCTACAAACAGATCGTATCGCAGGATGCTTCACCTGCTGCTTACCTTGATCTGGCTCGCGCCTATGAGCGCAACGATCTTACTGACGAAGCGGTCCAGAGTTGTCTGGAGGCGACCAAACGCGATCCTGATTACGCTTCGGCGTTTCTGCGCCTCGGAATTCTCTATCAGCGCAAACAGGATACAAAAAGCGCCAGGGCTTCATATGAAAAAGCCGACGCATTGTTTCAGGCCCAGGGAAATATTGAAGGACGCACCGAACTCCTCTTAAGGCGAGGCAGCTTAATGCGCGAGCTCGGTAAGTTTGCTGAGGCGAAGATACTCTTGCAACAGGCCATGGATCTGGCGGCCGCAAATAACAGCGAGCTGCCAAGGATTAACTCCCTAATCGAGATGGGCCGCGTTGCTTACGCCGGAGGCGATACCGCCCAGGCTGAAAGATATCAGCAACAGGCAATAGATTTTGCCGAACAGCATGGATTGGAAACGCCGATGGTGCGCAGTTTGATCTACCTGGGTAATACCTTTCTGGCACGGGGTGATTACGCATTGGCCGACCGAAACTTCAATCTCGCGCTCGGCGTGGCGCAGCGAAACAGGTCTCCTTATCTCGAAGCTCTCAGCGTGGCCAATATCGGAACTCTGCGGTTTTATCAGTTGCGCACCGACGAGAGTCTTCAGCTCGCACAGCAAGCACTTAACTTTTTCCAGTCAGGAGGTTATCGGGCGCAGGTCATCTTCGCGATGATCACGGTTGCGCGCGCAAAGCGCCGCAAAGGAGATTTTGATGGCGCTCTGCAAACACTCGAACAAAGACTGAAACTGGCGCAGGAGGCAGACGATCAGAGACAAGTCGCATTTTCTTTTGGCGAGATCGCAGCCACCTTGTTTGAACGCGAGAATTTCCCGGAGGCGGCAGCTCAATATCAAAAGGCTTCGGCCGCATTTCAAGGATTGGGCGACCGGCTCGACCTCGCCTATAGCTTGATGAACCGCGGCAATGCACTCTGGAGATTGGGTCAATACTCTGAGGCCGTCGAATCGTTGCGGCAGGCAGCTGACTTAGCGGACCGGCCAGAGGGCAGATACGAACCCGTATTGAATGAGATCGAACTGATCAAAGCTGAGATAGCGCTTAGCCAGCGCGAATTTCCTGAGGCAAAGATCAAAAGTGAAACGGCATTGAAAGCAGGTGCTTCTTCCGGAGTGATTTCGATCGAGGCGAAGCGTACGCTGGGGCTTACGAACATCTTTCAGGGATCGCATAGCGACGGCGAGCGACTCTGCAACGAAGCATTCGAAGCCGCGAAGAAAGTCGGCGATGTAGGGTTAATTTCGCGAGCACAGCTCGCGCTGGCGTTGGCCCAGCTTGGCAATGGAAACGCCCGCAGCGCGTTGGCGACCGTGACTGAAGCACAGCAGCGACTTGCATTAACCGGACAAAAAGAATCAGAATGGCGCGCCTGGGCGATCGCAGCACAGACCAGTCGTGCGTTACATGACGAAGCTGGTGAGCGACAGCGGCTTAAATCGGCGAATGATCTGCTGTCCGAACTTCAACAGAGTTTAGGGAGTGAAACCTTCGCGCACTACATTCGGCGACCCGACATTCAAGCTTTAGTACAAGAGTCCGGCGTCTCTGTTGCCGCCGAGACTACAACCTCAACCACTCACTAAGGAGGAAAATCTGATGACCTTGGAATCAATTAATTCTTACGAGGATCCCCATGTCAACATAGCGATATTCGCTAAAGGCGATCCACCGCCCAACGGCACCGACTCGGGCGGCACCGCAACCGAAGAGGGGGATCCGCCACCCAACGGCACAACTACTACCAGCGAGCCAAGCACCGGCGATCCACCGCCAAATGGCGCTGCCTAGATTGGTTGCCATCCCATCCTTAAAAGACGCGAGCGCGGAGATCCTAAGCTGGATCTGCCGCGCTCTTTTTTACGCGATTTGGCCAGCGCGAAGGATTTTATGAGGCATCACGAGCGAGTAATGCCGCGCCAATCGCCACGCCGTCGGCGCCTAATTCAGCCGCGACGATCCTGGTAGCTTCGAAGCAGGGCTGAAACGAACGTCGTTGCGCTTCTTCAATAATCGGCTTGAGGATCAGGTCGCCCGCCTCCATTACACCACCGCCCAGTACAATGCGCTCAATGCTGAGTAAGTTGATGATGCTGGCTACCGCGGTGCCGATGAATTTCCCCGTACGCTCGATCATCATGGCCGCAAAATCGTCGCCATTGGTTGCTTCTCGAGCGACATCGCCGGCACTAAATCCGTTTTCGGCCATAGAAAGTCGCGATAGCGAGGAAGTTGAGTCGCGATCCAGCCGCTCGCGGGCGCGACGAACTATATTCGGCGCGGCGGCGACTGTCTCGAGGCAGCCCCTGTTACCGCAGACGCATTCTTTGCCTTCAGTATCGATCGTTATGTGGCCGAACTCGCCGGCACAACCAGAGGCGCCAACCCAGAGTTTGCCACCGAGGATGATAGCGCCGCCGATCGAATCCCCGATGCCAATGTAGAAAAGATCGTTTGCGTCGCGGCCGGCGCCGGCCTTGTATTCACCATAAGCTGCCGCGTTGGCATCGTTCTCGAGCTCAAAACGCAAACCTGTCGCGTTCATCAAGTCGAGATGAATATTGCCGTGGGCCGCCGTTGGGAGACCAGTCGAAATCAGCACTCGATCGGTCTCGCGATTAACCAGGCCCGGAATTCCCACTCCTACTGACTTGAGAGGCTTGATTTTACGTAGCGCGGTAACGAAATTTGCGATCGGCTGCACCAGATCCTCGCCTTCGCGTGACTGAGTGCGTCGCTCAACCACGTCGCCGCCGGCGGATATGACGACCGCGCGCATTGTCTGCCCGCAAACATCGATTCCGGCAAAATAGGATTCTCCTTGATCCGAATTGGACATGCGTTGAAGCCTTCCGAATGAACTCCAATGAGTTGTGGCAGGTGATCGCGGCGATTGTAATAAAGGGGGCAGAAGCTGTCAAACTTAGCTTCCTGCGTGTAAAATGGCCGCGAATCAGCGATGACAGTACAAAGTTACGCAAAGGACGAAGCGCTCCTGGTTCACAGAATCCTGTTGCCAACTGATTTTAGCGCCTGCGCCAACTATGCGCTGCCCTGTGCCGCAAAGATCGCGCGCGCTACCGGGGCTGCCGTCATTTGCCTGCATGTAATTGAACCCGTCGTCCCGGCGGTTGGCTATACGGGCCTGACCGAACCTCTGCCACTGGCAGATATTAGTGATCAACTTGAAGACTCGGCCGAAAAAGAACTTCCCCGACTGGCAGAGTGCGAGGAGTTGGCGGGCCTTAACGTTGAAGAATTGATCGTCCATGGCGATGCGGCGGCGGAAATTGTGCGCATTGCCACCGAACGCAAAGTGGATCTGATCGTAATCTCATCTCATGGCCGCACGGGCCTGGGCCGCATCCTGTTTGGTTCTACCGCCGAAGCGGTCGTGCGCCACTCGCTCTGTCCGGTACTCGTTGTTAAGCCCCAACAAGAAGGTGCGGTAAGCAGTTAGCAGTAAGCAGTGAGCAGTAAAAGCCAGGCCATGATTCGCGCGCTCCAACTGCAAAAGACCCAAACCTCAAATGTTTGCTGCTCGCTGCTTACTGTTCACTGCTTACTAACATGAACACCCTGCAGGTTCTGTCCCAACTGATCGGCCAGTACGGTTTGTATGCCGTTTTCTTTCTGGTGATGATCGAAGGAGATATCACTCTGCTGCTCGCGGGGGTGTTGGCGCACAGCGGGTTCTTTGGTGAGCACAGTTTCCTGCAGGTGCTTCTGTTCGGGACACTCGCCGGAGTGGTTAGTGACCATATAGCTTATGGCGCCGGCCGTGGCTTTAGTAAGACTGTGCGGGGCTTTGGTTTCTATCGCGCCGCGAAACCGAGGATCGAAAAATTGACCGAACGTTTTGGTTCTGTCTCAATCTTTCTTTCAAAATACATTTACGGCTTGCGCTGGGCAACTTGTATCTTTCACGGGGTCAGCCGCGCCCGTTATCTGCGCTTTCTACTACTGGCGATCGCGAGTTGCTTTCTTTGGGTGTTGATACTGAGCGGCGCCGGCTACTTTTTCAGCAGTGCCGTGATGGGTCTAATCGGAGACTTTCGCCATCTCGGCAAAATATTGCTGATGATTGTACTGTTTGGCATCGTGGGATTTTATTTGATCGAACGCTTCTGGGTTTCGAAGAAAGTTGAAGAAGGTGTATCAGGGCGGCTTCAGGAACTCGAGCAGTCCGCCATCGAAGGGATCAAGGACCTGGGGCACGAAATCCATGAGAAGATTCAATTGAAGTCGCATTCCGACCGGGATGACTCAAAGCCGTGAACTAAATTGAAATTGCCGGTTGCCTGGTCCGAAACATCAATCAGTCAAGACTTGAAACCAAACTATGATCATCGAGTCATCCGCCCCGACCAGAGTTGATCTGGCCGGCGGCACCATCGACATCTGGCCGATATATCTCTTTCACCCTAATGCCACGACCGTGAATTTTGCGCTGTCGTTGCGCGCGCAGGTGCGGATCGAACCGCGGGACGATAAACGAATCATTCTCGAATCGCGAGATCGCGGCGCCAGCGTGGAGACGACCGTTGATCGCATCGACGAATTGGCTGGCGACGAAAAGCTCGAGTTGGTTTCGAAGATGGTGCATTTCTTTCGGCCAGGCACGGGGTTCCATCTTGTGACTAACAGCGAAGCGCCGGCGGGGGCGGGAATTTCCGGCTCGTCGGCTCTGGCGATTGCATTGATTGGAGGCTTGAATCGGCTGGTGGGAAATCGCTATGACTCGCGGAAATTCATTACGATCGCCGCAAATATCGAGACTGCCGTGATCAAAGTGCCTGCCGGCTTTCAGGATTACTATCCAGCTTTCCATGGCTCAGTTTCCTGTATTCACTTTCGGCCGGACGGTATCGAACGCGAACATCTGGAAATCGACAAAGCCGAACTGGCGCGCCGGTTTGTGATCTGTTACACGGGCGAACCGCGACTATCGGGAATCAACAATTGGGAGATTTTCAAGCGGCACATAGATGGTGATGCTGACCTTTTCGCTATGTTCGATCACATCCGGGATTCAGCCCTCCACATGCGTGATGCTTTGCTGGCGAATGATT
>Ga0137367_10004156_pt1 | contig 11754 bp, 10 predicted proteins | sample SagtaG_14_FD_104939 | JGI IMG/M metagenome (GOLD analysis project Ga0137367, IMG submission 104939) | Vadose zone soil microbial communities from Sagehorn Ranch, Mendocino, California, USA - Sage1_L_80_16 metaG | ecosystem: Environmental > Terrestrial > Soil > Vadose zone | place: USA... | reverse complement strand
TGTGCTCGGACGACGGCTGGCGCGCGCCGGACCGCTCGAAGTCGGGACGCTTTCCTTTCCGGCGCTGTGGGTCCAGATCTCCGATGAGATTCCGGAGGGCGCCGATGCCGAGGCGGGCGGCGTATTCTTCCGGGAGGCCGTCGTCGAGATGGATGCGGGAGAGGCGCGCTTCCGGTTTCACGATCCCGCGCGCTGGACGGCGCCGCCCGGCTACTTCCGCGGGCTCCTCGACGACGATGGAGATCGCCCGGTGGCGATCCTGCGTCAGGGCTCAGACACTCTGCGGCTGCGCGCTGGGACCGGCTCGGCCTCGGGACTGCTCCTGGCTCCCGATTCCGCGCGCCGGATGGCGCTTTCCACTCCCGGATCCGTGGCCGGAGAACTGCGCTGGGGCACGGCTCCTTTCCCCCCGGCGCCCGTCGCCGTCGAATCGGCAGCCTTCGATTCCGAGTGGGGTGACGACGGCGGCCTCGGCTTCGATGTTCTTCTCCGTTTCCACGTCTTCTGGGACATGCCCCATCGCTGGGCGTATCTGCGGCCGCTCGACGCGGCCGCTGTTAGTCCTTAGTCCGTAGTCCTTGGTCCGCAGTTCGCGTCCCCGGTTTCCCGACCAGGGACCAAGGACTGATCCTTACCGTCCGATATCGATGGCCTGGCTGCCGCCGAGCGGAATTGTCGCGTCGCAGCGGGCGCAGAGGACTTCGGGCCGGAGCGCCAGGAATCCGGCCTCCAGAGACATCACGGCGGCGCAGCAAGGACATTCCACTTCCACGGTTCCGGACTGCGGCGACTGGGTCTTGTCCGGCGCGCCGCGGCGCGCCATCCCGTCACGGGAAGAAGGGTGAAAACGTACGACATTCTCTTCGCTCACCGCTGTTCCTCCTCTTGAAATGAGGACAAAGGATGCGGATCGGACGGTGAAGGCGGAGCCAGCGAGAGGCGAGCGCTCGATCGGCTCGCCCTCTGAAGGACCAGGCCCGCGAGGCCCACGATGAACAAGAGCCCGCCGGTCAAGAGCAGGCTCGCGGCCGCCGCGCGCACGGGCCTCGGACCATCGCCGATTCCCGGGCGGCCGAAGACGACGCCCCCCAGGAAAATGCAAATCACCGACACGAGGAGGAGACTCCTCGCTCGTCCCTGGGGAGCGGAGGGTTGGGACCAGACGAGCCTCATCAGGACGACTCTCGGGACGGTCGAACCCGGCAGTCGGAAGTCCGGGCCAGCCTGGCGTTCGGAGTCAAGTCGCGCACACCGACCTCCGAAGCGTTCGCGGAGCGCGACATCTTCGCGTCCGCCTCTCCTGTCAGCGGAGGAATTGTATTCGACTCGGCCCGGAGAGGCAACGAGTTAATTTCAGATTGACGATTGATCAAGGCTTGCTCGGTTTCTTCAATCGACAATCGACAATCGGTTTATCCTCGAAGAATGACTCCTTCGACGATGTTCTCGGCCGCTCTGCTCCTGCTCCCGGCGCTCGCCGGGGGATTCGAGGGACCGGAAGGTCCCCCGCCGACTTCCAACCCTCGAGGATTCTCCGGCAAGAACGCCGACACGGAAAGGAAGTGGGAGCAACGCTACCGCTCGCTGCCACAGGCTTCCGTCATCCAAGAGTCGAATCGGATTCTCTCGGCCGAGCCCCACCACGTCGGCTCGCCTTATGATGAGAAGAACGCCCGGTGGATCCTCTCGAAGTTCCGGGAATTCGGGCTCGACGCCTCGATCGAGACCTTCTATCCCCTCTTCTCGACGCCGAAGGAACGCGTCCTCGAGATGGTCGAGCCGGCTTTCTTTCGCGCGGCGCTCGCGGAGACGCCGGTCGAGGGCGACCCAACCTCCTCCCAGACCGCCGCGCAGCTCTCCACTTACAACGTCTATTCGATCGACGGCGACGTGACGGCTCCGCTCGTCTACGTCAACTACGGAGTCCCCGCCGACTACGAGAAGCTCGCCCGCCTCGGAGTGGATGTGCGCGGCAAGATGGTCATCGCGAGGTACGGGGCGAGCTGGCGCGGCATCAAGCCGAAGGTGGCGACCGAGCACGGAGCCGTCGGGTGCCTGATCTATTCCGATCCGCGCGACGACGGCTACTTCGAGGGGGACGTCTACCCGGCGGGGCCGTACCGGCCGCCGCAGGGCGTGCAGCGCGGGAGCGTCTCGGACGGGCCGCTCTATGCGGGCGATCCGCTGACCCCGGGCGTCGGCGCGACGAATCCGAACGCCCGCTTCGACCTGAGAGACGCGAAGACTCTGACGAAGATTCCGGTCCTGCCGATCTCCTACGGAGACGCGCGGCCGCTGCTTGCGGCGCTCGCGGGACCCGTCGCTCCGCGGGAATGGCGCGGCGCTCTGCCCATCACATACCACGTCGGCCCCGGTCCGGCGAAGGTCCATCTCAAGGTCTCCTTCGACTGGAAGATCACACCGGTGCGCGACGTCATCGCGAGGATCCCGGGATCACAGTACCCCGACGAATGGGTGATCCGTGGCAACCACCACGACGCCTGGGTCAACGGATCGAGCGACCCGGTCAGCGGCCTGTCCGCGCTCCTCGAGGAGGCGCGTGCCTTCGGGACTCTCATGAAGGAAGGCTGGAGACCTCGCCGTACGATCCTGCTCTGCGCCTGGGACGGAGAGGAGCCAGGACTCCTGGGCTCGACCGAGTGGGCCGAGACGCATGCCGAGGAGCTGCGAAACAAGGCGGTCGTCTACATCAACAGCGATTCGAGTGGGCGCGGGTTTTTCAATGCGAGCGGATCGCATTCTCTCGAGACCCTCGTCAATGAGGCCGCCGCCGAGGTCGCAGACCCGGAGAAGAAGATTCCGATCCTCCGCCGGCTGCGCCTCCGGCGGATTGAGGAGGCCCGCAACGCGGAAGACCGGCGTGATGCCCGCGAGCGTGGGAATCTGCGCATCGGCGCGCTGGGATCGGGGTCGGACTACACCACGTTCGTCGATCACCTGGGGATCGCGTCTCTCAACCTCGGCTTCGGAGGCGAGGGAGGCGGAGGCGTCTACCACTCGATCTACGATGATTTCGCCTGGTACACGCGTTTCTCCGACACGGACTTTTCTTACGGACGCGCCCTTGCCCAGACGGCCGGGACGATCCTGATGCGACTGGCCGACGCGGATCTCCTGCCGTTCGACTTCACCGGGCTTTCCGATGCTGTCGCCCGTTATGTCCAGGAGATAAGGGATCTGGCGAAAGATCGGAGGGAATCCGTGGAGGAGCAGAACCGCCAGATCGACGAGAGAGTTCCGGAGGCCGTCGCCGACCCGAGGCAGTCCTTCGTGCCCCCCCGGAAGGAGCCGCCCGTTCCCGACTTCGACCTATCGCCGCTCGAGAAGGCGTCGGCGTCTCTCACGGCCGCCGCGAAGCAGTACGAGTCGCGGTTCGTTTCGGCTCGCGAATCTGACGGCGCGCGGATCGCCCGCATCAATGCGCTCCTGCGCTCCGCAGAGCGAGCGCTCACCCGTGAGGAAGGACTCCCGCGGCGGCCCTGGTTCAAGCATTACGTCTACGCGCCCGGCTTCTACACCGGCTACGACGTCAAGACTCTCCCAGCCGTGCGCGAGGCCATCGAAGAAAAACAGTACCTCGAGGTCGAGGGGAGCGTCCGGAAGACCGCCGAGGCCATCGAGAGTTGCGCCGCCCGTGTGCGCGAGGCGGCCGGCGCACTCCGCGCCCGGTAATCAGGATTCCAGATTCCGATTCCAGATTCCAGGTTCCAGGTTCCAGGGAGAACGAAGGCCGGGACACTCCTTGGAACTTGGAACCTGGAACCTGGAACCCGCCCGAGCATCAGCGCATGCGCGCGTAGAAGTCGTTGGACTCGAACTTGCCGTGCGCGACGGCCACAGTGCCGTCGCAGCGCGCGGTGACTTCCCCTTGTTCGTCGAAGACCTCGGCTGCCGCGAAGGTCAGGTTCGTCCCCGCGCGCAGAAGGCGCGCCTCGACGGCGATTCGGTCGCCGCGCGTCGGACGGAGGAAGGTCATCGTGAGCGAGACCGTCGCGGAGCGCGAATCCGGACGCGAAAGCCAGCCGACCGTCCCGATGACCAGGTCGAAGAGGCCCGCCAGGACCGGGCCGTTCACGGCGTCGGTCCCCATACCGCCGCGGTGGTACGGCATCACCGGGTCGATGACCGCACGCACGCGATCGACCCGGTCGAATTCGAGCCGCGCGCCGAGCTGCCGCATCGGCGGGGAGTCGTTCCAGGCCTTCGCCAGCGCCTGGAGCGATTCGAGTGTCGCGTAGGCCTCGGAAAAAGGCTTGGGCTCCTTGCTCACGCGAGGGAGCCTACCAAAGCTGCGCGAAGGCTACTTCTTCAGCGTGCCCTTGAAGGTGTAGTGCATGTCGGCCTGGCCATTCTTCGTCCAGACCGCCGTGCCCTCGACCGAGTCCCCCTTGACGGTCCCCTTCCACTTCATGGTGCCTTCTTTGGGACTCATCGCCACCGCTTCGAAAGTCGTCGCGATGTCGCTGACCGCGGCCGTGTAAGCCGTCTCGGTGAAGCCGTAGGCGTCGCACGCCGTCGATCGGAACTTGCCATCCTTGAACACGAACGTGTCCTGGTCCCCCTTCGGCTTCCCCTTCTTCGTCATCTCCCCCGCGAAGGTCTTGCCGTCGAGAGGTCCGCTCGCCGCTCCCGCCACGTTAGCGGCCCAGATCGCCAGAAGAGCCGCCGCAACGCAGGTTCCGACCCTGAACGATATTCTCCTCATCGTTTCCCTCCTTTTGCGGCGGGCATTCTACTTCGCGTGACTGTGAATCCTCGTCCGCCCGGGGGGCCACGGAACACTACGGCGGGAGCCCGACGCGGCGCATCAGATCCGCAAAACGCGGATCCGAGCGCAAACCGTCGAGCGCCCACTCGACCTTGAGCTGACAGAGCGCTCCTTCACGATTCTGGTAGGACTTCTCCAGCAATTCGAAGGCCTGGTCATTTTCCCGAAGGCCGGCGTAGACCAGGGCCAACCAGTAGGAAGGCAGATAACGGTCTCGGGAGGCCTTCTTCAACTGGTCGAGAACCCTCCGCGCTTCGGTCGTTTTCCCGGCGGTGGCGTACGCATACCCCACCCAGGCGAGCTGGACCGGATTGTTGCCGGAGAGATCCGTCGCTTTCTGGAATTCGGTGATGGCCTCCTCATGCATACTCTTCTGCTCATACGCGCGCCCGAGCACCCAATGGGTAACGGGAAAGGCCGGATCCATCTCCAGGGTCTTGCGGGCCTGCTCCATCGCCCGATCGGGACGGCGGGCGAAATCGTAAACCCAGGACAGATTGGAGCCGATGATGAGCGAGAGAGGATCGAGCTCGTGCGCTCGCTGCATTTCCCGGATCCCCTCCTCCAACCGGCCCATTTCGGCGAGGCCGAGGGCATACCATTGATGGGCGGTCGCGTAGTTCGGTTTGAGCTCGATTGCCCGCCGGAATTCTCTCTCGGAGGACGGCCGGTCCCAGTCGAAGATCCTCGCGGCTTGCGCCAGAGACGTGTGGGCCTCGGCCAGCGTGTCGTCGATCTCCACGGCTCTCTGCGCCGCTGCCTTCGCCTTCGGGAAAGCCTCTCTCGGAGGGAGCACCCCGTATCCGGAAAACCCGAGCATGTTGTAGGAGTCGGACAGCCCCACATACGCCAGCGCGTAAGCGGGGTCCATGGCGACCGCCTGTTGAAAGTATCCGACGGACCTCATGAGCGCCTCCGCCGTTCTCTTGTTCCAGAAGAAGCGCCCCTTCAGATAGAGCTGGTAGGCCTCCGTGTTCTCCGTGTAGCGTTTGGCGAGCCGGCCTCGCTCCTTCCCGCTCAACCGAAGCCTCAAGGCCTCCGAGATCTCGCGCGCGATCGCTGCCTGAACCGCGAAGACGTCGGAGAACTTCCTCTGGTAGCGATCCCCCCAGATGTGGCGGTTATCGCGCGCGTCCACCAGCTCGGCTCCGATCGTTAAGCCATCTCCCCGCTGCAGCACGCAACCCGTCAGCACCGCCCGCACCTTCAGCTCCTGCCCCACTTTCTCTGGCTCCACGGGCCGGTTCTTGTAACGGAAAACCGAGGCGTGCGAGATCACCCGCACACCCGGCATCTGCGAGAGGCTGTCAATCAGGCTGTCCGTGATCCCATCGCTCAAGTACTCAGTATCCGGGTTGCCGCCGGCGTTGGCGAACGGGAGCACGGCCAGCGAATCGATCGCTCGACCCGACAGCCGCCCGCGCCCCCAGAGGAGGAGCAGCAGTGCGAGCGCGACCAGCGCCATGGCGGCGAGCCAGGCGGTCCTCAGACGGGCCGGTCTTCCAGCCGGCGCTCCGACCTGGACCGCCGGCCCCGAGACCTGCTCCCCGGCACGGGCCAGGTCCCGCGCGAGGTCTCGGGTCGAGCCGTAGCGTTCCTCCGGATCCTTCGACAGGCAGCGGTCGACGATCCAGCGCAGAGGTTCGGGCACGCCGGGAGCAACGGAGCCGAGCGAAGGCGGCTCCTCCCGCACGATTGCCGCCAGGGTCTCGACGGCCGTGCCCCGCTGGAAGGCGCGTCTGCCCGAGACCGTCTCGTAGAGGACCGCACCGAAGGAGAACTGGTCGGAGCGGAAGTCCACGAGCTTGCCGCTCGCCTGCTCCGGCGACATGTATCCCACGGTCCCCAGAACCACGCCAGGCTCCGTACCCATCACCGTCGAGACCGCGCTCTGATTGAGTCTTGCCATGGGATGCTCTGACGCGGCCGCCTGCTCCCTTCCGGCCGCGTCGAGCGGCCGCTCAGATGTCAGAAGCTTCGCCAGGCCGAAGTCCAGGATCTTGACGCGACCGTCCTTCGTCACGAAGAGGTTCTCGGGCTTCAAGTCCCGATGCACGATCCCCTTCTCGTGCGCGGCGGCCAGGCCCTCGGCGACCTGCCGCGCGTACTCGACCGCGCGCCGCACCGGCGGCGTCGCTTCGGAAAGACGCTCCCGCAGCGTCGCCCCCTCCAGAAGCTCCGACACGACGTAGGGCGCCCCGGCCGCCTCCCCCACGTCGTGGATCGTCAGGATGTTGGGATGATTCAGTGCCGAAGCCGCCCGCGCCTCCTGCTCGAAGCGCCGCAACCGGTCCGCATCAGCGGAGAGCGCCGCGGGGAGTACCTTGACTGCGACCTCGCGCCCGAGCCGTGTGTCCCTCGCGCGGTATACCTCGCCCATCCCGCCCGCCCCCAGGGGCGCCAGGATCTCGTAAGGGCCCAGCCTCGTCCCCGCCCCGATCACAAATCACCAATCACAAACCACAAATTCTCTCTTCTTCACTCGAACTTCTCCATCATCCAGACGTCTCCTCCGCGCGGGCGGAATCGGTCGAAAAGGACGAAACGGCCGTCAGGAGACCAGCGTGGATAGTCGATGCGCGAATCCGGATCATCGAACTCAAAGACCCTCTCGGGCCTGCCTCCCGTCAGCGGCGAGACCCAGAGCGTCTTGTGCGCCAGCACGTCCAGGATCTTTCTCTGATCGGGCGAGAAGGACATGTGCGCACCGCCGACGACCTCCGGCATCTCCTCCGGCTCGCCTCCCGAGACCCGGACTCGGAGTGTCCGCGGCGTCGCGGAGGGACAACGGAAGACGATGGAAGCGCCGTCGGCGGTCCATTGGAGGAAATGTCCCATCACGCCCACGTCCGTCAGCCGCCGCGACTCTCCCCCTTCTCCGTTCATGACCCAGACTTCGAGCCGTCCCCCTTTGTCGGACATGTAGGCGATCTGACGCCCGTCGGGAGAGAAGGCGGGGTTGACGCTGATCGCGGGCCCTCGCGTGAGTCGCTTCGGGCGGCCGCCCGAGGTCTCGACGAGCCAGACGTCCACGCTTCCGTCCCGCGAGGAGAAGAACGCGATTCGCTGGCCGTCGGGAGAGAAGATCGGCTGGAAATCGCCGCCCGGCCCGCGCGTCAACGGACGCGCGGAGCCTTCCCGCACGGAATGGAGCCAGATGTTCATGTCCCCGGAGCGGTCCGAGTTGAAGGCGATCCACTCCCCGTCCGCCGACCACGCTCCGCGGCTGTCCTCGCGTGTCGTCGCGATTATTTTCTCGGGCGCTCCCGAAGGCCGGCCCGTCTCCCGCGATATCGGCAGCCGCCAGATGTCCGCGTTCTGGCGCAGGATCGTGAAGGCGAGGCGCCGCCCATCGCGCGAGATCGACGCTTCGGCGTCCTGCCCGGCGCCCGTCGTCAACTGCCGCAGCGGGCCGGACGGTTCGCCGCTCGCGGTCACGGGGATCCGCCAGATGTTCAGGCCGCCGCTCCGGTACGAGGAGAAATAGAGGAATCCCGAGCGGGACCACAAAGGGCAGATGTCCTGGATGTGATCGTTGGTGACCCAGGAGAACGTCTTGGAGGCGAGATCGACGACCCGGATGTCGAACTTCGTCCGCTCGATGTTCTGGAAGACGAGGCGCGCGGCGTCCGGGGACCAGCGCGGGCGAACGTGGACGACGGCCTCCGAGACGTCGGAGGTCGCCTGCTGCGGATTCCTTCCATGCTCGTCGGCGATCCAGATGCGGCGCGGGCCGGCCCACGCCGCGTCGAAGGCCATCCGCTTCCCGTCGGGGGAGAAGCAGGGGTTCGCGGCGTTCTCCATGAGCCTGCTCTCCCTGCCCGTGGCGATGTCCACGCTCCAGAGATCGGTCCCCTCGTAGACTCCGAAGACGTCCACCGGCTCGAGTTTCCGGCCCGGCTCGCGAGCGCGCGCGAACACGAGGGACCGCCCGTTGGCGGACCAGTCGGGCTGGATGTTGTCCGCTTCCCCGCGCGTCAACTGCAGTTCCTTGCCTGAGTCGGGTTCCTTGACGAAGATCTTCCGAACCTTGCCCGTCTCCCGGCAGAAGGCAAGCCGCTCGCCGTCGGGCGACCAGGCGGGGAAGTTCTCGATCGCATCCGCGAAGGTGACCTGCGACAGCCGCGGCGGCGAGAACGGAGCGGGCGAGTCGGACGGAGCGCGCGATGGCCGGAAGAGCGAAGAGAGCGTGCGCAGGAAGGAGGAACTCCGTGCGGAGGACGCGCCGGCAGGCGGCTCGCGGGGAGGCGCTGCCGGCGAAAGCAGTGCTAGCGCCGCGTCGAGCTCCAGGCCGGCGTCCCCTGCGTCGCGCAGGCGCCGCGCGGTGTCCTTCTCGAGGCAGCGCCGCAGGAGCCGGCGGACCGGCTCGGAAGTGTCGCGAGGAAGCCGGTTCCAATCCGGCTCCCCCGAGAGGATCGCGGCGATCGCGTCGGAAGCAGTCTCGCCTTCGAAGGCTCGCGTGCCCGTCAGCGTCTCGTAGAGCACACAGCCGAAGGCCCAGATGTCGGCGCGCTTGTCCACTGGCCTTCCTCGCGCCTGCTCCGGACTCATGTACGAGGGGGTCCCGAGGATAATCCCCTCCCGAGTCAGACTCTCGAGTCCCACCTCGGTCGGAAGAGCCGTAAGGGCATTTTTCGCCATGGGATGCTGCCCCGCGGGCGTTTGCTCCCTACCGCCCGCGTCGAGCGGGTGCCTCCTTGCCAGCCCGAAGTCGAGCACCTTGACCCGGCCCTCGGGCGTGACCTTGACGTTGGCGGGTTTCAAATCGCGATGGACGATGCCCTTCGCGTGCGCCGCATCGAGCGCGTCGGCGATTTGCCGGCAGACGCGGAGCGCTTCTCCGAGCGGCAGCGGCCCTCCGGCCAGCCGCTCCGACAACGTCTCGCCTTCGACGAGCGCCAGAACGAGAAAAGTCGTTCCCTCCGCTTCCTCGACCCCGTGGATCGCTCCGATGTTCGGGTGATCGAGCGCGGCGACCATCCGCGCCTCGCGCTCGAAGCGGGCCAGGTGCTCGGGATCGCCCGCGAGGGCGGCCGGCAGGGCCTTGATCGCCACTTCGCGCGCCAGCCTCGTGTCCCGCGCCCGCCACACTTGCCCCATTCCGCCCTCGCCGAGCGGCGAGAGAATCTCGTACGGGCCCAACCGCGTTCCAACCCCGATCACAAATCGGCAATCACAAATCACGAATCCTCGATCGCTTCGCGCAGCGTCTCTCCCTCGAGGAGCTCCGAAACGACGTAGGGCGCCCCCTCGTGGACGCCGATGTCATGGACCGTGAGGATGTTGGGGTGGTTCAACGACGACGCGGCGAGCGCTTCCCGCTCGAACCGGCGCAGTCGGTCTGCGTCCGCCGAGAAAGCAGCCGGCAGAACCTTGACCGCCACCTCCCGCCCGAGCCGCGTATCCTGCGCCCGGTACACCTCTCCCATCCCTCCCGCGCCGAGAGACGCGATCACTTCATAGGGCCCGAGCCGACGGCCGGTGGCCAGCGTCACGCCGAACTCCCGGGCGGAGTTTCGAGCCGCCAGACGCCCGCCTTCACCAAGCCGCTTTTCAGGATGGTATCGAGATCGCGATCGCGGGCCAGCACCGCGCAGCCGGCCTCCTCGGCAAGAACCGCGACCAGGCAGTCGATTGTGGAGCGCACGGTCACGCCTCGCTGGCGAAGTGCGCGATACACCTCGGCCGCCCGAAAGTAGAGATCGATCCCTGACGGCTCCAGAAACAGAAGCTGGCGGAAGAGCCGGCCCAGCTCCGCTCTTCCTTTCTCGCGCCGCAACCCCTGAAACACTTCTGCCACCACGATGCCGCAGGTGCAGATCTCGTCCTGGCCCGCGAGAAGCTGCGCAAGGGCCGATCGTTCGGGTGACGGATAGCCATTGAAGAAGTCCACCCAGGCCGAGGTATCAACCAGAACCTTCAACGTCGCGCGGGCTCCCGCTTTCGAAGGGCGTCGAGGTTCCCCTCCCAGCGGAGCTTCCCTTCGTACTTGAGCAACCGGCGCAAGCTGCGGCGCCGCGCGTAATCGCGAAGCGCCTCGTTGATCACCGCGGTCTTGGTCTTGCCCCGAGCGACCTTCATCGCACCGGCCAGCGCCTCCTCGTCAAGATCGAGGGTCGTCCTCATAATCTGCCTCCCGATGCAGATAATAATCCAGCGCTGTATGCATAAGGGCAAGGCCAACGGCTTCTGGGCCGAGACCGACATTCCTGCCTTGTGAGAATCTTACGTCGTGAAACCCGAGGTGGCGATTCTCGCGGTTGGCCTGATGGCGGTTCCGGCGGCCGCGTGGTCGCAGGAGCCGGGGCGGCCGGGAAGCTTTCGCGAGGAAGCGCGGGTCGAGCGCGTTGTCGTGGACGCGTACGTCACGGATCGGTCGGGCGATCCGATCCCGGACCTGGGTCCCGCCGACTTCCGGGTGCGCGTGGACGGAAGAACCGTCGAGCTCGAGTCGGCCGAGTGGATCCCGGCCGATCTGCCCGAACTGCCGGTCGCGGGAGGGCTTTCCAGCGGTCCGCCGGTACACTCCGCGCCCGGGCGTCTCATCGTCTTCTTCTTCCAGACAGACTACGAGCCCTCGCGTCTGGTGGGCCTCGTTCGCATGTCGCTTCAGGCGCGGCGCTTCCTGGAGACACTCCTGCCCTCCGACCGCGTGGCGGTCGTCTCCTACGACTCGCACTTGAAGCTGCGGCAGGACTTCACGGATGACCGCGCGAAGCTAGAGATGGCGATCCACGACGCGATCCGCACGGGAACATCCGACGAGCCGATCCGCATCGAGTCTCCGTCCGTGGCGAAGCACTTCGACTTCTCGGCCGCGAGGCATGCGTACACTCCCGAGGCCGGACTGTTCGTCCTTTCCCGCGCGCTCGCCCGGATCCCCGGCGGCAAGACGATGCTCTACTTCGGCTGGGGGCTGGGCACGATCGGCGGGATCGGCGGGCCCAACGTCGCCGAGCGGCGCG
>Ga0137367_10004152_pt1 | contig 11759 bp, 11 predicted proteins | sample SagtaG_14_FD_104939 | JGI IMG/M metagenome (GOLD analysis project Ga0137367, IMG submission 104939) | Vadose zone soil microbial communities from Sagehorn Ranch, Mendocino, California, USA - Sage1_L_80_16 metaG | ecosystem: Environmental > Terrestrial > Soil > Vadose zone | place: USA... | reverse complement strand
GTCGAAGCCGTCACTGCGACGGGCGCCAACCTAATCCAGATGATTAGCCATGCAGTCGTCCCGCAGATCGTGCCATCCTTCCTGGCGTATTCACTCTTACGCTGGGACATCAACATGCGCATGGCGACCGTAGTCGGATTTGTCGCGGGTGGCGGGATCGGCTTCATGGTTGTGGAAACCGTCCGCCAGGGCGGTTATCAGCAGTATGGCACTATCCTCTGGGCTGTAGCTGTGGTCATCATCATGGTTGACTACATCAGCGCAAAATGGCGCGAGGCGATCCTGAGCGACCAGCCAGAGAGGGAAGAAACTCCAAAGCAACGCAGGACTGGAATCTTGCGTTGGGCATTCTATGGGATTCTTGGTGTGATTGCTTTCATCTATTGCTGGAATCTCACGGAAATCAGCCTGCGAAGTATGTTACACCCTGGTCCAAACTTTTTCCCCAACATTTGGGACTTTATAAGAATCGATCTCACTCCTGGCGTGCTGAAGGTAGTAACCCAACAGATGCTGGTCACCATTTTCCAGGCAATGCTCGCAACAACATTGGGAGCACTTCTGGCATTGCCATTCAGTTTTCTTGCCGCTAAAAACCTGACTGGGCGAAGTCGTTTGTCTGTATGGATTTACTATGTAACCAGAGGCATGTTCAACATCCTGCGCTCCATAGAAGCATTACTCTATGTGGTTATCTTCGTTTTCTGGGTGGGTATCGGTCCATTCGCCGGAATGTTGGCGTTAGCGGTAACATCCTTTGCGTTGATTGGCAAATTATTCTCAGAAGCTATAGAAAATATTGAATCCGGACCAATTGAAGCGGTTACAGCGACTGGATCCAATCAATTGCAAATGATTGTATATGCGGTCCTTCCCCAAATCGTTCCGCCCTTTGTGTCCTATCTCATTTATCAATGGGATATCAATATTCGCATGGCAACCATCATCGGGTTTGCAGGTGGCGGCGGAATCGGTTTGACGTTGACAACATTCTTTGGCTCGCTGCAGTACCATAAGGCGGGAACCGTCGTGGCAGTCATTGTCATTGTAGTGGCATTAATGGACTTTGCCAGCGCTAAACTACGACAAGCATTGATTTAATTTAGAACGAGTACCTATAAAACAAAAGAGACTTGATGTGTTCGTCAAGTCTCTTCTTATTGGGCGGTTATCCGGGAATAGAACTGCTGACTGAGCTGAATGTATTCCCTATCACTGGACCAAGCAAGCGCATGATCGCAATCACAACAATCGCCACAAATGCCAAAATGATCGCATACTCCACTAACCCTTGTCCTTTTTCAGAGGGAGCAAAAAACATAAAATATTCCTTTCAAAAAATTTTAGCCTGAGTACCTCCTCAGTTTCATTAGTGATTTTTCCACAAAAGCATAAAAATGACAATACATTAATGTAGAATAAAAAGAAGCCCTGTCAAAAGACAGGACTTCTTTTTCCTTACGAGAGCGTATTAGGGCAGAGAGCTGGAGATCGTGCTGAAAGTGTTGCCGATCTTGGGTCCAAGCAGACGCATGATAGCAATTACGACGATGGCGACGAGAGCGAGAATAATCGCATACTCGACGAGGCCCTGGCCTTTTTCCTTTGGTGCAAACAACATAAGATTTATTCCTTTCTAAAAAAAAGTTTTCCTGAGAAACACCCTCAGAACTATATACAGTATATTCAGTTCCGACAAAAATTCAAGACCAATCTTATAGATTTTCATTTACAAGATTGTTAGTCTCATATTGTTTTAATCTTCTTTTTATTATCCAATTTGGGATGAGATCGCTTAATAAGGAAAGATCCATCGTTGGACAGAACTTTCTTTTCCTTCTACAAACAGATTATGGCAGAAAATGGGAAATAGTGCTTGAAGGTATTGCCGATCTTGGGACCAAGCAAACGCATGCTGGCAATCACAACAATAGCGATAATGTTAGTATAAAAGTTGACCATATTTGGGATGTTCGAACCAGCCGAAATGCTTGTTCAGACAAGGCAACTGTGGATAAGTCGCGATTATCTGTGGATAAATGCCTTTAGGTGTGGAGAAGTAACCTATTTTAGGAAACTTTCATGATAGGCGTACCCCCATATATGGACTTACGCTCTTGTATATTCCAAAATATGGATTGACGTCAAAAGCCCATTTTTGGGGAAAAAAGTTGTGGAAAAGTTTTCCTATTTCTCTCCACAGGCTGGATCGGTCTTGTTGGCGGTTGCAGGCACAACATCCGGGTAGGATAGGATCCTATCCAGCCACATGTACGGTTGTTCCATGGTTATCCACACTTTCCACAGGCTCTACTACTATTACGATTCCCTTTATTACTTATATTGAACTTGAAATGAAAGGGTATATCCTGTACAATAAATCCTGAAAGGAATATTCTGGGAGGATTGCATGGACATAATCAAAGTTTCTGCGAATTCGCGAACATCCGCTGTAGCTGGTGCAATCGCTGGTGTGATCCGTGAACATAAGCACGCGGAAGTACAGGCAATTGGAGCCGGGGCAGTCAATCAGGCAATGAAAGCACTGGTCCTTGCGGTTGGATATTTGAAAGGTGACGGGATCGAAATTATTTGCGTACCTCAATTTGCCGATGTGGATATTGATGGCAAAGTGAGGACCGCGATCAAACTGGTCATTGACCCTCGTCAGGAAAAATAACGGCTCTCAGTTATTAAGGGTGGTTTATAATTCCAACAGGATATCTTTTCCTATTGGTTTTCTGTCGGTATGAAAAAATCTAAAACTCTCTGGCGCGCTCTGTTGTTCTTTGTTTTGCTTGCCGCTCTGTGCGGAAGTTTGGCGTTGCCGGTGGAAAATATAAGAGTAATTGCAGCACCACAAGCAGCCGTTAAACCAGGGGATGTAGTTATTAGTGAATTCAGAACAAGAGGCTCGGCAGGTGCTACGGATGAATTCATTGAGCTTTTTAATGCCACGACTGTGGATGTTACGATTGGAGGCTGGATACTAAAGCGATCCAGTGGTTGTGGATCAACCATAGCGTCAATTGCAACCATTCCGGCTGGTGTTGCTTTAGCACCCGGAGAACATTATTTAGTTGGAGGATCATCTTATGATGATCCTGTTGCTCCCGATTTGCCTAATAAAACATTGAATATTGCTGATGACGGGGGGATAGCGCTTTTTTTAGCAGATGGTTCAACCTTGATCGACCGAGTTGGATTGTGTGCCACAACTTTATATGTGGATGGCTCAGCATTAATCCCACTAATTACTAATGTTGATCGAGGTTATGAAAGAAAACTCGGCGGAGCCTCTGCCAGTTGCCAAGATAATAATAACAATTCTGCTGATTTTCAACTAATCAATCCCAGTGTCCCTCAAAACTTATCGAGTCCTGCAATTCCCTGCGTAGGCGTAATTAATGTTGCTTCAACAACTGCAGATGGAACCTATTCTCCTGGAGCCACGATAAATATTTCAGTAACGTTTAGTGGCAACGTGACAGTTACGGGAACGCCAACATTATTACTTGAGACTGGAGCAACAGACCATGCGGCAACATATGCATCTGCTGGCAGCGGTTCTAGCTCTTTAAGTTTTAGCTATACTGTAATGGCTGGGGATACGTCTAGTGATTTGGATTATGTAGCAAATAATTCTTTGGTACTGAACGGTGGAACCATTACAGGTACGACGGGAAATGCAATTCTTACGCTACCAGACCCCGCGACGCCAGGTTCGCTTGGAGTCAACAATAATATTGTGATTGATAATGGCCTTGCACCAACTGTAACTATAAATCAAGACTCTACTCAATCTGATCCGACGAGTGTATTGCCTATTAAATTTGCGATCGTATTCTCTGAACCCATTACTACGAGTTCCTTTACAGTTGCAGATAATACGCAAACGGGAACTGCCAGTGGAATTACATGGACAATAACGGATTCGGGCGATCACAAAAATTTTGTTTTACAAGCGACAGCAATTACCAATGCTGGAACACTAATTCCATCGATTGCCGCAGGAAAAGTAACAGATTTAGCTGGGAATAATAATACTGCAAGTACAAGTACTGATAATACAGTTACTTATTCATCAGGGTCGTCTTCAGCCGTCCTCATCAACGAAGTTGCCTGGTCTGGGACGGCTGCCAGCACGAATGACGAATGGATTGAATTGCATAATACAACATCTTCACCAATCGACATAACGAATTGGAAGCTATATGGTGACGATAACACCTTGAATAATATAGGGAGTCCTAATATCCCTCTTTCGGGGACAATCCCTGCAGGCGGCTATTTCTTGTTGGAACAAAATCAGCAAGCTACTGATGTTACCGTTACCGCGAATACAGCTATTCAAGTGAATTCAACCATCAACTTGTTAAATACTGGTGAACGACTGTATCTGAAAGATAATTCAGGAAATACGATTGACACAGCAAATCTTGATGGTGGCGCCTGGCCCGCGGGGACTGCCTCTGTGACAACAACTTCGCCTCCAGCTTATGCCAGTATGGAAAGGGTTGGGACTACCGGAAACCAATGGGTTACCTATCAGGGAACGGTACCAGTAGCACACAACCGCAATGGTGGAGATATTAAGGGAACTCCTGGCTTTGCTAACTGGATTAACACGGCGAGTGTGACAACCATTACGTCTGACCTTCCTGATCCATCTGCTGTCAATGCGAATGTCACAGTTCGAGTTACTGTTATTGGTGGAACAAGCACACCAACCGGAACTGTCACCGTTACGGCTACAAGTAGTAATGGTTGCACGATCACTCTTGCAACCGGTACAGGAAGTTGTACATTGAGCTTTAGTGCGGTTGGAACAAAAACAATCACTGCTACTTATCATAGTACGAATGGACTTCCGCTAAGTAACGACACTGAGTCTCATGTCGTTAGTACCGCAGGCACAATTTATCGAACGCCTACGCCTATCCCCCCACCACCTCCACAGTTAGTTGTGATCAACGAATTCGTGCCGCGACCCGGTCATGACTGGAATCAGGATGGGGCTGTCAATGTGGATGATGAGTATATTGAGCTTCTCAACCATGGAACTGTGGATGTGAATCTGAGCGGCTGGCGTTTGGACGATGAAGTCAATGTGGGCTCGAATCCCTATTCGCTCCCGTCAAAAACGATCAAACCTGGGGAGCGCATTGTCTTCTACGGCAGCGAAACCGGATTGCTTCTTGGCGATGGCGGCGACGGTGTCCGATTGTTAAAGCCTAATGGACAACTGATCGATGCTTATAACTATACCGTTGCACGCTATCCCGACGAATCCTTCTGTCGCCTCCCGGATAACGGCGGCGCGGACGATTGGAATCAGTTTTGCTTCCCCACACCTGGAATCCAAAATTCATTGAGTGGAAATTTTGCACCCCCATCTGCAAATGTCAGTGAGCAGCCGAGTTGTCCGATTTCCGATACGCTGCCGGATGATTTTGTGCAGGCCGAATGTGATCCGTTTGGCAATAACATTTGGCGACCCGAGTTCTGGGATAATACGGGCTGGTACAATGAAAAGAACTTGCCATCCATGGATGGCAAATGGCCCGTATTTGCAGATTAAACGAACAGGACGGCTTTGCGCCGTCCTGTTTTTTTAGTCATCGGATGCTCTTGCCACTTCGTCGGCTTCGAAGACCACCTCTTCCTTACCAGTCAGCTTATCCTCCACTTTTTGGATGATCAAACGCAAATGTCCTGGATGCGAGACGAAATCCAAATCATCAGCCGGGACGGCCAGGATTGGGCAGAGTGTGAAGTTATCGATCCATGTTTCGTAAAGATTATTGAGTCCATTTAAATAATCAGAAGCGATCGTCTGTTCGTAGGTACGTCCGCGGCGCGAAATGCGGCTCATCAGGGTGGGTACAGAAGCGCGGAGATAAATGACCAGGTCCGGGGGCGGAAGGAACTGCATGGTTGTCTCATAAAGATCGCGATACGTTTGATAATCCCGCTTATTGATATGTCCCTGCAAATACAGGTTCTGAGCAAAGATCTCTGCATCTTCGTACACGCTTCGATCCTGCACAACCGATGTGGGATGCTGCCCCAGCTGATAATGTGAGCGCAGGCGATGCGTGAGAAAGAATACCTGTGAATGGAATGACCAGGCATCCATATTCTTGTAAAAATCCACCAGATATGGATTTTCTGCGACCGGTTCATAGAATGGTTCCCAGCCCATGCGTACACAAAGCATTTCGACAAGCGTAGATTTTCCGACACCGATGTTGCCAGCCACCGCGACGAATTTTTTCATTTCTCCTCCATAATGAACAGAGCAGCCGTTTGGCTGCCCTGTGCGATTCCTACTTGGGGATTTCTCCAGCCAGTTCCTTATCGATCACTTGTTTGAACACACTGAGCGGTTGCGCCCCTACGACAGCCAGTCCATTGATAAAAAATGTCGGTGTGGAACTGATTCCCAGATTGACTGCGAAATCGCTATCCGCCTCAATCGTTGCCTTGTATTTATGATCGCTCAAGCACGACTGGAATTTGTCCACGTTGAGACTTAATTCCCGCGCATACTGAAGATATGCTTGTGTACCAAGACCCTCACTGCTAAAGAGTTTCTCGTGATAGGGCCAGTAGGCATCCTGTTCACCGGCACACATGGCGGCTTCAGCGGCACCCATTGCATCGGGATGAATGGATGTCAGGGGCAGGTTGCGATAGACAAGCCTGATCTTTCCCGGATAAGCAGCCAGCAACGGTTCATACACTTCCTGATGCCAGCGCCGGCAGAACGGACACTGATAATCGCTGAACTCTACGACAGTGATCGGAGCGTTCTCGGGACCAATGGCGTAAAAGCCTTTGGATGGAATATCATACCGCTTGAAATTTGGCGCTTCTGTTGCTGGCACCTGCGCTACTTGACCGGACGTGTTCGCTCGCCCCCCGGAGGGATCATATCCCCAGACTACGTAACCAAGCAATACACCCACTGCGAAGGCAAGTACGGTGACAACGGCATAAAAATGGCTACGTTTGAATGTGAAGGTATCTTCTGGCTGCTGCATTTCAATCCCCACGGCAGCAGTTTGTTCCATAATTTCCGGTTCGGGTTCCACCGGCTCAATGACAGGTTCGATGATTTTTTTCGTTCTTGTTGGCATGGCGGGCATTATAACATGCGGAGTTAAAAGCCTCGTTTGCTACTTTTGTAAGGAATGGTCGTATATTTTACAAGCGATATATCGCGCTGAACGAAGTGGGCGTACGTTGCCCTGCGGAGTGAGCCGATACTTACACCTTACGTAAGTACAGGTGCAGGCGAACACAGTCGAAGCGCGAATTTGATTCAAACTCTAACTATTGCGGAGGAAGAAATGACTACTCATGAACGACACCATATCCCCTGGTATCTCTGGCCCTTTGCCGCCATCTGGAAATTGCTGGCAGTCATCGTCGAAATGTCCGGACGACTCGTGGCGCTGATCCTCGGGATTGTGCTGATGATCGTTGGTGTGCTCGTCAGTTTGACGCTTGTGGGCGCCATCGTCGGCGTGCCGCTGGCGATTGTCGGATTGCTGTTATTTATCAAAGGGATATTTTAACGAACGTAGGGGCGGGGTTACCCCGCCCCTACAATCCGGCGTCTGGATAACAGTACCAGGATTCGGTCGCGCAACGAGGCGAGTCCTCGCCGCACCTGGGGAATGCGAAAGATCAGCAGGATCGTGACAATGATTCCATAAATCAATGGGCGGATGATATCGCCACGTAAGGCGAAGAAGTCACCTTTTTTACCCCAGGCATAATGAAGGATCACAAGCGGGGCAATGATATAAATCGTCTGGTGGATGCGTTTCCAATTCTTCTTGAGACGCGTTTTCCAAATATCAAACGATGTGAATGCCAGTGGAATCAACATCAGGAATGAGATCACACCCACAAGGATATATGGCTTCTGAAGTACGGTTTGAATGATCAGACTCCATGCCAGACCATAATCGAGATCAACAAAGATGATCACATGGATGGTTGCATACATGAACGTATATAAGCCCAGCGTGCGACGCCGCTTGATGAGTTCGCGCCAGCCAAAAAGATTATTCAGAGGCGTACATGCCAATGACATCACAAGCAGGGTAATTGCATGTCGTCCGGTGCGCTGTTCAAGATCCTGAATGGGATTGGGGGAGATCTGGCCTGTCAGAAAAAGATATAGAATGTGAATCAACCCGGACCACGCATAAAGATGAACTGCTATTTGAAGAGGGGTATAACGTTTAAAAAATGTTTTCATAATTTCTCATTGTAGGGGCGGGCTCATCCCGCCCTACGGTTAATAATTCTCGAGCAAATCCATGCCTTGATAAAGACTCGCTACCTGCTTTTCATAACCGTTGAACATCAACGTTGGACGGCGATTCAGTTCACCGATTCTTCGTTCAGAGGCCTGCGACCAGCGCGGGTGCGGACGATTCGGATTCACGTTCGAATAAAATCCATATTCATCGGGACCCACACTGTTCCATAAGGTCGCCGGTTGTTTGTCCACCAATTCTATCTTGACAATCGCTTTGATGGATTTGAATCCATATTTCCATGGGACAACAAGTCGGATCGGTGCGCCATCTGCATTCGGCAGCGGCTGACCATATAGACCCGTTGCCAGAATTGTCAGATCATGCATGGCTTCATCGAGACGCAATCCTTCCTGATAGGGCCACGGATAGAATGGGCTGCTTTGCCCGGGCATTTCCTTCGGGCGATAGACCGTTTCAAAGCGGACAAACTTTGCCGCGGAGGTTGGTTCTACTTCTTTCAATAAACTCGATAGCATGAACCCACTCCACGGGATGACCATGCTCCACGCTTCCACGCAGCGCAGACGATAGATCCGTTCCTCCTGCGGGAACTTTTTCAACAGATCTTCGATGGCATATGTTTTGGGCTTATTCACGAGACCATAGACTTCCACAGTCCACGGCGAGGTTTTGAAATCCTTCGATAAAGGGGCAACGCCTCCTTTGTCCACCGTGAATTCATAGTAGTTGTTATAGTTCGTTATATCTTCATAGGAGTTGGTGGGATCACCCAGTTCATCTTTTTCTACAGGAAGAGTTTTCCCATCACTTGCAGGCGCAGCTGTCCCTTTGGGTGAACATGCCGCTAACAGTGCGGAGCCGCTGACAATACCTGCGGCTTTTAGAAAATCGCGCCGTGAAATGTATTGTGAGTACGGCGTAATCGCAGAAGATTTAACCTGGGCGGATTTATATGTCTCATTCATAGTTACCTCTCTTATTGTAGGGGCGGATCGCGATCCGTCCCTATCCTGTTATCAATATGTTTCTGCCAATAATGCCTTGATGTTTGCTTCAGTTTCTTTATAGTTTCCTTCACCGATATGCACATAGCGAATGTGACCTTGCTTATCAATCAAATACAATGTGGGCCAATATTGATTGTTATAAGCGCGCCATGTATCGCCATTGTTGTCCTGAGCGACAGGATACTCGATTCCATCTTGTGCAACAGCATCCTTCAAGTTTTTAAGATCGCTTTCATACGAGAATTCAGGAAAATGATTGCCGATGATGACAAAGCCCTGGTCTTTATATTTGCCATACCAATCCTTCAAAGAGGGCATCACATGCTGACAGTTGATGCAGCCAAACGTCCACATTTCGACGATGACCACTTTGCCGCGTAGATCGGCTAGATGAAGAGGGGCATTAACATTCAGCCAGGTTTCGTTCATGAGTTCGGGGGCAAGCCCCAGGTCTGGAAGGGAAGCGGTTTTCAACATGGCAGAGTCCGTTTGTGGAGCGGATGCGAATGAGCATCCAGCTAGAATAAAAGCAAGAAATCCAAAGAGAAGGTGTTTCATGGTCAGCCTCTTGATGCCCCTATTCTAAGAAAACTTCCTTACGAAAGGATTACGAAACTATGAATAGACTATAAGGGTTTTGTAGAGCGATATTCATGTTGCAACTAATGGGCGACATGAATATCGCGTTACGGAATGTAAAACGTGAACTGAGTACCTTTTCCCCACTGACTTTCGACGCGAATATCACCACCATGCGCCCGGACGACACCACGCGCAATGGCGAGTCCCAAACCTGCGCCACCCATGCCTCGATTGCGGGATTTTTCACCGCGATAAAAGCTTTCAAAGATATGAGGAATATCCTCAGCATGGATTCCTTCGCCAGTATCGCGCACGCTCACTTCCACGCCTTGACCGGCTCGCCACGCATGGACTTTGATCTCCCCGCCCGCGGATGTATGCCGCAGCGCATTGCTGATGAGATTGTTGAGCACACGTCCGATTGCCTGGGTATCCATGAAGACCGGGTCGACATCCGCTTCGACTTTTCCTTCCAACTTCACACTTTCGCGATAGGCAAGTTCAGAAAAACTTTCGAGCGTATCAGAGACAAGATCGCTTAATGAAGATGGGGCGCGGTTCAAAGGAAACCCACCTGCATCGAGCTGCGACATCTGAAAGAGATCGTCCATCAACGCCGAAAGTGACATGACATCTTTTTGTGCAGTCTGTAGATAGCGCTTGACCATATCAGGTTCGTCCACAACACCATCGGCTAGTGCTTCGAGAATGGCGCGCATAGAGGCGAGTGGCGTCTGCAAATCATGACTTGCCCATGCCACAAGATCGCGTCGCATGTTTTCGAGTTCGCGCTGCTTTTGGTCTGCTTCCTGGAGTTGTTCCGCCATTTGATTGAATGTGATCGAGAGTGCGCTCAGCTCGTCGCGCCCATTAACAGGCACGCGCGTTTGCAAATCTCCATTAGCAAGTTTTTCCGCGGCGTGTTTTAGAGAAAGGATGCGTTCGGTAACAGTGCTCGAAAAAAAGTAGCCAAGGATCATCGCAATTCCACCTGCGAAAATGAGCAAAACGATTGCCAACAACAAATCATGAGGACTGACAAACATTAATTTTGCGGAGAACCAGACGTTGAAGAACGTAAGAACGCTGGCAAGTGCGTATCCGCCTAATAATGTCCAGCGTAGTGTCGGGGAAAGATTGATCCAGCCTAAGCGATAAGCCAGGTAACCGGCGAGCGCAGAAACAAATGCAGTGATGCCCAAAAATAAAGCCATCAATCCCAGTTCGTTCGAGCGCGGTGACATCAACAACGTGAAGATGCCGAGCGAAATGGCTATCATGAGCAAGATGCCCAAGATCAGGCGAACGGGCATGGAAATTTTAGATAACGATAAATTCATTTTTATTATCGCAATGTAGGGGCGGATCGCGATCCGCCCCTACGGCAAAATTATGGTTCGAATTTGTAACCAACACCCCACACTGTAATCAAACGCATGGGATGCGATGGATCATTTTCCAACTTTTCGCGCAGCCGCCGCACATGGACGGTCACAGTGCCGGGATCAATATATTGTGCGCCGCCCCAGACGCGATCGAGTAGTTGCTCGCGCGTGAAAACCTGTTTGGGATGCCGCGCTAACAAATACAACATGTCAAATTCTTTTGCAGTCAATTCAACTTCCGAGTCAAAAACTTTGACGACGCGGCTTAATGGATCGATGCTCAATCCTTCGAAAGATAACGCGCGTTCATTCTCTGTTTCTGCCTGTTCCCGCCCAAGACGACGCATCACTGCCCGAACGCGGCTGACCAACTCCTGTGGGCTGAAGGGCTTGACCACATAATCGTCCGCGCCCAATTCAAGACCGGCGATACGGTCCACTTCGCCGCGGCGCGCCGTCAGCATAATGATCGGCACATTGGAACG
>Ga0137367_10004149_pt1 | contig 11770 bp, 9 predicted proteins | sample SagtaG_14_FD_104939 | JGI IMG/M metagenome (GOLD analysis project Ga0137367, IMG submission 104939) | Vadose zone soil microbial communities from Sagehorn Ranch, Mendocino, California, USA - Sage1_L_80_16 metaG | ecosystem: Environmental > Terrestrial > Soil > Vadose zone | place: USA... | reverse complement strand
GCACGATCTCCTTGAACCCGCCGAGGTCCGACGGCGAGGCCGAGAGCACCTCGGTCTTCCAGCGCTGACGCTCCGCCTGATGCTGGTACATCTCATACAGCGTCCCGGCCCACAGCGCCGCCTCGTCGCCGCCCGCCCCTGCGCGGATCTCGACCACGACGTCCTTGCCGTCGTTGGGATCCTTGGGAACGAGGAGCGCTTCCAGTTGGGTGCGGAGCTCGGCGGCCCGGGACTCGGCGGTCTCTGCCTCCCCCCGCAAGAACGCCGCCATCTCGGGGTCCGGCTCCTCCTTGGCCAGGGTGCTCGCCTCCGCGGCCTGCTGCAGGGCCGCACGGTACTCTCGGAACGGCGCGACGATCTCGCCGAGCTCGGACAGGTCCTTGCCCAGCCTGCGCAGACGATCGGGGTCCTTCGCCACGTCGGGCGACGCCATCTCGCCCTGGAGGCGCTCGTAGCGCTGCTCGAGCTCCGCGAGCCGGTCGGAGAGATCCATGCCTGGATTATCCAGGCATGCGACGCGGGCTACGATGGCGCGACCGGTCCTCAGGCGTACGGACGGTGGTCGTCGCCCTCGTCGTCGATGTCGCCCCAGTCGAGATCGAGCGCGGGGATGTCGAGCTCCATCGCCTCGGCCCCCTCCCACAGCTCCTGGTAGAACGGGTCGAGGATGCCCGGGTCGTCGTGGCCGGCCTCGGCCATCACGATCGCCGGTTCGCGAGCGGCGGATGCCTCCACACCGGTCGGGTCGGCGGCTTCATCCCGGGCCTCGGCCGACGGCGCGGTCGCGTTCGAGCTGGCGTTCTCGTCCGCCGGTGTTCCCTCGGCGGGCTCGTCGAGCAGGTCCCTGATCGCCGGGATGTCCGGGATCGTGAACTGAACGTCCATCGCGCTCTCGAGATCCCGAGCGACGCCGATCAGCCGCTCCTGCATCGAGGCCATCTGATCCACGAGCGCGTCCCGGCGGGTGGACAGTCCGGCGATCGTCCGGTCGGCCTCCTCGCGCGCGGTCCGCACCGCGGTCTCCGCACGCGATCGAGCCTCCTCGGCCTTGGCCTGGGCGTCGGTCCGGATCCGGTCCGCGTCGGTGCGGGCCTCGCGGGTCACCTGTTCCGCGTCCCGATGGGCCTCGTTCGTGATCGTCTCGGCGACGTGGTCGGCCTCGCGGATCACGCTCGCGACCCGTTCCCCGAGCTGCTGGTAGGGATCCCGGCGCGGCTGCGCGGTCGTTCGGAGCGCGGTCTGGGCCTCCGTCTGCGCGTCGCGGAGGAGCACGCGCATGAGTTCGATCTGATCGGCGAGCTGGCCGAGGTACGCCCGGACCTGGTCGGGGTCGTACCCGCGCCTGATCGTCACGAACTCCCGTCGCCGGATCTGCTCGGCGGAGATCAGGACGGGGACGTCGAGGTTCGTCGCGGACATGGGGAAGCCTCCTCGAACGCTCGCTGGGTTCCGGAGGCTACACCCGTGAGCACGCGATGCAAGCATCTGGTCGATCGCGGCGTGGCTCCTTTCGGGAGCCCCTCAGGTGCCGGGCGTCAGCTCCGACTCGCGGCGCAGGACCTCGTTGAACGAGGCGATCGCGACCTCGATCTGGGCACGATCAGGGGGCTTGGTGGTGATCTTCTGCAGCCACAGCCCCGGCACCATCAGCGCGTGGATCACCCTCGAACGCGGGAACCGGGCCCCGAGCCGTAGCAGCTCGAACGCGATCCCCGCGATGATCGGGATGGCGACGATCCGCGATCCGATGCGCCACCACAGGCCGGGGCTGCCGAACAACGCGAACACGAAGATCGTGATCACCATCACGAGCAGGAGGAAGTTCGTCCCGCATCGCACGTGCAGCGTCGAGTAGCCGTCGACGCGCTCGGGGACCAGCGGCTCCTCGTGCTCGTACGCCGCGATGGTCTTGTGCTCGGCTCCGTGGTACTGGAAGACGCGGCGGATGTCCTTGGCACGGCCGATCAGCAACAGGTAGCCGAGGAACAGCGCCACGCGGAACACGCCCTCGAGCGCGTTCACCATGATGCTCGAGTCGACGCTGCGCCCGACCCATCGGAAGGCGACGGCCGGCAGGACGACGAACAGCCCGATGAAGATCACCGCGGCGATCGCCATCGACAGTCCCATCTGGCGCGACGAGAGCCGCTCGTCCTCGGGCACGGATTCCCGCGCCGAGACCGACAGAGCACGGAACCCGATCGCCAGGGCCTGCCCGAGTGCGATCACACCGCGGATGAACGGCTTCGCCAGCGCGGGATGACGCTTGGCCACCGAGTCGATGTCGTGCGACTCGATGTGCAGATCTCCGGCCGGCCTGCGGACGGCGACGGCCCAGACATCGCGGCCACGCATCATCACCCCTTCGACGACGGCCTGACCGCCGTAGAAGTGGGCCGGTGGGGTGGTGGCTTCCTCGGCCATCCGGGCCGGGTCAGCCCTGCTCGTCGGCCGGGGGCTCGGCAGCCTGCTGTGGGACGGAGACGGGAGGCCTGCGCGAAGCCTCTCGCTCCTTGACCGCAGCGGCCTGCTCGGCCTGCTGCTTCGCGTAGCGGCGCTGGAACCGTTCGACACGTCCGCCCGTGTCGACCAGCTTCTGCTTGCCCGTGTAGAACGGGTGGCAGTTCGAGCAGATCTCCACACGCAGATCGGACCGGGTGCTCCGGGTCGTGAACGTGTTCCCGCAGGAACAGTGCACGGTCGCGACCACGTACTCGGGGTGGATGTCCGGCTTCATCTTCGGTGCCTCTCCTTGTCTTCAGGGTGGTTGGACGGCGTCCGACGGGACCCGTCCGACGGCACCCAGCTTACGAGGCCGGGGCCTTCGCGATCTCCCGCAGGAACTGCTCGTTGGACTTGGTGGCCCGGATCTTGTCGGTGAGCAGCTCGAGCGCGGCCCCCGGCTCGAGCGCGTGGAGCACCCGCCGGAGGCGCCACACGAGCGCGAGCTCCTCGGTCGGCATCAACAGCTCCTCCTTCCGGGTGCTGCTCGCCTCCACGTTGATCGCGGGGAACAGGCGCTTCTCGGCGAGCTGTCGATCGAGTCGGAGCTCCATGTTGCCGGTGCCCTTGAACTCCTCGAAGATCCCCTCGTCCATCCGGGACCCGGTCTCGACGAGGGCGCTCGCGATGATGGTAACGCTCCCACCCTCCTCGATGTTCCGGGCGGCTCCGAAGAACCGCCGGGGCGGGTACAGGGCGGTCGAGTCGATCCCGCCCGACAGGATCTTGCCCGAGGCCGGCGCGGCGAGGTTGTACGCGCGCGCCAGCCGGGTGATCGAGTCGAGGATGATCGCGACGTCCTGCCCCGTCTCGGCCAGGCGCTTTGCCCGCTCCAGGACGAGCTCCGTCACCTGGATGTGCTGGTCCGGAGGCTTGTCGAACGTCGAGTACACGACCTCGGCCGCCTGCACCGTCCGCTGCCAGTCCGTGACCTCCTCGGGCCGCTCGTCGACGAGGAGCACCATCACGTGGGTTTCCGGACTCGACTGGATGATGCCGCTCGCGATGTTCTTCAGCACGGTGGTCTTGCCCGCCTTCGGCGGTGAGACCACCATGCCGCGCTGCCCCTTCCCGATCGGCGACACCATGTCCATGATCCGTCCGGTCACGTCCGTCGGACCCGTCTCCAGGTGGAAGCGCTCATTGGGGAACAGCGGCGTCAGCTTGTCGAAGTTCGGCCGCTGCTTCGCCTCCTCCGGGTCCATGCCGTTCACCGAGTCGATCTGCAGCAGCGCGAAGTACTTCTCGCTGTCCTTGGGCTGCCGCACCTTGCCGGTGACGGTGTCCCCCTTGCGCAGCATGAACCGACGGACCTGCGAGAGGGACACGTAGATGTCCTGCTGCCCCGGCAGGTAGCCGGAGGTCCGCAGGAACCCGTAGCCCTCGGGCAGGATGTCGAGCAGCCCGGTCGCGGTCGGCGCGGTCTGCAGCTCCTCCTCCCGCATCTCGATCTCTCGCTGACGGCGCTCCTCGCGCTGGCGGCGGCGCTCTTCGCGTGACGGACGTCGGCGTGGACCACCCTCGCGATCGCGCTGCTGTTGTCCCGTATCGGGACGGCCACCCTGTGGCCGGGCCCCTTCTCGGCGGTCATCGCGCTGACGTTGGTCGCGCTGATCCGGCTGCGGGCGCTGGCGCGTGTCGCCGTTGCCGGAGGTCTCCCGCATGTCGACGTACGCCTGGCCGCTCGTCGGGCTCGTCGTCGTGTCGCTCGACGCCATCGAGTCGTCGGGCGCCGCGGCGGCGACGGACGACCCATCGGAACGCTCGCCGTTGGTATGCGCGATGATCTTGTCGACCAGATCGGCCTTCTTCAATCCCTTGTGCCCCTCGATACCGAGGTCCGCCGCGATCTGATGCAGCTCCGCGGCGACCTTTCCCTCCAGGGCACGCTTATCGGTGGTGGCCACTCATGCTCCTTTCTCGAGTTCCTGCTTGAGGGCCTTCCAGTCCCCGAGGAACTTCTCCAATCCTGCGTCGGTGAGCGGGTGCTTCACCAACTGCTTGAACACCGCGAACGGCATCGTCGCGATGTCTGCGCCCGCGAGCGCCGACTCGACGATGTGCATCGGGTGACGCAGCGACGCGGCGAGCACCAGCGTGTCGTACCCCTGGATCTCGTAGATGTCGCAGATCTTGCGGAGCGCGTCCATCCCGTCGGACGCGACGTCGTCAAGGCGCCCGAGGAACGGTGACACGATGTACGCCCCGATCTCGGCGGCGAGGATCGCTTGCGCGGGGGAGAACACGAGCGTGACGTTGATCTTGATCCCGTCGTCGATCAGACGCTTGCCCGCGTTCAGGCCCTCGGGGGTCATCGGGACCTTCACGACGGCGTTCGGCGCCATCTGCGCCAGATCCAACCCCTGCTGGTACATCGCCTCGGGCTCGAGCTCGGTCGTCTCGAGCGAGATGGGTCCCTCGACCTCCGACAGGATCTCCTTCCAGACCCGCTCGGGGTCATCGTTCTCCTTCGCCACCAACGAGGGATTGGTGGTCACGCCGCCGAGCACGCCCCAGCGGTTGATCTCGCGGATCTCTTCGATGTTGGCCGTGTCCAGGAACAGCTTCACGTTCTGCCTCCTTCGTTCGCCGCCGCCACGGGAGCAGGGGCACGACCCGCGCGCTCGCCAGCCGTGACGCGGGCCGACGCCGTGCGCTCGGTCGCTCGTTCCATCACGAGGTCGATGATCGCGGCCAGGGCGCGGTCGAAGCTGTAGTTGGCGATCACCGGGACGCCGTGCGACAGCGCCTGGCTCTTGATGTACCGCTGCACGCGCCGGATGTCGTCGAACCGGTCGAGGTAGCGCTCCGCCGGCCGCCCGGCGTGCTCGGATGCCCGGGCCGCGAAATGGCTTCGGTGCACCTCGTCCTCCTCGATCGTGACCACGACCGGTACGGCCAGGATGCGCTCGCGCCAGGGCTCGGGGTCCAGGAAGCCCGGCACCACGTGGGCGCCCTCGATGATCAGGTGCGTCCCCTCCATCGCGGCGCGCTCGACGAGCGCCTGCACGCCGACCGCGACCGCCGCGGTCTGCTCCCGGAACCCGACGACCACCTCGTCCTTCGAGGGGGGCTCGCGCAGGACCGAGCCCGCCTCGAAGGACGACGCGTGCAGAGTCGGCATGAGCTCGTGGGAGAACAGCGCGCGCATCACCTCTCGGATCGCGTCGGTCGCGACCACTCGGACGATCCCGAGCCGCGTCGCGAGCTGGGTCGCCAGGGTGGACTTGCCCACCCCCGTCGCCCCGCCGATCAGCACCACCAGCGGGACCTGGAGCGCCTCGATCTCGCGCCAGCGCTGAAAGTTCCGCGCGTATCGCTCGCCGGCCAGGTCCTCGAGGACGCCGAGCGCGAGCTCGCCGAGTTGGTCGTTCGAGATCGACGGGACACCGAGCTCGCGCAAGCGCTCCTCGATCGCCTCGGCGACCTGGTACGCGCGAACGGGCGACAGCCCGGTCACCATGACCTGCGACGCCATCAGGCCCTTCGAGTAGGGCAGGCCCGAGTCGCGATCCGAGATCAGGATCTGAGGGTTCTTGGGGTCGTTCGTCATCTCTGTTCGTTTCTTTGGGCGCTTCGCTCTCCGGCGAGGCCGATCGTCTCCCTCAATGCGGTCGGAAGGTCGGTGTCGCCCTCCAACGCGACGGCGCGGTTGTCCACGAAGACCACCTCGGCGCCCCGGGCAATCGCCCGGTCGCACGCGACGTCGACCGCCGCGGCTTTCAGCTCCGACAGGAGCACCTCGTAGGCCTCCGCCCCGTCCAGGTCTTGCGCCAGGCCGGCCCGATCGGCGAGCCTGGCACTCCACCCGACCACTCGGCATCCGTGGGTCCGCTCGAGGGCTTCCGCTTGTCTCGCGGCCACCGCCCCGGGCGCCGTCGTGGTGAAGAACACGTCCCTCCCCCGTACATCGCCGAGTGGCTGTGGTTCGAAGTCCGTCACGATGAGCCGGGCATCAGCGTTCAGCCGTTCGGCGTGGGACCTGAGGGTTGGGATGTTCTGCAGCCCGGCTGGGCTACGCGCCATGGTAACAACGACAAGATCCGATAGCAACAGCCGCAGGGGGCCCAGATACCCGCCGAGGTACTCCGGGGGGGCGGTCGCCGGGACGACCAGGATCCCCGCGTCCCACGGGAACGGGGGCATCGAGGCCCCGCTCCCGTCGACGATCACGGTCCGGGCGCCGAGCCCGAGCGCTAACTCCGCGGCCGCGCGGACGTTGGTCGACGAGGAGCGCCCCGCCAGGCCGCCGCCCGCACGCCGGGCGCCCACCGTCGTGACGCCGCTCGTGGCCGCGATCTCCAGGTAGTCCGAGGCGGCGTGGCGGCCACGGCGAACCAGGTCGAGCAGCGCCTCGAGCGTGACCGTGCCGGCCTCGGCGATCTCGGGTTCGGGAGGCCCGCCCCTGCCCATCGCGACGACGACCGGATCGAACCCGTGCGCCGCGGCCACGCGCGCGGTCTCGCCCGAAACGGCGGTCTTGCCCGTTCGCTTCCCGATCCCGATCACCGCGATCGTCGCGACGGGGAGCGGTCCCTGGTCGACCGGCGGGTCGAGCCGGAAATCGGGACCGAGGTAGGCGACGCCCCTGGCCAGCGCGACGGCCGCGACCTCCATCCGCTCGCGGTACCCGAGCACGGGTTCGTCCGACAGGTCGAAGATCCCCTCGGGACCGAGCTCGTCGATCGCGCCGGCGAGCGCCGCCGCCACCGAACGGTCCGGGACAGAACCCCGCAGCGGGATCCCGAGGTCGAGCGCGGCCGACGGGTCGAGCTTCTCGCCGCCGCCCGCGAACAACGCGGCGATCGGATCGAGCCCGCGCCCGCGCAGCTCGTCGATCGCCCAGCGCGTGACGGGCGGGTAGTGCTCACCGTCGACGAGGACGACGACCTTCATCCGATTGGCTCCTTCGGGGCGGTGCGGTTCGGAGCTAGGACTCCCCCTGGTGAGCCGCGGGGAGGCGGCGCTGCTGCACCGGCGGCTCGAGCTCGCGATGGTACTGCTCCCCGGTCGACAGCTGGAAGTGGGCGATCACGCTGCCCCCGCCGAACGGGTACTTCCGCGTGATCTTCACCTCGTCGCTCTCGAACTCCAGGACGTTGTAGCAGGGTTTCGTATACCCGCGGAGCCGGAGCGACGCGACCGTGCCGGCGTTCGCCACGTAGAGGTCCTCCAGGCGCCACACGTAGGGGACGTGCTTGTGGCCCGAGAGCACGATGTTGACCCCCGACTGGATCAGCTCCTCCAGGAGGTCGCCGGCGTCCATCACGGTGCTCCGCTCGCGCCCGGTGCCCGGGATCGGCAGCAGGTGATGGTGCAGCACGAAGACCTTCAGGTCGGCGGGGACCTCGAACCGCTCGTGGATCCAGGTGTACCGCTCGCGCCCCACCTGACCCTCGTTGATGTCGGGCTCGCTGGAGTCCACGCCGACGAGGCGGACGCCTTTCACGTCGGCGCTCCAGTGTCGCGGGCCCACGAGCTCCTCGAAGTGCAGGTACCCGACGTTGCGTGCGTCGTGGTTGCCGGGGACGGTGTACATCGGCGCGCGGATCCGTTCGGCGTAGGCGGCCCAGTTCTTGTACTCCTGGCGGTACCCCTCGTTGGTGAGGTCGCCGCTGCAGATCACGACGTCGGGCTCGAGCTCGTTCAGCTCGACGATCACCCGGTTCATCAGATTCGGAACGAAGTACGGCGAGCCGACGTGCGGATCGGAGATGTGCGCGATCGTGACCACGTCTTCTCAGTCTATCTTCGTCTCTGCCTCGTTCCTGCCTGGTCTCCTGAGCCTCGTCTCTTGGGCCTCGTCTCTTGGGCCTCGACTCTGGCCTCGCGGCGTCACCGCCCGGACCGAGGACCGCGCTGGCCCGTGGGACGATACGGCGGCGTGAACGCTCTCGACCTGCTCCTGTTCGTGCTCGTGGCGCTCTCCGGGCTCTCCGGCTACCGGCGAGGTTTCACGCTGCAGGCCTTCGGGTTCGGCGGGTTGCTCATCGGTCTGGTCGTGGGCGCATTGCTCGCCCCGTTCGTCGCCCATATCGTCGACGGACCGAACGCCCGAGCGGGCCTCGCCGTCCTGGTCCTGCTCGCGGTCGCCGCGCTCGGCAACGCGGCCGGCTGGTTCATCGGCGTCCACGCACGCGACCGCGCCGCGTCGAGGTTCGGGAAGGCGGACTCGGTCGCGGGTTCGGCCGTCGCGGTCTTGGCGTCCCTGCTGGCGATCTGGTTCCTCGCGCTGAACCTCGCGAACGGCCCGTTCCCTGCCGTCGCGACCGAGATCCGGGGGTCGGCGGTCGTCCGGACGCTCGACGCCGCCCTGCCGCAACCGCCGTCGTTGCTCGCCCAGGTCCGCCGCCTGTTCAACCGGTTCGGGTTCCCCGACGTGTTCTCCGGCATCCCGCCCCTGCCGGCCGATCCCGTGCGGCCACCGAGCCAGGGGGAGACTCGGGCCGCGGCGGAGGCGGCCGCGTCGAGCACCCTCCAGGTGATCGGACCGGCGTGCGACGTGATCCAGGAGGGTTCGGGCTTCGTCGCCGCCGAGGGCTACGTCGTGACGAACGCGCACGTCGTGGCAGGCATGGACGATCCCGAGGTGCGTTCGACGGCGGGTGGCTCGTCGGACGCGACCACGGTGCTGTTCGACCCCGACCTGGATCTGGCGATCCTGTCGGTGCCCGACGCACCCGGACCACCGCTCCCGCTCGCCACCGAGCCGCTGGACCGCGGCGCGCCGGGGGCCGTCCTCGGGTACCCGCAGGGTGGCCCGCTCGACGTCCGCCGCGCAGCCGTCCGGCGGACGATCGACGCGGTCGGGAGGGACATCTACGGGCGCGGCGAGGTCGAGCGTCTGGTGCTCGAGTTGCAGACCCTGGTCCGGCCGGGCAACTCGGGAGGGCCCTTCGTCTTGCCCGACGGTCGGGTCGCCGGGGTCGTGTTCGCCGCGTCCTCCGGCGACGACGACGTCGGCTACGCGATCGCGGCCGGCGAGGTCGAAGACCCGCTGCGGACTGCGACGGGACGGACCACGCCGGTCGACACGGGGCCCTGCATCGGCTGACCCTCGGACGACGGCGAGCCCGGCCCCTCGGTTCGCCGCCCGCCTACTCCTCCATCACGACGCGCACGTCGCCGTCGCGCGACAGGAGCGAGAACGACGTGATCTCGCCCTCGCGGCGGAACACCATGCTCACCGTGCTCTCGCCGACCGACAGGTTGCGCACCTCGACGGTGTTCAGCCACGTCGGCAGGTGCGGCAGGTTGATCGTGAGCAGGTTCTCGTTGGCCCGCGCCGACAGGCCGAGCATCGCCTGCAGCATCAGGTACGGCGAGCCGGCCGCCCACGCTTGGGGCGAGCAGGCGATCGGGTAGCTCACGGGCCGGTTCGGGGACCGGCGCGTGAACCCGCAGAACAGCTCGGGCAGGCGGAGGTAGTCGGCGGAGACCGCCGCGTCGAACAGGGCGGTCGCGACGCGGTTGGTCGCTCGGGCGAATCGGTACCGCTTCAGGCCCGCCGCGATCAACGCGTTGTCGTGCGGCCACACCGATCCGTTGTGGTAGCTCATCGGGTTGTACGAGGCCGCCGACCGGCTCATCGTTCGGACGCCCCAACCCGAGAACATGTCCGGGGCGAGTAGTCGCTTGGCGAGCGGCAGGGCCTTGTCCTCGTCCACGATCCCGCTGTACAGGCAGTGGCCCGGGTTGGACATCAGCGTTCGGAGCTGCTGCTTGCGGGCGTCGAGCGCGGCCGCGAAGTACCGCTCGTCCTCCATCCAGAACGCCTCGTTGAAGCGGACCTTCAGGCGTTCGGCCTCGTCCTCCAGACGGCGAGCATCCTCCGGCCGACTGAGCGCGCGGTACACGTCGGCCATCCGCGTCTTCGCGAGGTAGACGTACCCCTGCACCTCCGAGAGCGCGATCGGTGGTTCGGCGAGTCGGCCGTCGGCGTGGACCATCGAGTCGTGCGAGTCCTTCCACCCTTGGTTGCGGATCCCCCGGGGCGAGCGGGACAGGTACTCGACGAACCCGTCGCCGTCCAGGTCGCCGTACCGATCGATCCACGCGAGCGCGGCCTCCGCCGACGGGAGGAGCTTCCGGGCGAACTCGACGTCGCCCGTCCAACGCAGGTGCTGCGCGTACACGATCAGGAACCACGGCGTCGAGTCGACGGACCCGTAGTACGACGAGTGCGGCAAGATCCCCGCGCGCGCGAGCTCGCCGTCGCGGACCTCGTGCAGGATCTTGCCGGGCTGCTCGTCGCGCCAGTCGTTCTCCTCCGTGCCCTGACGCGCCGCCAGGAGCTCGAGCGCATCGCGCGCGGGTCGCGTGTTCACCGTCAGCAGCTGGTGCGACGCGATCAGGGAGTCGCGGCCGAAGATCGTCACGTACCACGGGATGCCGGCGGCAAGGATCGCGCCGTCCCCCACGCGCGTGTACAGCGCGCGAAGATCGCGGAGGCTCCGGTCCAGGAGCTGGTTGAACAGCTCGTTGTCGGTGACGATCCGCGTCGACTCGCGCTCCCACTCCTCGTAGGAGCGACGGAGCTCGTGCACCGCGTGGTCGAAGTCCGGGGCCGCGTCGGTCGGCTCGCTCCCCAGGACCGGCTCGACCGAGACGGCCACGAGCCGGGTCTGGTACGGATCGAGGTGGAGCCGGAAGACCGCCGTCGCGAGCGCCTCCTCGACGTCGACCCGGTCGGGGTCGATGCCGAAGCGGATCCTCGTGATCCGCCGGACGTGGTCGCGCCCCTCGTGGACGAACTCGATCGCAGAGCCATTCAGCGTCGGCGGGATCGACCCGCCCGAGTGGCGACGGGTCATGCCGCGCACGTCGAAGATGTCGGCGAAGTCCGCGCCGAACGTCAGCGCGACCTCGAGGGTGACGTCGAAGGGGTTGTAGTTCTTGATCCGGATGCGCTCGAACAGATCGCCGGAGATCGCGCGGACGCGCCGGACGTTGATCGACTGCTGCGGCGCACACAACACGTCGTCCTCGAACAGGTCGGGGTTCGTCAGGTCGACGTGCGACTGGTAGCCGCGTTCGGCCGACGAGGACAGCAGCACGAGGTCGCGCCCGTTCATGGTCAGGCGGAAGTGCGACAGGAACCGCGTGTCGTGTGAGTACAGGCCGAGACCGTCGTGACCGCCGTGGTCGAGGTTCCCCTCGAGGTCGGTGTACAGGAAGGTCTGGCCCTCCTTGACCGCGAGTGTCTTGCTCGCGAGATCCGTGACCAGAACCGGAGCCGCGCCCTGTTCGGGCTGGGGGAGCGGGGTGG
>Ga0137367_10004146_pt1 | contig 11774 bp, 13 predicted proteins | sample SagtaG_14_FD_104939 | JGI IMG/M metagenome (GOLD analysis project Ga0137367, IMG submission 104939) | Vadose zone soil microbial communities from Sagehorn Ranch, Mendocino, California, USA - Sage1_L_80_16 metaG | ecosystem: Environmental > Terrestrial > Soil > Vadose zone | place: USA... | reverse complement strand
TGAGCATCGGCTGAAGGAGTCTGTGCGGACGGTAACGTTGCAAGCGCGGCACCATTTATTCCGGCGTCGACGCGCGCGGCCTCATATTCGGCGCGTGAAGCGCGACGCAATTTGGAGTTGTTCTCGTTGGGGTTCACCGCCAGATGAAAGCTAGCCGTGCTGCTGACCGTGGAAACATCCGCAACGCAGTTCCCAGAAAGAAGTTCGAGTCGGTGGTGAGCGGGAAATACGCGAATGTGCGGAAACTGAAATTGCTTCTGACTCGTTGTAACCGGGGGAAAGATTTCAGTTCAGGAGTTTGTTTTCTAGTTCAGAACTTTATTTTCCAGTTCAGAACTTTATTTTCTTACCACAACAACAACTGTACTCGGACAATAAAGTTGGAAACTCAAACCAAGGTTAACTTGTTAAGGTTCAAGCAGCGTCACTTTGACTCAAAACAAATAAAGTTAGAAACTGGGAGCCGATTCCCGCCCGAAGGGCAACGGAGAGCAGACAATAAAGATGGAAACTGACTATCGAGCCCGCTGTCATGACAGCGTGTGAGTCCAATTAATCCCGTTCCCGATTCGAGCCGCTCCGGCTTCGCACAAGCCAACACCGCCATCACAAGCCATCCTCTGAGAAAACTGCCGCCGGACGAGTAATTTGACCACACGCCCGCACTTTTGGACTTCCAGCCATTACGGCGAAACGATGCGAACGAACGCCGTCGGCAAATCCGGCGTCTCCGTATACTCAATCACCCCATGGGGCGGAGCGATGGTGGCCTTAGCATCCTCCCAGGCCGCTGGCTCCAGGTTGGCACTCCGCTGAAATCGATATTGTTCTCCTGGAATGGCCAGGAAGCGGAACCGAACCCCGCCGGGAATTACCTGGATGGAGATGCGATCCTGCGAGAGGGCAGGTCCATCGAGCACAAACATTTCGACGAACGCGGTCGAATACCCACCGCGCCCATCTTTCACGGTGTAGGAGAAGCGGTCAGGACCATAGAGACCAGCCAGCGGCGCATAGGTGATCATCGAATCATCCCGCGTCACGGAGCTACCAAAAAAACTAGTAGCACTGACACCAGACAGAGTGAGCGGATCGCCGTCGGGATCTGAGTCATTGGCCAGCAACTGCGCCGTGGTGATCACAAATGGTTGATTCCGCAGCGTTAGACCTCCGTCCGCTTGGGCGATCGGCGGCCGGTTGACAATGAGGCGAGCCACCGCGCTGGTGACACAGCCGGCTTGATTGCAAATGGTCACCCAGTAATCGCCGGCGTCCGACAGAGAAACGGCATTGAAGGCAAGTCCTGAACTATTGGCGCCGAACCGCGGGGTTCCGTCGAAGTACCATTGGTAGGTAGGCGACAGGCAGGACTTCGCCGCGACATCGAACCGGAACCGGCCGTTCACCGTTGCAAGACCATTTTGGGGCTGGCTGAAAATGGCCGGCGGAGAATCCACGTTAACCGTCAACGTGGCGACGGAGCTGGTGACACTGCCGCCGAAATTGCTGACGACCACATCGTATTGGCCGGCGTTGGAGGAGTCGACGACGTTTAACGTCAGGATGGCGTTGGTGGTAGTGATGATCGTAGTTCCGTCAAAGCGCCAATCATACACCAATGGCGAACGTCCGGTCGCCTGGACGGTGAACTCGGCGGTGCTGCCGCAAGTGACATCCGCATTAATCGGAGCGGTGATGATGGTCGGAGGAAATACCACGGTGAGCCGCACCGCGGCGCTGGTGACGCCGCCATAAACATTGGTGACAACGAGCTGGTATATTCCGTCGCTGCCTTGAGTGACGTCATAGAGCAATAGCGCGTTGTTTGTTTCCCCTGGCAACATCGCACCATTAAAGTACCATTCATAACCGAGAGGCTCGACACCATTGATCTTCGTGCTGAACAAGGCATTGCTACCATATGGAACTAGACTGCTCTGAGGCTGAGTCTCGATGAACAGAAGTGGTGAGAATCGAATGAGACAACCGCTGTCGACGAATGCGTTCCCTCGGGCGTCGGCCACAACCGCGCTGATTGGGGATCCTTGACTTGGGATCAAGTTGGTCCACAAAACCTGGCCGCTCGCAGTGTATGCGGCGGCGAACAATGCTGGAATCGTCGCAATCCATCCTACAGCGATCGCGTTACCATATGGGTCAGAGGTCACCGCATTTGCGGTGGCATACGGAATGTCAACCTGATTCGTCCACAGGATCTGTCCGCTCGCGGCAGAAAGGGCGATCACCTGCCAACCAGTGTTCCCGAAATAGTGATTGGTGCCATTGAAGGGGTAGTTTCCCGCCAAGTAGACATGGCCTTGGCTGTCGACATTGATGGCCGAACTCTGGCCGACCAAGCGCTTCCTCCAGCGAAGCACACCGGTGTTCGAGTAACAAATGACGACCGAACTCTCAAAATAGTCGGGAGCATTCCCACCGCTGTTTCCACTGACATACACCGCCCCGTCCGACCCAATTGCGATTCCAGTTGAATCTACGATATTACCCGGTTCTGCATACGGTTGCGACCAAAGAGTCAGGCCCGTGCTTGAAAAACAGACTGTTTCAAAATAGCGATCCGATCCTTGCCCCGCCACTCCCTGTAGAACGAAAACTCGATCTGAGTGATCTGCTGCCACGGCGATGGCATACGCATCCGCAGGATGGTCAAACCGATTCGTCCACAGCGGCACACCACTCCCCGAGTAAGAGAGGACGACGCCACCAAAAGCAGTGCCGAGAGGGCCCGTTTCCGACTTTCCCGCGACAAATACCTGCCCATCAGCATTGACCGCGATTGAGCAGGAGATTTCGCCGTAGTTCTCCGGGCTGTTGTAACGGTTTGTCCAAAGTGGCATCCCCTCGCTTGAATAGGCGATCGTGACGATATCCAAACTGGCATATGCGTTGGGAAGCCCTAAGGTCCCTGCCGATGGACCTGTCGTGTACACCGTCCCATCCGGACCAATCGCCAGCGCCACGCCATAATCCGGACCATGCCCCGTCCCGTCGTATGCGCGAGACCAGACTTCGCCGCCCTGCACGTCATACGCTTTCGTGACCATATTGTCGTCGCCCAGCGAGCCGGTGACATAGACTTTGCCGTCGATCCCAATGCCTAACGAACTGAGGCTTTCTACGGTCACAGAACAACGCTCCCAAGCCAGAATTCCCATCGGCGCCGATTTCGCCCGACTATCCATGAACAACAATGAACCGAGGATAAACGCCATCCGCAAGATTGCAGCGAGTTTCATAGAGCAGGCTACCCCAGTCTGATGCCGTGGCTTTCCGAATGGAAGATCAACAATAGAGTGTTTCCGACTGAGTCCAAAAATCATTTCTGGGATGGCGGGCATCGAGATCGGATACCCAGCGGCGAGCTACGAATCAGGTGCAGACGTTGGCGCGCTACGGCATGGCTGGCGACTGCCGGCCTGGGAACACAGACTCTTCCGCGCGTTTCGGGTAGCGTGACACTGTGGCGCGCTGAAAAAGGCGGAACGTGGGTCAGGAAGCGCAGTCCATAAGCGGAGATTTTCCACACGAGCCGCGCCCAGGTGCACCTCCGGTAGGGCTCCGGCTTGACCTGCTCTTTTACCCGTCCGTGGCGGTGGCCATTATATGCTTCTGCCACTCCTCGTCCCACGCAGATTTCGATCGTCGCCTTCTCGTTGTGGCGGGTGAGCTTGAAAGCGTTGGAGAGCAGGTTCATAAAGATTTGCTTGAGTAGCGACGTGTCGCCAGCGCCATCCGCCAGTCACTCACACGAATCTCGATGTGTCGATCAGGGTGCTCCCTGCCCAATTCATCCAGCACGGTGTGAACGACGGCGGAAATGTCCACGGCCTGCTTCGCAACCCGTTGCCGGCCCAGCCGGGAAATGCGGAACACGTCCTCGATGAGTGGGCCCGTGCGCCGTGCGCTCCTCGTAACGTTGTTGAAAATGCGTTGGGCTTCGACCCGAGTTCGCTTGTCCTGGGGCCTTTAAGGCCAGTAACACGAGAGCTAAAACAAGCAACGCTGCTTTCATTTGAAAAATCTTTTTGCTGGATCCCATCAGTCCGTCATGCTTCATCTCGGAGCAAATCCGAATGCAACCCGATTCGAATGCCTGATATGAGAATTGCACGAGGATGGCTTGGAGTGGCCGTGTGCCTATCGCTCGCGGCTTTGTTGGTCTCCCACCTCTCGATTTCGAGACATCTCCCAGCGGTCCCGTCGGACCGCGGAATGACCACTGCGTTCCCGGTTACCATCAACCCACCGACAGTGCCCCGCCCTAGGAATCCCGTGTGCGTTCCCGATGCGGGTGCACCACCCCATCGCGCACTTCCCGCTGAGGACGTGGTTGGGATCGGGGCTGTCCTTGGATTCGACAAGCAAATGAGGGTGGTCCGGATTATGAACGTCATACCGAACTCTCCGGCATCGCAGGCTGGGCTGACGACTGGCCTCATCATCCACAAGGTTGATAGTGTGTCTCTCACTGGCTTGCGGCTTGAAGAGTGTGTCAATCTCGTGCGAGGCCATGGCGGCACAACCGTGCGACTCGAACTCATCGATCCTGACCAGGAGGAGACGAACAGCGTCGAGTTGACGAGACAGAAAATCCAAGTCCGCCCATGACCAAACCCAGACTCCTCGCCTTTGGCGCCCTCCTCATCGTGAGCGTTTCGACGTTGCTGCTGTGGCAACACAGGACCATCCAGCGGTTGGAGGCGGAAAATGCAGGGCTGCGTACAAGCACCGCTGAGCTGGACTCCTTACGCCAGGAAAACTCACGCCTGACCCAGACGCAAACCGATCCCGCCAAACTCGAACTCTTGCGTAAAGCTCAATCCGAGATCCCTCGCCTTCGTGCCGAAGTGTCGCGCTTCCGGCGACAACTCAAGGAAGAACAGAACAAACGTGCCGCGCCCGCCATGGAAAACCCACCGGCGACGACCCCCGCTGGAGAACCCGCTGCGGCGGTCGAAACTTACCGCGCTTCAGTCCAGGGCACCCTGGCTCCAGGACAAACACTCGTCACCGGTGGTTGGACCACTGCGGCCGGTAAACGCGCCTTAGTCTTGATCGAGGCCGCCATCGCCAGTGACGCCGCTCAAGCCGGCCAGGTCGTGCTCCAGGCCAGGTTCGTCGAATTGCCAGACCAGGTTCTGGGCAAAGTTGGATTGGAAGGGCTGATGTCTGAAGGCAAAGAAACCTCTTCCAAGGCCATTCTTACTTTCGAGCAGAACGAAGCGTTGGTGAAAGCGTTGGAAGCGACGTCGGGTGTAAACGTCCTCTCCGCACCGAAAATCTCAACCCTCGATGGCCGGCAGGCGCAGATGAAAGTCGTGAGCCTCCGGACCATTGCTGGGGAGACCTACGAACTGGGTCCCACCGTCGATATCGTGCCGCGCATCTCGCCCGACGGCGCCTCGGTCGATCTAGGCATCATCGCCCAATTGTGGCTCCAATTGCCGCCTGACCCTTGAGCGTGGAGCCAATGCAGGACTGGCGCACGGAGACAGTCTCCATCCCCAAGTTTGTGCCCCGTTCCAAGCAATAAATGCAAACACTCACACTTTGCCAACTCACGCCGACACCAGATGAGTCAAGCACAGGAGTGAAGAGGCGCAGCACCGACCGGGCGTCAGAAAAACCTTCAAGCCGGAGGCGGTGAAGATCGAATCCGTCAAGTTCCCCGCCCAGGGGGCACGTCACTTCCCCTTCCTAGACGCACGCTCCCCGTTATCTCTCTGCGCCCGCGCCTCAGCCAATGAAAGCGACACTCAGCAGGTGCGGACGTCGAATCAGGACGCGGGTGCGAGGAACTCTCCGCCTGTCGGCTCTTTGCAGAGAGTTCCACTCGACTTCACAACCAGTCAACCGTCAGCGCAGCGCAGGGAGCGGCAGCCGAGCCCGGAATAGTTCTTGTGTCCCGGTCGTAAAAGTCTTGAAAACGACTTGGCCCGCTATGTTTGTCGCGGTTCCCCTGTCGAACCATTGTGCCAGGTCTGTCGACCCCTCGATAGGCACCGCTGGCTCGGCTGTTCCGGAGACTCTGAAGGTGACGTTGCCGGCCGATTGAGGCGAAGGATGCGACAGCCATAAGACTTCTCGGAAGACTGCCACATCACCATCGTTAGAAACTGGAAGCCAATGCGAGCAGGATGGCAGGCAGAGTATGGATCGCGGGTGGTCTCAACCTCGATACCTTATCGACTTCTTTTCACAAGTGAAGCTCGAAGCATACTCTCTGAACGCCGCCGAACTCAGCCACAAAATGATGGGTCCAATCCAGAGTGGTTCAGGATGCATCTGTTATCGTTCTCACCACGGCGAAGAGCGAGCTTCCGGCGAATCGCCGCCGCGGCGCACTCAAGGGGATTGCGTCAGTGCTTTTCCTATTTTCAACCGGGGAATCAGCACCATCGCGACGATGAACATCGTCATGCCCACGCCCGTTATCAGGATGCCCTGAAGCCGCGTGTGGAGAGCGGCGACAAGGGTCACGGCGATAATTCCGGCGGCCGGCAGGACGGTGCCAAGCAAGGCCAGGCGAGCGTTCATGATCGTCAACGATCGAATGGCGATGACCACGATGGCCATCGCAGAGGAAGCCACCATGGCAACGTGGAGGGGAATGAATTCCTGCGCGAAATACATTAGTGGGTAGGCGCCCGTGAAAGTGCCGAGAATCATCAGCAACATCCACCGGTCATAATTCTGGATGTGATAGGCGTGAGCCACCAGGCCGAGGAGAAGGCCAAAAAGCACGACGCTGGCCGGTCCCAGCCACGAGAGTTCTCCGAGACGGTCAATCGGGGCGATCCCCAGCACGTCGAGCGCGATGGGGCGACCGAAGAGGAGCCGCTTGTAATCCCAAGTGTATACGGTCCGGCCGTCGGCGCGGGCGTAGCGCGTGGGCTGAAGCGACAGCTCCAGCATGCGCACGTCCGAACCGACCGCAGTCAGGTCGATGTGGAACGTGTCCAGAATGGCGCCGGGGGGCGTCTGGAGGTTGTAAAGTCCCTTCCCGACCGCCGAATAAGCGATCGTCATCGCGACGGGCCGCTCGGACAGCGTGCCGAACCATACCAGTTTGTCTCCACGGATCTCGACCGATTCACTCGGCTGGCCGTTGACAGCGACTTCGAGATCGGTCAGCGAAATGATCTGAGGCGGCAGAGGCAGGAGCACTTCGCACTCGCCACTCTTGCCCGGAGTTAACGCGAGGAATTTCGCCGCGAACTGGGCGGTGTAAATGGATTCGGGTTCGGCGGTGCCGACACTCAGCTCCGGCTTGAGCGAGACAGTGGCGGCAAAGCTCTTGACGGTGGCGCGAGCTCGCCGAGGTGAGGCGGCTGGCGCCGGTTCGGCTTCTGGACGCAGCGCGGTTGCCGCCGGAGCCACACCAGGTGCTTCCAGGCTTCGGCGCAGAGCGCGCTTCCTGGCCGTGGATAACGCGGGGAGCAGCAACGCGGCGATCATGGCGATGATCCCGATCACCACCAGCAACTCGATCAGCGTGAAAGCGCGACGGCGGAGCTTCATACCTCACCTCGAATCCCTCTGCCCAAAGTCTTGAGCATAGACGCTGCCAGCGTTTTCATCGCACAAAACTGCTGATTTGCACACCAGCAATAACAGTAGAGAGAGTGGAGTTCCCTCCTTATGCGTGAGTTCCACGCCGAAGCCCTTCTCCACAGACGAACTCAGCCATGCGCTGGAATGACCCAGGTTTGTTTGAGGTTAGTTCCCTGGCCCCCGAGTTGATCGCAGCCGTCCATCAGATTAACGCGCCATGACGCGATAGAAGCTGTTCGGCGAATCAACCGTTACGGCGTGAGGGCTGGTTACACTCGGAGTGTCCTGCCACGGACCAGACACGTCAGCTTCGGCGTCCAACTTCACTCCCGTCTCCCAATTCACTCCGCCGTTCGTGGACCGGAAATAGAAGACTCCAGTTCCATAGCCTCCCGCGCCGGATTGTCCGCCAAACACGTGCACGGTGTTGCCGCTCACTGCGATATTGGCGCGACGAATCTCCTCACCCGTTCGCGTGATGCGGATTGGACTGCTCCAAGTCGCACCGTTGTTTGTGGACTTGCGAAAATCCAGTGGTTGGCTGATCGCCCCCATGTCCCCCGCCGCCGTGAGCAAATACCAAAATTTGTCTATGCTCCGCCGGCGTTTGCCAACCGCCATGTGTTCGCCCGGAGCGAGGCGGAGGTGGTTTGCGCCTCGCTGGAGGCCGGGCAGTAAAGGGAGTCGATCGGACGCGCCATGGCCTACCGGAGTTGCTATGAATTCCGGTCAACGACTGCCGAGAAACGCAATGACACCTAGCCGCACCTAGCCGTCACTTAGCCGGTCTTCGCGGATTCGCCGTAAGACGCCCGCTCAACGCGGGCGAGTTGTCGCAGCGCGACAACTCCTACCTGCGTTTGCGCCGCAGGGTGGTGGAAATCCTCGCGCTGCGAGGATTAGCTTATGGTTGCAGGGTGGCCACGCTACTTTCCGCGCCGCCTGAGTTGTTCGTGGAGATCAGCCACACGAATGTGACCGCCCGCGCAGTGAGCAAATCCGCACTCATAACAACCATACCGATCGGGTTCATCGTCATAGAGCAGGACGAACTGGGTGCGCTCGTTCATTTTCGCGGGATTCTTTTCACTGGCGGCGGTGTAAACGTATGGCCGGCCCGTGCGCAACGATTTGGCTTCAAACGGAGGCTGCCCGCTCTCGAACAGAACCGCAAAGCTGTCAGGGAAAGCGCCGTCGTGCTTTTGGGCATAGCCCAGAATGGCCCAGGCAATGTCCATCATGCGCCGTATGTTTCGCTGTGAAGGGTCATTCTGTCCAACGGTCCAAACTGCCGTCATTGCCTGTTCGTGCTCTGCGGCGGCCCGGATCAGGTCGGGCCGTTTTTGAATAAGGCCCTCCACGGGCGTGCTCCACAATGCCCAGGGAGAACTGCGACGGTTCTCGCTCGGCTGGGGCAACCCTTTGAGGTAGGGCCCGAGAACGCCATCCGGGTCATGGAGAGCGGCATCGATCAGCTTCCCGGCAGTTTCGGTGGCACGCGCTTTGGCGGCATCGAAGGCGGCCCGATCACTTTCGGGTGGATTGAGGTTCGTTTCGCCAAGGGTGCCCGGGTTCATCAAAGCCGGATCGGCCGCGGCGAAGGCCCGGTGAATCCGGGACGGAAGAAACCGCGCCACTTCGAGCGGGCTTGGGTTTTTCCAGTCTTCCAGCCCGGGCCACGAAAGCCCTTCACGCGTCAACGCCACGAGAGCGGCAACGTAGCTATTCATCGTCGGAACATTGCTGGCGGCGGCCAGTTTGGCTTTCAACGCAAAGGCAGACTGCATAGCTCGCTCCGCGAACCATCGGTTGATGAAATTCGTGGCGAACAGGTGCCCGGCTAAAATGATCAGTGCCTCGGCCAGTTCAGCCCGCACAGCTTGGTCGGAACTGCGAGCCAGTTCGTCGATGGCCCAATGGATGGGCTGTATTCCAATGCTGCTGAAATTCGCCCACCGCGCCGTCGTCCAGCTCAGCGCGCAGAGCCTGTCCAACCCCTGGAGATTCAACGCGGCGATGGCCTTGAAAAGTGCTTGACCCGTGATGGAATCATACGAGCGCAATTCCGAACAAGCCGCTGCTTTTCCAAACGTTTCGAGCGCTTCGCTCTCGCGATCCGAATGGTGCAGCAGCGTGCCCTGCAAGTAGTGGCCCAGCGCATTGTCCGGGTCGCGCTGGACCAGTTCGCCGACTGAGCCCGCGTCGATGCGGTCCATGATGATGGCCAGGAGGGCGACGACAGGGGCGTATTCGCTCCTGGCCCTCACGGCCATTTCGGAGAGCTCCTTTCGCACCGGATCGCGGGCTTTGGCGAAAAAGGAAAGCCCCAACAGGGCTTCCGAATCACTCGTGACGGCTGCCGCAGCCCGGAGACTTTCGGCAGACGCCGCCCTGTCCACCGACTCGCGGTAGGCAGCGAGGGTCGGCATGTTTATTGGCAACTGGATCATGGTTTAACCGACTTTTGCACATTCGAGACACGTCGGCAATTCGTACTCGAGCGCCGGGTGCGATTCATTTCCGCAACTTGTTCCGGGGGGTCTTCGCTGCGCTGCGACCCCCGGCTACTCTCTGGCAGCCCTCCGGGCTGCTCTGCAGGTCAGCGCAACAGGTCCAAACTCCAGCGCCAGAGTCTCTGCCTCGCTCGCAACCCCGGGTAACGTGAGTTGCGCCCCTCCTGCGACCTCCTGAGATTGACGCGCTGCGCTCGATTAGCGTAGGATTTTAGAATGCGAAATTTCACTCCAGAACTCACCCTCTCCCTCATCGCGGCCTTGCTGGCGCTGGTTGGACTGCGGCTTGATGGGGCGACTTACGAGGTCGCCGTGGACGACTCGGGGTTCTCCCCGGCGACGCTGACGATTAACGTCGGCGACACCGTCTTTTGGGTGAACCTGGATGACACTTTCTCCCATACCACCACCAGCGATCTCCCTGTCACCAACCCGAACTACTGGAATGGCCTGATGGTTGACTTTTTTGATTCGTTTGAGCACCAGTTCAACAGCGTCGGCAGGTTCACCTACCACGACGACCTGGACTTCGGCACCGGCACGATTATCGTCAGCGGCGCCAACACGGCTCCCTCGGTCAACATCACCAATCCGCACGCCAATGCGGTCTTTTCCGCGCCGGCAACGTTCACGCTGGAAGCCACCGCCTCCGATCCCGATGCGGGGGGCAGCGTCGTGGCCGTGGAGTTTTTCGTTGGGGACACCTCGGTGGGCGTGGACTTCGACAGTCCCTACAGCGCGTCGGTGAGCGAGTTGGCCGCGGGAACCTACAACCTGTCCGCGATCGCCGCCGACAACTTGGGCGCGCAATCGACCAACTCCATCCGCATCACCGTGAGCGGGCCGGCCGTTGGCTTGACCGCGCCCAGGATGGCCAGCGGGCAGTTCCTGTTCGATGCGACGGGACTGACGGCGGGGCGAACGAACGTGTTGCAAACCTCGACCGACCTTGCCAGTTGGAGCGCGACCGAGACCAACGTGGCGGCTAGCAGTTCGGCCACGTTCACTAACGCGGCCAGTGCCGGGCTCCGGTTCTATCGACTGCTCGAGCTTGTCCAGTGAACGAAGATTTCTGAGACAAAATTGCCACTCGGCGTCGTTTTACTGGTTGGGCTGACGAAGTGCGAGCACCATGGCTGAACCGCTCAATCAGGACCAGTGGCGGCGCTGGGTCGCCGATCACGCGCCGAAACTCCTGCTCGTCGCCCGGCAGATGGCACGCTCGGAAGCCGACGCGCAGGACCTCGTGCAGGAGGCGCTGGTCGAGTGCTGGCAACGAAGCGCCGCTGGCACGCCGCCACTGCCGCTGCTCTTTGCCACGATTCGGCGACGGGCGATTGACCTCACGCGCCGCGAAGATCGCCGCGTCCATCGCGAGCAAACCGTCGCGATGGACGAGGCGCAGCCCTGGTTCGACACCGGCGTGGAGGAACTGGAGTTCGGCCGGATCCTCCAGAGTGCCATGGCTGAGTTGCCGCCAGAGCAACGCCAGGTCATCACACTGAAGATTTGGGGCGAGATGACGTTCGTGGAAATTGGCGAGGCGCTGGCCATCCCGGCAAATACGGCGGCTTCGCGCTACCGGTATGGTTTGGCCGAACTACGCAAGCTGACGAAGCAAGTATGGACATGAATAAACGGGAAAATGAGTTGTTCGAGGCGGAACTGCGCCGGCTCAAGCCGGCC
>Ga0137367_10004145_pt1 | contig 11775 bp, 10 predicted proteins | sample SagtaG_14_FD_104939 | JGI IMG/M metagenome (GOLD analysis project Ga0137367, IMG submission 104939) | Vadose zone soil microbial communities from Sagehorn Ranch, Mendocino, California, USA - Sage1_L_80_16 metaG | ecosystem: Environmental > Terrestrial > Soil > Vadose zone | place: USA... | reverse complement strand
GCTCTGCACCTGGGTGGCCAGGTCCTTCAGCCGCTGCCGGACCTTGTCGCCGTCCACCAGCACCTCCGTCGAGGCGTACGCGAAGTACTTGCGCTGCGACGCCCGGTACATCGAGCTCAGCGTGGACAGCTCGCGGCGGACCGCCTCGCTGTCCAGCATGAGCTGGTGCGCCCTGGCCTGCATGGGGGCGGCCAGCTCGGCGGCGGCCAGCTCCGGCGACACCGCCTCGTACTTGTCCGGGTCGGTGAGGCTGGGCCGCAGCAGCCGCCGCTCGGACAGCCGCAGGATGCGCTTGTCCGCCTCGGCCGGGAGCATGTCGACGGTGGTGCAGCACTCCGGCACGGTGGCCGGGCTCTCCAGGAAGAACCGGTAGACGTCGACGTCTCCGGGCTCCAGCTGCGCGCACACGTCCGCGGCCGGAGGCTCCGGCGAGCTGAACAGTCCGTCGGAAACCTTCTCGGCCATGCGCGCTCCTCCGTGGGCGTCCCCCGCCTCGCCTACCCCCGATGCAGCCAGTGTCGCCGGCGTCGCGTCGGGCCCGGACCGGCTCGGTGAATGCCGGGTTCAGCCGGGTTGAGCCGTCGGTGTCCACGCCAACGTCAACACCGACGCGGCGGGCGCGCCTAAACGTACTGTGCCGGACTTGCAACGCTCCGCCCACCGATTTTATCAAACCAATCGGCTCGGATCGTATCCCTTCGGGCAGACGGGACGATTACGCCAATCACCCCATCGCATCGCCCTTTCGGCTCATTAGTTCGGCGGCCCGGCGGCCCATCCACGGTCAGAGCGGATGCTTTTCCAGGAAGTCGGTGGCGACGTCGCCGCGGCGGAACACCGGGTGGTTGAGGACTCGCTGGTGGAACGGGATGGTGGTCTTCATGCCGCCGCCGGCGACGTCGAACTCGGCCAGCGCGCGCAGCGTCCGGTCGATGCAGGTGCCGCGGTCGGGGCCCCAGACGATCAGCTTGGCGATCATCGAGTCGTAGTAGGGGCTGACCATCGTGCCGGGCACGCAGTGGGTGTCCACCCGCACCCAGGGGCCGCCGGGGACGCGGAACCGCTCCAGCCGGCCCGGCGTGGGCACGAAGCCGCGGTCGGGGTCCTCGGCGTTGATGCGGCACTCGATGGCGTGCCCGCGCACCTCGATGTCCTCCTGCTTGACCGACAGCGGCTCGCCGTACCCGATCCGGAGCTGCTCGGCGATCAGGTCCACGCTGGTGACCAGTTCGGTGACCGGGTGCTCCACCTGGATCCGCGCGTTCATCTCCATGAACCAGAACCGGCCGTCCCCGTCCAGCAGGAACTCCATGGTGCCGGCGCCGCGGTACCCGACCGCCCGGGCGCCGGCCAGCGCGTACTCCCCAACCTGGGCGCGCATCTGCGGCGTCACGTTCGGCGACGGCGACTCCTCGATCAGCTTCTGGTGCCGGCGCTGCACCGAGCAGTCCCGCTCGCCCAGGTGCACCGCGCCGCCGAAGGCGTCGCAGACCACCTGCACCTCGATGTGCCGCGCCCTGGCCAGGTACTTCTCGAGGTAGACCGCGCTGTTCTTGAACACCGCCTGCGCGTTGGCGCGGGTGGTCTGGTAGGCGGTGCGCAGGTCCTCGGGCGCGTGCACCACCGAGATGCCCCGCCCGCCACCGCCGGCGGCGGCCTTGATGATGACCGGGTAGCCGATCGAGTCGGCGATCGCGGCCGCCTGCTCCACGGTGTCCACCGGCTCGGTGGTGCCCGCCAGCAGCGGCAGCCCGGCGTCGGTCATCAGCCTGCGGGCGACGGACTTGTCGCCCACGGACTCCATCACCTCCGGCGGCGGGCCGAGGAACACGATGTCGTTGTCGGCGCAGATCTCGGCGAAGTACGGGTCCTCGGACAGGAACCCGTAGCCGGGGTGGATGGCCTGCGCGCCGGTGCGCAGCGCCGCGCCGATCACGTTGGGGACGTGCAGGTAGCTCTTCGCGGCGGGCCCGGGCCCGATGTGCACGCTCTCATCCGCGGCCCTGACGAACTCCGCGTCGGCGTCGGGCGTGGAGTACACCGCGACGGAGGCGATGCCGAGGTCACGGCAGGCCCGGACGACCCGCAGCGCGATCTCGCCGCGGTTGGCGATGAGGACCTTGTCGAACACGATACCTCCCTAAGCGCCTGGACCTACGCCTCGGCGCACCGTTGCCGCTGGCGAACTTCGGCCTTCGGCCGACCTCTTGCCCGGTCTCCATGCACTGCGCTAGTCGACCGGCTCGAGGTCCATCAGCGGCTGGGCGAACTCCACCACGTCGCCGTTGTCGACGTGGATCGCGACCACCTTCGCCCGGTGCTCGGCGGCGATGTTGTTCAGCAGCTTCATCGCCTCGATGATCGCCAGCGTCTGACCCGGCTCCACCACGTCGCCGACCTTGACGAACGGCTCGACGCCCGGCGAGGACGACCGGTAGAACGTGCCGACCAACGGCGCCGTGACCGGGATGCCCTTCGGGGCGGGCGGTTCCGCCGCGGCCGGTGCCGCCGGGGTGGCCGACGCGGCCGCGGCTTGCGTGGCCTCGGCGGCCGGTGCCGCGGGCAGCGGGTACGGTCCGGCGTACTGGGGCTGGGCGTACTGCGGCGGGGCGTACTGCGGCGGGGCGTACTGCGGCGCGACCACCTGCGGCGGCGCACCCTCCCACTCCACGTCCACGCTCAACCCACCGGCGCGCAACGTGATCCGGCGCAGCGTGCCGGGCAGCTCCCCGGCCAGCGCCTTGGTCTGCTCGCGCAGCTCGGCCAGCGTGGTCGCGGGCGTGTCCTGCGGGACACCCGCACCCGGGCTCTCGGCGTCCTCGAGGCCGTCCCGCTTCGGAAACTCAATCGTGGTCACCGTGACCCTCCCAATCCACCATCTGTTGCCGTTCCGGGTGGCCGAACCGGTCGAACCGGTCCCGCCTGGCCTTGACCAGCTCGACGCCGGAAGCCTCCAGCAGCGGCCGGAAGGCGTGCACCACGGCGGCCTTCACGTTCTCCGCGGCCTGGTACGGGTCGGCGTGCGCGCCGCCGTCCGGCTCGGGCACCACCGCGTCGATCACCCCGAGCCGCAGCAGATCCGGCGCGGTCAGCCGCAGCACGTCGGCGGCCCGTTCGGCGTGCGCGGCGGAGCCCCACAGGATCGTGGAGCAGCCCTCCGGACTGATCACCGAGTAGTAGGCGTTGGCCAGCATCAGCACCCGGTTACCCACGCCCAGCGCCAGCGCGCCACCCGAGCCGCCCTCGCCGGTGACGATCGAGACCACCGGCACCCGCACCCGGGACAGCTCAAGGATGCAGTCCGCGATGGCCACCGCCTGCCCGCGCTCCTCCGCCTCGATGCCGGGGAACGCGCCCGGGGTGTCGATGAACGCCAGGATCGGCAACCCGAACCGCTCGGCCAGCCGCATCAACCGCAGCGCCTTGCGGTACCCCTCCGGGTTGGGCATGCCGAAGTTGCGGGCCACCAACTCATTGGTGTCGTGCCCCTTCTGGTGGCCGAGCACCACGAAGCTCTGCCCGCCGATCCGCCCGACGCCGCCGACCAACGCCGGATCGTCGGCGAACGCGCGGTCCCCGTGCAGGCTGAGGAAGTCGTCGCAGATGTGCGCCAGGTAGTCCAGCGTGGTGGGCCGGTTGATGTTGCGGGCCAGCCCCACCGTCTCGGCCGCCGCCCGGCGGCCCACCGCGGCCGGGTCGGTGACCGGCGCCGCGCCCCGCGGCCTGGGCAGCTCCGGCAGCGACGGGCCGAGCAGGGTCAACAGCCGGGCCAGCGTCTCCCGCTGCGACTCCCGCGGCACCACCATGTCGATCATGCCGTGCTCGAGCAGAAACTCCGCGGTCTGGAACCCCGGCGGCAGATCCTGCCGGATGGTGTTCCTGATCACCGACGGGCCGGCGAAGCCGATCAGGCAGCCCGGCTCGGCCAGGATCACATCGCCGAGCATGGCGAACGACGCCGTCACCCCGCCGAACGTCGGGTCGGTGTTCAGGTTCACCACCGGCAGGCCGGCCTCGCGCATCGCGGCGACCCACTGCGCGGTCTTCGCCATCTGCATCAGCGACAGGCAGCCCTCCTGCATCCGGGCGCCGCCGGAGGAGGACACGATCAACAGCGGCAGGCCGGAGTCGATGGCCCGCCGGGCGGCCCGGGCGATCTGCTCACCCACCACCGAGCCCATCGACCCGCCCATGAAGCCGAAGTCGGCCACCGCGAGCACCACCGGCCGGCCCTCCACCGACATCTGCCCACACAGGACACCCTCGCGTCGGCCGCTCTTGCCCTGCGCGGCGGCCAGCCGCACCGGGTACGGCTTTGAGTCGACGAAGCCCAGCAGATCCCGCGGCTCGATGTCATCGGCGAACACCCGGAAACTGCCCGCGTCGGCGAGCTGCTCGATGCGTTCGTCCGGGGTCAGCCGGAAGTGGTGCTGGCACTCCGGACAGACCCTACGGTTGCGGAGCAGCCGCTTGCCATACAGGAACGCGCCGCACGAGCCGCACTTGACCCACTGCACGTCGTCCGTGCCCGTCGGGGCCGGGCCCGTGCGGGGTTCGACCACGGCGGCTGGCTCGCTCATCTGCTCGGCTCCGCGCTCGCTGCGCGCCTCGCTCGTCCCTCGCTGCGATGCTCACTCGCTGTCGCCTCGCGGGCCCATCTGCTCGGCTCCGCGCTCGTTCCGCTCCTCGCTCGTCCCTCGCTGCGATGCTCACTCGCTGTCGCCTCGCTGGCGGACATGACACCTCCTGGGCTTTCGGTTGGTCGCTCGGCGTTGCCGGCTGGCGTTGCCGGCTACGGGATGAACGCCAGCGGCCGTTGCGGTCGGGACACGGTGGCCTTGGCCAGCCCGAACGGCGGCATGTTGCGGTACACGGTGTGGATGTTCGCCGGGTGCATCACATAGGCCTCGTGGTAGATGCCGACCGCGCCGTTGTCGGCGATCACCCGGTTGAACTTCTTCCAAGCCGGATGGTGCTCGGCCTGCGCGCTGCGGGCGTAGGCCAGCAGCTCCTCCAGGCTGCGCCAGTACTGCACCACGACCGTGGTCCGGGCCACCCACGTCTTGGCGCCGAGGAACCCGAACGGCTCCCTGTTGCGGAACAGCTCCCTGAGCATCGGCACCATGGCGACGAAGGCGGGGATCCACAGGTGCGGCAGCCACCACTTGTTCACACGCATGCCGATCAGGAAGACGACGGTGCCCTCCGGCGGTTCGGCGACCTGGGGCACGAGCTCGACCTTGGCCATCGGGTGTGGGTCCTTTCGCTGTGGTCAGGGCGGTCAGAACGGGTACGCGCGACCCGGCGTGCTGGTGGTGAGGGTGTGCCACCTGGTGAACGCCTCCACGCTGGCCTCGCCGCCGAAGCCGGCACCGTTCCCGGATGCCGCGGTGCCGCCGAAGGGGAGCTGCGGCTCGTGGTTGACGGTCTGGTCGCCGACGTGCACCACGCCGCAGCGGATCCGCTGCGCGACCAGGCGGCCGTGCGCGGCGTCGTCGGTGTAGACCGCCGCCACCAGGCCGTACTCGGTCGCGTTCGCCAGCGCCACCGCCTCCTCGTCGTCGGCGAACGTGGTCACGGTGGCCACCGGGCCGAACGTCTCGGTACGGAAGATCTCCATCTCGGGAGTGACCCCGGCCAGCACCGTGGGCCGGTAGTACAACCCCGTGTCGGGCGAACCGGGGGTACCGGCCGCCGCATCGCCTGACACCACGCCGCGGCGCCCGCCGGTGACCAGCCGCGCACCCGCCTCGACCGCGCGGCGCACCGCGGCGTCGATCCGGTCGAGCTGGGCGGCGTTGATGACGGGCCCGAGGTGCACCTGGCCGCGCAGCGGGTCGCCGACCACCAGCGCCCCGGCGCGGCGGGCCAGCGCGGCCACGTACTCCTCGGCGATGTCGGCGTGTACCAGGTGCCGGCGGGCGGCCATGCAGATCTGGCCCTGGTGCAGGAACGATCCCCAGGAGCCGGCCGAGCTGGCCCGCTCGACGTCGGCATCGGCCAGCACCACGAACGGGTTCTGCCCGCCGAGCTCGAGCACCACCTTCTTCAGCGCCGCCCCGCAACGCGCGCCGATCGCGCGGCCCACCTCGGTGGAGCCGGTGAACGAGACCATGTCCGCGGCGTCCACCAGCGCGGTGCCCACCTCCGCGTCCCCGTGCACCACGGCGAACGCCTCGGCCGGCACGCCGGCCGCGGCCAGCACCTCGGCGAGCACCCGGCCGCCGGCCAGCGGGGTGTTCGGGTCCGGCTTGAGCACCACCGTGTTGCCGAGCGCCAGCGCGGGCGCCACCGACCGCATCGCCAGCAGCAGCGGGAAGTTCCACGGGGTGATCACCCCGACCACGCCGACCGGCACCCGGCGGGCCAGCACCGACCGGCCCGGGTCGCGGCTCGGCGGGGTGCTGCCCAGCGCGCGCATGGCCAGGCCGGCCGCCTCGCGCAGCTCGCCCGCCGTCCCGTACACCTCGGCGTACGCCTTGAGCTGGGTGGAACCGGCCTCGCGGACCAGCAGGGTGATGAGCTCCTCGGCGCGGCCGAGCAGGATGCCGGCCGCCTTGCCGAGGATCTCCGCCCTGGCCGGCCCGGGCACGGCCGCCCAGCCTGGCTGGGCCGCGGCGGCGCGGCGTACCGCGTCGGTGGTCCGCTCTTGTGTGGCCAGCGGCACCACGCCCAGCGGCTCGCCCGTGGTGACCTCGCGGCTGGTCAGTTCGCCCGTGGCAGGCGGTGCGGACACGTGGATGCTCCCTCGGTGCTCGGTGCGGTCAGTACTCGGTCGGGTCGATGGGGCCGTTCACGACGGCGGAGGCCACCCGGTCCGGCAGGTCGGCCGGGCCGGGCAGCGGCTCCGGCACGCTCGTGACGTCCCGGGTGAGCACCGCGAACGCGGTGATCCGGCCGTCGGTTTCGCTGACCGACACATCGACGTGGCCGAGAGTGTGGGCCTCGTGGAACTGGCGCACCGGGCCGCGGGAGGTGACCCGCCAGCGGCCGTCCGGGTCCCGGCTGACCTCTATCTCCGGCCAGCGGGCGCGCAGCCGGATCGGCGCGCCGAGCGCCCGCAGCACCGCCTGCTTGACGGCCCATTCGGCGGCCGGGTCGGCCGGTTTGGCCGAGTCAGCCGTGTCGGCCGGGTCAGCCGCGTCGGCTTGGTCGGCCGGGTCGGCTCGGTCGGCCGGGTCGGCCGCTTCGGCCCGGTTCTCGGGGTCGCGCGGCTCGACGCCCAGCATCGGGCCCGCACCGGGGTACCTGCTGACGATGTCGGCGAACCGGGCCGGGTCCACCGAGTAGGCCCCGACCCGCAGGATCGTCGGTTCGCGCTCAAACAACGCTGCTGGCCTCGTCGGCCCCGGCCCGTACCCGGACCATGTCCACCAGGTTCCCGACCGTCACCAGCGACGGGATGTGCTCCACCCGCAGCCGGCCGGACCAGCGCGCCGGGTCGAGCTGCGGCATGAGCTCGCACAGCCGCCGCAGCCCGCGGTCGGTGACCACGCCGCGCTCGGTGCAGAAGTCCACATCGGACACCTCGCCCTGCAGCACCTCCGACAGCCAGTTCATCGGCAGCCGCACCGGGATCTGGCACTCGATCCGGAACAGGATGTCCAGCAGGTCGATCGACTCCAGCCCGAGGTCGTCCACGAGCGTCGCGGACAGGTCGGACGGCAGCTCGGCGGTACCGAGGGTGCCCGCGACCGCGTCCCGCACCACCTGGGCAATGTCGTACTGCGCCATCGCCGGCTCCTTTCCCTTACCCCTTACGAGATCGGGCGGTGGCGCCGATCGAGACAGTGTTTCCCTAAGCGGGCCAGCACAGCGGCTCATGCGGCCTTGGCGGCAACGGCGGGCGGGCAGTCGGCGCACGGCTTCACCTGCGGCGCCGGCGGCAGGTCGTCGGGGTCGGTGACCAGGGCCAGCGCCTTGCGCAGCCGCTTCAGGCAGCGGGTACGGATCGGGCCGACCGAGCCGACCGCCATCGACAGCGCGGCGGCGATCTCCTCATACGACGGCGGCGGGTCGGCCAGCACCAGTTCGAGCATCGCCTGGCACTGCGGCGACAGGGTGGCCACCGCGGCGCGGACGTCGTCCATCCGCTCCGCCCGGATCACCGCCATCTCCGGGTTCTCGCTGACGCTGGACGGCCGTTCCAGGGTCTCCACGTCGCTGACCAGCACCAGCCGGTTGCCGCGCATGAGGGACTTCAGCGCCTCCCGCTTCGCCACGGTGGCCAGCCAGTCGCCGAGCCGCTCCGGGTCGCGGATCCGGCTGACGTTCTGGATCAGCCGGTACCAGGTGAGCTGGCGCACGTCCTCGGCGTCGGCCGCCGACAGCCGGTACCCGCGGATGACCTCCCAGATGAGCCGGCTGAAGCGGTTGACCGTCTGCTCCCAGGCGTCCTGGTCTCCCCGCTGGCACGCGGCCAGCAGCTCCGCGTTGGTCGGTGTAGACATGGTGCACCCCTGTTCGCCATTCATCTTTGCCGGGCTTCCGCGGTACATTTCGCGGTGAAGGCGAATTCAGCGCACCCGCTGCCGGCATTCTCGGTACTTCTGCTCGGCCCGGCAGCGGGATCCGCCGTACCCCTCTTAATTCGTCCTCGAATTGCCTTCCCCTAGATACAACACCGCGGTCCGGGGGCGGACAAGGCGAGCGCGGTGTCAGGTCGCGGCCTGTCCGGACGCGGACAGGGGTGGGATCGTCAGGGGCCGCCGCCGAGCGGTTCGACCGGCACCGGCAGCAGTTCGGCCATGGCGTCGTGCAGCCAGAGCGGGACACGGCCCGCCTCGCCGTGCAGCTTGCGGATCGCCACCCCGGCGGTGATCCCGTCGGCGATCCGGAACACCTCCATCTGCCAGCGGGCCCGCTCCGCCTCCGGCAGCGTGGGATCGACCAGGTCAAGGGTGCCGTCGTCCTTGCGCCGGGTGCCGAAGGTGTCGAACGGCCGGCACAGCCCCATGCCGAGCGCCTTGGTGTACGCCTCCTTGGCGACCCACAGGTCGGCGAACAGGCAGCGCCGCAGCTCGCCCGGCAGCATCCGCACGAACGCCAGCTCCGGCGGCGCCAGCACCTTCGGCGCGAGCCTGGCCGCCTCCGGCCGGATCGGGCGGTGCTCGACGTCCAGCCCGCACATCCGGTCGCGGGCCACCACGGTGGCGATCATCCCCTCGGTGTGCGTTATGTTGAAATCCAGACCGTAGTTCTCCCCTTCGATTTCCGGCCGGCCGAACTCGCCTTTCCGGAAAGTCCAGTGCGACGGCGGCACGTTGACGTACCGGGACAGCGCGCACCGGGACAGCAGCCGCGCGCCGAGATAGCGCCGCCGGGCGCCGTCCTGCTTGAGCCGGTCGCACCGGTCGAGCTCGTCCGGGGTGAGCACCCGCTCCAGGCCCACCGCGGCGCCGAACGCCCCGACGTCGGACTCGCGCAGCCACCACACGTCGGCACCGATGGCCAGCGGATCCAGCATCGTCGTGCTGCTCATGGCCACCTCCCGGGTCGCGTGCGGGTCGGTACGGGTATCGGTCTCCGTCAGCCTCTCGGGTCAGCCTCTCGGGTCAGCGTCTCCGGTCTGCCTCTCGGGTCGGCGTCTCCGGTCAGCGTCTCCGGTCAGCCTTTCCGGTCAGCCGGCGGCGGCGCCGAGGGTGACCGGACGCAGCGCGAACAGCCGGTTGTCCGCGTGCAGTGCGAGCATCGCCCCGGCCACCGCGGCGTCCTCGGCGGCACCGGTGACCCGCCCGGTGGGGTGCAGCACCTGGCGCAGCCGCTCCAGGCAGACCAGCAGCACCGCGCCGCTGTCCAGCTCCGGCGCCAGCGAGCCGCGGCCGTACGTCCACAGGTGCACCACGGACGCGGCGGCGAACAGCACGCAGTACTGCCTGGCCAGGTCGAACAGCTCCGCCGAGGTGGCGGTGTCGCGGCCGTACCTGGCGGTGACGGCGTCCAGATCGGCGCGCATCCGGTCCGCCTCGCCGAGCAACGCCCCGGCGAGTTGCGCCGCGTGGGCCCACCATCGCGCCTGTGCACCGGACTCGCCGGCCGCGATGGCGCGCAGCGCGGCAACCGAGGCGGGCAGCGCCAGCACCACGTCGTCCACGCCGCGGGCGAACAACTGCTGGTCGGCCGGCCGGTACTCCCCCATCGGCGCGGCCGGGTCGAACAGCACCGCCACCCGACGGGCCGCCTCGCCGGTGGCCGGCTCCGGCCCCGCGGCCAGGTTGGCCAGCAGCGCCCCGAGCTGGCTGGCGATGTTCTTCAGGTTCACCACCGTGTTGCCGTCGGCGAAGTTGGCCACCGGGGCGTCCCGCAGCACCTTCTGGAAGATGCCGTGCCGCGGGTCGTCGCGCAGGTAGTACCGCGCGCCGAGCACCACCGCGAGCTGGCCCAGGGTGCGCTCCAGCAGCGTCGGCACGAAGTACTTGGCCACCGAGGAGGTGATGCTGGCCTGCGCCGGGTTGACCTGAAGGCCGCGCACCGCGCCGGTGGCCACCGCCTCGCCGATCAGCAGGTCGGCGAAGCACTCGACCAGTTGCCGCCTGGAGTACGGGATGTCCACCACGTCCGTGTCGAAGATCCGCCGCGTGGTGGCGAAGTCGAGGGTGGTGCGCAGCGCGGTGTCGGCGCAGCCGAGCGCGATGCTGGTGATGTTGGTGCGGACGAGCTGGCTGCTCTTCAGCGCGATCTCCAGGCCCTTGCCGGGGCCGCCGATGAGCGCTGCGTCGGGCAGGAAGCAGCCGTGCAGCCGCACCCCGCTCATGTCCAGCCCGCGCAGGCCGTACATGTGCTCGCGCGGCACCGGCTCCCAGCCGTCGGCCGGCAGGTTCCGCTTGTCCACCGCGAAGATGGAGTACCCGCCGGGCCCGCCCTTGGCGTTGGTGCGGGCGAAGACCATCACCACGTCGGCCACCGTGGCGTTGCCGATCGTCCACTTCTCCCCGGTCAGCAGGTACCCGCCGTCCACCTTCTCCGCGGTCAGCTCGTTCGCCAGGATGTCGCTGCCGTGCGCCTTCTCCGACAGCCCCCAGGCCAGCACGCCGCCGTTGCGGATCAGGTCGGCGAAGTGCTGCCTCTGCTCGTCGGTGCCGGCCACCCAGACCGGCATGAAGCCGATGATGTTGATCATGAACGCGGTGGCCGTGGTGGGGTCGCGGCGGGCCACCAGCCGGGTGAGCTGCAGGCCGTCCTCGACGTTGACCGCCTTGCCGCCGCAGGCTTCCGGGATCAGCCACTCGTGCAGGCCCCACCGCCGCAGCGGGGACAGCAGCTCGTACGGGTACTCCTCGCGCTCGTCCAGTTCGAGGATCCGCGCGTACGGCATCCTGCTGCGCGGGTCGTTGGGGTCGCCGAGGAACGCCTCGAGGTCGGTCAGCACGCCGATCAGGTCGGTCATGTCGCGTCTCCCAGCGGTGAATCGGCCTGCGGCGGGCCGGCTTGCGGTGAATCGGCCTGCGGCGGGCCGGCTTGCGATGGGCCGGCTTGCGGCGGGCCGGCCGGTGGGTCGGCGAGGCGTACCGGCAGCGCGGTGAGCAGCAGCCCCGCGTCGACGGCGGCCTCGACACTGTCCAGAGCAGCCAGCACGCCGGATCCGGGCCGCTGGTCGGCAACCCGCGCGACCAGGTACGCCAGCACGCCGGTCAGCCAGCCGGTGCTCCCCGGCGCGCCGCCGTACAGCGGTCGGTCGGTGTTGAACCACCACGCCAGGACCGCCGTGGCCGCGGCGTACGCCAGGCAGAACCGGTCGGCCAGGTCGAGCAGGTCGGTGGCCACCTTCAGCCCGCG
>Ga0137367_10004138_pt1 | contig 11784 bp, 14 predicted proteins | sample SagtaG_14_FD_104939 | JGI IMG/M metagenome (GOLD analysis project Ga0137367, IMG submission 104939) | Vadose zone soil microbial communities from Sagehorn Ranch, Mendocino, California, USA - Sage1_L_80_16 metaG | ecosystem: Environmental > Terrestrial > Soil > Vadose zone | place: USA... | reverse complement strand
TTAAGCGAATCTTCCTGGCGCACATAGAAAACCACCACGAAGCACAAGCACTCCTTTCCCGACTGCGCGCGATCTAGACTCCTGCAACCCGGCTACGTCGCTCGATCAGTGTCACATCTCTCCACCCCTCTCCCATTTTTCCGATTCGCTCGCGACGCCCCACTTCGCGAAATCCCAGCGATTTGTGCAGTGCAATGCTGGCAACATTTTCCGGAAAGATGCCAGCCTGCAGAGTCCATATCCCGCTGCGCTCAGACGCTTCAATCAGAGCGGCCAGCAACTTTCGCCCAATGCCGTTCCCACGCGCATTCTCGCCTACGTAAACCGAAACTTCCGCAACTCCAGCATATACACGACGCGATGAAACCGCGCTGAGCGCAGCCCATCCGAGAACTGCAGAGCCACCGTGCGCAACCAGACGGCAATCGCGCAGATGCCCGCTGTCCCACTTCTCCCAGGAAGGCGCTTCGGTTTCGAACGTGCCGTTCCCAGTTGCAATGCCTTCGAGATAGATGCGACGGACTTCGGCCCAGTCGTCGGGCAACATCAGTCGAATCTGGACCTCGGGCACTAGAGACTCTCTTCGGGCGCAAACATTACAAGAAGGACCAATTCCTGTTCAATATCCATAAAGCGGTGCTCGATGCCGGCATCAACAAAGATCACGTCACCGGCGCTTACTGGCCGCTGCTCCGCCCCAATTATCATTTTCGCCTGACCACGAATTACGTAGTAGAGTTCGTCTTCGTTGTGAGGCGCCTGTTGGTCGATTCCACCTGGGGGAAGAACGTAGATTCCGGCGCTCATGGCAGGGACACGAACACATTCGTGATAGCGGTGATTCTCTCGTATTTCTTTGATCAGGGCTGAAACCGAAAACACCCCACTCATCCCAGAGCCCCTTGAAGGAAAATCTCCGTGTACTGTCGGGTGATGCTCTCCTCCTGCAGAACTCCTTCCGGGCGGTACCACTGGTAGATCCAGTTGATCATGCCCAGTAACGCGAAAGCCGCAGCTCGCGGGCTTACCGTCACTTTCGACCCCCGGGCACGTTGGACCTCGGCCACGAGGTTTTCGACGAAGTGGATGTAGTCCTTCTTGCGCATGTTGATTCGCTTGCGCAGCCCTGGCGAGAGAGGGTGGTTCTCATGCAGCATGACGGTAATTTCGCGGTCGCGCTCGCTCAACACCACGCCAATATGCAGCCGGATCAGCGTGCGCAGGCGCTCCTCGGGATCGGCCACCGCCTTCGCCGGATTCAGCACCCGCGCCTCGGTGATGTCCATGGCATGGTTCATCAGGTTGAACAAAATCTCGTCCTTGCTCTGGAAGTGGTGATAGAGCCCGCCCTTGCTGAGCTTCAGCGCGGCAGCGATGTCGTTCATCGAGGTGGCGTCGTACCCCTGCTGCTGGAACAGGCGCGCGGACGTGCGCAAGATTTCTTGGCGGGGATCAGTCGTGGTCTCGCGGGGCACGGCAGTCAATATACACGGGAGAAGGCGTTATGGACTAGCGATGACTCACTGCGGCCCAATGCGCATTTGCGGAACACACCGATCAGAAGCTCCTCCACTCAGCATCCGGCGCGGGATTTGAACTCGCGCACTCGATCACGAGCCACAGTCAGATCTGTGCCCTTGGCATCGTTCAAGCGGATGTTCAAAGTCCCTCCGGGAAGGGACGTAATTTCTTTGATCGAGGCCAGGTTCACCATGGTGCTGCGGTGAATGCGGAAGAACTGTTTTGGGTCCAGCTTCGTTTCTAGTTCGCTTATCGCATGATCTATGCAATATGCCTTGCCCTCCGAGACCGCATACGTCAGCTTGTCCTCGGCATAGAAATGCGTGACGCGGGCCAGATCGAGAAACCAGATGCGGTCTCCCAGACGGGAAGCAATTCGCTCCAGGTATTCCAGCTTTGTCTCGCGAAGAGATTCTGTGAGTTGCTTTAGCAATGCCTGCAAATTGGATTGATCGTCTCGGCCCGACTCGCGTAACGCTTCAACCTTCTTAAGTGCGCGCTGCAGGGATTCGGGTTCGATCGGCTTCAGCAGATAGTCAACCGAGTTCACCCCAAAGGCCCTGAGCGCGTACTGATCGTAGGCGGTGGTGAAAATGACGATGGGCTGGCGCGGCAATTTCACCAAAACATCGAAGCCATTCAGGCGCGGCATTTGAATGTCGAGGAAACACACGTCCGGAGGATCGGAGGTCAGCGCTGCCACAGCTTCCTCAGGTTCTGTGGTACTGCCGGCGACTTCCACTCCTCCAGTTTGCTCGAGCAGCCGGCGCAACCTCTCGAGCGCGAGCGGTTCATCATCGACTAAGTAAGCGCGAAGTTTCATACGCGAGGCAAAACCATTTCCACCATGGCTTGGCCATTCTGCCGGACGGCGTTCAGCCTGGCCTTATCTCCAAACAAAGCATTGAGCCGCTCCACAAGATTGTCCAGCCCGTGGCCGGCGGGAACAACCGCCAGATCAAATCCCGCACCAGAATCGCAGACTTCGATCCGCAGGTTGCCATTCTCGCGGGAAGCCGTAACCCGGATCTCCCCGCCGCCGGCCTGTGGAGTAACGCCATGCTTCACCGCATTCTCAACCAGCGCCTGCACCGACATTGGAGGCACCTCGGCGCCCTGCAACTCGGCGGGCACGTCCACCGATGCGCGCAGCTTGTCGCCGAAGCGGGCCCGCTCGATATCGACATAGCTTTCCACCATCGCTAGCTCCTCGCGCAAAGGAATCAGCGAGCGATTGCTGGTATCCAGCGAGGCCCGCAATAACGCCGCCAGACGCCCCACAATCTGTTCCGCCCGACCTGGATTGACCGCAATCAGCGAACTGATCGAGTTCAGTGTGTTGAAGAGGAAGTGGGGATGAATGCGCGACTCAAGTGAATGCAGCCGCGCCTCCGCCGCCAGTTTTCGTGATCGCTCTTCGGCGATTTCTTTTTCGTGAAGCCTCTGCTCCATAACGTCCACGCGATCCCTGAGGAATGCGTAAACAATGGCGCCTGAGCCGAACACCAGGGCCAGGGGCATGCAGACACGAAGTGTTTGGAGATAGTCATGCCAGAAATGCTGTGGGATCACCAGACCGATCCCCATCAGCAGCGCCTGTACCATCAAAATGCCTACAGGAATAACCCCGAGAAAGCACACAGCAAAACTCCAAACCATCGAAAGCTTGCGGCGGATCAGCACTTGTGGAAGCACGCCCACCAGCAAGAATCCGAGAGCCGCGACCAGGTTTGCATAGATAAGGTCATAAGCGAGTGTATGGAGCAGCTCCCGGGTGTTTACGATCTGATTCCAAGCCACCTGAAGCAGAACCACTGACGCCACAGCCAGGTTGGGCAATACCAAGGGGAGAATCCATTGCCGCTTCGTTGATTCCATATTGAGCCTCCTGCTGTTAGCGAAACCCTACTTTGTGCTGATCGGTTCCAAAGTGCCGCTGCGGAACACGTCGATGACCTGCGTCGTGTCCTGACCGGGAAGTTTCAAATCTCCCACCACGACCTCGTTGAGGGTGCCGTATTCAATTTGCCGGGTCCCGAGCGAGACCCAAATCTGACCCCAATAATCGCTGCGCCCCTTCAGCGTCAGTCCGCCAACGACTATCTCGACCGGATTGAAAAACGCCTGGTAATTGATCAACGCACAGTCCTCGTCGTTCCTTCGGGAACGCCCGACCCATTGCAGTACGACATCGTGATTATTGAATGTTCCCACTCCCGGCATATTCACGTCCTGGTTGGAAATAATGTGGTACGGCTCGTTCAACTTCAGATGGTCGAAATAGTTCTGGCCAAACATCTCGAACATCCCCGTATCCCAAACCAGGTTGCGCTCCATGATTGCCGCTGGTGGAAAACCTTTAAAGAAGTCCGGAGCCATGGTGAGACCGAGATCGTTGCGATAGTGGAAGCCTTCCATGAAATCAACCTTCTGCGGCGGTCCGAAAGGGGTCGCAGCGCCTTGGACAGTCGTATCCGTTACGTTCTTCCACATGACCTCTCCGCCAGGCAACCCACGAGTGTATTCCCCCGTCAGGCGCTGGCGCTGGAAGATTTCGCCCCTGCTGTTAGCGTTGTTGTAGTCCACGATGAACCGGTAGCTACGAGGACCGTTGTCCTTGACGGTGGCGCTGGCTGGCAGGTTCCATGCTTCCGCAGACGAGGATCGCGCAGATGAGGTCTGACCAAGAACGTTAGGCGCAGATCCCATGATTGCGGCTGCGATTAGAAGCGTGGCGGTAAAAAAGAAGCAGTTTCTGATTCGCATCGGATGTTTCCTCCTGAGGCTGAGTCTGCCGCTGCATAGGGAGGAGTGCATCCTTTTACTGACGAAAGGCGGGATCTGCCGACCGAGGGCGGTCGACGGCTGATAAATGGGCGCTGTTTCGTTGAAGTCGATCCGCACGTGGGGCCGGAAAGCAGCCAGAGTTTTACCTTCTGGTAACAATTCCTTGACATTTCAATCCACCAGCCTGTTTTAGGCTGCCTACGTTCTCCAGAGACAATCCCGAACGGATCGTCGAAATGCCGCGTCTGGCAAGGATTTACAGCCAACATATTTTCCCGCGGATGACAAATTCGGGAGAGTTGTTGAAGTATACTCGCAGACCTGCGCCCACCCGTCGATCGAATCCGCAGCAAGTTGTTTGAAGCCGCGATCAAGGAGTTGAAGATGAGAAAGCTTTCCTCCCCGCTCTGTATCACAACCATTCTGCTACTGGTCTCCAGTAGCTTGTTCGCCCAGTCAACGTCGCAGAAGCTGGTGACGTTTGTCCGCACCACAAAATTCACAACCAGCAAGCCGGGCAACACACCGATTAACAAGATCGTATCCGGCCCGGAAGTAGATGTGACATTCGATATTCCCGGTATCTCGGGGAACAACAGCCCCGCGCGGCTGCCGGCAAATTTCGTTCCGCGGCCCGCAGGTAATCCCATCGCCGCAGGATCCTTCAAGGGATTCACTGGCCTTGACCAGTTTCTCCAGGCCATTGCACCTACCGGCGTCGCCAACGGAGATAACGGGCAACTGGAACCGCCCGACCAGGGCTTGGCGGTCGGCAATGGATTTGTGTTGGAGCCGATCAACAACGCGATCGCGATCTTCGACACCAACGGAAGTTTCTTGGCCTTCGAAGCCATGAGCGCATTTTTCGGCTTGCCTCCGACATTCCTGGTCCAGAACGGCCAGGTGGTGCCGCCCTTCGGACCATTCCTGTCCGATCCGAAGGCCTATTACGATTCGTTCAATGGCCACTTCTTCGTTACGGAACTGGAGATCGGAATCGATCCCAACACCGGGAATTTCGGCAGCACATCCAACATATTGATCGCTGTCAGTCAGACCAACAACCCCTTTGGCGCTTGGAGTGTTTTCTCGTCGGACGTCAGCAGTGACGGCGATGCGCGCTTCGGCGGTTGTCCAACCGGCTGCTTTGGCGATCAGCCTCTGATCGGGGCCGATGCCAACGGATTCTACGTTTCGACCAACGCCTTTGGCCTCCCACCATCGAGATTCCGTGGCGCGCAGGTCTACGCGATGTCGCTTGCCACGTTGGAAAGTGGAGGCGGTGGCAACATCAGCGCAGTCCATTTCGGAAATCTCGATGCCGCTCCTGGAATACCGGCGCGCTCTGTTCAACCCGCCACCGTTCCTCCGGGTGGGAGCTTTGAGACCGCTGCGGGTGGTACCGAGTATTTCGTCAGCGCTCTTGATCCGGCTCACACTGTCGACAATCGCGTGTCTGTGTGGGCCCTGACGAACACGAGTTCGCTCAGCGCCACGCCGAGTGTGAGCCTGAACAACGTCGTCGTTAACACACAGGCATATGGTTTCCCGCCGTCAGCGGACCAGAAGTCGGGTCCAACTCCGTATCGTGATTTTCTTGCCAGTGTTGGCTTTAAAGTGCACGAGGAAATCGTCGCCGCCAATGACGACCGTATGCAGCAGGTGGTATTCGCCGCTGGGAATTTGTGGACTGCCGTGCCCACCAAGGTTCAGCCCGGCGGACAAGGTCCCGTGCGCGCAGGCGCGGCTTGGTTCATCTTGTCGCCCTCGGTTTCCGGCGGACAGGTCAGCGCTTCCGTCGTGAATCAGGGTTACATTTCCATTCAGTCGCCCATGCAGAACAGCGTGTTGTTTCCTGCCGTGGGTGTGTCGTCCACGGGCAAAGGGGCGGTGGTCTTCTCGGTAGTGGGCGAGAACTATTTCCCCAGTGCCGCGTACGCATTGCTGGATGCCACGAACGGTGCAGGGTCGATTGTGATCTCCGACCCGGGCGTCGCTCCTGACGATGGCTTCAGCGGATATTTCCCCTTTGGTCGTGTTGGACGCTGGGGTGATTACTCGGCGGCGGTGGCTGACGAGAGCGGCAACATCTGGATGGCCACAGAGGCCATTAATCCACCTTTGGCGCAGTTTCCTCCGGGCGTTCTGGCGGCAAACTTCGGAACGTTCATTACTGAAGTAGTACCGTAGATGGTCCCGCTCCAGCTCCGCAGGGGCGCAACCGCGCCCCTGCGGCCTATTCTCCCCGCGCACGCGGCCATCCGAACTTCTGCGTTTTCAGACATCCGTCGAGAGTAGACTTCTGGTTACAAGTTTCGCGAATATCCGCGGGGAACGAACCACAGAAAACTATGCGAGCCGCTTTTCTTACTGCTGTTGTCTTTTGTGCCTGCCTGGCACCAGCTCAACTTGGCGACATTTGGAAGAAGGCCAATGAAACCCTGAACCAGCACAGCACTGCGGCGCTTAGTAACGACAAGATTGTTGCCGGGCTTAAGGAAGCATTGCAGGTAAGTACCGGAAAAGCGGTCGCACTGACCGGTAAGCCCGACGGCTTTCTAAAGAACGCTGCCATCAAGATTTTATTGCCGCCCAAACTACAGACTGTTGGTCGAGGAATGCGGATGTTCGGCATGGGCGCCCGTGTGGACGAGTTGGAAGTAGGGATGAATCGCGCCGCAGAGCAGGCTACGCCGGAAGCGAAAAGAATCTTCATCGCCGCGGTGAAGAAGATGAGTTTCGACGATGCTCGCAAGATCTTGACCGGAAACGATACCGCTGCCACCGAATACTTCAAACGAACCAGTTCTGAGGATCTGACGACCGCGTTCACTCCAATCGTCATTCAGTCCATGCAGCGCGTAGGGGTAGTGCAACAGTACAATCGTGTTCTGACAAGCGCGCCGGGCAGCACTGCTCTGGCGGGGCAGTTCGACCTGAATAAGTATGTTGTGACAAAGACCCTCGACGGCCTGTTTCTGATGTTAGGTGAGGAAGAAAAGAAGATTCGCAAAGATCCAGCAGCCCAAACCACAGCCTTGTTGAAAGAAGTCTTTGGCAGACGTTGAACGCCCTTCCGCGATCTTTTCCCCAAAAAAGTGAAACCTGCGGTTGACCTTTTTTCTCGTGCCCCGTCCAACGCTTAAGCGCCTTCCCCAGGAGGACCAAACATGAGAACCAGGCTTGTGCCCTTAACGCTGTTCTGGCTTGCCGTTGGTGCTGGAAGTATCGTCGCAGTGGCGCAAAATTCCAACACGCCGGCAGCGGACCAGACAGCTCCCAGCTATGACATGAAGGCCCAGTCGTTGCTGGATCTCGGTCGTGTGCAGCAGAAGTTTGTGGACCTGGCGAACGCGGTTCCGGCGGATAAACTTACCTGGCGTCCCTCTGCAGATTCGCGCTCCTTTGCCGAAGTCTTCCTCCACGTCGCGGGCGAGCGCTACCAGATCCTTGCCTTGATGGGAGCCACGCCTCCGGAAGGCTTCAACGGGAAGACCTTTGAGAAATCCACCACCGACAAAACCCAGATTGTTGCAGAGTTGAACCGGACATGGGAGTTCGCTCAGAAGGCCATCAATGGGATGACCAATGCCGATTTCGCCAAGCTTCTGCCGAAGCTCGGCCCGCAAGCAAATGCCGGCGACGTAATCTATATCCTCGTCTCCGACGCACACGAACACCTCGGCCAGTCCGTAGCTTACGCGCGGGTAAACGGCATCGTCCCACCGTGGACGACAGAAGCGCAAAAGAAGGCTGTTGAAAAGAAGGCAAATCAGAAATAACGGCTGGGCGTCGATAGAACTTGGGGCTGGCCCGGTTTGCCCCTCATGCACTCCCACAAAACGCCTTCTGACGTTCTAATCAGCCGCTCTGGCTCACCTTATTGCTCAAACCGGACAACAGGACTAGACTTGCCAAGCTCAAAAGCAGTTGCATCCATCGCGTCTCAAACTGGAGGGCAATATGAAAGCAAGATCAATCGTTTTGGCACTGGCGTTGTGTGTCGTGGGAGTGGCGGCGAGTTTCGCCGAGAATCCGAACATGGGAACCTGGAAACTGAACGAAGCAAAGTCCAAGATCGCCGCGGGAATGGTGAAGAACACTACGGTCGTTTACTCGGCCGAGGGCGACAGCATAAAGGTCACCACCGACGGCGTGGACGGCATGGGGAAGCCGCAGCACACCGAGTGGACCGGCAAGTTCGACGGCAAAGACTATCCTCTGACTGGCGATCCCACTGCGGATTCGAGGTCGTACCACAAGGTCAGCGATCACGTGTTGACGCTGGCAAACAAGAAAGACGGGAAAGCCACGACCACAGGGAAAATCGTAGTCGCCCCGGACGGCAAAACTCGAACCCTGACCGTTTCCGGGACAAGTTCGGAAGGGAAGAAGGTCACGGGTACTGCAGTTTACGACAAGGAGTAGTTGGAATTAAGCCGGCGCTGGGTATCTCACTATCTGAGCCCGACGTGGGATATCTGGCTCGGGTGACAGCCTTTCAATCGCCAGGAATGGCGTTCGCGTCATCAATCAGCGGCATTCGTGTCTGGCTTCTTGTAAGAGCCGTCTTTTTCTAATGCCTCATCAGCTTCCAGTGCCTCATCAGCGAGCTTAAGCCAGCGCGCCTTGGTCTGAGGATCGAGGGACGCCTCCGGTACACCTGGGATCTCATTCTTCCCGTTCGGAAACAAAGTGATCTCAGCCAGTGGTGATTTCTTTGAAACCGACAACGACTCTTCCCCATTACCGTCCGGTATCACGGGGGTGGGCGACGGCTTCCGAGTGCTTGGCGGGTACTTTAGCGTCATGAAATCCTCGGCACTCGGTGCCCTTGAACTTTCAACCTACAGGAGGCTGCGCCGATGTTCGATACAGTACATTCTGTATTCGCGCCGGTTTAACGTGGGAGCACCTTCGGAGTCCGCAGCCGACGACGGCTAAGTCACCGCGGGATCGCAAGCATCCGAGTCAGCCATCCAAAATGAGATGTAGGCGGGACGTAACTATTGGTGCCATCGAAGGGACTCGAACCCCCACACCCTTGCGGGTACATGGACCTGAACCATGCGCGTCTGCCAATTCCGCCACGATGGCAAGTGTCTTGCGTTGCGGAGCGGCCGAAGCCGCCTTGATGGAAGAGACTACGCCATCTATTCTACAAGGCAGGCGGAGGGTGTCAAACTTCCCGCCTCCGGGCACGAAACGTATGCGACCGTCCCAGCGCAAGTCCGCACCGCGAAAGTCTGCTGCCGTCCATTCGAAAGCGGCAAACCCTCTCGTTGAGGCAGCAAAGCCTGCCGTAGACCACGAGAACGTCAAGCACCTGCGAACCCTGGCACACGACCTGAGCAATTCGCTGGAGGCGATCCTGCAAGCCTCCTATCTGCTCAGTCATGCCAAAATTGATGGCGACAGCCAGCGGTGGGCACAGCTCATCGACACCGCCTCCCAAGACGCGGCTCGCACCAATCGCGAGATGCGAAAGCTGTTGCGTGCCATCTCCGAGGAATGACGACCGACTGATGTAGCTGACGCAACGCGGCATCCTGCCAGTTCATCTACAATTACCAATTCACAGCTGACAATCCCTTGTAAGGAGAGCAATGATGGAGCGGAAAGCAAGCGCGGTCTGGAAGGGTGGTCTCAAGGATGGAAAGGGCGAATTCTCAGCGCCAAGCGGCGTGTTCTCTCACGTGCCCTATTCGTTTACAACGCGGTTTGAAAATGCGCCGGGGACCAACCCCGAAGAACTGATCGCGGCGGCTCATGCGTCCTGTTTCTCGATGGCTCTGTCAGCCCAGCTGGGCGGCGCAAACCTCACGCCCGAGAGCATCAATACGACTGCGAATCTGAAGATGGAAAAGCTGGACGCCGGCTGGGCGATCACGGCCATTCACCTGGATGTGCGCGCGAGAGTTCCAAATGCAGACGACGCTGCGTTTCAGAAGGCCGCAGGGGACGCGAAGGCGGGATGTCCGGTTTCCAAGGTCCTGAACGCGAAGATCACCATGACCGCGACGCTGGAAAAATAAGCCGCCACTTCTCGTGGACCGGTCGACGAAAACAGAAGAAAATCAGTAGAAGTCGGAACAGCTCACGTAGAAACCACTCTGCGGGCATTTGAGTTTGCAGCGGTGGTCCACAAGTTCGGTTGTTCGTGCAGAACCGCGAGACGTCAGGTGCCGTGGCTCTCGGTTGCGGGCCAGGAATTGAGGATGTTGGGCGGGTTGTGGCACTGATCTGATCGTCCATACTGCGTTCTATTCTGCCATGAGAAGCAAAAAAAAGAGCCGATTCTGGCTCTCTTTTTGTTTCCGTTGAAAGTCTGACGAATTCAGAACCCCGGCAAGAACGAATAGCCGATTGAGATGGCATACCGGGAAGCGTTGCTGTTGTTAAAGACCGGGAAACCGGAAAATGATCCACTGTTATGCACGATGTAGTAGTGGGCTTCGGGTCGAACGAAGACATGCCCATAAACGTAGTAACGGAAGTCGGCACCCACGTGCCACGCAAAGTGGTTAGCCGATTGATAATTGGTGCAGCCGGTGAAACTGCAATTGTAGCTACCTGTGTAGAACCGATTGCTCTGGCCACCAATACCGGCCATGATGTCGCCGCCAATTTTCTTCTTCATCCATGTGCCGCCGTAAACGGCATTGAAATCGTAGAAGATCGGACGAAACCCAAGGTTACCGAACGAGGTAGCGTAAGGTGCCTGCCGGAGACGTGGCGCGGCCTCGCCGCCAAACCCAAGGTGGTGATGCATCCACAGCAGAACGTCCCCGCTAAAGCTGACGTATAACCCGCCGCTCTCTGATGGCAAACCGTTGCTGGCACCAGGGGCTTTCATGGTTCCGAAACCCAGCGCGGCGTCAAATTGCTGGGCGTGAAGAGTAACTGCAAAGCAGAAGGTAAGCACAACAACAAGCGAGACACGTAGCTTTCTCAAAACGAATCTCCTCAGCGGCAAGAGTTGAACTGGATGTTAACCTGTGTCATAGATTATAGTCGCGGTCTGCAAGCAGAATTGCACAACCCCCGCAACCAGACAGCTACTCACTCGTTAGATGTCTCGTTTCAGCGATTTGTTATCCGGGTCCGGTGTCCCCTTTCCCAAGTTGCGAGGGGACGGTGTGCGGCCGGGGAAGTCGCGACATCTGCGTCCAGAACCAGATCGAGCGAGAGCCCTGTAAAACCGCTGATGACGCGCTCAGCACCGGCGGCGAGAAGAGATCGGGCCGCACCATTGTTTGATACGCCAATGCAGCGCAGGCCTGCCGATTGCGCGGCAAGAACTCCGGCAGGCGCATCATCGAAGGCGAGGGCGTTGCCAGGAGGTACGTTCATGCGTTCGCAGGCAAGCTGGTAGACGCTCGGATCCGGCTTGCCAACCGCCACGTCGGCCGCTGTAATCACCGCGTCGAAATAGCCTCCCAGGCCCATGCGCTCGATCGTCGAGGATGTGCGAAT
>Ga0137367_10004132_pt1 | contig 11794 bp, 10 predicted proteins | sample SagtaG_14_FD_104939 | JGI IMG/M metagenome (GOLD analysis project Ga0137367, IMG submission 104939) | Vadose zone soil microbial communities from Sagehorn Ranch, Mendocino, California, USA - Sage1_L_80_16 metaG | ecosystem: Environmental > Terrestrial > Soil > Vadose zone | place: USA... | reverse complement strand
TGACCCCCAGTCTCTGGCGGGTGAAGCCTTCACCGACGACCGACGACGGAGAGCCGAGAGCTGAGGCCTGACGCCTGAGGCCTGACGCCGGTCTATAATGTCGTGGTTCCAGCAAGGAGAAGCTCATGTCGCAGGTCATCCCTGATAAGTACCGCGATCTTTTCAACAAGCGTTCGTTTGCCAGCCTGGGTACGCTGATGCCCGACGGCAGCCCGCAGGTCACGCCTGTCTGGTGCGACATTGAAGGTGACCTGGTCATCATTAACACCGCCAAGGGGCGCCAGAAAGACAAGAACATGCGCCGCGATGCGCGCGTGGCCCTGGCGATTATCGATCCCGAAAACCCCTACCGCTATCTGGAGATCCGCGGGCGCATCGTCGAGATCACCGAAAACGGCGCCGACGCCCACATAGACAAGATGGCCAAGAAATACCTGGGCGCGGACAAGTATCCGTACCGGCAGCCCAGCGAAGTTCGCGTCATGTACAAGATTCAGCCTGAACGCACCTCAATGATGGGATAGCCCCACAGGGCGGCCAAGCTTAGCCCAGCGCGGAAGCGCTGGGTAGCTAGGAGAAATGATTCAAGTCGCGTAGGGACGGCCCAATTCGCGACGAAGTTAAGCGGCTGAATATCCCCGAACTCGACTTTGACTTTTTTGCGGTCTCGGCGTACTCGGCGGTGAAATGAACATTCTCACTAGCAACGGCCCCTTAACTGGCCAGCTCGATCTCTCCTGGGTTCGCTCGCAGTTCCCATCTCTCTCGCGGGTGCTCAACGGTCATCCCGCCGCATTCCTCGACGGCCCCGGCGGAACCCAGGTTCCGCAAACGGTGATCGACGCCATCTCGCATTACCTGAAAGCCAGCAACGCCAACACGCACGGCCAATACGCCACCAGCCGGGAAACGGATGAAGTACTTGCCGGCGCACGCGCCGCAATGGCGGATTTCCTCGGCTGCGATTCAGATGAAATCGTCTTCGGTCCGAACATGACCACGCTGACCTTTGCCATGAGCCGCGCCATTGGCCGCGAGCTCGGCCCTGGAGACGAGATCCTGCTCACGCACCTGGACCACAGCGCCAACGTTTCTCCGTGGCAGGCGCTCGAAGAACGAGGCGTGAAGATTCAGTTCGCCGATATCCGCGAAGACGATTGCACGCTCGATATGGACGACATCGCGCGCAAGCTTTCGCCGCGCACAAAAGTTGTCGCCGTCGGCTACGCGTCCAACGCGGTCGGCACCATCAATGATGTGAAGACGATTGTGCGCATGGCTCACGATGTCGGAGCGATGGCGTATATCGACGCCGTGCATTATGCGCCCCATGGGCTGATCGACGTCCGCGATCTCGACTGCGATTTTCTCGCCTGTTCCACCTACAAATATTTCGGGCCCCACATGGGCGTGCTCTACGGAAAGCGTGGACATCTGGAGCGACTGCATCCTTATAAGGTGCGGCCCAACACGGATGCTGTGCCGGGACGCTGGGAATCGGGCACGCTGAACCACGAATGCATTGCGGGAGTGACGGTGTGCGTCGATTACCTTGCCGAGCTGGGACGGCGAAGTTTATCGAACCACGGCTTCGCCGACGTCAGTGTGCCCCGTACAAATCCAGAGGCAACCTCGAACCACGTGGCCCCGGACGCCCCGGTCCGGGTTGGGCGGGTGAGGGGACCCGCCCTTACGCAAAGCGACCTGGAGCGTGCGTCAGCGCAATCCGCACGCGGTGCGACGTTGCTTGCGGCATTTGGATTCCGTCGCGACTGCCTAAGGACTGCCTATCGCGCAATCCAGGCGCACGAACGAGAACTCTGTCTGCGAATGCTGCGCGGCCTTGCGGAAATTCCTGGTCTGCGCCTTTACGGAATCACCGATCCCGCGTGCGTGGCGTCCCGCTGCCCGACGTTTGCTGTTCGCATCGAAGGCCACCATCCCGCAGAGCTGGCCGCGAAACTCGGCGAGCGCGGCATTTTCACCTGGGACGGCAACTACTACGCCCTCAACCTCACCGAGCGCCTCGGCGTGGAGCAGGATGGCGGCTTCCTCCGCATCGGCTTCGTCCACTACAACACGGAAGAAGAAGCGGACCGGGTGCTCGCAGCCTTGCGCGCTTAGGCCAGAGCAAATGTTCCCTCGCGAAAGACACTGACGTATAATCCTCTCCTCGCTAGAAGCCGTACTTAGAGGCTGTAGCAGAGGAGAAGCATGGCGACCGCCACCCCGTCATTTAAAACTGTTCCAAAATCAGCGGCAGCGCTGCCCGGCCGTCGCTACGATCATTATTTCTTTTCGTCGGTCGCGGCACTTATGCTCGGCGCAGTGATCCTGGGGTTTGGTCCAAGCTACTATTTCGCCGGAGTGCTCAAAGCTCCGGTGCCCAGCGCCATCATTCATGTGCACGGGGCAGTGTTTACCTGTTGGATGGTGCTCCTGATTGGCCAAACCTCCTTCGCGTCCATTGGGAGAGTTGACCTCCACAAAAAACTCGGCGTCGCAGGATCTGTTCTCGCTCCGTTGATGCTCATTCTCGGCGTGTGGGCAGCAACCGATTCACTGACCAGAGCTCCTCGCGTTCCCGGGCGTGATCCACTCGCTTTCTATGCAATTCCACTGATCAGTGTCATCGCATTTGCGACTCTGATTTTGTTCGCGTTGCGGCAGCGTCGGAATCCACAGGCCCACAAGAGAATCATCCTAGTGGCCAACGTTGCGCTCATGACCGCTGCGATTGCGCGCTTCCCATTCGCCTTCGTCCACCGCAGGGCGCCAATTGCGATGCTCTGTGAGTACAGCTTCCTAGTGCTTCTGATCGCCTACGACCTTTGGTCCATGCGCAAATTGCAGCGCTCGACGTTGGGTGCCGCTGCGTTTCTCGTCTCGGCTCAGTGGACCGCGATCTTTTTCTCCCATGCGGCGGTGTGGCACGCCTTTGCGCTCGCGGTGCAAACGTGGGCCAAGGCGCACATGGTTTGATTCCTACTTTGCCGCCGCGCTCTCCGACTTCGTCCAGGCCGACGCATTTAGACACTCGACGGCGCCATCGATCATTTTTCCCAAGCCAGCCCGAAATTTGATCTCGTCGGTGATCTGACGATTGCCCAGAGCTTCGCTGATCGAGAGCGTCGCTTCCAGAAATGACAGCGCCGCAGTCTTCTTTTCCTCTCCCGGACGGTTGCCAAAGAGTCCTTCAATTCCACTAACGACCGCAGGGAGGAATGAAAGTCCGTGTAACAGCTTCGCCACATAATCCATTGTGTCTCCTTTTCTTCTTGAGGTTGGTTCCGTTCAGTAGCTCAGAAGGCCGTTCAGTAGCTTCGGAAATCAGCCCCGTAGGAGCGGCCGAGCTTAGCCCGGAGCTGAAGCGCTGGGTAGGCTGCATTTGGAGTCAGAGATCCCGGCGGGACGGCCGAAGAATTCGGGGAAATCACGGGTGCCGATTGAGAATGTTCTGTCGCCCCGCGGGGGATCCCTCGCTGCATCGGCATAGGGGGAGTGGTCGCCCACTCTCCCCTGCCACACCACCGTACATGCGGGTCCGCATACGGCGGTTCGATAGGTTAGTCCCACCGATAAAGCGGGCGGGCTGGGTGTTCGCGGTTTGGGGACGCCGTGGGGGTTTCACTTCTCACGTTAGCATCCGGCGCGGGCTTCACCCGCACCCTGCCCACGGAGGCCCGCCGAAGCGGGATGGCTAGTGCAATACCCTGATCGAGACCCCAGCACTACTGATCCTTCCTATCGTTCGGGCCTTCGCCGCTTGCGCGACTACTACGCCCTCTGCTGACTTCTCCTGTGCGGTCAGGGCACCTTACGATGTCCTCAGTCACGATTCCGTGACGCACAGAAGATCTCCCGCGATAAGCTCGACCGCTTTCCCCGCACGACCGCCGGATTTACCACCAGTGCCCTTGATGAATATGGGCTTCGCGATCAGTTGCTCGCTCGTCCAGCACCGTAGGCCTCATCATCCGGTTCTTGTTCATCGGCCCGTGTGTTTGCTCCACGCTTCCTTCAGACCCCACCTCACGGTGACGCCCTTGCGCTTCGCTAGACCTTCACCTCCATCAGGTTGGTCAGAGGACTTTCACCTCCAAGCTGTCGAACATGCACGGCGTACAACCGCAAACCCACGGCTTACGCCGTGGGCTGTATTCTTGCGCAGCTCTGCGGCTATTCGCATCTGATAGCCTGAAAAAGATGGGATCGCCGCCTACCTCCACCACTTGTCGTGCAAGGCAATGAATGCGCTGATTGCTACTGCAATCACCGCATTCACCAGCCGGTCGTAAACGCTGCGGCGGATGTCGTTTCGCTCCAACTGGGCGATTTTCTGTTCCGCGAGGCTCATGCGCCCGGGTTGTGCGCCACCGACGAGCATGTCCATCTTGGCCTCAAGACGCGCGAGCTTCTCCAGTACCTCGCGTTGGAAGTCGTTGTCGGTCACGCGCACCACGAGCGAGTGCTGGGCGGGTTCGAGCAGAGTGTCATCGATTCGATGCGTCATAGAATCAGCTTTGAGCCATGAGCGGCGAGCTTCGAGCGAACAGTGCCGAGCAGGAGCGTGAGCGCGGGCAAGCCGAACCGTAAGGGTTGCTCACTGCTCGTTGCTCGCCGCTCATCGCTCAATACGGATAGTCCACATGCAACGCCGCCGAATATCGCGAATACCTCGCCGGAGCCGATCCGTCGAACTGTCGCAGGTAGTAGTCTTGGGCTTTTCCGAGCCGCGGCAACGTGAACGTCTGCGTGGTAAACCTGCCGGCCAGATTCTGATCATTGTTCACCAGCGGATCAGCCGCTCGTGCTGTTCGGGTGTTGCGTTCTGTAGCCACAAGGCATACTCAACCACCGAGTTTGACGCCAGGCGCCCCGCGTAACGGTGTGCACCGAGGAATGAGTTGATGGCCTCGAACGCGACTTCCAGCCGGCCCAGTCCGAACGGCGTATGCGTCCGCGGGTTCAGCCGCATGTAAGTAAGTTCGTCGTCGGCGAGAAGAATGTTCGCGTCTGGCCCCATGCGACCCGTGACCTGCTCATAGCGCACTGATCCCGGCAATCCGTCCCAATCGGCGCGCATGCGAATGGTCGCGCCATCGACCGGGAACAGTGCCAGGGGATGATTTGCATCTCCTGTAGCTTCCAGTTCCACCGCCCCAAACCCTCCGACGATCAGGTCTTCCAGTACCTGCTCGGCAAGCGAGCGGAACGAATCGTCGGGATTCGGCGCGTCCAAATTACGCGTGAGAACAATGATGCGTTCATCCGGATTGGGCAACGCCTCAGCGCCAGGCTTCCCCTGCACGCGCCACCTCATGCCGGCGATCCTATCCTTTATTGTGTTGATCGCCCGGCGCGCGACCGGCGTTTCCGAAAACCGCCTGAGGTTCATGGGGGTGGGCTTCGGCATCGACTCCGCACGGGGCCCGTAAGTGTTGAGAATCGAGGGGAGCGGTACCGTCCGCCGCTTGCCGTCGGCTTTGCTCTGACTTCCGGCGAGCATGCTTCCGGCCTGCGTCATTCGGTTCACGAAAGACACTCCCGCAATCCGGCGCACTGCGCCGCGCAACGTATTTGTAATGTTCATGGGTTTTTGGAAAGAAGCTATCAGCGATCAGCCGTCAGGACTGTTTCATTTCAACTTCTGGAGTGCACCGTAGCGTACTTCGGAAATGCACATGTGGAGACAGGCGCCCTCGCCCATCCGGGCCGAGCGAAACTCGGCAGAACTTGGCGCGCTCAGGATCACAGTTGTTAAGGGTTGCTCAGTTCTACCCTGATCCCTTGTGCAATCTGCGGCACTTCTGCCGCGCGCGCCACGACGATCCCGTTCTCCTGCATCATTTCTATCGCGAAATTCACTTCGTCGCGCCGCTCCAGATCGTCATCCACCACGGCAGTGAGCCATGCCTTCAGCCCACGTTTGGTCTGGATGTCGACGGCTATCGCCGGAAAGCGGGCGCCTAACAGGATGCCTGAATCGACCCGCTGGTTAAGTGAGACCGCTTGGAGAAACTTGAAATCGTTTCTTACTCCGTAACCGAAATCAAACTTCAGCGGGTCTGCCCGGCCCGTAAGTTCGGCCATGGACACATTGCAGAGCATGCCCGGCAAGTGCTTTAGCTCCTGCTCCATCATGCTCAGGATCCGTTGCCGTCCTGTGAGATCCCGCTTTTCTTTCACATGAGGCGTGTCGAGGTACAACGCGCTGAGCTTCTCGATTTCCTCCGCTGGAGACTCGGTCAAACATCCGCGCACCACATCAACTCGAATCGAATCCGAATAACTGTCGCCCGCGCGTTTCAGCATTTCGACACGTTTCTGGGGGTCTCGTAGATTGTCGCGAATCTCTCGTTCAATTGCCTGCAGTTCCTCCATATCGACTAGCGGGTCAAAACATTGCAACCGGCGCCAATCGTGATTGAAGCGCAGCTCCGCAAAGACGTGCGCTCCCGCTTCGTCAGGTGTCATCGCGATGACACCGACATTGATGCTCTCGCGCTTGGTGACATCGCCACAGTAGCGCAGCAATAGGAACACGAGTTGTTGTAAAACAGCCATCAGCTGTCAGCCTTCAGGAAAACCCCTTACCCGTTCGTGCCTGTGCGGTTGCTATACAAATACTGAATGAACCCGGTCAACATACGCTTGACGTCAATCACTTGAGCGGACAATTCGGTGTAATGGTCCTCGTTGAGATATCCCAAGTCTCGGGCCAGCAGAAGTTCATACTCCAGCCCACTCGCTGAGCCAAGTGCAATCTGCAGCAATCTCGCGAATTCGGGATGGGTCATCTTTCCCGCACCTTCAGCAATGTTGGTGCCGATGGAAATTGCAGATCGGCGAATCTGGCTTCGCAAGCCGAACCGTTCCTCTGACGGAAACGAGTTTGTGTGTCGATACAACTCAAGAGTCATCTCATGCGCCTTCTGCCAGACCTTGAGTTCGCGGAAATCTCTCATAAGAAGCCCACAGTACTTAGCCCTTAGTCTTCAGGAAAATCGAGTTGCGGTTTTCTGTCCCGCCTGCGGACCAGAACCTCCCCAATTCGCCTTTCCTGATGGCTGATAGCTGACGGCTGATTCCTAGTTCTCCATCCACTTCGGGAATGGCCTCCTCGGCGAGATGCGAAAACAAGTAATCAACTCTCGTACGTGTGTACGCCGCTCCACCAAAGCGCGCCCCAATTCTTCCAGCGCTCCCCAGTCACTTCTGTACCACTCCGGCGGCACCTCGCCGGCGATCTGCCAAATCTGGTCTTCGGTCATCCTCTCAATTCGCGAAAGCCATGGCTCGAACGACTCCCAGCCTTTCACCCACTCATACGCTTCGTTCCGCGCGAATACGCCTCGCAGCGGATAGTCCGGAAACGTCCAGTCGCCCGCGTTAAAGCAATATCCCTGATCGATAAACGTCGCCGTGTACTTCCGCTCGCGACCCTTACGCCAAAATGCCGCCTGCCGTCCGTTGGCGTTGCCTGTCCATTTATCCAGCGCCAGCATTCCAGCGAACGCGTCAATGTTTCTCAGCCGATCAAACAGCTCGATCGGCAACCAGTCGAGCACACGGCCCTCAACCGGATTGACCACGTATCGCGATCCAAACTGCAGTCCTGGCTCGCACTGGATCGTGTTGCCCGACAGCTGTATGTTCAGTTCCGGAGAGTGCCGAATCAGCCATTCATTGACTTCTACGACTTCCGTGACTGGAACCGGGAGTCCTACCCGCTCGGCCAGCCTGGTGGCGAGCATCTCGTTAGCCAGCACCCGCAGATGTTGTGGGTTATTCCGAAACTTCACCACATAAAAATGACCGTCGGAGCAACGCATCAAGTGACTCTGAGCGCCACCCCGCATCGTGCGCACGTGTTGGACAGCAGTTACCGGCAGCTGCTAGCTCCTAGATGCTAGCCACTTGCAACCCACCCGGTGCTCACGGCGCGTTTGCTTGCCAGGAGTTAGAGGCTAGCAGCCAGTAGCCGACACTCGATCAATGTATGCTGACAAGCTGCGGCTCCGCTGTGACGGATGAACATCGCCCCTGTGACTTTCGCGGTGAGCCATGGTTCCCGGCTTTCTTCGCGACCTTTGCGTTCTTTGCGGTTAAAGCTCTTGCCGTTCCGAGCACCAACGACGGCCGTAAGCAGCACAAAAGGTAACTACTTCTGTCCCGCCGCCGCTTCCCGGCCAGCCAACGCAATCGCCATGGCCATCACACAATCGTCATGGCTCCCCGATGCTCCGCCTGACCCGCCATCCGGCCGCCGGATAAACGTCCTGCATTCGGTGAGCAGCTTTGTGCTCTGGAAAAGCTGTGGCTTCAGCGACAAAATCGCGGCCAGGTTCTCGATCATGGCCGGCTTGCTGACAGCCGAAGTCAGCCAACCATCCTGTGCACCGTCGCGAAACACCTTCTGATATCCGGCTGCCCGCAAATTCGCCAGCACGCCATACCCGTGATTATTTCTTTCCACCACGAGCAATGCGCTGTTGTACGTTCGCCCCAGTTCGATCAGCTTCGTCGCCAATTCGCGCGGCGAATAGTGACCGTGCAACTCGGCGCACTGCATCGCATTCTGGCGGTCAATCACTTCCGCGCATGCGTAATCGCCTTCTGTCCCGCCCCCCGCTGGATCAACTCCCACGATGTACTGCCGCCCGTACCGCGGTTCGAGCCAAACGGTAAGTCTCCCGTTCTCGCTCACCGCAGTCGGTTGTCCCTGCGACTCCAGTGCCCGGTCAATCGCCTCTAGCTCAAAAATGCATTCACCCGAAGCGCGAAAGCACGAGACCGGATCTTCCGCATACTCCTGTGCCGCCAACCCCCGCAACTGCGCGCGATTCGTTCTCCGCCAGGCAATCTGCGCGTCGCTCAAACCTGCGCGCCGGACCAACTCTTCTTCTTCTGGACTCAGGGGCTGGCTGTCGATCAACCCCGTTTTGTCGCGATATTCATCGTCGTACCACCACGGAAAGAAATGCCGCGTGTAGCCCGTATCGTGCGCGTGCTGCCACTCTTCGTAGAAAACTCCTGCCGCGCCATTCGGCGTCGATTCAAGAATGACGTTGCCATCCAGAGGCACTGCCGCCCGGAGTGACGCCAGTGCCTCGTCCGGTGCGCGCAGCCAGCGGGCGACCTCCGAGCAATGCAAGTTGTGGATGGTCAGCCCGCGGCCAGCGTTGACGTCCGCCGCAGTGGCCACCCGGTATTCACTGTCGATTCGCGGGAATACCATCTGGCGGACGTTGGCGCGTGATCGGGTCAACGCGCCGCGTTTCATCGTCTCGGGCAGGTTTTCCCAGAAGCGATGGACGATCTTAAAAATCTCCTCGGCCGATTCCTGGTCGTGCGCCACTTGCACCGTCATCGTGCCCGGATCCGCAGTAAACACTGCGGTGCCGTTGGTCGAAACAATCTGCGGCATCAAGGTGGCGGGGGAGGCACAGGAGTAAGACGGGTAGAACGACACCGAAGCCTGATTGATTGCGCATGGCGTGGCCCTCGTGTGCTCAGGAGGGAATCCACTCGCTCCGGTCTGGTCAGTCTCAATCCAGTTCCAGTGAGCTGAATCCGCTCCGGAGACTACAGGCAGTGTGAAGTTGCCGCTAATCACGTCCTGCGCCGACGAACAGATTGCTGGAATCACGAGCTTCTGCCCCGCCGTCAGAGAGTTGATCGCTGTCTGTAAGTTCCCGCCGCACGCAAGCGTGACTGTTGACCCAGGTGCCGGAGTGTTGCTCAGGTCGGTCTCAATGCCGGAAGTCGGCAAGGCGGCTGGGCCGTCGGTCGCGCCACCCGTGAAGCAGGTGCTGTCCGTTCCTCCCGCGCAGTATGCATTTTCGCCTGCGCCGGTGGGTGGGGCCGCGCAGGACAGAGTTGTGTTTCCGCTCACCGAACCCTTCGTAGCTTGAATTACGCTCGTTCCCGCGGCCAAGCAGTTCACCAGCTGGGTTGTGGTCAGCGCCCCCAGGGATGCCACCGAACTGTTCCCGCTGGACCATGTCGACCTCGCGCTTAGGTCTTGACTTGAGCCATCGCTGTAAGTACCAGTTGCGGTAAACGCCACACCCGAGCCATTCAATTGTGTGGGATTCGCCGGGGTAAGGCTGAGCGAAATCAAGGAAATTGCCGGGCCCGAAGAAGCCGGCCCGCCGGTGCCGCGCAGGCTCCACGCCCCCACGGAGACAGATTGTCCCCACGCCGCCGACACCGTCAGGAATACCGTCAAGAGAAATCTCATTTTGCCTTGTCTCTGCAAACCAGAATCTAACGTTCTGAAGCCTGAAGCCTGAAGCCTGAAGCCCGAAGCTACTTCGCCTTTCCCGTAGTCTCCGGCACGAATCCGTAGGCGCCCGGCTCCCAGCCAACTCCAAACTGTGTCTGATCCACGCCCATCAGATCGTATTTAAACTCAGTTGTCAGCGCTCCCCCGGCATTTACCATCGGAGACGCCGCCGTGGGCCGCACATCCACCGGGCGTCCCGTGACCGAGTCGGCATAGTAAGTGGTACCAATCTCCTGCTGGGTTGTGAGTAGGTAGCTCACTAACTGCGTGTTGGTCATCAAGGTCGCGCCTGAGGCCTTCAGCGTGTCCAGCATCAAGCCAACCTGATGAGTGGAAAGCTCGTTCATATGCCAGAACAATCCAAAGGGAACGCCCCAAATTGCGGACTTAAACACCAGTGCCTGGATCTTGTTCGCGAATTGCGTGTCATTCAAATTCTGAAAGTTCGGGGCAACTCCCTGACTTAAGATGTTCTGTACGTTGATTCCCGTGCTCAGCACGGTCGCGGCGTTGGGAGATGGCTGCATCGTTCCTGACCCGCGTGATCCTGCATATCCGGCAGCTACGGCGATTGCTTCTGTCGTTGCATCCTCATAGCTTCCCGGATACACGTAGACGCGGTTGCCCGGCAACCCAGTCAAGTTCGCGCTCATCCACGCCATAGCCCAGCCAAGTTCGTCGGTCATTAACCGTGTCTTATCCATCTGCAGGATGAAAGGCGCACTCTTGATGTCCTGCGTCGAAACGTCCGCCAGGTCCTCGCTCTTCACCGCGCTTTTCATGTTCGGATCGGCCGTGACTGCAAAGACCCCGCGCTGGTTGAGCGTCGCCACAATACCGCCCAAACTGTCTAGTCCTGTCGGCACGATGTCAGTCCCCGACGAACTCAAGTCCCAATTCACCTGCGCGTTCGCATCCCCAGGAGCCGTGATCGTCAGCACCTTGTTCGCAATCGAGAGCGTAACGTTCGACGCCAATGTCCCCGTGTACTGCACCGTAAACGCGTTCGGATACACGAAATACTGGTGCGATACCGAATGCGCGTTCACATCCCAGCCGGCATTGATCCAGGATTGAAATGTCGGCGCCAGCGTCTGCGACAGAGGATATCCTGTGACGACCGCAATGCTCAGTGGCACACCCTTCGCCTGAAATACCGGCAGCAGCGCCTGAATATACTGGTGCGACCCATCAATCAATCCCGGATCGTCATAGGTGAGCGTAAGGCGCGCCGGATACTGCATAAACCCACGCACATTCGGAGGCGTGTCTGCCGCGACGTTGTTCCCGCCGTTAATCGGTCCTGGCGTGCCGGTAACGTCGGTCGAGACACCGGTGGCCAGATTATTCGCATAGAAATGGCAGTTCGAGTAAGTCACAGCGCCGGTGTTGTCCATAAGTCCGTACGTGCGGTTTGCATAGGCCCGGCAATTCTTCAGTTCGATCGCGGCCTGTGCGCTCTCAAACCGGTAGCCGCTGTAGTTACGGTGTGCGTCAGTGTTA
>Ga0137367_10004124_pt1 | contig 11806 bp, 8 predicted proteins | sample SagtaG_14_FD_104939 | JGI IMG/M metagenome (GOLD analysis project Ga0137367, IMG submission 104939) | Vadose zone soil microbial communities from Sagehorn Ranch, Mendocino, California, USA - Sage1_L_80_16 metaG | ecosystem: Environmental > Terrestrial > Soil > Vadose zone | place: USA... | reverse complement strand
TGGTGTTCGAGCCGCAAATGGTACGAATACCTGCTGGAAAATTTCTGATGGGTTCAACAAAAGAACAAGCCACTCAGGCAGTAAAAGATAGTGCAGATAAAAATTGGGTTGCGCGGGAACAGCCTCAGCATACCGTAGAGCTTTCCGAATATTCCATTGGCAAATACCCAATCACCAATCGCGAGTATCAAGCCTTTGTGCGCGATGCAAAGTTCAAGCCGCCCAATGGCTGGGATGGAGACCAGTTCCCCACCGAGAGGGGCAGTCATCCTGTTGTGAATGTATCGTGGGATGATGCGATTGCTTATTGCAAATGGCTAAGCGAGAAAAGCGGAAAGCAATATCGCCTGCCTACGGAAGCCGAATGGGAAAAAGCCGCACGCGGCGAAAATGGTTTGGTCTATCCTTGGGGCAATGAATTTGATTCAAAAAATGCCAATACTGCTGAAGTAAAGATTGGCGATACTTCTGATGTGGGAAAATTTTCACCGCAAGGCGATTCACCTTATGGCTGTGCCGATATGAGTGGTAATGTTTGGGAATGGTGTAATGATTGGTTTGATGAAAATGAATATAAAGGCAGAGCAGATAAAAGTGTGAAAGACCCGCAAGGTCCGCAGGAAGGAAGGCTTCGTGTTCTGCGCGGCGGCTCGTTCTACGATGATCGTTGGCTTACCCGCTGTGCGCTCCGCCTCTGGTACTTCCCCTACGACTTCGGCAATAACTACGGTTTTCGGGTTTGTGTTTCCCCCATCCTTAAATCTGAACTCTGATGCTCTCCGCTGGCGCATGGTCTCCTGACCTGCGCCGTTTTTGACGCTTCACCACATCCTGATCGAGCAAAAATTTCATACTGCCATCGAGGAAATATGAATATCCTCAGCCGCTACTAACGCGATGGCGTATTGCATACAGGCTTGGATGTCTTCCTTTTTCAAATCGGGATAATAATCTTTGATGATCTGATCAAAAGATAAGCCTTCATTGATCAATTCAAGGACATTTTGTACCGTGATACGTGTCCCTTTGATAATAGGTTTGCCAAAGTGAATTTGTGGGTTGACAATAATTCGATCCATGGATCACCTCTTGATTTAATTGTATCACCAGCGCTTCGACTTCACTCCTTCGGAGTTCCGCTCAGCGCGATGTTCATTATGGTGATGTCAACTCCTTCAATATCTCCAATGCTTCCTGCTTGCCTCCATAGCCATTCTCGCCGCCGGGTCCCACGCAGGAGGGACAGCCATCCGCGCAGGGACATTCACTGACGAGTTCGAGGGCGCGTGCGATCAGTTCATCGTGCATGTCGAACAGTTTTTGACTGAAGCCGATACCAGCAGGGATCGCGTCATATAAAACAACAGTTGGTTGCCCAAAGGTTTGATTCTCGACAGGTTCAATGTGCGTACCCAGATCACCTGTGTCGCACATTAAGAACAATGGCGCAAGATTGCCAAGCACATAGGCGAGTCCTGAGAGGCCACTCTTCATACGGACGTTTTGTTCCACTTTATGGTGGCAGGAGGGACAGAGCGTAGTTAGATTCTCGAGTCGATTCGCCTGCTCGATTTGCGCTGGGTCAGGAGACCCAGCGCGAGCAGAGTCGCGAGCTTTGAAGGTACGGAAGGGAGTCTTATGATGTACATCATGTTGACGGTTTGTTTCCACCGTGCCGCAGACCTGACACGTATATTTATCGCGCGCACGGACGCGGTCGCGGATTTGTGACCAGTTAGGCCCGTAGTCATTCGGATCATTGGACCAAACTCCAGCTTCGCGCAGACGCGATACCGTCTCTTCGGAGAGGGAAACCCAATAGCCAGTTGTCATTAAATCGGTGGGAGGTAATTCCAGCGGTTCTTCGCCCAAATTTTCATGCGTATACCAGCGACGTTTGCGAAAGCCTGTCACTTGAGTCGTCACTTGTAATTCGCCCCATTTCTTCTCGCCTGCGCTTCGACTGCGCCCTATGGCTCCGCTCACATCGTCCCGATGTTCTTTCGGGAGCGCGAGAGTTGCTTGAGCAGATTCGGAGAGAACAGTTACTTCCGTGCTTTGCAGTGGCTCGGTGTAGTAATCACTTTCGATCGGCTTCAAGTAGGCAATGTGTTCTTCGATATTTAAATCTTTTACAAAAAATGATTGCGCCTCATGTAAATAGATCGCACCGGGATGAACCATCCATAATGCGCTTTCGCCATCGACCGTTCCAATCGTCAATGGTCTATCGTCCATCGTCGTCTGTAACACAACACCTTGCGGCGACGCGGAACGCAAAGAAATATTTCCTGCGGGATATTGGTCTGCCATCCAATACACCTTGTCTTGCGATTCGTGTGCCTCATGGTTGGCAATGAGAAATTGCAAATATTCGTCAATGGTTTCACCCGCTACCGCGCCGAAGCCTTCTCCTTTTTGGAACGGTAATTCGAACATCGCGCAGCGCAAGTGTTCGAGCAGGATCAATAAATGATCCGGATTTACCAAAGCTTGTTCAGGTGAACGCTCAAAGAAATATTCTGGATGATGGGCGAGGAACTGATCAAGTGGACTCGCGGAGGCGACCATCACTGCGGCAGCGGATTCAAGTCCGCGTCCCGCGCGACCGGCTTGCTGTCTCGCTGAAGCGACGGTGCCCGGATAGCCGACGAGGATCGCCGCGCCCAACCCGCCGATGTCAATTCCCAATTCGAGCGCGTTTGTGGCAACGACAGTTTTGACTGTGCCATCTCTTAAGCCCTTTTCTATCTCTCTTCGTTGTGAAGGCAAGTATCCACTCCGATAACCGCGAATTGAGGATGGGAGATTGGAGACTGGAGATTGGTAATCAGTAATTTGTGAGGCGAGAGTAGAGACTGGAGACTGGTTTTCTTGAAGATAGCGCAGAATGATTTCTACACTTCTTCTTGATCTTGCAAAAACAACGGACTGTACATTTTGATTCAATAAATCTTGAGAAAGTCTCACTCCCTCAAGCAAGGATGATTTTCGCAAGCCGAGTGATGGGTCTGTAATCGGCGGGTTATAGATGATGAAGTGACGCGGTCCACGCGCGGAGCCATCATTGTCAATTAAATGAACAGACTCCTCAATCAGATGTTCCGCGAGTTCTCTTGGGTTTCCAATCGTTGCAGAGGCAAGAATAAATTGCGGCTTTGCGCCATAGAAGCTTGCTACCCGTTTGAGTCTGCGGATGACATTCGCAACATGTGAACCGAAGACACCGCGATAAGTATGAGACTCGTCAATGATGACGAAGTGCAGATTCGTGAAGAAGTCGCTCCAGTTGGTATGCTGTGGCAAGATCCCTGTGTGGAGCATATCCGGATTACTTAGCACAACGCGCGCGTTCTTGCGGATGGGAGATCTGGCGGATTGAGGAGTGTCTCCATCATAGATTGCTGCGTTGAGCGGTGAGTTAGTAATTGGTAATTGGATATTAGAGACCAGATACTGGAGATTGGATAATTGATCTTGTGCCAAAGCCTTCGTAGGAAAGAGATAAAGCGCGCGGGCATTGGGATTTTGAAGCAAAGAAGCAAAGACAGGCAGATTATAGGAGAGAGTCTTTCCACTGGCAGTGCCTGTGCTAAGGATAATATTTTCGCCCGCGCGGGCGTGAGTCCATGCTTCGAGTTGGTGAGAATAGAGAATGTGAATCCCAGAGGCGATCAAAGTCTGTTTAATGGGAGCAGGCAGATCGTCTGGGAAGGGATGCGTTTGGGCCGGCCGCGAGGGCAGAGTCCGCCAGGCAACAAGATTGGGCGCGGTCTCCGGGTCACGTTTCCAGAAATCCAAAAGAGAGGCAAGAGGCATAAGTTATTTCTTTTCTCTCTCCAACATTCGAAAGGCAATTGCGCCAACTCCCAATGGAAGCCAAAACGTAATGCCTCGATAGGCGAGCGTGATAACCACCGCCTCGCTCCACGGAACGCGCAGTGAAGAAAGTGCCAACGGCATGATCCCTTCGACGATGCCCACACCCGAGGGTGTAGGGGATACGATCAGGAAAAGGTAAGATATTGCGAAACCTCCGATAATGGTCCCCGCTGAAAAGGGGACTTGAAATGCCATAAAGACAGATAACAGTACACACATCAACAGGGCTTTGCTTGCAAATGAATATAAAAGAGGAGTGCTAAGGTTGCGAACTTTCTCAGGCAAAGACTTTAGATCACCTGCCATCTCATGTGCAAATTCGTGCGCACGTGCTTCGCTGAGATAATCGCGATGAATAAAAGGCTCCACCGCACGGTTGACCCAGCGCGCCATCTTTGCGAGCGTATTCCCAAGTGCCTCTGCCGAGCGCGAGCCGAGATAAAGTAAAGAGCCAAGCCCGGCCGCAATTGCCAACATCACGCCTGAGGCAGCGATCTCTGTTGGGCCAAGGTCACTGCGGCGAAAGAGGACAATTAAGCCGAGAGCGAGCACGAAAAGGAAAACCAGATAATCCAAGAATAAATACAACATGCTGACAACTGTCACTTTGCCGACTGATTGACGGTTACGCCTGGCATTCCTGATGAAAACAGCCATTCCCCCCATACCTGCGCTGGGTGCAACGATGTTGATGAAGTTCGCGGAAGCAACGAGAAGCGAAAGCTTATAGATCGTATCTTCCATGCCGAGCACATGATAGAGGGATTGAAATATCAAACCCGCCACAAGAAACCAGGCAAATTCAATCAGGATAGCCAGAAGGATGAACCAGAAATTCCCCTGTTGAAGAGTGTGAACGATGCTTTGAAGTTCGCCAAAACTGAGATAGACAAAAGAAGCGCCAAGGAAGAGGACCAGAGTGAGTATGAATTTCCGCATATCAAGAAGATTATACACAAACACCCGCGAATATCTCGCGGGTGTTTGGCATTGGGGAAATTCCTGTTAAGAAACGTCGCTGCGCGCGGCGCTCTCGCGCCACGAATCAGCCTCCCATTCAACGAACAAAACTCATCGTGAAGGTTCTACCATTTAGATGGGGATTGCTTCGTTAGGCACCAAATGTGCCATTCCTCGCAACGACATGAAACACTAGCTCCTGCGTCTTCCGCCCATGCCGCCAACAAGGAAGACAAAGTAGAGCAACTGCAAGACGGCAGTGACCAGTCCGGCGACATACGTCAATGCAGCCGCGTTCAACACCTGATTAACACCGCGGCGCTCCTCATCCGTTTGGATGATGCCTGTTGAATAGAGCAGCTCTTTCGCGCGGGCTGAGGCGTTAAATTCCACAGGCAGCGTTGCAAGGGCAAACAATGCTCCGCCTGAAAAGGCGAGCACACCCAGCCAGGCTAGATTCGGGCTGCGCAGAAGAAGTCCGACCATGATCAAAATCCATCCAAAATTCGAACCGATCCCTACTACAGGAACAATCGCCGAGCGGATCGTCATCGGGAAATAATCTTCAGTATCTTGCATCGCGTGACCAAGTTCATGTGCAGCAATTGCAATTGAAGCCACAGATGGGCTCTCTGCAACACTATGGGAAAGGTAGAGCGTTTTGTTGCGCGGGTCATAGTGATCGGTGAGTTGTCCCGCAGTGCCTTGGACTTGGACGCCATAGAGATTACCGGTGGAGATCAATCGTTGTGCAGCCATATGCCCCGTTAATCCACTTGTGGCGCGTACCTGACTCCACTTGCTATACGCGTGGCGTACATACCAGGATGTGATGCCCATCAAAATGAAGGCCGGGATCATAAAGATGAGATATGTGGGATCAAAGAAAAACATATTTCACTTCCTTTCAAATAACACTGATTAATGCTGAGGAACAGGCGTAAGAGTTGGAACTGGAATGGAGGTGGGCTGCGAAGTCGGAATGGGATTCCCATTAAGCATTGCCAGCATGGTTTCCATCGCCGCGTCTAGTTGCGGATCCCGGCCTGCTGCGAAATCCTGTGGAGTCATTTCAACAATCACATCCGGAGTTAAACCAATGTGATCGATCGTGCGTTCCTTTGGCGTCAGCCATTTGGCAATCGTCACGCGTGCTGCGCCCTCATTATTGGAGAGAGGTACCCAATTTTGCACGGAGCCTTTTCCATACGATTTGACTCCTACGAGTTTAGCACGTCCGTAATCCTGCAAAGCACCTGCAAGAATTTCTGAGGCGGAGGCTGAACCCTCATTGATCAGCACGACGATGGGAATATTTGTTGCCCGACCGTTCCCGAGTGCATTATGTGTGTCGCGCGAACCATTGCCATATTGTTCATATAAGATCACGCCATGATCGATGAACTCTGAGCCTACCTCGACTGCCGTAGTCAAATATCCACCGGGGTTGTTGCGCAGGTCAATAATGATGCCCTTCGGGTTTTGCTGTAGCAGGGTATCTAATGTATCGCGTAGCTCGTGTGTCGTCCGTTCTCCAAATGTATTAATATCTACGTAGGCAATATCGTTCTTGAGCATTTTTCCTTCTGCACTGCGAATGGTGATATGGGCGCGCGTGATGACAAACTTAAGTGGTTCGGGCTCACCCTCGCGTGTTACCGTTAAAGTGACCGTTGTCCCTTGGGGACCTAATACCTTTAACCGCGCTTGTTCGGGCGCGACACCGGTCATATCTGCGCCATCGATTGCAATGACTTTATCGCCAGGCCGCAAGCCTGCTTTCTCAGCCGGGGACCCTGCGATGGGGCTGACAATCGTCAGATAATCTCCATCAGTGTCTACATAAGCGCCGATACCTTCATATTGGCCCTGAAGTGAAGAGGTTTCACTTTCATATAACTGTGGTTCCATATAGAAGGTTTGCTTATCCCCTAAGGCATCCATCATGCCGCGGATCGCGCCTTGCATGAGCGCCTGATCATCGATAGGCTGATCCACATATTGCTCGTGGACAATGTTCCAGGCTTCCCAGAACGGAGTAAACAGGGTTTGCAAATCACTGGGCGTTGCAGATTGCTGTTCAGATTGTACATTTTGTGAGGGGTGAAAAAAATCACTGATAACGGGTAATTGACCACTTGATGGCAAAAGATGTCCAACAACAAAACCACCGGAGAAGGCTCCGGCGAGTAGAATGCCAGCTACAAATAAACCCAAGATTGTTTTAGTCGTTTTAGTCACAGATGCCTCCATAAAGATTAACGAAAAACAGGCTAAAGATACTATGTTGGGATTAATACACGATGAATGAATTGTTATGAATACGTATGAAGGGCGTATACAATTTGTAAAATTTATCCCACTTAAATCCCTTTGAGTAGATTCACAGCCAAATTTGAAATATTGGCGCTTCGACTGCGCTCGCCTGTTGGCTCACTCTGCTCAACGCGAAGTACTTACTCCCCCAATAGGATAGGCAGGTGAGTCCAATCTGTAAAGACTCCGCTTGCATCCTTCGTCGGTTCATCACAACCATATAACAGACTCGCCATACCTACATTGAGAGCGGCGCGCGTCGTGCGCGGGAGATCGTCGATCATCACACATTTGCGCGGATCCGGTTCGTCTGCGAGATCCATAGCGATGGCAAAAGATTCGGGCATTGGCTTGCAATACGGCTCGACCGCGTTGACATCCACAACGGTCTCGAAGAGGTCATCGAGTTGAAGCGCGGCGAGGACACGGCGAGCGTGGGGAACGTCTGCGTTGGTAAAGATCAGGTTACGGGTCGGTAGTGAAGCGATAATATTTCTTAAAAGTGGATTTGGAGTCAAGTAATCCTTAAGAGGCAAGTCATGCACAAAAGCCAGGAAGTCCTCTTTATCCACATTGTGTCTTTCCTGCAAGCCGCGCAATGTCGTTCCATACATTTTGAAATACTGCTCACGTAAAAATGGGATGTCTTCTTCAGGAAGGCCGAGCCGTTCACGCATATACAGGTTCATGCGTTCTTTAATAGCGGGCCATAGCCCCATTGATGACGGATAGAGCGTATCGTCAAGATCAAAGAATAAAGTTGTAAAGCGCATGAAGTAATTATACCTTTGCTGATGAGTCTATAATTCAGCGAATTGTGTACTGTTCAATCAGATGTTGCAAACTTTTGAACCACTGAGTCACGGAGACACTGAGAAAATTAAATTTCCTTGTCTTCTCTGGCACCGCCGGGGCAGGTGAGTGTCTCCGCGTTGAAAGATTTTATGCTGCCTATACTTGAAGCATCCTTCGTCCTAACATTATCTGCTGGCGAGCAGTGCAAGAAGAATCCGTAGCGAAGGGCGGGTGTGGAAAGTTAAGGTGTTTTCAAATATTGATTGAAAAACTGAACTGTGTTTTGAATGAATTCCTGATCGCCCGAACCATAGAACGTATGTGGCATGTCCTTATAATAATGACATTCCACATTCTTGCCGAGCGATGTGAGTTGATCGCATGTCATCACAGACCAATCCAATGGGACGAGCGGATCTGCTGTGCCGTGATGGATGCTAACCGCGGCGGCGATGTTCTGGAAGAAGTACATCGGTGAGATGCGGTCAAGTACCTCGATAGGGATGTTGAGTTCATCCAGCCCACGCGTATTACTTGACCACTGGCGAATGGCATCATAATTTTTTTGATCATCGCCACTCATTGGGGCGTAAAGCACCGCAGCCTTGACATCGTCTGTGACGGTTAGAACGCGTGTTGTGATGCCGCCTCCCATGCTGTGTCCCCACAACCCAATGCGGCTTGAGTCAGCAGTTTTCAATGGGTCGGCTCCTCCGCTTTGTGATTGAACCAAGGCAATGAGATTCAATACATCAATTGCCATTCCCACACGGAAGAGATTTTCGCCGTTATCGGAAGGTGGATAGCCGCGCAAATTCGGATGCAGAACAATATAACCTGCGCTCGCCAGTGCATCAGCGTAGTGTGTAGTGTAATCAAGCGTGTTGTAAATACTCGGATCAATGTATCCGTGTAGCGCGATAATCACAGGATGCGAGACTTCACCATTTGGTATGTCTGCAAAGCCGTAAATTTTCAATCCGTCGCTGGGGTAGCGCATAAGGTAACGCGTGAAGTAAAGATTTTGCTCCATAACTTCCAGAAACTCGATCTGTCCACCTCCGTATGGCCGTGAGCGCAGATAATCAATACTGCAGGAAAAGTATGGATCAGGCGTCGGTGAAAGGGTTGGTGTTGAAGTTGGAGATTGGGTCGCTGTTGCAAGTGGCGCAGTTGTCAGCGTAGCTGTGGCAGTTGGGACCTCGATTGCAGGAACGCAGGAAGTCAATAGTAGTACTGTTAATATGGTTATCAATAAAAATCTTCTCATTTTGTCTTCAGGAAATTATATCTTTAGGGAGAAAGGTACTTTTTGTAAAAGCCAATCACGGCCACGCCAAGCTGATTGATGGCACGCGTTCGAAAGGTATGACGCTCATCTGGATAGTAGAAGCAATCGATCTGGACACTCGCGGCCGTGAGAGCCGCGCATGTCTCTCGCGCCCACACAATGGGAACGCTCCGATCTGCCGTGCCATGATGTAGTTGTATAGGTGCAGTGATTTTATTATAAAAATACATAGGAGAAATGCGCTCGGCGATAGTGGCGGGAGTAGCCAATTCTGCTTGAAGTGTTCGATTAGGAAAAGCATTGAATAACAATTGAGCATTTTTCATTTCATCACCGCTCATGGACGCGTACAACACCGCGGCTTTTACATCTGAAGATATCGTCAGTACTTTTAGGACGATGTCTCCCCCCATGCTATGTCCCCATAAACCAATATCCTCTGTCGCAGCGGTGGCAAACAATTCAGACGGACCAGACTCCGACTTAATTAATGAGATGAGATTAAGCACATCAACAGCCATTCCCACTCTGAATAAATTGTCGCCGTTATCAGAAGGCGGATAGCCCCGCAAATTGGGATGAATAACGATGTAACCAGCTTGCGTAATGCTGTCGATAGCTGGTGTGGTGTAGTCGAGCATTTGGTAGTTGGCAATGTCTACGAAACCATGAATCGCGATGATCACCGGAAATGGTCTATCTCCCTTTGGAACATTGGCAAAACCGTAAATGTTCAGTCCATCGCTGGGATAGTGGATCAAATAGCGTGTGAAAGAATCATTAACTTCCATCGTTTCAACGATTTCGATGTTCCCGCCGCCATAAGTCCGCCCGCGTAAAAAATCGATTGTGTATTGTTCATAAGGTGCAAGGGTTGGAGATAGCGTTACTGTAGGTGTAGGAGGGGGTACAGTGGATGTCGGCGACGCGATCACCTCCAGTGTGGAAGATGCTAATGCGGCGGCTGTAAGGGCAACCACGGTTGAGATATGGTTTGTTGGATAAGATGTGGGGGACCGCGCGGGTGATAATCCACTTAACTGACAAGCCAAAGACACAAACACAAGCCACGGAATCAATCGTTTCATCCGATACTCCTGAGCCGATAATTATAGCGGTTATAATCGCGTCATGCCCATTCGTTTGCTTTCCCCCGAGGTCGCGTCACAAATCGCAGCGGGTGAAGTGGTCGAGCGACCTGCTTCGGTTGTCAAAGAGTTGTTGGAAAATTCCCTGGATGCTGGCGCGCGTTCCGTCATGATTACAGTTGAAGAAGCAGGGAAAAAACTAATTGAAGTTGCAGATGATGGCTCCGGCATCCCCTCAAATGAACTGGAACTTGCGGTCTCGCGTCACGCGACCTCGAAATTGGTTCGCTCCGCTGATCTTTTCTCTATCTCCACTCTTGGATTCCGCGGAGAGGCTCTCGCCTCTATTACTGCTGTTTCGCGGATGACCATTACCTCACGTGTGCAGAACGAAAGAGAAGGTGCGCGCTTACGTGTGGAGGGTGGTAAGACAGGTGAACTTACTAAAGTTGGAACAACCGTTGGCACCACCGTGCGTGTGGAGGATCTGTTCTACAATGTTCCTGCGCGTCTGAAATTCTTGAAGAGTGATACTACTGAACGCCGCGCCATCGATGCGCTTGTCACGCGTTATGCGCTCGCATATGCTGAGAACCGTTTTAAATTTTCAGATGGAAAAAACGTTGTTTTACAAACCTCAGGGGATGGGGACCAACGCGCCATCCTTGCTGCCCTATATGGCGTGGATGTGGCGAAGCAAATGCTTGAAATCCAATCTGAAGAAGAGGGTTCAAGACTCACGGGATTTATTAGCCCCACCTCTCTAACACGTTCCAATCGGAGAGAAATTACATTTTTCGTCAATGGCCGTTGGGTGCATGATGTTTCCCTCAGCATGGCGCTCCTGCAGGCCTATCATACGTTATTGATGGTAGGGCGTTATCCACTAACGGTACTCTTCCTTGAAATCCCTCCTGAAGAAGTGGATGTCAATGTCCACCCTACAAAAGCCGAGGTGCGATTCAGAAGTCAGGATAAAGTCTTTAGTTTTATCCAACGTTCAGTACGCAGGGCTTTATTGGCCTACTCGCCTGTCCCGAACGTTGCACCCAGTCTCTGGGGGACAACGCGGACAGCGCCCACTGAGCAACCCAGGCATGTTGGACTAGATTGGAAGATTGGGCATGATGAACAGTTGCCAGTAAGTGGCGCAGAGCGCCATGGCGCTCCAGGCGCTCACAATGATCAGTTATCCGTAGACAGTGAACAGAATTCTCCAGTTCTCCAATCTCCAATCTCTACTCCTCAGTTACCAAACACCAATTTCCAATCCCCAATCAGCATTCCTTTATTAAGATTGATCGGCCAGATCGGCGCGACGTATCTCGTTGCTGAAGGTCCCGACGGGTTGTATCTCATTGATCAGCATGCCGCGCATGAGCGGGTCCTGTTTGAAAAATTGATGACACAACATGCGATGAAGAACATCCCCTCGCAATCACTTCTTACGCCTACAACTGTTACTCTCCCACCT
>Ga0137367_10004108_pt1 | contig 11825 bp, 9 predicted proteins | sample SagtaG_14_FD_104939 | JGI IMG/M metagenome (GOLD analysis project Ga0137367, IMG submission 104939) | Vadose zone soil microbial communities from Sagehorn Ranch, Mendocino, California, USA - Sage1_L_80_16 metaG | ecosystem: Environmental > Terrestrial > Soil > Vadose zone | place: USA... | reverse complement strand
GGCGTCCCTCACGGTTGCCCTCCATACGAGGGCTGACTTTATTTTAACGTATAAGAAAATATGAGCGACTGCTACGCACCTGCTGAACCGATCGAATGCACCGGGCCGATTCACTCGCGCCAGCCTAACCGCCGCGCCCAAGCGCCGATCCGCGCCCAAGGCCCGCCCGGTGTTCGCCCGGCCTGCGCCCGAGGAACTCAATGTCGTCGATCCTGCGCCAATCTGCGCATGCTCACCGCGCCAAATCCCAATGGTTCTTGTTTGCCATAAGATGTTTGGGAAGCCCGGTAGTCGAGGCTTTAGCCGGTGAAAATAGGCTATCCGGCTAAAGCATTCTCCAGTGAATAGCCGAATTCGCTATGATTGGCTGAAGCGGAAAGATCGGCGTCATGGCTGAGCAGGACACGATCATCCAACAACAGGATCTGTTACAAGCCCACCGCCGCACGCTGGCGCACTTGCTGCAACAGGCCGAGCTTCATGGCGGTGAAGCGTTGGCGCCGCCGCATGTCGTGAATGGTATCGACCAAGCGCGGGCTGAAATTCGGCAGCTCAAGGCCGCACTGCGCGCGCTTGGGACCGAGGCCGCCGATGCGCCGGGCGACGAGCCAACGCTTGCGGGCGCCATCTCGACCAAGGGCAGTGCCTACCTCGCTCGCATTCACAGCCGCGACGCGCAACTAGCACTGCGCAATCGCGCAGCGATGCTAGAGAAGATGCGCTTGACCTGGATCGATGGCGTATTGCACCAATCGCTCTACCACGAAGCGCAGTTGAATTTGGGGTTGCTAACCCGGCCAGATGCTGTGGCACTGCCATTACGCGCACAAGTACAGGAGCTCGGCAGTACGCCGGAGCCGCTGCCAGTCGGCACGAGCATTACGGATATGTACAACCGCTACCAAGGCGCGCTGCTGATTCTCGGCGCGCCGGGTGGCGGCAAGACCACGCTGCTGCTTGAGTTGGCCAACGATCTGCTCGACCGGGCGCTGCGCGAGCCGACCCATCCGATCCCTGTTGTTTTCCCGCTGTCGACCTGGGCGGCGAACCCACGCCCGCTCGACCAATGGCTGCGCGATGAACTAAACCAGCGCTATGACGTGCCGCGCCGGCTGGGGCAAGCCTGGGTGGAACAAGAGCAAATCCTGCCCTTGCTCGACGGCCTTGATGAAGTTGCCGAGGGGCAGCGCGCGGCGTGTGTCGCAGCAATCAACGCCTTTCGACAGGAGCATGGCCTGCTGCCGCTTGTCGTCAGCAGCCGGATCGAGGAATACAAGCAATTGACCGAGGGCGACGCACGTCTCCGGCTGAACGGGGCGATTCTGCTGCAAGCGCTCACGCGCGCCGAAGTGCAAACATATCTCCAGCGCATGGTCCCCGCGCTCGACGGCGTGCGCATGGTGCTCGACGCCGAGCCGCGGCACTGGCTGTGGAAGTTCGCACTGAACCCTCTGATGCTGAGCATTGTGTCGTTGGCCTACAAAGACGCGCCGGCCGACGAGCTCCGCCAAATCGGCACGCTCGACCAGCAGCGCATGCGACTCTTCGATGCCTACACCGCGGCGATGTTCCGGCGGCGTGGTGCTGATCACCGCTATACGCAGGCGCAGACCGTGCGCTGGCTCATGCGGCTGGCACAACAGCTGATGCAACAGAACCAGACAGTGTTCTACCTCGACGGCTTGCAGCCGACTTGGCTGCGCACACGTGGGCAGCGGGCGCAATATTGGTTGGGGGATCGGCTGCTTGGCATCTTACTCGGTGGATTGGTTGGCGGGCTGGTTGGCGGGCTGGTTGGCGGGCCGGTCTTCGGGCTGGTCTTCGGGCTGGTCTTCGGGCTGGTCTTCGGGCTGGTCTTCGGGCTGGTTTTGAGCTGCTTTGGCGGAGAAATCGATCAGTATCCTGGTGAGCACCGACCACTGAGACCTCAACTACGTGATGCGCTCTTGGGCGGTGGGCTGGTCGGCGGGCTGGGCAGCGCGCTGGGCGGTGGGTTGGCCAGCACGCTGGGCCGCGGGCTGGCCGTCGAACTGGTCGGCGGGCTGGTCGTTGGCCTGGTCTTCGGGCTGGGCGGCGGGCTGATCGGTGGGCTACTCGGGCGCCCACGGCTCGGCATGCGCGTCGTCGTCAGCGTCGAAATGACCCAATGGTCGTGGCGGCGCGTCGTACAGTCGGCAGCCAATGGGCTGGTCGTCGGGCTGGTCGTCGGGTTGGTCTTCGGGCTGATCACCGGACTGATCTTTCCGCCGGGCAACACGCTGCTCGTCGGGTTGCTCGTCGGGCTGGTCTTCGGGCTGGTTTTCGGGTTGGTCTTCGGGTTGGTCTTTGGGCTAGTCGGTGGGTTTAGTGGCGCGGCATTAAGCCATAAAACCCGCCCGAACCAAGGGATCCATCGGTCGTTGCCGAGCGCCCTCCGTATCGGATTAGTCGGCGGGCTGGTCGGTGGGCTGGTCGGTGGGGTGGTCCTTGGGCTGGTCGGCGGACTGGTCGGCGGATTGGTCGGCGGATTGGTCGTCGGGCTGGTCGCCGGGCTCAGCCTGGGTTTTGTCTACGGCGGCTACGCGCTGCTCTCGCACGTGGCGCTGCGTGTAGTGCTCTGGTGGGCTGACGCGATGCCCTTGAATTATGTGCGCTGCCTTGAATATTGTGCCGAGCGGATCTTCCTGCGCAAAGTTGGCGGTGGGTATATCTTCGTCCACCGCACCGTGATGGAGTATTTTGCTGGGTTAGAGCAACCTCAAGATAATCAGGCATCCGGTATGCGCAAGCAAGCGACACGAGCAAGCATTGTGCGTGCTGCCATCCCAGAGACGGATACCACGAGGACGCCATGACCAAACACCGCGAGCGCACGTTTGAAGATCAGGTCGTCGAGCATCTCACCGCCAATCGATGGCCAAGCAAGTGCTCAACGACCAGCACGTGCGCGAGGGCTTCGCGAGCGTGGTGCTTGATATTGTGTACGAGGCGCCGCGCAAGCGGGCTGCGTGAGGAGGTTACCCATGGACGACTATACATTTGATTGGGTCGCGCTCGCGCCGATCGACGCGGTGGCCGCGCGCGCCGAGCAGTGCTGTGTAGCGCAAGGGATGTCCGGCATATGGTATTCCAGCGCGCCGGGCGGCATCCCAGTGAAAGGCTGCCGGATCGTGGACGCCGACGATGCGACATTGGCCGTTCTGACGCTGCAAGGTTATCAGGACGATCAGACGCATCTGCGGCTGCAGCCCGCCGCGCGCGCCGCCGATCCCGCGCAAGTGATTGCATTGGCCGATACGCTGTATGCGGCGCTGCGCGCCGAAGGCTGGATTCCTTCGGAAGCGCCGCTGCTCGAACATACCCCGCGCTTCGTGCGCCCGTATGGCTTCAAGCCGCGCCCCGGCGAATCCACGCCGTGAACTGAAGCTTGACGCACAATTCATCAGATGATATTATCACCAGACCATTTTTCCTCCAGACATAGATTTTCCAGAGTCCGTGGATAGTTGGGGGGCTATCGCCCTGTCACATACTGAAGCGGTGGTTGGCGGATGCTCAATCATTCCGCTAAAGCCTCGACTCCCATTCGGCATTCAAATCGAATTGCGATAGCGCCGAGAAAGGAGGTGCAGCGCAGACGAATACCTGTCCAAGATCGCAGATTCCTGGTTGCCGAAAAGTATGATCGGCATATCTCATCTGACAGTGTTTGTCAGATCGAAGAGGAGGCTAGCATGCTGAATCACTCTCGTGTTTCCTCGCTTGTGTTGCTTTTCGTGATCGTGGCGGCGTTGCTCGCCGCGTGCGGTGGCACTGCGCCGGCCCCAGCAGGCCAGGCCGCGACCGCGGCGCCTGCGGCGGCTGCGCCGACCGCTGCAGCTGCCGCGCCTGAGGCGACCGCTGCGCCCGCTGCCGCCGAGGCGACCGCCGCGCCCGCGGCTGAGCCGTCCGCAGGTGGCATTCTTAACGGTGTAACGCTGCCCGACGACGCGGCCCCGCCCGATCAGCAGGTGTTGATCGAGCACTACGATAACACCGCCGATTTCACGACGATCGATTTCTGGGAGTCGGTCTATAAGCGTGGCGGCTCGATCGCCGACCTGCTCACCGAGCCGCTGGTGCGGATCAACAAGAACTTCGAGATCGTGCCGGCCGCCGCAACCGAGTGGAGCGTCGATTCGAGTGGTCTGGTCTGGACGTTCAAGCTCGACCCAAATCTGATCTGGTCGGACGATACGCCGGTGACCGCCGACGACTTCGTGGCGACCTTCCGCTACGGTGCCGACCCCAAGCACGCCTGGGACTTCACATGGTTCTTCGGCGGCGTGATCAAGAACTGGAACGATGCCGTCGCTGGCAAGGTGCCACTCGACCAACTCGGCGTGACGGCGGTCGATGCGCATACGCTCCAGATTACAACCGAGTCCCCGGCGCCTTACATACCGGCGATGATGCTCTACAGCCAGGCGCTGCAGAAGAAGGCGCTCGAGGCGCACGGCGGGCTGTACAATTCCGACCCGGCTACCTCGGTCTCGGATGGTCCGTTCATTCTCAAAGAGTGGCGCAAGGGCGACCGGCTGATCTACGAGGCCAACCCCAAGTACAAGGGTAAGAACAAGCCGTTCATCCAGAAAGTCATTAGCATCGGCGCCGCGACCTCGACCGATTTCGCCGCCTACCAGGCCGGCGAGATCGACTTCGTCGGCGGCGGCAATCTGTCGCCGGCCGACAATGATATTATCGCGGCTGATCCGGAGCTGTCGAAGGAAATCCACCCGCACTACGGCGACTTCCGTACCCACTACCTATTCTTCGACACCAAGAATCCGCCATTCGACAACCTGAAGGTGCGCCAGGCGTTCAGCCATGTAATCGACCGCGACACGCTGATCAAGCAGATCATCAAACCCTCGCAGGGCATCCCGGCCTACTCGTTCCTGATGCCTGGCTTCCCGGCCGCCAACTCCGAAGGTCTCAAGGATATTCAGAACTACGACGTCGCCAAGGCCAAGCAGCTGCTGGCTGAGGCCGGCTTCCCCGACGGCAAGGGCTTCCCCAAGCTGACGCTGTGGCTGCGCAACGAGGCGCCGGTGCGCCAGGCGATGGCCCAGGCGATCGCCGCATCGATCAAGCAGAACCTGGGGATCGACGTCGAGGTCTCGAACAAGGAGACCAAGAGCTTCATGGACGCGCTCAACGCCAAGCCGACCCAGGTTCAGTTCGGCATGGTCTCCTATGGCTTCGACTTCCTCGACCCCTTTAACATGCTGGGCGTCTGGCTGGGTGGCGGGCGGCACAATTGGAACAACGCCCAGTACGACGAGATGGTCAAGAAAGCCGCGTCGTTCACCGGTGACCCGGCTGAGCGCACCAAGATGTTCCAGGAGGCCGAGAAGCTGCTGGTCTCGGACGTGCCGGCGGTGTTCATTTACCACCAGACGGTTGGCGACCTGTACAAGCCCTACCTGAAAGGCAGCGAGCTCGAGCCCGACAAGAATGGCTTCGCGGCGATTCACTGGCCCGGCTACGCGAACATGAGCACGCTGGTCGGCTCGTTGTACGTCTCCAAGGACGTGGGGAACCGCACCATTCCATAGAGCCAGTTAAGAGTTAAAAGTTAAGAGTTAAGAGTTAGAGTGTTGTAACTTTCTACTCTTAACTCTCAATTCTTAACTTCAAAAGGGTGGTTTATGGCCCGCTATCTCGTCGGCCGCGTGATCGGCCTGATCATCGTCTTTGTGATCGTCTCGATCATCGCCTTTTTGCTGATGCACTCGATACCGGGCGGCCCATTCGACGAAGAGAAATCGCCGCTGCCGCCGGCCGCAAAGGCCAACATTCTGCGGAAATATGGCCTCGACCAGCCGCTTTACGTGCAGTACCTGCGCTATATGGGCAGCGCGCTGCGCGGCGACTTCGGCATCTCGTTCCAAAGCCCGACCGAGACGGTGATCCAGCTGATAGGGCGGACCTGGCCGGTGAGTATGCGGCTCGGGGGGATGGCGATTCTGGTAGCATTCACGAGCGGGCTGGCCTTCGGCATTATCGCGGCGGTAAAGCAGAACACCTGGATCGACTACATCGTCACGTTTGTCTCTACGTTGGGGCTCACTGTGCCGCCGTTCGTGATCGCGATCTGGCTGCTGCTGGCATTCGCGGTGCGCCTGCGCTGGCTGCCGACCGGCGGCTGGCCCAACGGCACTAGTGGCGATTGGAAGACCATGATCATGCCGGTGATCACTCTGGCGCTGGGTCCCTCGGCGCTGGTCGCGCGCTATACTCGTTCCAGCCTAGTCGAAGTTATCCGATCTGACTATATCCGCACCGCGCGCGCCAAAGGCTTATCCGAGCGGGTGGTGGTGCTGCGCCACGCGCTCAAGAACGCGCTGATCCCGCTGATTACGATTCTTGCGCCGCAAATTCCCAACCTGATCACCGGAACAATATTCGTCGAGGTGATCTTTCGTGTTCCGGGCCTGGGCAAATTCTTTGTGTCCAGCATCTACCTGCGCGATTACCCGATGATTATGGCGACCATGCTGCTGGTGGCGGTGCTGTGGAGCATCACCTATCTGCTGAGCGACATTCTGTATACGGTTGTCGATCCACGTATCCGACTCTAGTGTGATTGTAGATTGCAGTTTGTACCAACACAAAACACGGATTTTTGTTCTTCGTATCGAACGTTTTTTCGTTCGCAGAACGAAAAAACGTTCGATACGAGAGAATTTTATCCGTGGTGGTCCAGTATTCGGGTGCACCGCGTAAGCCAAGCGCCCGCGCTGAAAGCGCACTAGGGAGAGAGTAATGAGCGTAGTAGCCAGGACCCAAGCGGCGATAAGCGAGGCCGGAATGCGTCCGGCGGCGAGCCTATGGCGCGATGCGGCCCGGCGCTTCGCCAAGAATAAGCTGGCGGTCGGCGCGTTGGCGGTGATGGCGCTGCTGGTCTTCGCGGCGGTCTTCGCCGATTTCATCGCGCCGGCGCCCTACGATTACTCGGTGCTCACCGAAGCGAATCAGTTCCCGAATTCCCAGCATCTGCTTGGCACCGACACGGTTGGCCGCGACTTCTTGAGCCGCCTGATCTATGGCGCGCGGGTCTCGCTGATCGTCGGCTTTTCGGTTCAGGCGATTGCGCTGGTGATTGGGATGACGCTGGGGACGCTCGCCGGCATGTTCGGCGGCTGGGTCGATTATGTTATCATGCGCTGGGTTGAGGTGCTGACGTCGATTCCGATCTGGTTGTTCGCGCTGTTTATCATCTCGGTTTGGCGCTCCTCCGGCTCAACTGGCGGCAGTGGGCTGCTCAACGTGATCGTGGCGATCGGGCTGATCGGCTGGGTCGATATCTGCCGGCTCACGCGCGCCCAACTGCTATCGCTGCGCCAGAAAGACTTTGTGCTGGCCGCGCACGCGATCGGCGCCAGCAGCTTTCAGATCGCATACCGCCATATGCTGCCCAACGCCCTCGCGCCGTTGATTGTGGCGGTGACACTCGGCGTGCCATCCGCAATCTTCACCGAGGCGGGGCTGAGCTTCTTGGGGTTCGGCATCAACGACCCACTGCCTAGCTGGGGCAAAATGGTGGCCGACTCCAGCTCGTATATCCGCGTCTATTGGCACCTGGGTCTGTTCCCAACACTGCTGATCGCGATTACGATGCTCAGCTTCTCATTCGTGGGCGATGGCCTGCGCGACGCGCTCGACCCGCATCTCAACAAGTAGCGGTTTTATGCTATAATCACGCTGGTCGTAGCGCCGGTGGGTTCATTCGTCCGCGCCAAGCGCCCGCGAAGCCGTTGCTGACCTGAACGTATACAATCCAAGATATCGTTGAGGCGACCCGTAGCCCGGATGCTAGGGCATAAAGGTGGAAGCTGGTGAGAGTCCAGCACTGTGCCGCAACTGTAATCGGTTTCTGTCGCTCGTGAAATAGCCATGCGCGATCAGGCCGAAAGTCAGGACGCCTGCCTCAATGTTGCTCGTTTTCCCTTCTCGTCGCAAGGAGGTGGAGCATGCCGCATTCGTATTGAGACGAGATGATCTCTTCGTCCGACGCATTCGGTTGGTTCACCCGATCTTCAGATAGAAGGTCGGTTTTTTTGTTTGTTATGGTTGTTCGTTTTTTCGCTCGTAGAGCAAAAACGAACAACCAAACTAATAAAGGAGACCCAATGTTCATTCGCCGAAGTGCTTCGTTACTGATGCCTCTGTTCGCGCTGGTGCTTAGCGCGTGCGGCGCGGCTGCGCCTACGGTCGCTCCAGTGCCAACCAGCGCCCCCGCTGCGACTGCGTCGGCGCCAACCGTGGTGCCAACGGCGGCGCCGACTGCCGCACCTACCGCAGCGCCGACCGCGGCGGCTACGCCGGCCGCGGCAGGGATCACGATCACCGATGTGGCTGGCCGCCAGGTGACGATCGCCGCGCCGCCGAAGACGATTGTCTCGCTGGCGCCAAGCACCACCGAGATAGCCTTCGCGCTGGAGCTTGGCCCGCAGGTGGTGGCCGTCGATGATTTCTCGGATTTCCCGGCCGAGGCGAAGAACCTGCCGAAAGTCGGCGGCTCGAATAGCACGTATAATATCGAGCAAATCGTGGCACTTAAGCCCGATCTGGTGCTGGCGGCAGGTATCACCACACCGGAGGCGATTAAGAAGCTCGAAGATCTCAAGCTGACCGTGGTGGTGCTCGGAACGGACCAGACCACATTTGAGAGCATTTTCAGCGACATCGCGCTGGCTGGCACGATTACCGGCCGGGCCGATCAAGCCACGCGCTTGGTCGATACACTGAAGCAAAGGCTCGAGGCGACCAAGGCCAAGGTCGCGGCCGCTAAGACCCAACCGCTGGTCTACTGGGAGCTGGACGCGACCGATCCCACGAAGCCGTTCAGCGTCGGCCCGGGCAACTTCGTGAGCGACCTGATCACACTAGCGGGCGGCAAGAATATCTTTGCGGATGCCGGATCGCCATTCCCACAAGTGAGCTCCGAGCAGGTCGTGGCCGCCAAGCCCGAGGTGATCATCCTCTCGGACGCGGCCTATGGCATCACAGTGGATTCGGTGATGCAGCGGGCCGGCTGGCAGGGGATCCCGGCGGTCAAGCAGCAGCGCGTCGAGCCGATCGACGATAATCTGGTCAGCCGCCCCGGCCCGCGGATCGTCGATGGTCTCGAGGCGGTCGTGAAGATTATTCACCCGGAGCTGTATAAATAGCAGAATTTACGCGGTCAGTCGCAAAACACGGATTTTTCTGCTTCGTATCGAACGTTTTTTCGTTCACAGAACGAAAAAACGTTCGATACGAGAGATTTTTAATCCGTGGAGGAAATCACGTGCAAAAGATCGATATGCGCACCGAGATATTTCAGCCAGCCCAAGCCGATACGGCGGGCCGAATCGCTCCCCGGCGACAGTGGCTGCTGCTGGCCGGCGTGATCACGGCGGTGCTGCTGATCGGGCTACTGAGCGTCGCGATTGGGAGCGTATTTATCCCGCCGCTCACAACGCTGAAGATCTTGCTGGCGCGCGTGCCGCTGGTGCGAATCGACGCCGACTGGCCGAGCACCTTCGACACGATTCTATTCGACATCCGGCTGCCGCGCGTCGCGCTGGTTGGGCTGACCGGCGCGGCGTTGGCGTGCTCGGGTACAGCATACCAGGGCCTGTTCCGTAACCCGCTGGCCGACCCGTATCTGATCGGCGTGGCGTCGGGCGCGGGGCTGGGGGCGATCGGCGCAATTGCGCTGCAGATCGCGCATCCAGTCTTTGGCCCGCTACTCGTGCCGCTGGGCGCATTCGCCGGAGCGCTTGTGACAGTCGCGCTGGTGTATGCGATCGGGCAGGTTGGGCGCACCACGCCGATCACCACGCTGGTGCTGGCCGGCGTCGCCATTGGTGCGCTGGCGACCGCCTGCGCGACGTTTGTATTGCTGCGCATGAGCAGCCAAACCGGGCGGGTGTTGGCGTTCTTGCTCGGCGGCTACGGCAGCTCGGGCTGGTCGGCGGTGCTGGCGGTGGCGCCGTTCACGCTAGTGGGATTTGTGCTGCTGTATTTGCATGCGCGGCCGCTCAACTTGCTGCTGTTCGATGTCGAGCAGGCCCAGCAGTTGGGCGTGAATGTCGAGCGCACGGCCCTGGTGGTGATTGTGGCGGCGACGCTGACGACAGCCGCGGCGGTGGCGTTCAGCGGGCTGATCGGCTTCGTAGGGCTGATCGTTCCGCATACCGCACGGTTGCTGGTGGGCGCGGATCACCGCCGGTTGCTGCCATTGGCGACGCTTGGTGGGGCCGGCTTTCTACTGTTGGCCGACCTGCTGGGGCGCACCGCGATCGCACCAGAGGAATTGCCGCTGGGCGTGATCACCGCGCTGGTTGGGGCGCCATTCTTTCTGTGGCTGCTGCGCCGCGCCCGGCGACGAACCGGATTTTAACGCGGAGACGCAGCGACACAGAGATACCAAGAAATAAGAGTCTGACGATTGAAGTTGCGGCCAACAATTATACTCCTCTGCGTCTTTGCGCCTTTGCCTCTTTGCGTTGAAAACTCTCGTGATAGACTGTGATGAGTGATCTGACGATCTCACATGTAAGCGCGGCATATGACAAGCTGCCGGCACTGAGCGATGTGTCGCTTGTGGCAGCGGCCGGGCAAATTGTTGGGCTGATCGGGCCGAATGGCGCGGGCAAATCGACGCTGCTGCGCGCGCTCAGCGGCACGCTCGCCCCGTCGTCCGGCAGTGTACACTTAGGGTCGCTCGATCTCCTAGGCATGTCGGCGGCCGAGCGCGCTCGGCGTGTGGCAATGGTGCCGCAGCTGGCGCACCTGCCCGAGGGCTTCAGTGTGGCCGAGGTGGTGCTGATGGGCCGCGCGCCGCATCTGCCGCGCTTCGGCGGCGAGCGAGCGCGCGACTACGAGATCGCGCGCCAGGCGATGCAGCGAACCGACATCTGGGATCTCGCGGAGCGCCAGGCCTGCGAGCTTTCAGGCGGCGAGCAGCAGCGGGTGCTGCTGGCGCGCGCCCTGGCGCAGGAGCCGCAGGTGCTGCTGCTCGACGAGGCGACCGCCCATCTCGATCTCAAGCATCAGATCGCGACGCTGAATTTTGTACGCCGGCTCGCGCAATCCGGGCTGATTGTGATTGCCGCGCTCCACGATCTGAACTTGGCCGCGCTCTATTCGGATCGGCTGGTGCTGCTCAGCGGCGGTCGGCTGCTGGCCGACGATGCCCCAGCGCAGGTGCTGACGCCTGGCTGGCTGCGCGCGGCTTACGATGTGGAGGCGATGGTTGGCACGCATCCACTGTATGGCACTCCACTGGTGGCGCTGGTTTCTGAGGACAATGAATAAGCTATCTCCCACCCAAACTATCATATTGCTCGCGCTGGCGCTGGATCTGGCGTTTGGCGAGCCGCCAAACGAGCTGCACCCGGTGGCGTGGATCGGCCACTTGATTGGCGTGCTCGAGCGCCGCGCGCCGCACGGCCAGCCGCGCCGCGAGCTGATCTACGGCGCCGGCATCGCTCTGGCGGTCCTGCTGACGACCATGTTGCCGGCGTTGGCACTGGAGATGTTGAAGAACCGAGAACAGGCGCCGGCAGACTCAGTCAAGAACCATATGTCTACGGACTCGGTTCTTGGTTCTTGGTTGTCGGTTCTTGCTCGCGCAGCTTTGCTCAAGCCCGCTTTTGCCGCCCGCGCATTATTCCAAGCTGTCGCGGCCGTGCGCCGCCCGCTGACCGCCGGCGACCTCGGCGGCGCGCGCGTGGCGCTGCGCTCGCTGGTGAGCCGCGATCCGAGCCAGCTCGACACGGCGCTGATTGCGGCGGCGGCGATTGAGTCGCTGG
>Ga0137367_10004104_pt1 | contig 11829 bp, 16 predicted proteins | sample SagtaG_14_FD_104939 | JGI IMG/M metagenome (GOLD analysis project Ga0137367, IMG submission 104939) | Vadose zone soil microbial communities from Sagehorn Ranch, Mendocino, California, USA - Sage1_L_80_16 metaG | ecosystem: Environmental > Terrestrial > Soil > Vadose zone | place: USA... | reverse complement strand
TGATTCGTGCGAAGCCAGATCATGCCCGCTTCCACCAACCGCTTCATGGATTGCCCATTGATCGATTGCCTGCGAAGTTTCTCTATACGTGCGGTATCCGCTGTCATGAGGTTTCTCTGCTCCTAATCCATATTGCTGACACGTAGACCCGCCACATGTACATTGACCGCATTTACTTTTACGCCAAGTGCTTTCTCTACATGATAGCGGACCGTATTCGCCACGCTCTCCGCTACCGAGTTGATGCGCGTTCCATACTCCACGATGATGTGGACCTCGATATCGATATCCTCGCCGTTATAGTTCACGGAAATACCTTTTGCAGGCTCGCGCGTGATCGCATTGACGATTCCATCCGCGATATTCTTTGGCGCCAGGCCTACCACGCCGTACGATTGCAGGGTTGCATGATAGGCAATGGTTGCCACTGCGCCTGGAGAGATGTGTATCCCGCCCAATGATGTAGTTTCTTCGACCATAGGTTCCTCTTGTGTCTATACCCTCACGCCCACAACTTGCGAAAAACGTGCAAGTTGCGAGCTGGGGCATACATATTAACATCCTGCCTTGAATAAGGTTGCGATGTATGGTAAAATGCCGTGCCTTCCAAAAGGCGATTGTACTCGTACTATTCGTTTCACTCGGAATTATAGCAAGAAAGGAAGTTCTTAGAATGGCTAAATGTGCAAATTGCGGAAAGACCACCACCTTCGGGCATAACCGCTCATTCTCCCAGCGCGCCACCAATCGTACCTTCAGACCCAACCTGCAGAAGACGATTGTGATGGAAAAGGGTCACAAGGTCCACAAGGTTTTGTGCACCAAGTGCATCAAGGCGATGGGCAAAGTCGCCGCCTAAAGGTAGGCATTCCCAGAAACAAGGATCACGACTCATGTCGTGATTTTTGTTTTAATAACTTGAGTCTGTCATTGCGAGGAGGCGCCAGCCGACGAAGCAATCTCCGCCTAAATGGGTGAGACTCAACGGTAGGTTTTTCCGTCTAACGGGAGATTGCTTCGCTCTACGAGCTCGCAATGACATTTCTTAACGACTTAATTCCCGCCTTAATCCCCTCAGGATTCTTGAAGATCGCAGTAGCAGCAACAAAGGCGGTAGCACCAGCTTGTTTCATTTTGGGTAACGTTTCGGTGCTGATACCACCATCCACTTCCAGCCAGGCGGAGGAACCCAGCGCGTCCAATTTTTTGCGGACATCCGCCACTTTAGCGATCGCCTCAGGCATGAAGCTTTGTCCTGAATAGCCTGGGTTTACGCTCATGACCAAGACGAGATCTGCTTCCGCTAAAAAAGGCTCCAGTTCCCGAACAGATGTTGGCGGATTCAAAACAATACCTGCTCTACATCCTAATGACTTGATCTGTTTCAACGTGTTGTGCATATCTGGGCAGGTTTCCACATGGACAGTTAATCCACTGGCACCTGCTTTTGCAAACGGCTCAATATAACGTTCCGGTTCTTCGATCATCAAATGCACATCCAGTGGAAGTTTTGTCGCCTTGCGACACCATTCCACAATGAACGGACCCATGGTTATGTTCGGAACGAAATGTCCATCCATCACATCCACATGCAACCAGTCAACGCCAGCTGCTTCAGCCTCCGCGATCTGCTCACCGAGACGTGTAAAATCTGCGGAAAGAATGGAAGAGGAAATTACATATTTATTCATAAGAAACTCAACAACTCCGAAGGAGTGAAATCTCTATAGCGATAAACGAGAAATAATATCAACCCTGAAAGGGTGGCATAGAGAATTAATTATGTCATCCCTTCGGGATTATTTTCTTTAACGAGGATTGTATAGGAAGTAGATATAAATCCAGAAGGGAACGAGCCCACCAACCATGATGAGCGCCAACAAGCCAAGTCCCACCGCTGCCCAATCCACTTCAGAGAAGGAAACTTCTGGAATTTCGAACGCAGGTTGCGGGCGCGGCTCCTGTCTTGCAGGGGCAGCGGTTGGAGTGACAGTTATAGGTGGTGGTTCCGGCTGACGATAGGTAGTTACCGCTTCGGGCGTCAAATTCAGCGCGGGAGGGACGGGAATATCTCGTTGCGTGCCAAAGCGTAGAAGGACGCGTCCGAGTTGGTCTGCTGTGCGATAACGCGCCGCGGGCTCTTTGGAGAGAACCTTTAATACGATCTCTTCCAATGCTTTGGGAATATCCGGAACAAATTCACTGGGCGGAATGGGATCTGCTTGAAGATGTAACAACGCTAATTCTTCGCTGGTGGGAGCGGTGAAAGGCAGCGCGCCCGTCAGCACTTCATATAGTACAACGCCCAGCGAATACACATCCGATGCGGGTGACGGAGCTTCACCGACTGCCTGCTCGGGCGAGAAATATTGAGGCGATCCCCAAACCACATCGGCGCGCTCATCCGGCAGGATCGTGGACAGCGCGCGTGCAATTCCAAAATCCGTGACCTTGAGGCGCGAGTCGGGTGTGACGATCATATTGTGCGGCTTGATGTCGCAGTGGACGAGTCCCGCGCGGTGAGCATATCCAATTCCCGCGCATGCTTGCACGATCAATGGGATGGCATCTTCTACAGAAAACCGTCCACGCTGGCGGAGCAGAGTCTTCAAATCTTTGCCGGGGACGTACTCCATAACAATAAAGAGTTGACCCTGATCGAGTCCGAAATCATGAACGGTGACAATATTGGGATGCGACAGATTGGCGGCGGCGCGCGCCTCCTGGCGGAAACGCTGCTGGAACGATTCATCGTTTGAATATTGTTCACTCAATACTTTGATGGCGACATATCGTTCGAGCATGAGGTCACGCGCCCGGAATACATCTGACATGCCACCATGACCCAGACGTTCGAGCAATTGATAACGATTGTTGAGAACTGTCCCTTCATCCATTGCAAAAATTATACCCCCTCCGCCCTTCGGGCACCCCGGCAAATTAAACATGTGCCTAATTAATCGTTGGATTTGCCGGGGCTGGGAGGGGGTTATAATCTTCCCATGCGCAGCGCAGTCATCATCTACAACCCCGCGGCGGGACGTTTTTCCGTCAAGCCGTTTATCAATTCTGCTGTCAGGGAACTGGAGTCCGCTGGTTGGCAGGTGGACGCCGTACCCACTCAAAGCGGCACGCATACCACCGAGTTGGCCAGGCAGGCTGCGGCTGAGAAAAAAGACGCGGTATTCGCCGCCGGCGGCGATGGGACGATCGGCAACGTCGTCAATGGATTGATCGGTTCAGAGACCGCCCTCGCAGTCCTGCCCGCGGGAACGTCGAACGTCTGGAGCATCGAGTTGGGGCTAAGTCCCTTTGCGTGGCATCGTCCGTGGGTATTGCAAAAAAACGCATCCTTACTTGCGAATGCTCCCTGTCATTCCGTGGATGTGGGAATGTGTAACGAATTTTCATTTATGATGTGGGCAGGTATTGGATTGGATGCGTTGACAATTCATGCAATGGAGCCGCGCATTCGTCTTGAAAAATTTTTTACCATGCCAGAATATGCGGCAAGGACAATCTGGCAGGCTGCCCAGTGGAGCGGCATTCATTTGCGTTTGTGGGCAGATAGCGAAGAAGTGGAAGGTCAGTATATCCTTGCCGTTGCGACGAACATCCGTCATTATCTCGGCGGTCTTTCCAAGCTTTCCCCGGACGCGTATATCGACGATGGTTTGCTCGATATGTGGCTGTTTAGCGGCAGTCATCTCGGCGACGCGCTGCGGCATGCCTATGACATGTGGCGTGGCAATCACTTCACCTCCGATATGGCGCGGTGCATTACATTTAAAACATTACGAATCGAAGCCGACTCGCCCTATTGGATTCAAACCGATGGTGAGCCGCGCGGTTCCACCCAAAAGGCGGAAATCAAAGTTCAATCGCGCATGTTGCGCATGTTGATGCCGCCGCTTGGGATGAATTTATTGAAGCACATTTCGTTAAAGGATATCAATGAACGCTCGCCAGCTTTTCAATAAGTGGGTGATTCTTGGAGCGCTTCTGCTCGCCGGATTTTTGCTTCTCATCACCGCTGTTTCCATTGGATTAACGTCAGCGCGTCAAAGTGCAAATGTTGGGTTTGCCCCCGCCGATTTGACTGTGATCCCGGCCCCGACATCGACTTCCAGCGCGCCCGCCACGCCAACCATCGATCCGTTCGCACCAACTGCCACGCCGACAGGAATCGCCGTCGGCAACTACGTGCAGATCACAGGGACAGAAGGTCAAGGCTTGCGAATCCGTTCCGAGCCGGGACTCAATGGCAACGCTGAATTTCTCGGTTATGACTCAGAAGTCTTCGTCATCAAAGATGGTCCACGTCAGGCAGATGGATTCACCTGGTGGTATCTGGTCGCGCCTTACGACGAGACGCGCGTCGGCTGGGCAGCCGCAGATTTTCTGAGTTATGTTCCAGCACCAACACCCTAACCCTTGACCCTTATCCCTTATATTATCAATGGGGCAAGGGATAAGGGAGAAAGATTCGATATGAACGAAAAACCAACTGGCATCACTGCCAACAAAAAAGCAAGAGAGTTTACCGTCACGTGGAGCGACGAGCACACGAGCGTTTATCCGTTTGAATTATTGCGCGCTGCCTGTCCATGCGCATCCTGCCGCGGCGGACATGAAAACATGCGCTCCGAGCCCGATGCGGATGTGTTCGATATTCACCTGGGAGATACGCCGTCCACACGGATCGCAAATGTTGTCGCGGTGGGATCCTATGCAATGACCATCGTCTGGGAGGATGGTCATGATTATGGGATTTACAACTGGCATTATCTGCGGGCGTTATGTCCCTGTGCGGAGGATCGGGCGAAGTATGGGAAGAGGCAATGACGTATAATAAATTCATGGTTTATTAACAGTAAATGGATTTTGCCATGCCAAACACCATTAGAAAAATTTTGCGTGAGTTAAAAAAAGGGCTGGTTGATATTTTCGGTGACCAGTTAAACGCCGTTTATCTTTTCGGCTCCTTTGCACGTGGTGAAGGAAAACTTCCCGATTCGGATATTGATGTTATGGTTGTGTTGAATGGAGAATTTAGCTACAGCGAGGTGGAAAAACGCTCAATAGGTTTTGTCTCTTCGCTTTGCCTGGAATATGATGTGGTTATCATGTGCCATTTTGTTTCCATGGAACAGTATGGGAACAGCAAAATGCCTTTTATGATCAATGTTCGCAAGGATGCCGTCACTGTATGAATACTCCTCAAATCCAAGTGCTTATCAATCGTGCAGAGGATAGCCATGCAGCAGCAAAAGTTCTACTGGATAAGGGGTTTTTTAATTTCTCGGCTGCACAGTCATATTACACAATGTTTTATATAACAGAAGCGCTGCTTCATTCAAAAGGTTTGCAGTTTTCGAGTCATTCAGCAGTCATTGCAGCCTATGGCAAAGAATTCGCAAAGACTCAAGTTCTCGACCCCAAGTTTCATCGCAATATGATTATTGCAGAAAGGCGTCGCGAGACTGGACATTATGGCGAGGAAAGTGGTGTGACGGCCGAAGAAGCTAGCGAGTCATTTGAATGGGCAGAGGAATTTATGCAGGCGGTAAAAGATTATTTGAAAGCATAAGTTTTAATAATAAAGAATTACGCGAAGTACGCAAGAAATAACAAAAGCGAGATAACAAGAAGGGCGGAAAGTGTCAATAAGCGGTTATGCCGGTCGCCATTTAACTCCTAGCTAGGTTCTTAAGGAAAACAATACAAATGTCTCGTCGGACTAAAGGATACATGATCGCAATCATTGGTATCACTATTTGGTCGACGACAGGCGTTTTTATTGACTATTTAGTAAATAACTACCACATGCCCGCTTTGTTGCTGGCGTTATGGCGCAATCTGTTAGTCTGCATAGCATTGATCCCTGCTCTATTTCTCATTCGCCGTGCTTTACTTCACATCGACAGGTCTCAAATCCGGTTTTATATTTTTTACGGGTTCGTTTTGGCTGTGTTTAATTCTATATGGACTCTTTCCGTAAAAGCCAATGGCGCGGCCGTCGCAACGGTACTGGCATATAGTTCAGCAGGGTTCACAGCCATCCTTGCACTGTGGCTTTTCAAAGAGAAACTTGGACTTCCCAAAATCATTGCGGTGATTCTGAGCCTGGGTGGATGTATTCTGGTTTCCAACGCCTATCGCCTCGAAATGTGGAAACTGAATCCGCTGGCGGTGTCAACAGGTCTGCTTTCGGGATTATTCTTTGCAGCCTATACTCTGATCGGCAAAGAAACCGCGAGACGGGACATCAATGCATGGACATCCATACTATATTCCTTCGCCTTTGCTTCCGTATTTATATTGATCTTTAATTTATTTCCAGCGTTGCCCGGTACCCCAGGTTCTTATCGAGAACTTTTACCAGACCTGTCGATTCAGGGTTGGCTCATCCTGATTATTCTCTCCTTTGTTCCCACTCTATTTGGTTTCGGACTCTATAACACGTCCATGAACTACTTGCCTGCCAGCATTACGAATCTACTGGCGACATTAGAGCCTGCCATGACAGCAGTCGAAGCGTACATTTTCCTAGATGAACGCATGACAATCCTTCAGATTGTAGGCGGTTTGACCATTCTCTCAGCGGTGTTAATCGTTCAACTGGAAAAAGAGTAATCAAATCCTCAGCAAACAAAAACGGCTAAGAAATTAGTCGCTTTTTATTTCCCATCCTGCCTTAAGAGAAACTAAAAACGACAAGACCTTCTCCTGCTTCGGTTATAATCCTGTCGCTTTCATCCCTCTTCGGAGTCCAGCTTCGAAAGAGAAAAATCCAAATGAAAATTCTGACAGTTCTTACATACTATCGCCCGCATACTTCTGGGCTCACGATTTACGCCGAGCGGCTTGCGCGCGCCTTTGTCAAACGCGGACATCAAGTCACGGTGATGACCACGCAATATGATCCTTCGCTTCCGCGCGAGGAAACGCTGGACGGCGTGAAGATCATCCGTGTGCCGGTTGTGGCACGCGTCAGCAAGGGTGTGCTTGCTCCTACCTTCGGTCTCGTAGCCACAAAACTCGTTGCAAATCACGATGTTATCCAGATGCACCTGCCTCAATTCGACGCGCCTGGTGTGGCACTGCGCGCCCGTCTCCTCGGCAAGCCCGCCGTGCTCACCTATCATTGTGACCTCTTCCTGCCGCCCGGACTTTTCAATCGCGTTGTCAACATGGTCGTGGATTTTCAAAACAACATGGCGGGGATACTTGCGAATCACATTGTGACCTACACTCAGGATTACGCCGACAACTCTCCTTATCTCTCGCGCTACAAATCCAAACTGACCCCGATCCTGCCGCCGGTAGAATTGCCTGATCCGCGTCCCGGCGCAGTGCAGGCGTTTGCGGAGGAACATCAGGTGAGGGAGCGGCGTCCTGTAATTGGCATGGTGACGCGCTTCGCTTCCGAGAAGGGAGTAGAGATTCTGTTAGGCGCGTTGCCAACAATTTTGAAGAAATATCCAAAGGCGCAAGTTTTATATGCAGGACAGCATTTAAACGTGATGGGCGAACAGGCATATTTCGACAGGTTGGCTCCTCAGATTCGAGAATACGAAGCTGCCGGTCATTGGAAGTTTCTTGGCAACCTTTCGCCCATTGACCTCGCCGCCCTCTATCCGAATCTGAATGTATTGACTGTTCCATCCTTAAACTCCACGGAAGCGTTTGGGCTCGTGCAGATCGAAGCGATGATGAACGGCGTACCCTCCGTCCCATCGGCGCTGCCAGGAGTAAGGCAACCAGTCAAAATGCATGGCATGGGACGGGTAGCTCGAATTGGCGATCCGGCTGATTTAGCGGCATGCATCCTCGAGGTCCTGGATGAGCCGGGTAAATATCAGGGCGATATCCAATCCATTAAGAAATCTTATAATCCAGATTCGATCGCAGCCGAATATGAAAAGTTGTTCGAGTGCTTGATGAAGAAAGGAAGCTGACAATGGATGCTCTTGGAATTAATTGGGGTTTGTTTCTCATTCAATCCACCATTCCGGTCGTATTGTTTGTTTTCCCACTGATTTCACTGATCGACCTGGCAAGGAAAAAACTGACTGGGATACCTTTGGCAATCTGGGTACTTGTGATTTGCGTTGTTCCCGTGATTGGTGCATCTGCCTACTGGATCATCAAACCCACACCTGAAAAAGCATAGGCAGTAGAAGATCTTATGGGATAACCTCGAAACCCTGCTCGCGGAAATGCTCATCGAACGTGAAGACCTTTTCGATCCCTATGCGTCGCATTGATTCGAAACAACTACAATCCACCAGAGAAAGCTGGCGACGATTAGCTGCAAAGACATCATTCACAATGCTAGTATGTTGTTGTTCATCGATCCAATCGATCTGAAGGAGCGGCGCAATCTTTAGCTCAAGGTCGCGTGCGGCTTCAATCCCAAGTCTATACTGCAATAAGGAAAAACATTCAACAATCACGTAATTATTTGTAACCAAAACAGCATTACTTTGAATCATGTCGTCCCACGTTGAGAGTGCTGTCTTATGTTGGAAATCTTCCATACTGATGAGCGCATAAAGAGCCGAAGTGTCTACAAAGATTTTTTCCATGTACCATCAATCTCCGCCAGATATTTATCGTGATTAACCGACACATCCGTTTTACCTTCTATATCATGGTATTGAATTTTTCCCTCCTTCAGCTGGCGGATAAATTCCAATGCGCGTTGACGTTTTTCTTCATACGTCAACTCTTTTGGAGCAGTGACGATATACTGATCTACACCCTCACGCACTAGCTTGGCAACAGAGGTCTTGCGAGCTTTTGCCAGTTCCTTCAAAGCCTTGATTTGTTCTTCGGTCAGTTGAACCATAATCCGAACCATGAAAACCTCGATTCTGCTATCACTTTTATGAAAGTGCTATCATTATAACATGTCTGAAAAAGACTTCCTCTTCCTTCAATTGCGTGACCTGCCATACTTCCGCGCGTTTTTGCGCGCCGTGGAAAGCACGTATTATCAGAATTTGCCGCTGCCCGCCCCGATCTATGATGTGGGCTGCGGCGACGGCCATTTCGCCTCGCTGACATTCGATCAAAAAATTGATGTGGGGCTCGACCCCTGGCATGGACCGATCCACGAGGCGAAGAAGTTCGGCGCATATAAATCGCTGGTGGAAGCGGATGGAGCGAAGTCACCGTTCCCCTCGGGCTATTTCGCCAGCGGATTCAGCAACTCGGTGCTGGAACATATCCCGCATATCGATGCGGTGCTGGCAGAAACCGGGCGCGTATTAAAGAAGGACGCGCCCTTTTACTTCTGCGTGCCTAATACAAGGTATCTAACGGAGCTTTCGATTTCCAATGTTTTAGGGAAAAGTTATACGGAATGGTTCCGAAGAATCTCACGCGTGAGTCATGCCGATGAACCGGATATTTGGAAGGAGCGTTTGGAGCGCGCAGGCTTTAAGCTCGAACGTTACTGGCATTATTTTTCGCCCGCCTCTATGCGCGTGTTAGAATGGGGCCATTATTTTGGCGTTCCATCTGTCTTCGCTCGTATGTTGACCGGCAAATGGATTATCGCCAGAACACCATGGAACCTGTGGCTGACGAAGAAATATGTAAGTCAATATGCTTCGCCTCAACCCGTGGATAATGGGACATTCACGTTTTATATCGCGAGGAGAAGGTGAGCTGGTAAACACGTAGACAGGTACACACGTAGTTTTTTTACATGTGTACCTGTTTCCCTATTTACCTGTGTACTAATAAACCCATGCCGTTCGACGAAAATTATTTCTCCACACACACATACGCCAACATCACATTCGCCAAGTACAGCATGTACTGGTGGTCGAATCGCTTTAACTCTATGCTGGCACGTCGCTATGGGAAGCGCGGCGCACGCCTACTGGAGATTGGCTCTGGCATGGGACATTTGGTCGGGCAGCTCGAAGATACGTTCGAAACCTATGGCATGGATTTAAATCAGTGGGCAGTGAAACAATCCAAATCCGTGATCGAAAAGACAAACCTTCAAACTGCCAGCGCGCAGGAAATCCCTTTCAGCGACAACTCATTTAACGTAGTTATCATCAAGCACATTGTGGAGCATCTACCGAATCCGCAAAAAGCGATTGAGGAAATTGGGCGCGTGACCGAACCTGGTGGAACGTTGATTCTCGCCACGCCGAATTTGGATTCCATGCTCAAACCATGGAAAGGTGACAAGTGGATTGGCTATCAGGACCCAACGCATATTTCGCTCAAGCGTCCCGAGGAGTGGCTCGCTATGATTCGTAGTGCGGGCTTCGACCCGCTTAAGATATTCGCTGATGGTTTTTGGGATGTGCCTTATATCCGATTTGTGCCGAGCCCAATTCAGAAATTATTCTTCGGTTCGCTCGGTGGATTCCAGGCGATTACCGGCTGGATTTTCCTTCCCATGCGTTGGGGAGAAAGTATTTTGGTAATTGCGAGAAAGAAGTAGAAAGCAGGAAGTAAAAAGTGAAGAGTAAGAAGTGAGCAGAGAAGAAGAATGAGTAACGAGAGTCCAAATCCAAACCAGTATCCGTTGGGGGAACCCAGCGTGCTTGATTATGTCAAATCGTTGTTTCGATTCGGCAATGGCGATAGGATTCACATCCCTGAATTTGTGGAGGAAGAACAGCAGTCAGCTATCAGCTATCAGCTTTCAGCTACAGATACGCCACTTGTAGAAGTGCAACCAGAGATTGCCATCACAACTGAACCTGAAACATTTCAACGTTCTAACGTTCCAACTGTTTTCCCCTGGCGTTCCTTATTTGCATTCTTTCTCGCGTTGATCGGGCAACGACTCTTCGAACCGCCTCCCACGGTTGCTCCACTCGGATATGCTTTTTACATCGGCGCGTTGATTCTGCTTGGTTGCGCAATCCGTCGCGGGGAATGGACTTTACCTGCACTCGCAAAATCATCTGAAAACAACGATCCGCTTATATATCGTCTGATCCCCTCGATTGCCAGTGTCATATTAATTTTCTGGTCATTCCTCTTATTTACCAACAACCTTTTTACAGTCACAAATGTTATTCTTTGGGTTGCCGCAATCATTTTCTTCATTTGGGCTTTTTGGCTAAATCGAAAAGATCAGGGCGTTGCTCCTTTGGATGTCAGACCATTCTTCCAACGCTATGGATGGATCATTCTTCTCATCGTCGCGACAGCACTTGTGTTTTTCTTCCGCTTTTATCAAACCACAACCATCCCACCGGAACCGTTCAGCGATCATGCCGAAAAGATCCTGGATGTCTACGATGTGTCGCAGGGACAGACTCACATCTTCTTCATCCGCAATACCGGGCGCGAGGCTTTCCAGATGTATTGGACACTGCTCATCTCCTGGATCTTTAGGACGGGTCTTTCCTTCCTCAGCCTCAAACTTGGCACCGCCATCCTCGGCTTTTTGACATTGCCCTTTATTTATTTATTAGGAGAAGAGATCGGCGGACGTCGTGTGGGACTCTTCGCGTTCATCATGGCTGGGATCGGTTACTGGCCCAACGTCATCAGTCGCGTGGGACTGCGTTTTCCGCTCTATCCGCTCTTCGTTGCTCCTGTGCTTTTTTATCTCATCCGCGGCTTGCGGACGCGTAACCGCAATGATTTCCTTCTCTCGGGTATTTTTCTGGGAATCGGTCTGCATGGCTACAGTCCTTTCCGCATTGTGCCGTTGGTTGTCCTCGCCGCGTTTGCGCTGTATTGGCTTCATGACCAATCCAAAGGTACGCGCAAAGATTCATTCCTCTGGCTCGTATTGCTCGGACTGATGTCGCTGTTCGTTTTCACGCCGCTTTTGCGCTA
>Ga0137367_10004102_pt1 | contig 11831 bp, 13 predicted proteins | sample SagtaG_14_FD_104939 | JGI IMG/M metagenome (GOLD analysis project Ga0137367, IMG submission 104939) | Vadose zone soil microbial communities from Sagehorn Ranch, Mendocino, California, USA - Sage1_L_80_16 metaG | ecosystem: Environmental > Terrestrial > Soil > Vadose zone | place: USA... | reverse complement strand
TGTCCGGCAAGCACGCGCGCCACCGGCCGCGCTGGTTCTATATGATCATGGGGGTGGTTTCGTCCCTGGCTCTGGCCATGGCGTTTTTTCTCACTCCCGCAGGAGCAGGGGCAGCGTCAGCCTCAGTCTTCCCCTCCCAGGATGCATGCCACGTCACCAACAACGCTGCCCCTCGCGGCAGTTGCGGTCCCTTCACCCAGATCTACCGGGACAACTTCAATCCCGGCGGCGTGGTCGCTGCTGTCCCCCTCGGGAAGTTCAGCAACTGCGCCGGTGACGGGGACTTCCGGTGCGCAGGCCTCAAGTCTGCTTATCCCCACTACTACGCCACTCTGGGTGCCTACCCGAACGGGTGGGGTGACACCGCAAATCCGTCCAACCACAGCAACGGGAACGACCGCATCTTCGGTGGCTGGTACGACCCGCCCACCACGATCAGTGTGGTCAAGTCCTCCACCGGGGACGGGGTCATGCGGGTTCATATGTGGCGCTCTGCCAACGGTGGCTCCAATCACGTGTCCGCCCCCGTTCCTCGTCGGTGCATGGGGCTGCGGTACGGGAAGTTCACCGAGCGCTTCAAGATCTCCGCGCGTACCCCGGGGTACAAAATGGCGCATCTGCGCTACACCCCGAACGAGGTGGACTACCCCGAGGCCGGGGGCAACTTCAGCACTGATCCCATCAGTGAGTTCACTCACGGGTTCGCCGAGTCCGGGGCCGACGCCGCCGGTAACAGTGCCTGGACCGGCTGGCACACCTACAGCACTGAAATTGTGCCGAATTTGATACGCTTCTATTATGACGGGAAGCTGTTCAAGACGGTGCACGCCGACTTCCCTGATCGCGCCGATTGGGTACTTCAGAACGAATCTGCCCTGGCTGGTGCGTACGCCGCGAAGGGGAGTTCGATAGATGTACTCACAAGTTGGCTCAGCTGTTACAGCTACGCCCCCTGACACAAAGACGTGTGTCACCTGCAAGATCGAAAAATCTCTGAGTGAGTTTGGATCACACAGAGGAAAGCCAGATGGGAAGAACTACACCTGTAGCTCTTGCTGGCGGGAGCGCAGGTACTCGAAGGGGAACACGTGCGAGAGATGCGGCACCATCGTGATCAACGAAGCACGATGGTGCCGCAAGCACAGTGGTAAACGTGGATCAACAAACGTCATGTACAAGAACGGCAGACACGTTCGGAAGCGTGACGGATACGTGAACCTGACAGGATTTTTCGATCATCCGAATTCTCAGAAGGATGGATCGATCCTGGAGCATACTTTGATCATGTCGAATCATCTTGGTCGACCGCTGACCAAAAGTGAGACCGTGCATCACAAGAACGGGAACAGGCAGGACAACCGACTGAGCAATCTGGAGCTGTGGTCGTCTCGCCAGCCCAAGGGCCAACGGGTCACGGACAAGCTCGAATACGCCCGAGAGATCATCGCTCTCTATGGTGACTACGTACAGCCGTGACGCTCCGTGATCTTCCGGTATCGTCAGATCGGATGAACCACAGGCCCACGTCCGGGGTGCTCACAACGCCTCCGGAACGTGGGCCTCATCATGTGCGTATGATTGCCTCAGCCGAAAGAAGGAGCACCTGTCATGGCCTGGAAGGGAACACGGCCTCCGGCCGTGACTGCCAGAGACAACGCAGTCGAGGACTACTTGCGGGAGCACGGACCCATGTCAAGAAACGATATTGCCGACGAACTCGGGCTGTCCCGCAGCCTGACCTATCTGTCCCTGGACCGGCTGCGCAAGTCCAGGCGCGCGAAGCGGTGCATGGCCGAGGACAGCAACGATCTCCTGTGGACGGTGGCCGTCGAGGAGCCGTGCCCATGATCAGTGTTCTCGTGCCGACCCGGGGACGGCCGCACAATATGCAGCGCATGGTCGACTCCGGCCGCGCCACCTGCTCCGGCTATGTGGAGTATGTGTTCTACATCGACGACGACGACACCGCGTCCCGGGACATGGCGGTGCAGCTCCACGAGCAGGGCGGAGACGTCTACTGGACCCATGGCCCTCGCGGCACCCTCAACCTCTCCCAGCTGTGGAACGAGTGCTACGACATCGCGAAGTACGACGTCTTCCAGCACAGTTGTGACGAGACGGTCTACCGCACTGAAGGGTGGGATCACGCCGTTCTCGTCGCGTTCGAAGACTGGCCGGACCGCATCGGCCTGGTCTACGGCCGTGACGGGATCCATGACCAGAATCTCGCCACCCATGGGTTCATCACCCGGAAGTGGGTGAACGCGGTCGGTTACTTCGTGCCGCCGTATTTCTCCTCGGACTACAACGATCTCTGGCTTCATCAGGTGGCGCAGGGCATCGGCCGTCTCCGCTTCCTGCCGGACGTGTTCACCGAGCACATGCACCCGGCCGTGGGCAAGGGACCGCTCGACCTCACCCATCAGGAGCGCCTCGCCCGGCACGGCCAGGACGAGGTGGACGCCTTGTGGAATCAGCTCTTCCCCAAGCGTCAGGAAGACGCGGGCAAGCTGTTGACCGCGATCGCAGAGCACAGAATGGAGATCTGATGGGTGGCCATGGGTTCGTCTTGGCCGACACCGTGGAGTTCAATCCGGGAGAAATCATATTCGAGGCTGGATCGGAGTTCACCCGCGAATCGTCTACCAGCTATCTCATGAGGGTAGCTGCCGCCCGGGGTGTCGATTTCGTCAGTTCCGACCGGTTCACCGACGGCAGAGACGCAGTGGATTTTCTTCGGTACGGATGGCCAGACGAGAAGCGGCGAATCAAGTTCGCGTACCTCGATAGCTGGGACTGGCCCTACTCCAATATGGACAGAAACCATCTGGCAGATGCTGTTGCCCGTTACGCGGGGATGGGTTTGGAGCTGACGGAGGACGCTTCCGCCGGTCATCATTACCATCTGGCCAAGGAAGTTCATCGTTTGTCCGCCCCGGACGCAATGATCGTCTTTGACGACACCTGGATCGAAGAGGGCGGGATCCCGGACGGCAAGGGTCGGGACGCAGTTCCATGGCTCATCAGCCATGGCTGGACTCTGTATGCAGAGCACGTTGACCACTGGGTCGGTGGATCGGGTGGCAACGCTTTCTACTTGGCGTTGAGAAAGGTTAACGAATGACCTGGGATGAACATGTGTCAGCCTGGTCCCATCCGCCGGTGGACGATGTCGGGTATCTGTCGTCCCGGGACATGCTGGACTGGGACGATGCCAGGCTGCACAAGATGATCCACACCATGCATGATGTCCGGTACAACGGATGGCGCAACCACAACGGCTTGTGGCGGGACCTGATGGGTCTGGACACCACCACGGGGAAAGACATCCTGGACTTCGGGTGCGGCGTGGGCATCGAGGCCCTGGAGCTGCACAACGCGGGTAACCGAGTCAGCGTCGCAGATATTAGCGGGGACAATATCGCCCTGGCGATCAGGGTCATGCAGCTGTGCGGAGACCCGGTTCCCGGCACGATCACAGGCTATTTGGTGGACGCCGATCCGCCGTACATCTATGCAGGAGAATGCGGATTCGATGTGATCCACTGCAACGGCGTGCTGCATCACATCCCGTGGGCCCGGCAGATCATGGAACGGTTCCATGATCTGCTCCGCCCAGGTGGGCAGGTCCGGCTCATGGTCTACAGCGATGAAGGCTGGAGGATCTATACCGGGACAGAGCCTCCGCCGGTGCCCTGGATGACCAGCCATCCGAAGTTCGAGACATTCGTCAGAGCGTTCGACTCGGTCGGCAGTTACGCCGAGTGGTATGACGAGAACAAGATCAGAAACAGGTTTGGTGATCTGTTCACCGTGGACCGGTTCGCCTACCTCACCCCGAACCGGCGTTACTGTGCTGCTGTCCTGACCAAGAAGGATCTCTAAATGAGTGCTGTTGGATGGGTCGGTCTGGGCAAGCTCGGCCTGACCTGTGCCCTGGTCCTGGAGAAGCACGGCGGACACAAGATCACTGGACACGATCCCTCGCCGCGTCCGGCGGACATCCTCGCCGGACGTGTCGCGCCACCGCACGAGGAAGGGATACAGGAACTGATCGACGGGTCGCACCTGGAGATCACCCCCACCCCGGCCGGGGTGGTGCGGGCCACAGACGGAGTGATCTTCGTGGCGGTGCAGACGCCACATGCGCCGGAGTACGGCGGTGAGGTCCCGGCGCCACATGCTGCTCGCGACTTCGAATATGGCTATCTGGTACAGGCTGTCCGTGATCTTGCCACGGCCGCGCGGGACCAGAGCAAGTTCATCACTGTCGTAATCGTCAGCACCTGTCTGCCAGGTACGGTCAACCGGCTCGTACGGCCTGTGATCAACGAGATGGTAAAGATCATCTATAACCCGGCGTTCATCGCCATGGGAACCACCGTGGAGGATTTCCTTCACCCGGAGTTCGTCCTGTTGGGTGCCGACTGCCACGATGATGTACGCCAGGTAGCGGAGATCTATGACAGCCTGCACGCCCGGCCGCTTCAGATCATGAGTATCGAATCCGCCGAGCTGACAAAGATCGCGTACAACGTGTTCATCTCATCCAAGATCGTTATTGCCAACACCCTGATGGAGATTGCACAGAAAACCGGCGCCGACTGCGATCAAGTAGCTGGAGCCCTGGCACTGGCCACCGACCGGGTGATATCCCCGAAGTACCTCAAGGGCGGCATGGGAGACGGAGGCCACTGTCATCCCCGGGACCTGATCGCCATGTGCTGGCTCACCGAACGACTCAGCCTGTCCTCAGACGTCCTGTGCTACCTGTCCCAGGCCCGTGAGGATCAGTCTGGGTGGATCGCCGACATGGCGGAGCAGTGGGCCGATCAGACTGGCTTGAAGATCCATATCCTGGGCAAGTCGTACAAGCCGGAGTCGGACCTCACCGGCGGATCCCCGGCCCTTCTGCTGGCCCATCAGCTCCGTCAGCATGGACGAGAGATAGATCACTGGGACCCGTATGTCGACGGACATCCGGACAAGACACTGATCATTACTTCCCCTGGGGTATATGTGATCGGCACCCGGCACGCCACATTCGCCCAGACACTCTTCCCGCCTGGTTCCGTGGTGATTGATCCACACGGATATATTCCGGACCAGACTGGCGTGATCGTTGTCCGGATCGGCCGCAAGTCATGATCAGTTTTCACCCCTGGCCACATCGTCACCGTCCGACGACAGGGTGATCAGTACACACCTCTCCGCTGGCGTGCGTACTGCTCAGGGTGTCATTCGTGGCACCTCGCGCCGGACGGCACCACCGGATCATGGAGGCAATTGATGACCAAGGTCCGGATTCACGTGATCACAGGAAGATGGGAATGAAAATGATCTACCGACCCGGAGTTACGGCAGTGATCCCGGTCCACGAGCCACGGCTCCGCGACGGGGTGTTCGACCGTGCGCTGCACTCGGCCCGCTGGCAGAACCGGACGGTCGACGCGATCTCCATCGCGGTTGACACCGAGCACCGGGGCGCGGCAGCCACCCGGAACGAGGCCCTGGCAGGCGTGAGCACGCAGTGGACGGCCTTCCTCGACAGTGATGACCAGTGGCGCCCGAACCACGTGGAACGGCTCCTGACGACCGCACAGGAGACCGGTGCGGATGTGATCTATCCGTGGTTCACGATTGTTCCAGCCGGAGCGGACCCATGGCCGGAGCGGGAGGGCCAGCCATTCAGCAGCAAGATCCTCAAGGAGTACAACTACATCCCGGTGACCGTCCTCGCCCGGACCGAGCTGCTGCACAAGGTCGGAGGCTTCACCCCGAAGGGTCCGCCGGAGAATCCCTGTGAGGACTGGGGGACCTGGGATGCTCTGCTCACTGAGGGCGCGACGTTCCACCACCTCAACGAGCGCACGTGGTTCTGGTGGTGGTGGGCCGGTAACACATCCGGACGGGGTGATGTCTGGTGAGTACGATCCTCCGGTGGACATCATCGGCACGGGCGCTCAGAGAGATCAAGCGTCACCTGAAGGTGATCACAGCAGCCGATTTCAACCAGAGTGTTCGTGATTGGGACTGGTCCGGTCACATCGCCCCGGACACCAAGATCCATGCAAGTTGTGGCTGCCGGGTGTGCACCGGAGCCCGCTTCAACATGAAAGTCTGATCATGGGCCAGCACAAGACCAACAAGGGTGAGCGGCGTCTCACCGTGACCGTCTGCATTCCGACCATACCGGGCCGTGAGGAGTACCTCATGCGTGCCCAGCTGAGCGTGATGCAGCAGAACCGGCAGCCGGACGATCTCATGGTCCTGGTCGACGAGGAGCGCCGGGGCGCGGCATGGGCCCGGAATGAGATGCTGTCCAAAGTTGGAACGGATGTCATCGCCTGGCTCGACGACGACTACTGGATCAAGGAGTCCCACATCCGCGCGTGCATGCGGGTGCTGGAGAACAACCCCGGAACCGATCTCGTCTACCCCCGGCCGGTCATGGTCGGGGGCCGTGATCCGACGGCCGTCACACATCAGGGCGTGTTCCCCACCTCGCCCTGGGGGCTCCGCTTCACCCCGGAATTCGCCCAGCACATCCGTCATATTGGATCATTCATCCCGATGACCCATCTGGTGCGGACCGAAACCGTGCGCGCCGCCGGTGGCTTCCCCGAGGGCCGGACGACGGACAATGGGAGGTACCAGGGTGAGGACGAGCAGTACTTGATCAACATGCTGGACCGGGGCGCCGTGTTCGAGCACCTTGATCAGAAGACCTGGTACTGGTTCGTCAACAAACGATCTACAGCCGGAAAAGGGATCACGACATGACACGCGAAGAGATCATGCAAGCCGTGGCGGACAACCATGACAAGCGCATGGACAGGGTCTGCAAGACGATCACGGACACGGACAGCCTGATGGACGCCCGGCTTGCGCTGGAGACGGCTGTCCGGATGCTGCCCGGCGTGTCTGTGGATCCTGTCACCGTGCCGGACATCCTCCGGTACATGGACACGTACATCGAGCACCTGGACAGCCTGCCCATGGACAGCTAGGACTGTCCAACGCCCTTGTCCGCCTGCCCTTTTGGACAGGCGGACATTCTTGTGCTCAACTTGGACACATCGAACCGATCGAAAGATAGGCAAGGGATCATGGACACGGACACGGGCAAGGCCCGCCGGTTTGTCCGGTGGCTGAAGGAGAAGATCGAGAACAAGCGCAGCCGCGATAGTGATCATGACCCGTGGTGGGTCACGCTCATGCTCGACGTCGGCCGCCCGGCCGTGGCCGTGATGATCCTGATCATGTGCGCCCCGGGTGAGCACTACCTGGGGGTCATGGCGGGCTGGACCCGGGGCATGGCCTGGCTCACACCGGCCTCCCTGACGGCGTACGCGGGCATCTCCGCCGTCGTGGCCACCAAGCGGCCCAGGGGGGCGCCCGGCCGCAAGACGGCCGTCTGGGGTGCCATTCTGTCGATCCTGCTGGCCATGGGGGCACAGCCGGTCGCGCATCTCTACGAGCAGCATCTGATCACCGGCCACCGGTTCGTCCTCACGATCGTCGTCTCCGTGATCCCGGCCGCCGTGTTCGGCCACCTGCTCCACATGGGAGCCGCGACCCCGAAGCCTGTCCGCAAGCACGTGTCCAAGCCGGACAGGAAGCGCATGGACAAGATCGTGACAAAGCCGAAGTGGCTCATGGACAACACCGCCGCCGCGTCCGCCGCCGCAGTGTCCGTGTCCGAACTCATGGACGCGCCGGACAGTGACACGGACACGGACAAGGCCAGCCGGACACCGCGCCGGATGTCCAACGGGTCCATGCGGACAGTGGCCCTGTCCAAGATCATGGACAACCCGGAGATCACGGACAACGAGATCAGGGACGCGATCTTGGACAAGTTCGGACAGGGCAGCAAGACCAACAGCGTGTGGCGCTCGATCAAGCGCGCACGGGAGGACTGGGACAGGGAGCAGGCGTCATGAGCAACGGCAACACGAAGGAAGAGATCAACATCCAGCGCACCCGGCACCTGCCGCTGCGCTACCGGGCACAGCCCTACCTCACGCCGTGGTTCCTCATGGCAGGCGTGTTCGTGATCGCCGTGATCTCCCACCGCTTCCTGAACGGGCCGGTGGCGCTGTTCTTCCTGGCCGCATGGGTGATCGGCGCGGCCATCGTGACCTGGAACACCTGGGACCGGCCCCACGAGCACGCGCGCGTGGCGGCGACCGCGTTCACGTCCGGTATGGGTCTGTGGATGCTGCTGGCCACGGCCGCCGGGCCGGTGTGGCAGCCCATGATCTACATGTACGCGCTCGGGGGGTCCTTCCTGGCGCTGACCTGGAACATCCGCTACGCCGGGATCACGCCGACCAACAAGCACGACGCGGTGAAGACCGGTCCGGTGGACGCCGTGAGCCAGATCAAGGGGCTGAAGCAGACCACCACCGGCAAGGTCAAGACGTTCGTGGACAACGTCGGCGCCCGTGCCGAAGTGATCCTCAACCACCCTGGCGGGAAGAATACGACGGCCGACGTCAAGCGCAGGAAGGACAACCTCGCGGGGCTCTACGGCGTGGAGACATCACAGCTCAAGGTGTCCGAGCACGGAGGCGGACAGTCCAAGCTGGACCTCCGGCTGACAAACCCGACAACCGACGTCGTTCTCTATCCGGGCCTGTCCATGCCCGGCCGGTCCATCACGGCCGGTCCGCTGCGGACAGGTGTCCGTGAGGACGGCGCGGACTCCGGGCACTGGGTGACCGGCGACGACGAGAAGTCCCGCGCCGCGTCCGCCACGCTCTACAGCGGACAGACCGGCGCCGGTAAGACCCTGGCGTTCATCCTGGCCTGGCTGGAGATGATCAGCCGGACGGACTGCGCCCCGCCGGTGATCATGGACCCCGAGAAGTTCATGCTGTCGTTCGGGCACGTGATGGAGTTCCTGGACCTGGCCGCCGACGGGCCGGAGCAGACGAACCAGCTGATCAGCAACCTGCCGGAGGCCATGCGCTACCGCGCCCGGCTGCTCGGGTCCCAGGGTTACCGCTTCTGGGTCCCCGAGTGCTACACGAAGCACGGCATCCCGGTACAGCCGATCCACACGGAGGAGGCGGCCGGATACCTGGCCAACAACCCGAGCTATCAGAAGGCGATCAACCTGTGCCGTGCCCTGGGCATGCCGATCTCGGCATCCGTGCAGGTGGCAGGCTTCCGGCAGATCGAGCGGGCCGTCCGCAGCCAGTTCGGCAACTCCCTGGCGTTCGGCGTGCGCGAGCGCCAGGACGCGATCTTCGCCCTGCTGGACGAGACGATGCGCGCCGGTGCCGACCCGAGCCGGTGGTCCAACAACCACCCCGGCAAGCACATCGCCGAGGTGACCGGCATCCCGTCCGAGCAGTGGCCGCTCACCCACCGCACGTTCAAGATCAGCGAGGAGGAGACCGTGGCGACCTTCGAACTGTGCCGGAACGCCGGGTGGGCGAAGTGCGACGAGGGAACGTTCGCCCTGCTCAGCAAGGGTATCGAGCGTCCGCGTCCCATGATCATCGGGGTGCCGGACTGGAAGCCCCCAGCGGACGACAACGAGTTCGGCGAGGCCCCCACGGTCAACCTGGACGATCTCCGCAAGCCGGTGGAGGACGCCCGGCCGTTCGAGCCTCGTGTGATCAAGGGCGGGGCCGAGGAGCCGGACCGGCCGGACGCCGAGGCCGCGTACCGGCTGATCGCCGACCGGATCGAGGAGCTGGAGCTGTCCCGCGTCGCGGAGATCACGGCGGACGACTTCGATGATCTCAAGGAGGAGCTGGCCCGCGACCGCACGTGGATCTACAAGAGCGCGTTTCCGATCATGGTGAAGCGGGGCCGTCTGGCCCGGCTGTCCGGCAAGGGATCACGGTACCGGATCATCCCGAGGGAAGATCAGAAAGAACTGTGATCATCGATCTTGAAAAAGATAGATGTAGCGCCAACGCAGCGAAGCACGACCGGCCGTATGGCCATACAGCCATACGGTCGGATATGCGATAACACTAAGTAATAAGATGCCATGTTACCGCTACGTATGGTAAGAAAACCGCTGTGTGCCCGTCTAATGAGATCCTTTGACATGCCGGGTAGGGTCATACCACCTCCTCCGAGATAGGGATTTCCGCAGGTCAGGCCATTATCAACTTCTATGATCGGATTGGTGTGAGAGACTCACTGCATAACCAGTGAATGGGCCAGTGAGACCCCCTGTGAAGAGCGTTCACAGCTCCTGCGGCCTAGGTGTATCGGATCACTCACAGCAGCACGGAAACAAGGAAATGACCATGAAGCGCCGCCGGAGCACGAACGAGTGGAGGGTGATCCTCACATTGATCGTTCTCGGAGCCCTCGCGGCCGTCGTGATCGCCGACCGGATGGGACTGAGGAATCATGGATGATCACGAGGGCAAGGTCGAGCTGTACCGCGAGAGGCTTCCGGATCTTGTGGAGTACCTCAAGGGCGATCAGGTGCGGAAGGCGGTCGAGAGCGGTCGGCCGATCATCAATATCACGATCAACGAGGCTCCCCGGGTTCCGCAGGCGCTGCCCGTGAGGAACGTGGCCACCGAGTACGCCGGTCACCTCGTGCTGGCCACCTGGTCCGCGATCGTCTTCGCGGGGATCGCCTTCGCGTTCATGATGCTGGCCCAGGCGATCATGGCCACCATGATCTCCCTGGCCGTCTGTGCTGTGGCGGTCGCTGCGGCCGTCCGCAGCCTCCGCATGTCTAAGGAGGAAGCGCGCACATACGCACGCGCGCGTGAGGGAAACGATCGAAGGTGATCTAGGCATTGGACCATGGGAATCCACTGCCGGTTGCCCGTTGTGATCCGTTGAATTGAATGTGGATTCGCCTGAAGTTCTTCATACGAAAAGTCCCGTAGATCATTCTACGGGACTTTCCTATGCCCAAAAATACTTCATGATTCTTTAGACACCCCCTTTGACCTGCGGTTTTGTCCATAAGATCATTTGACATGGGCCCCCCGCCGCTCTATCTTTGAATTAGATCGAAAGAACAACAGAACAGATGATCATCCCCCCGGAAATCACGCGGGATGTCGGAAGATCCACTAGGATCCGCGATCATCTGGAGTCCATGGACGGCATGGACGGGCGGAAGCGGTAACCGCCCCGGAACCGGCTCTCGTAGCCACCGGAGAAGGGCACCCGACCCACGTACACGGAAACCGGGCCCAGGCAACTGGGGTAGATCAAAAGGGAACGGACCGATTCGAACCCGGAGGTCGTTGATCACAAACCATCCGCTCACGTGGATGAGAGATCAACGGCAGATGGCGGAGGCGGAACCCCAACCCCAAGATCGACAGCTAAAGGATCTAGATGGAGCTGATCCGGCGGTGACCTTGCTATCCGGCACTTCGTACCGGTAGGACACCCAGGGGAACGGCCCAAAAGGATCAAGGGTGATCGAATCCGATGGTAGGTCCCATCGGCGATCACCATCCTGGCAGCGAAGCGATAAAGATCACCGGCAGTGATCATCGCGAGACGCTGAGCGGGTTCGACTCCCGCCGTTGCCACTGATCGTCCGGCCGAGACGTAAGGCCAAGGTCGTTGGGGTGTAAAGCTTCCGGGTCGTGCCGAAGCCCCCGATGGACCGGCAGCCCGGCCGGACGATCTACCGCACATCAGATACGGACCGAGGAGCCGATCATGAGCGCAACCGACCTGACCCCGAAGATCTACCACATCGCGATCGGAACACCGTTCGGCGACCAGGTCTTCAAGATCAGCGCGAAGACACAGCACGCCGCGACCGTCACCGCCCGCCGCGCCGCCCTTCGGGCCGACCACCGGCTGACCGACGATCACCA
>Ga0137367_10004101_pt1 | contig 11833 bp, 10 predicted proteins | sample SagtaG_14_FD_104939 | JGI IMG/M metagenome (GOLD analysis project Ga0137367, IMG submission 104939) | Vadose zone soil microbial communities from Sagehorn Ranch, Mendocino, California, USA - Sage1_L_80_16 metaG | ecosystem: Environmental > Terrestrial > Soil > Vadose zone | place: USA... | reverse complement strand
GAATATAGCTTTGTGCCAGCGCCAACCACTCATGAGCCAGAACCAGCCTGCGATAAACAGTGCCATGAATGACAGGGATAAGGACTCGGTGAGCATAACCGAGTCCCAGCCGATAATATATCGATATAAACTCAAAAGTAGCAGCAAACCAAATGCTATAAATCTTAGAAAAAATATATGAAGCGAATATGCCACGGAGACAGCCAAGATGCTCCAGCTGATGATTGAAAAAACACCTTGTACCCAGGCAACTCTTTCCATGTGATCCCCAAATATTTTTAGTACCAAAGGAAAAATAAATGGTCGGGAACTCGCCAGAAATCTGGTTCCGAAGATAGATTCTTTTGAAATCCTTATGTAAGAGGTTGTGTCCGCGGTCGTCTTCACCTTTTGTACAGCCTGCGAAAGATTAAGTAGCCGTATCGTAGTATAAGAGGCAAGAATCAAGCCCATAAGGATATAAATCAACGTTGCTTTTGAAGTGTTGGCTATAGGGTTCATAAAGGAGAGCATATCGCCTAGGCTTGGAAGCTAGCACACTTGTAGAAAATTAGTTTGAACAGGGGTAGGGCACGTCTGAAAATTTATATAACTTGGGCACAGGCGAGAAATATGTCTTATCCTTGAGCATATCATATTTGCCGCCAAAATAATCGTTGAAGACCAGACGAAACGAATTAACCGGCGAAATGGTTGGGTACAATTCATCCTCGTGTCCCGGCAAATAATACGCATTCAAAATGAAAAAGTGTTGCGGGTTGGGTTGAATCCAGGGACCATGATCACCCTGCAAAATGATGATAGGAGGGGTTTTGGATTCCGCGAGGATCGTATCTATCATTTCAAGTAATTTGCCGTTCAAGAATGTCATCTGATTGGTATAGCCTACTTTAAATTTACTGGCAGGGTAAAGTTTTTTCTCATTCCAAAAATTTGCGGGATTTGTATACTCACCGTCAGGCCCAAACACAAAAGGTGGATGGGGCAAAATCAAATGAATATATACAAACTTGGGTCCTGGCATGTTCGCCACATCCTTCATACTGTTGAAAACCAACATGTCACGGTCGCGAAAATTCTGTCCGCTGATTTGGTCAAGATCGAGCCAGCCAAAATCTTGCAGGTTGCGTGCAAAGGTTGTTTGCAAGAACAAGGTCTCGAACTCGGTGATGCCCGAAGAAAAAGGCGGAGGCGTGAAAAACACATTCGCATCATCCAACTCGCTCCATGGGAAACCGTTCGCAAATGAAACTGTTTTATACCCCAGGCTTTCGAGTTGGTAGCGTACTGTATTATGTTTGAGTGTGTCCCATAAATGCGAGCGCGCGATACTCTCCTGGTTAGTGAATTTGGAATCAAGATCCTGCAAATAGGATAAATTCAAAGAGGACGCAACCGAGATTTCGGTGCGCGTGTAATTGCTCTGGCTGCACTGCGCCACATAAAAGCCACGTTTTTCCAAAGCATTTACAAAGCCACTGTTATCATAGCCATAAGCGCTCTTTAATAAATCTTGGCGCGTATACATATCCAGAATGAAGTAATAAATATCTGGCGGATTTTGCGGACGCGTTAAATTCTGTAATGGCGCGTATTGTGCAGCGGCATGGTTTGCATGTCCGCCACGCGGACTAAACCCGGGTCCAATCTGACTCAATGAAGTGATCACCAGCCCAAGCGCGATCACATTCAAAGCCGCGGGCGAAGGAGATTTCCATTTTGCCCAAAAGACTGCAGCCACTGCGAGGAAAAGCCAAATGATTGGTAACCAAGGCGTAAATTTGAAATCATTGAATTTTTCGGTAAGCAGAAGATAGCTATGCCCATAAGAAAAGAAAAGCACCATCCACAGTGTAGCTAGGAATGCGGCGCGATTCCAATCACGAAAGAGCAACCTTAATAGGACAAAAAGAATCAACGTAAAGCCAACGCAAACGAGAAGAGGGCGCCAACCCGCTTCAACTTTGACTTGTCCAGCATTCGAGGCAAGCAAAGCAAGGACAGGATAGACACTAATAGCGATGGGATACCACGGGACAGAAAACCACTTGACTACTTTTTTCCAAACAACTTTAAAACGACCCAATTTATTTCTTTCTCCTCAACAGGAAATCTGTAATTGCAAAATCGAGTACTTCATCAATGTCCCAGGCTTCATCTGCGTCTATTTCAAACATCAGCGGTTTCTCACCAATGCGATGATGACGTTTGATAAGGTTTGCGGCGGTAAAAATATAAAGGCACGAATTTTCTTCGTAAACGGGAGGCAGGTTCTGAGTCTGGATCAGAATCGCAGGATCATGATTAATGGCGCGTCCATGCTGGTCATAGAGTCGAGTCTGTAAGCGGGTCACCGAGAAAAGCGAGTCGTAGATGGGGTAATCAGCCAGGAATCTTTTGATCGCACGCAAAACCGTTTCCGGCTTGAGCAAAGGATTCGTGCTATGCGTCTGCAAATAAAAATCCGCCTGCACCTGATCGGTATCATAGATCAGGATATCGTTCATCGCGACTATATCTTCTCGCAAATTGTCAGGACGGTTAATGATCCTTACCTGTGGGAAATATTGACGCAGTCCATCCATCACCGGCTCGGAGTCCGTATCCACAACGACCTGAGCGATCTCAGGGATAACCAGTAATGTCTCGACAATATGATGGAACAGTGGCTTTCCAGCCAGCATGCGATAATTTTTGCCGGGTACACGCTGACTGTGATGGCGCATTGGGACAAGAGCAACAAGTTTAAGTCCTTTAATTTGCATGGTATAAAAATTTCACTTCAAATTGGACACAACTGATTCTACATAATAAATGCTTTGATTTTGTGTCTTGAACTCAGTTGCACAACCTGACATAAGATTGGAAGAGGAATCGATTGGAAACTTTTCCTCAGAAATAAAAAAATAATGAAACTTCTCCTGGATCAGATCATTCGCGGGAATGATCCGGACATTGGCATCCACAGTATTTGCGAGCGATATCAATACTTGATAATAGTCATCAGTTAACTTCTCAGAATTATTCTTTTCAAAATCGCTCAAGCAAACCTCGGGAACAAACCCGCATTGAGCGTTTCCGCCTTTGATAAGGTCAATGTAAGATCCAGAGTGGGTTTCTATGGCAAAGGGAATTTGTTGAGTTGGGCAAGAAGGAGTAGTATAAACCTGTTTTTGACCAAAGGCAAAGATCGCAACTGGAACGATGAGTGTACAAACAATTAAGGTTGCAGAACCAAAACGCGGGATGAGCATCTCCTTCTGCAACTCATCCTTTGAAATGCTATTCTGATTTGACTTTCTTGAAAACCATTCAATTCCAATCGCTGGCAGGATAAAAAAGAAAGGCATTGTACTTGCATAGAAACGGGCTCCTCCATCAATCGGCGGAAGAAATGGGATGGACAGTAACACACCAGCAATACCGGCAATTATCAGGGATGAATTAGATGTGCGAATATTTTTAAATATTCGCACTAAACCCCAGATCAATAATATCATTGTCCCAGCCCACATTACCACATCGAACCAATTTTGCCAGCCATAGAACTTAAACGGGAAGATGCTTCCATCCCCAAGCAGAAAAAAATCTCGAAAAGATTTCGCAACTCCAATCACTAAGCCGATGGGATGTTTCAGAAAATATTGCAGCGCTGCCTGATAGACAGCTGCAGAATTTCTGGTCCCTAGCTCCTCAATGGCACTATGCCAGCCTGTTCCTCCTCTCACCTGACCATAAAGCGCATACGAGAAATTCCCAAACGCCAATCCGGGTGGAATGCCAAGTAATTGGGCATATATTCTATTGGGCAGGAAGAACCCAACAAAAGTGATACCAAAAGCATAGGTTGCCGCCTTCATGGAAAAACGTTTTTCTCCTCGAAAGACCCAACCGATCCAAACGATGAGCGCAGGAAAGATAAAAAAAGCGCCAGCCCGAGCGCTTACAGCCATCAAGAGAGTGAGCAATCCAAGTATCAAATCAGACCATTTCAAGTTATAGGAGGCAACCCAAAGTAAGCAAAAGGCAAAGCAACCCAGGATGAAACCCAACAATTCGCTGAGGGTATATCCAATCAGAGGTTGGATATAGAAATACATCAATGTAAGATATAAACTCGCCGGCAAGATTCCTAACGAATTACGAATTTGTCGCGCCGACAAATATAGTCCAATGGCTGCCAGTTGCGTAATCATAGCCGTCACAATTTTAAGATTTTGACCTGTTAACAGCAATAAAGATGACAAAAAGCCGGGAAATAGAGGTCTTTCAGTTGCCTGGCCAGCATTTACCATTGGAAGTCCATTTAAGATCAGATTCGCACCGGTGTAATAATTCTTCGCATCTTTATAGGGAAGTAATCCGCCTATGATCATGTTATCTGAATAGCCCGAGGTCCATTTGTATGAAAGGGCTACAGCAAAAAGGATCATGCTCAAGCATAAACCGGCAAAAACACTATACCTGTCTGGCAATCTGTAACATAAATAATATAGTGCTAGAACAATTAAGAATGAACTAGAAGTATAGGTACTTAAATAGTTGCTAAACGAATAAGGGGTCTTAATTAACAAAATCACCCAAAATAATAATAAGGGAAGGGAAAACAATACTACATCTCTTAGGTTGACTTTCTTCGAGCTGAATCTTTTCTCCATGCGGCTCCGAATGCTTATGCGGCTTTCTCCAGCCACGCGAGGCAATAATCTGCTACTTCCTCCCAGCCTCTTTCACCGATCAAAAAGTGATCGCGCCCCGTGAATTCCTTGAAATCTGTTTGAGAATTGGATGCTTGATATTTCTTGAAATTTGCTCTGTTCAACGAAGCAGGGATAATATGATCCTTCTCCCCCGCAGTAATTAGCAACGGCGGATGTGGTTTCTTGAAATCCACTCTGCCAGCCACACCGAGAGACTGAGTTGGCACGCGGCGCGATTCTGGGACGCAATAGCGATCGTACGCGGCACGCTGTTCATTCAGTGGAAGTGCGTTGACAAAGGCATATTGAAATTGCTCAAATGACATCATGACCGGTTGATTAAGCAAAAAGGGATTGATCGCTGGAAAGTTCGATTTTATGAATGAAAACGCAGTTGTAAACACTCCTTGCGGCGGAGCGGGGTCAATTGCGACGCCAGCGACGGCCAGATCACGTTGGAGCAACAACTGCACAACCAGTCCACCCATCGAGTGACCAATGATCGCAGGCTTTTCATCTAGTCCCTGAATATATTCGGCCATATACCTAACCACGTCGTTCAATTTAAGTTTAGCTAATTTAGAGTCGGGATGATTCTTGCGAAGAGCTTCAATAGTCTTGTCTCTTCCAGGCCAAGCTGGAGCAAGAGCACGATAGCCTTTCGCCTGATAGCGGGGAATCCAATTCTCCCAACACAGAGAATTCATAAACATGCCGTGAATGAGGACGACGGGTTTGGTTTTCACTTTATTTGTTCCTATTATTACATGAAGTTGGTTGCAACTTAAAATTGTATACATTTGCATAAGGAGATCTATAACTAATATCGTCATGCAGGGGATATTCCGCATTGAAATACTCATTGAAAATGACGCGAAAGGAATTAACCGGGCTAATACTTGCATAGACCGCGTCGTTATGCCCAGGCAGATAATAAGCATTAAGAATGCTAATGCGATTTTCACCTTGCTGCTTCCAGGGACCGTGGTCACCTTGAAGAATAATGATTGGGGGAATAGGTGATTCATCCAATAATTTTTGAATTGACTGCACAATTTGACCACTAATAAATTTAACTTGGTTAACATAACCATCAGAATATGTAGTATCTGTATATTGTGCCTCTGTGGAAACAAAATCTTTCGGATTTGTACTTTCACCGTTCGGACCAAAGACGAAAGGCGGGTGAGGAGTAATAATATGAATATATACAAACTTAGGACCTGCGATATGAGCAAGGTCATCAAATTCGCTTAATGCAAAGAGGGTTCGATCGCGAAATCTAGCTGAGGCGGTTTGATTAATTTGAATGTACCCAAAATCCTGAAAAACCCGCAAAAGAGTTGTTTGCGCTAGCAATGCATCGAATTCACGAACATCTTCCATTGACGATGGAGGTTCAAGATACAGATCAGAGTCAGTTATTTCATTAAAGGGGAAGCCTGTGGCAAAAGCTATTGTTTTATATCCAATTGATTCAAGTGTTCTGCGCACAAGACTATGTTTAATCAAATCTTCTGTGATTACATCTTTGTCAGTAGCAGCAGTATAGAGAGGATTATCCTGCAAATATCCCATATTCAGTGTGGAGGAAATCGATAATCTAGTCCACATATAATTACTTGTACTACACTGTGCAACATGAAAACCCATTTTATTAAGATCATTCAAAAACGAAGAATTATCATAACCATATGCTTTTTTTAAAACATCTGATCGTGTATAAGAATCAAGAATAATGTAGTAAATATCCGGCAAAGATTGATTGTCTTTAATAATTATTTCTTTTGTGGGTTCCACATCTGACAGACGCGTGTTACGTGCAGAAAACCAGTATGAAGTAATCGTAACAACAGGGAATAGTAACAGAACAAATGCAATTGTATTTAGTGTAACAGTATGATTTTCAATATTTACATTTTTTCGAGAGGCAATGATCAGCGCAGTAACTGCCAGTCCCGCCCAAATCAAAAGCAATAAGCGGTGCCTTCCCAACACGACGCCGAACAGGCTAATAGATTTGATATAGGCATAGACATGGCCATATGAAAAAAACAATAAAATTAAGGCTGCCGCAAAGAAAGCAATGCGATGCCAATTAGAAAACAGTAAGCGAAGCAACACTACCAATACGCAGGAGAGGGCAATTGAAATAACCAAGGGCCGAAATATTACTGCCATTTCGGTCTGTTTAATATTATTGGCATAAAGTGCCGCAATTGGATACACACTAAATGCCAATGGATGCCAGGGCAAAGAAAATATCTTAAATATTAACTTCTTCATCACGACCTCTGAATAAGATGTGGTATGAACTCACAAGATTATTTTTCATTATACCGAATCGGCTCGACGTCTCTTTGCGCGCCCTCATTTGGTTTTCTCTCGCGTGCATAATAGAATGTCTCACGCAGTTGGGGCGTGAGCAAACTTGATTCCCGGTAACCCAATCTCGTCCCGTGAAATTGCATAAAACGAAATCGAAAAATCGAAGATATATTTTTCCACAACACGCGTTCACGTGCCGCGTGCCATAAGTCGCTGAGAATGTTCATGGTCATCAGACGAACAAAATCATATAAACTGAAATGTGCTTCAGGATAAATTTGTTTGAAAGCCATTCCTTCACGGCGATAGCGATTGAACACGCCCTCTGGAGTTTCATGATGAACATGAATGATTTCTGCCTCAGCCACATAAGCGATATCGTATCCGTGCTCTTTTGCCCATTTTCCCCAGGCTAAATCTTCCAGTCCAGTCAACGTTTCGTCATAGAGATTCTTTTCCCACAAGCTTTTTCGGATGGCAGCATTGGCGTTATTACAAAAAGCAGTTGACTGTCGCCGTTTACTGACATCGGGGTACCACTGATGATAAATTTGTTGCTCCGAGAACCGCGCAGTTTCAGGCCCGCGTTGTTTGCCGTAGGCTAACGCGATGTTATTCTCTTCAAAGGGATGAAGGAGCGCTTCCAGCCAATCTGGATAAATGGGATAGATATGCGCGCTGGCAATGACGATCAATTCCCGCGTTGCGGCCCGGATTCCAAAGTTGAGCGAACGCCCAAATGTAAATTCGGTGGACGGGATTCTTACAATCCGCGCGCCGAAGGATTTGGCAACGGAAACTGTTCCATCGGTCGAGCCTGAATCAACAAGGATAATCTCCACATCTTTGATCGTCTGCTGTCGAATCCCTTCGAGCAAACGTCCAATATGTTCTTCTTCGTTATAAGCGCGGATGACGATGGAACAGTTCATGGAGGAAGTATACAGGTAAACAAGTAAACAGGTCGTGTGTATATGTCTACATCTTCACCAATCGAAGGTTTCCTCGTATCCCAACCTTATCAATAAATCTCCCGCCACATCTTTGAAAATCTTCTTATGTTCCTCTGTAAAATACTTTTTCCATTCGCCGGTCTTCCCTGAACGGAAGGTGGGAGATCGCTTGGGATTGATGGAAGACTCGAGAGATTCAAGAATCAATTGTCGAGATACTTGAAGAGGGACGCAGGCGAGGAAATGGTCAATAATGCGGTTCAACATCGCGGCCCGGTCATTGATCAAATCCTCAAATTGGATCTTCATCACAGAGGGTTGGTCAAGCCATCCAAGATAAGGATCGAAACGCTGGGCGATATTTGGAAATTCGATGTTGGCATCAGGACGTCCGAGGATACTGATTTTGAGGCGAGAGTCGAAATCTGGAAGTGAAGCATAGTAATCATGATGGACATGCCGCGCTTCCATATCGGTCACATAAAACACATGCGAAACGACCACATCGCGTGGGTCGCGAAAAATGAAGTAAGGGACAAACACAGGAGTGCATACGCGCCTGACCACGTCATCGCGCGCAAACAAATGAGCTGAGGCAACATCGCCCGGGCGCAAAGAACGCAGCCACGCCAGGGCTTCGTCGGATGAACGCTTACGTCCACTTTCACCTTCGTATTCGGCATAGAACGAATGCAAACGACGAGAAAAAGATGCGACGCGGTTGAAGCCAAGCAAAATCTGATCAAGCAAATGCGTGCCACTTTTGGGAAATGAAATGCCTAGCAGAACAGGCAAGTCATTTGGCTGGGATCTGAATCGGAATCGTTGTATTACTTTCTCAATGTGATAGACTGTGGAGCGCAGCGATGATTTCAAAGTCATGCAGGTATTTAACCACAAATTCGACTGGCAAGACATAAACTGAATTTCATAGTTATCAGTGGTGTAAAAATGAAGACAACAATTTTCAACACCCCTATTCTCAGCACGATCTTTCACTACTTTGCAAAAATAATTATGCGATTGATTGGCTGGCGCGTGGATGGAAAACTCCCAGACCTACCCAAATACGTTCTGATCGGCGCGCCGCACACGTCCAACTGGGATTTTGTCCTATTCCTCGGCGTGATCTTCACATTGCAGGCAAATGTCCGATTCATGGGCAAGGCGGAGATATTCCGCTTTCCGATTGGCTGGTTCTTTCACTATTGCGGCGGCATTCCCGTGGATCGTAAGAAATCCACGGGCTTGGTAGAGCAGATGGTGAAAGCGAGCAATGAATCAGAGAAGTTCATCCTGACCATCACACCCGAAGGCACGCGTCACCACGTGACAGAATGGAAGCGCGGTTTTTATTACATCGCCAAAAGTGCAGGGATTCCCATTGTGATCGCGGTGGTGGACGGCAAACATAAGACCGTCCGTCTCAGGCAGGTGTTTCATCCCACCGAGGATATCGAAGCTGATATGAAGGCGATCAAGGGAGTTTTTGATGGAATCGTGGGGATCAAACCGAGAAGGAAATATATAACGCTTCAGGGTTGATATTCACCCGCACAGATAAGACGTGTCAATTAAGTCTGGCATTATTGTATTACTCCACCAGTTGTTGTACACTCACTAAAGTATTTTCATTTGTTTAGTTATCACATAGTGGAGGTCGAAATGCCAGCTGATATGAAATTGAAAGAGGAAACATCCACAGGGTTGGTTTTAGAAACAGATCCCTCTGGCCGTAAATGGGCAGAATATCTTCGGATGTTGATAATACCGCCACTCCTTCTTGCTGGTATATTAATTTTCTTAAATTTGCCATCCTGGTTGAACTGGGTAGTCATAGTCCTTGCTATTCTAATTGAAACAGTCATGATCCTAGCGGTTTCCTCAGAATTAGTAAATGTAACAGTGACCATTGATTTAACTTCCCAACGCGCTACCCGCATTGAGGAATTCTTTTTTGTAAGAACAAAAAAAATAGAATTGAACTTAAAGCCAGTCTACCGAGTGTTAATCCATTGCGAGGAACTTGGACATCATTGTAATTTATTCCTCGAATCTCCAAACGATCCGCCTTTCAATATGGATTTTTTTAGTGTCTTCTTATTGGAAGAAAAGAAGGAAATAAGTAGAAAAATTGGTGGTCTCCTGCAGAAACCAGTGATTCTTAAAGTAACTGATCTGAGCAATCCCATTTCAGAAGAAACAATTCAACCTTAATTCTCAAATTATGTTCAAAAGGAATCCTCATGCCCTCTCCCTTCGCCCTCACCCCTCCTATGGGCTGGACAAGACATCGCGGATTTCAAAACCGAGTTGACTCAACACGTCCATCCGCACGAAACTGTTTTGTTAAAGGTTACATTTTCATAAAATAATGTTCAAGTTTCCGTCCTCGATAGCTTGAACGGATTTAGGATTGATATGAACAAATCAGCACAAAGTGACTATGCAGATATTAGCGATGTTCATCTCTATTATGAGATGACAGGCGAAGGTCCTAATCTTATTCTTGTGCACGCGGGTTGTGCGGATCGAAGAATGTGGGATGGACAATTTCTTGCATTCGGGCAGCACTACCGCGTCCTTCGTTATGATATGCGCGGCTACGGCAATTCCACGCTGACCCCTGGATCTTTTTCAAATCGTGATGATTTGTATGACCTGATGGAGTTTATCGGTATTCAACAAGCTCACTTCATTGCTTGTTCGATGGGAAGTTTGGCTGTTACCGATTTTGCCCTGGAGCATCCAGAAAAGGTCAAGTCTTTGGTGCTTGTCTCTCCCGCGCTAAGCGGTTATCCATACGATGGCCCGCCACCTCAACCCGTATTGGATCTCATCGCGGTTCGCCAATCTGGAAATCTCGAACAAGCTGCTGAAATTCAAGCGCAAATCTGGGCAGACGGATTCAAACGCCCGGCAGACCAGGTCAATGCTCAAGTGCATGAACTGGTTCGGGAGATGAGTCTTGATGCGTTGAACAAACAAAAAGATGCAATCAAAGAAACCGGGTTCTTGATGGAAGAATCACTTCAACCACCTGCGATGGACCAATTAGGGCAGATTAGTGTCCCGACACTGACAATAGTAGGCGATTTAGACGATGACACAGTCTCGGCAATTGCAGACTTGCTCGCAACGCGCATCCCTGGCGCGAAAAATGTGATTATTTATGAAGCGGCTCATTTGCTAAACATGGAAAAGCCTGAGGAGTTCAATCACATTGTTTTGGAATTTTTGGAGAAAATATGAACTTCTATCATTGATTGATATTGAAAATGAGCGACCTCATGCGGTCGCTCTTATGTTTTATTTTGCCTCTGCCATTGCTTTCTTGAAATCAACCAATGCCTGGATTGGCGTGGGGTCAACGCCATATCCCATTGCAAGATAATAAGCCATGTAATCGCCGAAGAGGATCAGTGTCCACATGTGCGCGAGGGGCGTGTTACCGCTCGCATCGATGAAATCTGTGTTCATGCCCTCGAGCATGAAGGCTTTACGCGTCAAATCTGAGCGCAGGCGATTGCGCGGATGATCGGATGGGGCGCGCAGGAAGAGCGTCATCGTGTGAGGATTGAGCACCTCTTCGGGATTCATCGTCCCAGCCAGTGTGTTGTGATTCGCTTCAGGGAGGAACTCAAAGTTCGCGGCTGCTTTAGCGACTTCGTTGATCTGTCCCTTCCAGCGACGGGCAACTGTGGTAAGCAGGCCCGCGCCCATGACCGTAACCCAGCGTCCCATCAATTGACCGGCATAACGTTTGGCGGGATTATTTGCGGCAGGCACATCAGCTTGCATCTGCTGCTGTGATTCCTTCATGGAAGCGATTGCATCGTCTAACGCCTCTTT
>Ga0137367_10004089_pt1 | contig 11858 bp, 8 predicted proteins | sample SagtaG_14_FD_104939 | JGI IMG/M metagenome (GOLD analysis project Ga0137367, IMG submission 104939) | Vadose zone soil microbial communities from Sagehorn Ranch, Mendocino, California, USA - Sage1_L_80_16 metaG | ecosystem: Environmental > Terrestrial > Soil > Vadose zone | place: USA... | reverse complement strand
GATAAGCACTCTGCCTTAGTTAGTCCGAGCCCCATGGCGTTAGCAGTCGGCACAGGACGCAGCCTGCGTGTGTGTGTAGGTGTAGCTAGATGTAACATGGGCCGAGTTTCTCAACTCGGGACGTGTGCCACTCGGGTACTTTTGTAAGCCATAGAGAGCAAACAGACGTGTGCATGAACATTGTAGCCCCCGACTCTTTGGTTAGTTGAGTTTACCAAGTTATCAAAGAGTCAAGAAACCGCTCAGATTGAAAGAAGAACATGATCTTTATTTATGTAATATACAAAAGATGGACTCAAGAAAAGAAACGATGTAGCTGGTCTATGTTCCATGAGTTGTCAGGGTAGACTGGCATTCTGTCTTTGTCTTTGAGCTTATAAGTTTTACACATTTACAGAGCTTACCCCTATCCAGTGTCTGGCAGAACGTTGGGGGCTTCAATCGTCGACTCGTTATCCCCATCTCAGCCCAGGCTAACGGAGCCTGACTTATTCAGGGGAGAGAGTGGAGCCTATCGAAGCACTCTTGAGAGTGAGTAAGATCCTTGGCTCCTCTTCATTCTCTACAGGGGTCTCTGCCCACATGGAAGCGGGGCAGAGATGGATAAGATCAAACACGGGAATAAGAAGCATTTAAAATGCCTTTTTGATCATTTTGATAGAGGGGGATGGATAAAGTGGGCAAAACAGACTCACATTTTTCAATCGAAAAGATGGGTTCCTTTTTCGTCTCGACAAAGAAAGAATCATCTTGAAAACGCTCCTGACCCCTTCGTAGGGCCGTGTATAGTAAGTGATCCGAACCTGCCCGGAGCGAGCCCCCCTTAGAGGCAAGTGAAGTTGGTGAGCCGTATGATGGGCAACTATCTCCTGCGGTTCGGAGAGGACTCAGCTGTTAGTACCCCCTTGGTTTCGGGGTGGACCCTTTCACTCTATTTTATTATATACGCTTAGCGAAAAGAATGTTTTTTGATAGACCTAGGACATGGATTCTATATGAACCAATGGATCGTGACAAGTCGTTACTACTAGCAATGACTTCCTCTTTCATTACTTCATCCTTTCCATATCCCTCTCCCTTGTTCGATCTTACTCATCAAATGGCACTCAGTTCATATCTGTAAATTCGATCATTTACAAGGTTCAAAGAAAGGGTGGACTGCAGGTAAGCACTAATTAAAACCTCTGCATTTCCGTGATTCAAAAACAAGGGCGTACGTAGCCCATTGTAGATTCCAGCCGAGAAGATTAAGGAATTGTGACAGCAACCATGTTACTTGCTAAATTGTGCCTATATCTACTCCAAAACAGGAGGCATTCATCTATTCATTCAAATACTACATATAGTGAGGTTTTCCATGTTATACGCTGCTTACTAAAAGGGGGTTACACCTTCTCTCGCAGGCGTTGGTCAATACGGGATCCTACCAAGCCAGATAAATTATGGCCGATAGGCGCTTTGGATGCTGTCATAGTCGAGGCAATGGCCCGCTTGCTTTGTTTGGAAATGGACTCGATATACCATCTAAATTCCAGAGAGTATGGGGTAGCGAGGAGTGCTAGGTCTTTCTTCGCAAGCGTTTCCCGATGGCCTGAGATGGCTTGGATGGTGAAGTTTTCAATCGTTGAGTGCAGATCAGGGATAGATCACCACCTACTGGGTAATTTTCTTAGAGAGCATCTTGGTGAGGAAAACTCTGGGTTTGTGGATTTGGTTCTGAGATTTTTGGTGCGGGGAAAAAAATACAGATGCCAATCTATAGGTATACCGCAAGACACCTCTATCTCCCAAGTTCTAATCCAATGTTATCTTCACCAGCTTGACAAGATCTTAAAAGAGGTGTGGTACTTCTCCCAAGAGGGAGAACAGCCTTTGAAGGTGTACTATGCTAGGTATGCGGACACAATCTTGTTAGGCATTCCACGAATTCAAAATTTCTTTAATGCCGCTAGAGCTAAAGAGCATGCGCGAACCATACTCAAAAATTCTTGCGATAAGTTAGACCTCGATGTCAGCTGGGAGGAGATTACCTCTGAGAAACTTCTCATTTTTCTTGGTGGGAAAAAAAAGTTTGACGTTCTAGGGTTGCTTGTCTCTTTTACAGATAGTGGGGGCATCAAAGTTAGGATTCCTTTAAAGATGTGGGGGAAAAGTATTAGCACTGGTAGACTGGTCCAGGAGTTTAGGGGTGGCCTTAACCGTCTCACAATGGCAAACTTCCTCAAGCTACTCAATGAACACGTTGAGGCCTACCTACGCACTTCTTTCCAATATCCTCTATCTAAAAATCAAGTCGTTACGCTTTTCCGCTTCTTTCATAGGCTGGTCATTTCAAGAAGCCGCAACTTTGTTCGTCTGACTGGATGTTCGGAAAGTGGGGTACCTGGACTAAACATTAGCCAAGTCCAGGAAAATTATATTCACTCACTCATAGACAAATTCCAGAGAATCGAGAAAGAGCGAATTCAGGAGGTTTTAGGCTCTCGAGAAGGAAAGACAGAGTAAACGTCTAGGCCCGCCGGCCAAATCAATAGGAAATGCTTGTCAAGTTCTGTTATTTAAGGAATAGGAAGGAAAAGCATGAGGGTGTTAAAAGACACCGAGCCGAAGCAAAAGAAGCAATCGACCTACAAGATTATCTTTCTACTATTAAAAAATTGACTCCGGAACAATTAAACACAGAGATCAAAAACCTTGAGATAAAAATCTTTAAAGAACACTTGTGGTTTTTTGCAATAAGAAGTTTGGCGTTCAAATGCCACTTTTAGAACAAACAACTAACCTCGTTACGAAAGAAGGTGAAGAGGCTCGTGTCCACTACTTAGTTGAGACAATTCTACAAAGCCAAAATAAGGCTTTCACTATTGAGAACCTATGGGTTCTAAAAAAAGATTTCGAAAAAAAGGATAAACGCGAGGCCATCCTAAACCGGGCGTTCCCCGAAGATTGAAAGAAAAATTAGCACGAGGGAGTCCGTCCCGGATGTAGCCACTAACGTGGTGAACCGGGTGACCAAAAGTGGTGACAAGATGGAAATCTTTGCTTCAAGCGCTGGTTCGATTCCGGCTCGCTACTAAAAAGGATTGGATTGGTACGATAGGATTGACCCGAGCGGAAGAGCGAGGGGACGGGTTGCCGAGCGTTAGCGATGGGCAACGGAGAATGAAGAGACTGGCCGAGCGTTAGCGATGGGCCACTGTTTCCGACCGATAGGGCAAACAAGCATGGGACGGATGGAGTAGGCACGGAGAAAGCAAGGGTTAGGATTGAGTAGGATTGAGAAAGCAAGCAAGAAGACAGGATTGAGAAAGCAAGCACAAGCCGACCCGAGGGGCAAAGCAACTCACGGACTGGCGAACATCTCTATTCCGGACTGGTGCAAATGAATACCTCTTTATCACGGGTTGAGCCTCTTTCGGCTGGAAGAAAACTCTCGGAGCGAAGCGTCCTGGTGGCGAAAAAAAAAATGTCTGAGCTCGGGAATGAAGATAGAGCGAGTCTGTCGACCGGAGCGGAAGCGAGTCCAGTTAGTACGGACTTGGGGAAGAGTGGTGGAGCAACTATTGGTTGGTCGGAGAGGGCGAAGAAAACATGACTCTGGTGGGCGTAAAAGAGCAAAACCTTAACGATGTGTGAGCGTTAGCGAGTCTGTCCTTTCTTTCTATCTAGCTGGTACCAACAAGTCTGTTCTAGCTGGAACTCTTTCTCGGGGACAGGATGGCAAAAATGCATCTTTCCTTTGATTTCTTGGTGGTACAGACGGCCGAGCTCCTGCGAGGGGAAGATTAGGTAGATGAGTACCGAGCGGAAGAAGAAACCGGATTGATTGAGAAAGCAGACCGTCCAGAAGCAAGGTTAGGATACCGTCCACCCGAAGAGTACGGGGATGGAGGGAGCAAAGTGGGAATAAACCGTCCGTCAGGTAGGACTGGTGGTAGAGAGGGTATAGATGGTAGATCAACTCTGTTTATGGTGGGGGAAAAGAAACTCTTCTGATCGGACAGGAGTCGAATTAGCCCTCTTTCTATCGCTACGCCCGTTTTGTGCCCTCTATTTTCTTTGGTTATATATAATCTATAAAGAGCTCTCAATTTCTTTTCAGAAACCTAATAAGCCATGCCCGCAACTAGTTATTAAGCAAGGGTACTCAACTCCACTCTTTTCGCCAGAAGTCTTATTTAAAAGATGGAAAAGAAGGACAGATATATCTTGACTAGTACATCCGCCTTGCCATCCAAATCATTAATCTCTTTTTTTTTAGTATTATGCGTGGATATCCCGACCTTGTTAAGGATACAGGTAGGGGTAGGTGTTGGGCATGCGGAGACTTAAGACCTTCGTAGGCAATCAGGTATGGCTTTGGTTAAGTCAATTTACGACTCCATTTTCACCAGTAGCCAAGGTAGGCATAATACGCGTGAGCTCTTTCAAGTCTTTCGTGCGGGTATACGTTGAGCTAGTCCTCGTACTCCTTTTCTTAGCTCTTTTAGAAAGAATCTTCTTTTTCATCGTGTCAGGTCCTGGATGTAGACTCGGCTATGGTAGGATCGACCTAATTGTGATCATTCTCCGCTTCGTTCGCTGATCTCTTGCTATTGCTTTTTCTCTCTAGCCTTGTCAGGCTGGGCCTAGGGTTTCCATTCCTAAGGCTTTTTCTGTTTCAAAGTCCGACTGCTAGAATTCTTATAATGAAAGTCTTCCTAGCACGGACTATGGCTGCTTATTAATTAAGTAAGGGAAAACATCTTACCATAGGATCGATCATAAGGCCTAGGTCTTTCTTCAAAGATAAGTACTGACCTTTCCTACTGTGTCAAAGCACTTTTGCTAAGCCTCACGCTTAAGCAAGTATTTCATCTGCATAAAGGAGGAAGTAACTTACCCTTGAACAATCGCCTGCTCTAGCATATTGGAAAAGGCGTACGTGTCATATATGTGTTGAGTTAAGAAACCTCATAGTTACGTGAGGTATACGTACCGCCTCTATATGTACACATGCCCTGCTCTAGCATATTGGAAGAGGCGTGCATTGGTAGACTAGTCTAAAAGAGAGGCTTCCTTATAAGGGCATTGTCGCTCGCTCGGATTCATTTTCCAGGTCCTACATGTTCTAGGACTATAGATGATCCAACATGCCTATAGTTTTCATTATTGTTTTCTGCTTTAGCCTCCTTTTATAAGCACTTACTTGGCCCATGCGAGTCGATTTCAAGATGTCAACTTTGACTATCTTTCTCTTCTTACTTGACTTATCCCTGACATTACTTTACCTAGTAACTTTGAAATAGGCATATCTTGTCTACCTTCCATATACCCTAGCATTTCTACTACTTGTTTTCTTGCATATATCCAACCTGAAATACCATTGCTTCTTGTAGGTTTTGACTTCTACTTTCTTGACTATAATTACCTATACTTGCCATCCCGTCTTTCTATTCATTTTTAAAGTATACTTGTGACTGACCCAGCCTTCGAAGCTATGAAAAGACCTATTATGTATAGAGCTTGACATGCCAACTACTATAGTACTTCTAGCTATTCCTACTTGTTTTTTTCCTACTTGACTAGTGCTGACTTACTTCTTTGCCTATGAGAATTCTTATTATTCTCCAAACTGTGGTATCTGAAATGACCCACTTTCCTGAGCAAAAGAAAGCTTACTACAGCACGGTCTTACATCCAGGAATGGAACATTCCATCTCTTCTTGTCCACTGGTATAGAAAGAATATGCATTTTCTTGATGTTTCAAACTAGGACTTTGGATTTATCCTATATTAAGTTGTTGGGTACGAAGGAGCTTATGTTGCGTATATAGATATAGATTTTGATTTCCTTATTATTAAGTTGTTGAGCAGGAAGCAGAAGAACTTTTCTTCTATATTCGCTATTTGGCACAAGGCGAGGAGGAAAAAGAAGTAGAGTTAGGTTCTGTTATTGTGTGTAAGCCCTCGGTCGATTCGTCTGCTCATTCACAGCGTATGATTCTTATCCAATTGCTTCTTCTGAAAACGCGGCGTCGGTTAATCTTTCTTATTCTCCCTTCGGGGCTCCTCATGTTGCTACTAATAGAAACAGTTCGGACCTTGCTCATACAATCCTCGGGACTACTATTGGTTAATCTTTGTCCTCCCTAGGGAAAGTAAACAAGACGAGACTTTTTGGGAAAGACAGGGTTAGCGCCCTTTGGTAGCCTTCCAGTTCAGCTACAGCGAGCTCTTCACTTGATAGAAGAGCGAGACATAGCGGAGGAAATGGTGCTTTGTCGATCCTAACTCCTTGCTTCGGAATGCGATTACCTACTTTCCGCCTCATCTGTCGATTAAAGAATTCAACCAACTAGTTGGAGATGGCAGCTTTGAGCCCCACCTTTGATATCCAGTCGTGTGCCTGCCTTCTTGGATATGTTTATTTCGATGAGGCCGCTCTGATCGGGATCTGACTCCACTAATGTAACCGTTTTCGTACCAAGTTTTTCACCCGGGGCCTACGCTTTTTGAGTGTAGCCTATCTTCGTGCTGGAATGGTTTTTTCTCCTCCCTGAGGTCGGATTGTTGCACCTGTCAACTCTGGCATTCCCAAGGCATCGCATATCCGGAAGGGAGCAAATACGATCAACTGTTATAGATTGACTTCTCCTGTTGCTTGATTCAAAACCTGTAACTCTTTTAGCATCTCAACATTGGCATGTGAACTCTCGAAAAGAAGAAACCAATTTTCTGGCATCTCCTTGCTTGCTTTTTCATTGACTGATTCTAGTAGCTGGCCCATTGAATAGAATAATAAAGATTAAGCGAAGTGAGCCTCAGTCCTTGCCTGAATACCTAACACAAGTCAAGTTAAGTGGACGTTCCTGGAATTGGCATCTGAATCCGTCTAGCTCGGCACAAATCCAAAACCTGGTGGCAGCTTCATTATCATGGTGGTTGGAGGTCGAAAGACTATTCCCATAGCACGCCGTGGCATTTCCATTCAATAGCCCAGGAAGCCATTCCCATCATCTAAGTCAGAGGTACTCTCATAGGTTGGTTGGGCTAGTTACATACTGCCTTCGATCCCTTGCATTTCTTTTTTAAGGCAATCTTCCTATTTATTTAATTAAGGGCCCCCTCACAAGTTGAATCTTTCAGGCGATTTGATTAATGAATTATGGTCTATCTCTTTCTATCAGATGCCGACTCTATGGGCTTCCTATTTAATTAAGGGAAGCGAAAGTGAGCTCCTTTTACTTTATTTTATTTTTATAACCAGGAGCGAAGCCTCAGAGAAATGAATGAATCCCGCCTTGACTTACATTTTGGAGATTACTTTACCTTACTTGATAGGGCCCTTACTTGATTGATAGGGCATATTAATTATGCCATCCTAGTCATTAAAAGATGATAGATAAAGAATCTCATTTGTTTGATTTGAGCTTCAATTCCTATCAGACGATAGACATCGTGGAACTAATGATTCCCGGTGACCACCAATGGAGGATCAATCTAGTACCCTTACTCTTGGGCTGGGTCCACGAAGTCTTGAGTGGACCAAGATAATGAGAGATCTTTTCTTCGCCAGCACATCAACATTTCCGACTTATTCTGTCCTTCGGTTTGCACCGGGGCCGTCTGCTGCACCAAATGGCGATACAGACTCCTTACAAAAGTCCACTCGTCTCAAATTGCCATGCTCCTCGGTCCTCTGTGGGGTTTTTTACAAAGGAATTTCAGAGCCTCAGCATCTTGTGCATTGAAGGTTTGAGCAATCAGCTGTCGTTTCCATTGCCGGCTTTGTGAATCAATGAGTTGATCAACCGTAATTACACATTAATTTGGCTGTGTCGAGGTCAACTTTCCTGGATTTTGAGGCAGCCACTTATTTCGACAAATATTCACCGATTCTCCATTCCCAATCCGCCATATCAGCCCTTGTTGAAGTGCTTCTCTACCAGAAAAAATACTACGCCAAGTCAACACCTATACCCAACCTAGAGAAATAGAAGAATGGTTCCGCCCTGACACGAAGTTGGTTAATCAGACATCTACCAGGAAAGAGTGCCGAGCCGCAGGTGATTACTCTATATATATTGAAGTACGGGCTTTCCCGCTTCCGTGATCTGAGGTAAAAGGTACCAACCTGAATAGCCGCCTTCTTGGCGATTAATGAAGTGCAAGGTCAAGTAAAGCAACTAAGACAGTCATTTTCATAGTTTACGCGCTTGGCAAGTCAAGAATCTGGCTTTCTACCGACCCTAGCTCTAGGGACTATAGAATAAATCCTTTGGCTCACACCGCTACTATAGAAGATAGCGGAGACCTACAGCAGCGAGGCTCTTCGCTTGCTCAGCTCCTCTGCCCTGGTATTTCGGGTATTCCAATCCTTTGATTGCTTTCATTCCTTCTGCTTCTACGATTCCAAATCGATAAAGGCCGTAACTAAGTGACTTCCCCACAAACTTCCCTATAAAGGCTCGCATTCTACTATTGCCTCAGAGGGGCCCTTACAACATAGATAGAATAGGCTACTCTGACCAAACCTCTAAGGCGAGGATCCTCCTCGAGTTCTACCGGGACCTGGCCCACCCAAATCCTGTGTTTTTAGTGAACTTGTACACCTTTTTCTTTCTTATGCGCACGCAGAATCAACCTTACATGCCATACGTGACTGCTTTCATGCAAGAGGAATTTGGGAACAGGTTATTCCTTCTAATCTTTGGCCAATCTTATTTTCTCTAAATTTGAAAGAATGGTTGACCCGTAATCAATCGAATAATGGAGATAATTAGAAATAAGTTTTTTATTCGGGGGATCTATGGCAGCTGTCTACGATCGAAGGAATGAGAAAACTTCTGTTCATCATCGAATGCTAGCAGGATGATCCACAGGCAAATAGAGAAGAGCTTATTTCTTTGCTTGTGAAAGCTACTTGTAGGGAAAGAACAACCATCAGTGTAAGTCTATCTGTTGGTTTTTTGTACCCACTGAACGTAATAGTTGTAGGCGACTTGCTTGTTTGTAGGCGGAAGTCTTCTTCCATGGATTTTCTCATGATTGTTGCATGAGGATCTATTTTAGGAAATTGGCTTAGTCTTCCTCGGTAGTAACTCCGACATAGTTGATTGCTATCACCTGGGCATTGAGCATGATCAAACTGTCGTAACAACTGAAGCTATCTATTTTCTTGCTCACCAGTTGCCAAATCCCGAACTTTCCTTTCCTAAAATGACAACGAAAAGAAGTACATGATGAAAGGGATGGAAGCGAAGTGCCCCGTACATGGAAGGCTGTATGGTGACAACCAGAGCGCAATCAAAGCAGCAAGCGCTGTTTCAGTACTAACACCTTTCCTAACGCGAGAGGTTCAACCTTCATAAGCCCTTGAGCATTGAGGGTTATAGAAAAGTCGCCTGCATCTACTGAATTTCTGAAGGGGTGGGTCAAAGTCGGGTCTTCAAAGTCTTGAAAAAAAAAAGAAATAAATAATATCCGGGCCTGTCAGGATCGGCCCTTACACGATTCTCCCAATGCAAAAGGTGCCACATGGAAAAAAGAGTTAAAGACACTGGGTACGAACTACTCTTATCTTACTGCTCGCTATGAGTGAGCGAAGCGCCAACCGAAAGAGCTACTTAATTAGTCAATTCAATAGTGAAAAGCGATCTAAATTATCTATTGGATTGCTACAGATCGTAAGCCATACTAGTAAAAATTATATCTTACTTTCCGGGGCGAGCGTAAGGCTTTTATGGGGAGGAACAGTTACTTGCCATACCGCCCATTTTCTTAGTCTGGGAGATCTCTTATTCAGATGGTGAGATCACCACATAAAGAGCACTTCGTGTGGCTGAACGAGAACCGAATCGTACCCAGGAAGAAATAGAAAAATATTGATATTCAATCACGGAGTAAGAACAACAAGGCAAAATTTCTTATATTTAAGAGTTTATGCGATAAAGAAAGAAGTGACAAGATTGCAGTGTAGACCAACTTCGCTATTTTTCTTTTACGGTGCAAAAAGAAGAAAATAATCAAAGTGGCAAGGAAGTAGTCAAAACAAAGAAAGCTTTTCCTCTGCAGGGGCCTCGTGCAGTCAACCCCCTTCTTTCAATGTTGTACAGGTCAGATTCGTGTAATGGAAGCAAGATATTCTCTCAGGTATTCTATTTCTATTCAACCACTTCTTTCTTTCTAGTCTGGCTCTACTCGATCTTTCTGTCTAGTCTGGCTCTACTCGAATCCGAAAGTCATATACAATATGATCCAATTTACTACTACTAACTATCTATATAGTAAATGCAAGAGAAATCCTCACTCTCCAATAGGTGATCCAATGCGCAATCCAGGTACGAGTGCTCATGTTTTTTTGTAATCCCGGTCGATATTTCATCCATGAGCAGCACTTTGGTGGGCCGGCCCCACTAGCATCTCCCCTTTTTAATCAAATTCCAAATCAAATGGCTCTTTCTGGAATTGACTTTTGAAAGCCATCAACCAGAGAACGAAGAATCACCGTGTCCGCCGCAAGAGCAAGAGAAGAGAAAGGACACGACCTCTAAGCGAGTGCGAGGCGAGATCTGCGAAACCAATTTGATGCATCCAACGGGCAGCAGTATTGAGGCGACGTGGCCTACCTGAGTGTAGTCACCACAATTTGAGAGTCCATCATAATTTTTTGCCTCACCTTATTCTGCTGAGCTCTATTCTCCTCCGCAATTCTCTTCTCGTTCGCATGAGCAAAATTCAGAGAACTAGTTATTTTCCTCTTGTGCCCATACAATTGGTTCCGCTTTGCTCCGCATCATCTGGAATCTCGCGCGATTCGTCTCGAGATAAAGATACCTTACCATTAAAATCATCTTCTTCCCGTTGCTATTTCTTTTCGCACGCCTCGCTTCATACGGAGTACCTGATATCATCTACCACTCTTTCCAATCTTGCCCTCAGCGAACTGGTCGACTCAAAATCCGCCCCAGCTTTACCATCGGCCTTCGATTTCATTTCTTCGCTTTTATAGAGCTTTTCCTTTTACCTAATGCCGGCTACCGACAACTCTTGCTATCCAATCCTGACCCAATGTACTCCATACTGAGGGGTATGGCGCATACCCATACCCATGACCAACCTGTAAGGTGTTCCCTAGTGAACTGAATTTCTGGGAACATCAATAGAAAAATGACTGTGCACTCTAATTTGGTAGATAAATATATGACAACATTGTTTAGCTGTCTATACTCTGACTCTGCATTCAAATGGGGGTAAAAATGCTTGGTGTCCAACCAGATATCCACAGAGAATAGTCAGTATTAGTTTACCATTTTCTAGTACATATTTCTAAACCAATTGCATCTCTGGTAACTCTGAAATTACTTTAATCAGTATTGCTATGAGATCCCCTCTCCAGTACTGCATGTTCCCTTGCCGCTCCAGTTGGTTTACTCCCAGAGACATGATTAGTACCACCAGAGCTTGAATCAATCATTCCATCCCCAACTCCTACATCAGAAACAACAGGGTCTATTTCAGTAAGCCTCCACCTATGAACCAAACCATGTTCTTTCTCCAGAGACCCCTCCATTACTACCTCCCCCAGGACATGTCCAGTTCAATTACCATCTATATTCAAAGCACCCGTAAAATCTTGGACAAGGGTTACAAGTATAGTTACTTTTTGGAGATGTTATTCTCAAGTGCATTGAGTGAAAGCTGTAATTCACTCCTCCTGGGTCCATTGACTTTTAATGATTTTTCAATTTCCCCAAAAGAATAGATGGAGATTCATGCTAATAAAGAATAGCTAAGGCAAAGAAAGGATAATGTTGCTCCTCAGAAAACGCGTATAGTAGTCTCATTGGCCTTCGTCGATGGGACAAACGCTCCAG